>Ga0102924_1005179_pt1 | contig 12759 bp, 10 predicted proteins | sample PaiPotPPM11metaG_FD_80116 | JGI IMG/M metagenome (GOLD analysis project Ga0102924, IMG submission 80116) | Iron sulfur acid spring bacterial and archeal communities from Banff, Canada, to study Microbial Dark Matter (Phase II) - Paint Pots PPM... ... | reverse complement strand
TCCAGCGCGGCGGCTCCTGGCACAACCTGCGCGTCCGCCTGCTCAACGGCCAGGGCCTGACCCGCTTCCCGGTCCGACGGCACTCGGCGGCCCGCGTCTACCGCGTCGTCATGATCGCCACCGCCGCCCACGGCCGCTCCGTCAGCAACCAGGTCCCCGTGGCCCCGCTCTAGCACCCGGCCGGTCATTTAGGTGAGCCTCGTGATCACGGTCAGTGGTCAGTCATAATCACTGAGAAGTGACCGTGATCACCGAGGATCGGTGGCTAGCAGGGTCAGGATCCGGGACCAGGCGTCGTCGCGGGCCTGCTGGCTGAACGGCGGCGTGGCCGGCCAGAAGAACGCGTGCCCCACGTCCGGGTAGCTCACCAGCTCGTGCTCGACCCCCGCCCCCTTGAGCGCGGCCTCGATCTGCTCCCGCTGCCCGGCGTCGATCAGCATGTCGTCCTCGCCCACCAGGTACAGCAGCCGGCCCCTGATCCCCGGCGTCAGGTCCAGCGTCGGCGTCGGCTGGCTCAGCGGAATGTCCGTCGTCGGCAGCCACCCCCCGTACAGCACCGCCGTCCGGTCGACCGGCAGCAGGCAGGCGGCCAGGTAAGCCAGGTGCCCGCCCGCGCTGAACCCCAGCATCGCCACCTCGTCGACCTGCCCCCGCAGCCAGTCCACCGCCGCCCCCGCATCCGCCAGTGCGTCCTCGCGGCGGAGCTGGTTCAGGTACGCGAACCCCTCCTCACGCCCCGCGTCGTCCCGCTCCAGCCAGCGGCCGGGCGGGGCGGCCCGGTGATAGAACTCGGGCGCGATCGTCAGGTACCCGGCCCGGGCCAGATCGTTGGCCACCCCCTGGATGTCGGGGTTCACGCCGAACAGTTCATGCGCCACGATCACGCCAGTCCGGCTCGGGCCCGCCGGTGGACGGGCGCAGTAGGCGGGCATGGTCGTGCCGTCGGCGACGGAAAGTGTCTCGTTGGTCATGGCTCCAGCCTGCGCGGTCCTGAGACCGGCAACCAGAGCGGCTCTTTACTGGTAAAGCCAGCACCAGGCTCAAAGGGTGTACTGAGTACCCCGGAAGAACGGCATTCAGCGGGATGTCCCGGGCCAGGTGGGTGTTCATAGCGTTTTGAGCCATGAAGACACCTCGAAACATCGTGGCCGGGGCCGCCGCGGGCCTGGCCATCGCGGGTGCGGCAGCGTCCGCCGCGCTGGTCGGCACGCCCGCTCAGGCGGCCCCGACCGGGCCGGCGGTGAAGCCGGTCCAGGATTGCCTGCGACCCCCGGTGACCTGCTACTCGCCCGGCCATTTCCGTACCGCCTACGGCATCCAGCCACTGCTCAACCGCGGCATCGACGGGCGCGGGAAGACCGTGGCGCTGATCGAGCTGGCCACGGCGCCGCCTAAGCAGTTCCCGCCCGTCACCGACATCCGGCAGGATCTGGCTCGCTTCGACCGAGTCTTCCGGCTGCCCGCCGCGAAGGTCCGGGTGGACAACAGCCTGGCCCGCGCCAGCACGCCGTGGCTGGCCGGCGGGGAGGAGATGCAGGACACCGAGATCGTGCATGCTCTCGCGCCGGACGCGACCATCCGCGAGGTGCTGGTCAGCGAGAGCGCGCTGGCCACCCCGGCCAGGGCGATCACCGCGTTCACCGCCGCCGTGCGGCACGCCAGTGCCGAAGCAGACGTGATCTCGATCAGCGTCAGCCTCGGTGAGCACTTCTTCACCCGAGGTCAGGCAGCGTCGCTCCATCGGGCGCTGGAGCTGGCCCGGGCGCGGCACGTCACCGTGGTCGCCGCCACCGGCGACTTCGGCGCGAGCAGCGACCCGGCCTTTGACCAGGGGATGGTCAAAGAGGTCAGCCTGCCCGCATCGGAGCCGCTGGTCCTGGCCGCGGGCGGGACGACGCTGACCGCGAGGGCCAGAACTGGCGCGTACCGGAGCGAGACCGCCTGGAACACCCTGCCCTCCGAGCCCGGCGGGCACTCGTCGGCATCGGCCGGCGGCTTCAGCCACCTGTACGCCCGGCCGCGCTACCAGCGCGGCCTGCCCGGGATCGGCGCCATGCGGGGCGTGCCCGACGTGGCGGGCGACGCGGGGTTCAACAGCGGCATGGCCCTCGTCGTCAGCGACCGCAAGCAGTACCTGATCGGCGGGGCCACCGGGACCAGCGCGGCCGCGCCATTGTGGGCGGCTCTGATCGCACTGGCCGATCAGCAGGCCCATCATGACCTGGGCTTCGTGAACCCCGCGATCTACCGCATCGCTAGAAGCGCCGCCTACGCGGCCGCCTTCCACGACGTGACATCGGGCAACAACACGGTGAAGGACCCGCCGGTCACCATCACCGGCTACCGGGCCGGCCGTGGCTGGGACCCGGTGACCGGCTGGGGCAGCCCGAACGCGCGGGTGCTCGTGCCGCTGCTGGCGAGATAACCGTCGGTCGCACCCGCCCTCAGAGGTCCGAGCCTCAGGGCGGGTGCGATGACGACAATCCCGGGGTCTACCGAGCGCCGTTGCGGAAAATATTTCAAGAGCTCTGCTGGCGCCGGGATCCGGCGAGCAAGAAGGCGGGGCCCAGGGCCAGGGCGGTGAAGGCCAGGCACCACCAGAACGTGCCGCGGAACGCGCTGGCCAGGCCGAGGGGGCCGGGGTGCCCGGCGGCCAGCCGGGCCAGGATGACGGCCAGCACCGAGGCGCCGAATGCGCCGCCGACCTGCTGCATGATGCGGGTGGCGCTGCTGGCGTGGGGGACCTGGGCTGGCTCGAGGCCCTCGAAGGCGGCGGCCATGACGGCGATGGTGGCGCCGCCGAGGCCGGCGCCCCGCACGACCAGCGCCAGGCTGAGCAGGACCTCGCTGGTGCGGGCGGTGGCCAGGGCGAAGGGCAGCGTGCCGAGGGCGGCGACCAGGGTGCCGGCCAGCACGACGGGGCGGGGGCCGAAGCGGTCGGTGAGGCGGCCGATGACGAGCCTGGGCAGCAGGGAGCCGACGCCCTGGGGGGCCAGCAGCAGGCCGGCGGTCAGGGCGCTGGCGCCGCGTAGCTGCTGGTAGTAGAGCGGGAGCAGGAGCATGGCGCCGTACAGGGACAGGCCAAACAGGAACATGAGGCTGGCGGCGCCGGTGAACGAGGGCACGCGGAACAGGCTCAGGCTGATGACGGGCTCGACGTCCTGGCGCAGGCGCAGGGTGCGGACGGTGAACAAGGCGACGGCGGCCAGCCCGGCCAGCAGGGGGACGAGGACGGCCGGGTGGCCGAAGCCGCCGTGGGAGCTGACCTGGGCCAGGCCGTACAGGATGGCGGCGATGCCGGGGGACAGCAGGGCAAGGCCGAGCAGGTCGAGGGGCTGGCCGGGCCGGGGGCGGCTGACGTCGCGCAGGCCGCGCCAGGCCAGGACGAGGCCGGCCAGGCCGACGGGGACGTTGACGTAGAAGATCCAGCGCCAGCTCAGGCTGCTGACGATGAGGCCGCCGACGACGGGGCCGAGGATGGGCACGATGACGACCGGGAGGCTGACGGTGGCCATGAGGCGGCCTAGCTTGCGTCCGCCGGCCGCCTGGACCAGCAGGGTGAGCAGGATCGGGACCATGAGGCCGCCGCCGATGCCCTGGATGACGCGGAAGGCGATCAGGCTGCCGATGTTCCAGGCCAGGCCGCACAGGACCGAGCCGATCAGGAACAGGCTCAGAGAGAACATCCAGGTGGGGCGGCCGCCGAAGCGGCGCAGGGCCCAGCCGCTGAGCGGCACGACCATGCCGAAGGCGAGCAGGTAGCCGGTCAGCACCCACTGCACGGTGTCGACGCTGGCGTGCAGGCCGCGGCCGATGGACTCGATGGCGACGTTGACGATCGTGGTGTCGAGGAACGGGGCGATGGCGCCGGTGAGCAGGATGGCGGCCAGCCGGATGAGGGCGGGGTCGAGGCGTCCTTCTCGTCCGGCGGGCGGGCCGGCGGGCTCGGTCGCCGCCGAGGTGGTAGCGCTCATGGCAAACTAAACTATACCGTCTAGTTTACTCGAGCCAGGGGCTCAGGTGACGAGTAGGGTGTGGCTCGTGAAAGCGACCCAGGCCGACGTCGCAGGGGGAGTGCCGAGCCAGCCGGACAAGCCGAGGTACCCGGAGAAGCGGGCGGCCATCGCGCGGGCGGCGCTGCACCTGTTCGTCCGGGACGGGTACGAGCGGACCAGCGTGGACAACATCGCCAAGGAGGCGGGGGTGTCCAAGCGCACGGTCTACAGCCACTACGCGGACAAGGAGCAGCTGTTCCTGCTGGTCACCGAGCAGACGCTGCAGTCGGTGATGGAGGTCATCAACGAGATCGCGGAGCGGGAGCTGGCCGGGCCGGGGGAGGTCACCGAGCGGCTGGCCCGCTTCATCGGCGCGACGGCGCACTTCACCATGCGGCTGCCGGAGCGGGCGGCGCTGATCCGCGTCATCCTCACCGAGGCACCGAGATTCCCGGAACTGCTGGGGCTGTGGCAGGGGCGGCGGCGGCTCACCCCGTTCCTGGAGCGGGCCCTGGCCGAGCCGGGAAACGGCAGCCCGCTGGACATCAGCGATCCGCGCGAGGCGGCCAACCACCTGGCCGCGCTGACCTTCGGCCAGATCAACAACCGGACGCTGTTCGGCCTCCTGGAGCTCACCGACGCCGAGCTGGACCACATCGTGGCCAGCGGGGTGGACGTGTTCGCGCGCGCCTACCGGGCTCAGCCGGGGTTGGAGTAGACGCGGTCCGGGGTCATCAGCACCGCGCTGCGGCCCTCCTCCGCCATCACCCGGTCGTAGGTGGCCCAGTCGTCGTGGGTCCCGCCCGCGGCCGTGAACACCTCGCGCAGCAGGATGCGCAGGCCCTCGGCGTCGATGCCGGGCAGCGGGTCGGCCGGCCCGGCCAGCTCAACGGGTCCCTCGGCGGCGGCCCAGTTCCAGCCCGCCCGGACGACCAGGCTGAGCCGGGGCCGGGCGCGGAGGTTGACCAGCTTGGCCGCCACGGCGCGGGTGGTGAAGGCGACGGCCGGGGCGCCGGTGATCGGGTGGGCCAGCACCCCGGCGTTCACCACCGAGGACTGGATGGTGTCGTCGGCGCGCAGGGTGGACACCACGCTGAGCCCGTGATCGAGGCGGACCAGCGCGGTGAGATCGTCGAGGTCAGTCATGGTTGGAGCCTAGTCCGGTGACCGTCATCCGCCATGATGAGCCGGGCGCCATCCTGCAGGATGATGCGCGCGCTGGTCAGCGTCCATAGGCTGGACGCGTGGCCGCCGTCTACGAATGGGTGCGCCGCCACCCCCGGCTGGTGGACGGCGTGCTGGCCGTTGTCCTCATGTTCTCCGGCCTCGGCACCGCCTTCGCGCGCGGCACGCTGCTGGACCTGCCGCTGGTAATCGGGATCGCGGTCCCGGTGGTGTTCCGCCGTCAGCACCCGGTCGGCGCGTTCGCGGCCAGCCTGATGGTGGGCGCGATCCAGGTCCTGGTCGGCTTCCGGCCGAGCGCCGCCGACCTGGCCGTCGTGGTCCTGCTCTACACGCTGGCCGCCTACTGCCCGCGCCGGGTCTCGCGCAACGGCCTGATCCTGTGCCTGCTGGGCGGGGCGGCGGCCATCTTCCGCTGGCATCCGGCCGGGATCTCGGTGAGCAACTGGGTCATGGGCGCCACGATCGGCTTCGCGGGCCCGTCGCTCATCGCCTGGGCCATCGGCGACTCCATGCGCCACCGGCGGGCCTACTACGCCGCGCTGGAGGACCGGGCGGCCCGGCTGGAGCGCGAGCGCGATGCCCAGGCCCAGATCGCGGCCGCGGCCGAGCGGGCCCGGATCGCCCGCGAGCTGCACGACGTCGTCGCGCACAACGTCAGCGTCATGGTGGTGCAGGCCGACGGGGCCTCCTACGCGCTGGACCGCTCGCCCGAGCGGGCCCGGCAGGCGCTGGCCGCGATCTCCAGCACCGGGCGGCAGGCGCTGGACGAGATGCGCCACATGCTGGGCGTGCTGCGCAGCGCCGACGAGCCGTCCGGCGTGGACCCGATCCCCGGCCTGGGCCAGCTGGACGAGCTGCTGGACCAGACCAGGGCCTCCGGGCTGGCCGTCTCGTTCAGCGTCCAGGGCGTGCCCGGCCCGCTGCCCAGCGGCGTGGCCCTGGCCGCCTACCGCACGGTCCAGGAGGCCCTGACCAACGTGCGCAAGCACGGCGGCCCGGCGGCGCGGGCCGAGGTGGTGCTGCGGTACTGCGAGGACGCGCTGGTGCTGAAGATCACCGACGACGGTCGCGGCGCGGCGGCGGTCAGCGACGGCGCCGGGCACGGCCTGATCGGCATGCGCGAGCGGGTCGCCGTCTACGGCGGCACGCTGGAGGCCGGCCCCCGGCCGGGCGGCGGCTTCCAGGTCACGGTCCGGCTCCCGCTGGCCCTGGGCCCGTCCCCGGCGCCCGGCCCGCACCGCGTGGACAGCGCGGCATGATCCGGATCGTGCTGGTCGACGACCAGGAGCTGGTCCGGGCCGGGTTCCGGATGGTGCTCGACGCGCAGGACGACATGCAGGTGGTGGGCGAGGCGGGCGACGGGCTGGCCGCCACCCGGCTGCTGGAGTCCGTGGCCGCCGACGTCGTGGTCATGGACGTGCGGATGCCCCGGCTGGACGGCATCGAGACCACCCGCCGGATCTGCCACGCCGGCCAGCTGCCCCGGGTGCTCATGCTCACCACGTTCGACCTGGACGAGTACGCCTACGCCGCGCTCAAGGCCGGGGCCAGCGGCTTCCTGCTCAAGGACGTGCCGCCCGAGGAGCTGTTGTTCGCCATCCGGGCCGTCCACTCCGGCGACGCGGTGGTGGCGCCGTCCATGACCCGCCGCCTCATCGACCGCTTCGCGCCGCTGTTCCCGGCCGGCGCCGAGATGGTCCCGGCCGCGCTGGACAGCCTGACCAGCCGCGAGCGCGAGGTGCTGGTGCACGTGGCCCAGGGCCTGTCCAACGCCGAGATCGCGCAGCGCCTCTACCTGTCCGAGGCCACGGTCAAGACTCACGTCGGGCGCCTGCTGGCCAAGCTCGGGCTGCGCGACCGGGTCCAGGCCGTCGTCCTGGCGTATGAGACCGGCCTGGTCCGGGCCCGCGGCCTGGCTTAGACCCGCCCGGATCTCTCCGCCTGCGGGCTGACGCCAGAACCAGCATCCAGGCCGACGCGCGGCTGGCCTCTCGGAACCTAGCGTTCTGCCCACTTCCTTAGGAATGGAGAACGCACATGCCTGTGCTCGCCCCCGCCGCCAGCGAAGCCGCCACCACGGCCGCCGCCGCCACCGATCTGGTCAAGGTGTACGGCTCCGGCCCGACCGCGGTGCGCGCCCTGGACGGCGTCCGCGCCGAGTTCGCCGCCGGCGAGTTCCACGCCATCATGGGCCCGTCCGGGTCCGGCAAGTCCACGCTCATGCACTGCCTGGCCGGGCTGGACACCGCCACCTCCGGCTCGGTCCGCATCGGCGGCCAGGAGCTGACCGGGCTCACCGACAAGGCCCTCACCCGGCTGCGTCGCACCAGCGTCGGCTTTGTCTTCCAGTCCTTCAACCTGCTGCCCACCCTGACCGCCGAGCAGAACATCCGGCTCCCGCTTGAGCTGGCCGGGACCACTCCCGAACCCGGCTGGTGGGACACCGTGATCGAGGCCACCGGGCTGGCCAGCCGCCTGAGCCACCGGCCGTCCGAGTTGTCCGGCGGCCAGCAGCAGCGGGTCGCCTGCGCCCGGGCCCTCATCACCCGGCCGCACGTGGTGTTCGCCGACGAGCCCACCGGCAACCTCGACTCCAGGGCCGGCGCCGAGGTGCTGGGCTTCCTGCGGTCCTGCGCCCGCGAGCTCAGCCAGACGGTGATCATGGTCACCCACGACCCGGTCGCGGCCAGCTACGCCGACCGGGTGCTGTTCCTGGCCGACGGGCAGGTGTCCGGCGAGCTGACCGACCCCACCCCGCAGACCGTCCTGGACTACCTCAGCATCAGGTCCGGGGAGTGACGGCCGGTCATGCTGCGCACCACGCTGGCCAGCCTGCGCTACCGCGCCATGCGGCTGGTCCTGTCCTGCCTGGCCATCACCGCCGGGGTCGGCTTCGTCACCGCGACGCTGATCCTAGGCGCGTCGATGAACCAGGCCTTTTATAACAGCTTCGCCGCCGGAGCCAGGAACGTCGCGGCCGCCGTCAGCCCGCCTGGCAGCCAGGACTTCCGCCAGGGGGCTACATCCGCTCCGTCGCTGCCCGCCGCCGCGCTGGCCGAGGTCCGGGCCGTGCCCGGCGTGGCCGCGGCCGCCGGCCGGGTCGTCGGCCAGGCCGCCATGGTCGGCCCCGGCGGACACGTCATCAGCAACGGCGGTCGCCCCGGCCTGGGCATCAACGTGTCCGCCGACCCTCAGCTACGCGGCTTCACCGTGATCAAGGGGCACCTGCCGCGCGCCGCCGACCAGGTGGCCGTCGACACCAGCACCGCGGCCGACGAGCACTTCCGTATCGGCCAGCTCATCGGGTTCGCCACCCAGGCCGGCGCGGTGCGGCACTTCCGCCTGGTCGCCACCATCAGCCTGGGCGTCAACCACGCCTTCGGCGACGCCAGCGTGGCCGCCTTCACCACCCCGGCCGCGCTCCAGGTCACCGGGCGGCCCGGCTACGACCAGATCGTGGCCCGCGCCGCGCCCGGCGTGTCCCAGGCCACCCTGGTCTCGCGGCTGCGCGCGGTGCCGGGGCTGTCCGGCGACCAGGTGCAGACCGGCAGCCAGCTGGCCAGCTCCGAGGCTAACTCGGCCATCCACTTCACCAGCCAGCTCACCGACGCCATCCTGATCTTCGCGCTGATCTCGCTGGTGGTGGCCGCGTTCGTCATCTTCAACACGTTCACCATGCTGGCCGCCCAGCGCCGCCGCGAGCTGGCCCTGCTGCGCTGCGTCGGGGCCAGCCGGCGGCAGGTCTTCACCGGCATGCTGACCGAGGCAGTGGTGGTCGGCGTGGCCGCCTCGGCCGCCGGGGTGCTGGCCGGGCTCGGCCTGGGCTGGGCCCTGGAGCAGGTGTTCGCGGCCGTCGGCGTGCCGGTGCCGACCGGGTCGCTGGTGCTGACCGGCCAGACCATCGCCATCGCCCTGGGCACCGGGGTCATCGTGACCACGGCCGCGGCGGTGCTGCCGGCCCGGGCCTCGACCCGGGTGCCGCCGGTGGCGGCGCTGGGCGGCCCCGAGCCGCGGGTCACCCGCCAGGTCGGCTGGGTCAGGCTCGGCATCGCGGTCCTGTTCGGGGCGGCCGGCCTGGGCCTGACCTACGCGGGCATGCAGCAGGTCAGCGGCACGGCCGGGTTCGTGCAGATCGCCGCGGGCGGCTGCGTGTTCTTCGTGGCCGTGCTGGCCCTCGGCCCGCTCATCTCGCCGCCGGTGACCACGTTCCTGGGCTGGCTGCCCGGACGGCTGGCCGGCGTGCCGGCCAGGCTGGCCTCGGCCAACGCCCGCCGCAACCCGCACCGGGTGGCCGCCACCACCGCCGCGCTGACCATCGGCATCACGCTCATGACCGTGTTCACCGTGGTCGCCTCGTCGGCCCAGGCCTCGTCCGACGCCACGATCTCCGAGCACTACCCGTTCGGGTACACCGTGGCCGGGCGCAGCGGGGGCCAGCTGGTCCCGGCCCGGGTCGTGTCCGCCCTGCGCCGCTCGCCTGCGCTGGGCCTGGTGGCGCCGTTCTACGCCCAGAACACCAAGGTCAACGGCGACTCGGTGACCGTGGGCGCGCTCGCGCCCGCCGCCCTGCGGCTGTCCAGCCCGCCCATGGCCGGCGGCTCGCTGACCGACGTGCGGGCCGGCGCCGTGGCCGTGGACTCGTCGATGCTGCGCTCGCTGCACACCCGGCTGGGCGGCATCGTCACCGTCCGCACCGCCGACGCCGGGACGCTGCGGCTGCGGGTGGTGGCGGCGTTCCACGCCTCGGACGGCCCGCTGCCCGAGGTGCTGCTGTCGCTGCTCGACGACCGGCGCGGTTTCCAGCCGCACGGGGCCCAGCTGGTGTTCATCAACGGCCGCTCCGGGGTCAGCAACGCCGCCGCGCGGGGCGCGGTGACCTCGGCCGCGGCCGCCGACCCGCTGCTCCAGGTGACCACCGTGGCCAACTACCGCAGCCAGCTGGCCAGCCGGGTCAACCAGATCCTGGCCCTGTTCAGCATGCTGCTCGGGCTGGCCATCCTCATCGCCCTGCTCGGCATCACCAACACGCTCGCCCTGTCGGTGCTGGAACGGACCAGGGAGTCGGCCCTGCTGCGGGCGCTGGGCCTGACCCGCGGCCAGCTGCGCGGCATGCTGCTGACCGAGGCCCTGCTGATGGCGCTGCTCGGGGTGGGGCTTGGCGTGGCCCTGGGCGCGGGCTTTGGCTGGGCCATCGTGCACGCGTTCATCAAGTCCTCCGGCGCCGGCCTGCTCTCGGTGCCCTACACGCGGATCGCGCTCTACGTGGCGATCGGCGCGGCGGCCGGGGTGCTGGCCGCGGTGCTGCCCGCCCGGCGGGCGGCCCGCACCTCGGTGGTCTCGGCCATGGCCGACTAGGGCTCCAGCCGCCGCAGGGCCGTGATGAACGCCCGGCCGTTGGGCGACCCCAGGCCGGTCATGTTGTCGTAGCCCTTGAGCGTGACCTGCCCGGTGTAGCCCCGGCCCTTGAGCTGGTCGTCGAAGATGCCCAGGGCCGGATGCTGGCCGAGGTTGCACAGGCCGTTGGCGGTGGCGCACGCGACCGCACGGAACTGGGCCGGGCTGTGGCTGGTCTCCGGCAGCACGTCGTGGAAGGCCGTGGTGCCGGCCAGCCGGTAGAACACCGGGTTGAGGTACCCGAAGGGCTGCCGTCCCTGCTGGGCGTCGGCGACCAGCGCGGCCACCAGCGGCGTGGCCAGGCTGGTCCCGCCGGCGATCAGCGTGGTGTAGCGCGGCGGGGACTTGCGCGGGAAAGAGAGCATGCCGAGCTTGAACCCGGTGTTCGCGTCCGCGAGCGCGCTGAGGTCCGGGATGGACCGGCTGGCGCCGTGCCGGCTCAGGGCCGCCGGCACGATGCCCTTCTGGTAGCTCGGCTCGGCATAGCGCGGGCTGGGCCCGCCCCCGCCGGCGTAGGTCTCCACCGGACGGAGCCAGTGGTGCTGACGGACGAAGGTCCACCCGTTCGACCAGCCGGTCTCGAAGACCCGGCTGCCCGCCCGGCTGATACCCAGGCTGGTGCCGCCGACCGCGGTGGCGAACGGGTCGTCCGACGGCGACAGCACCCCGGCCTGGTCGTTGGTTGAGAAGTACATGCCGACACCCTCGGCCGCGGCCCGGACCAGGATCGAGTGGGTCAGGCGGGTCTCGGCCGCCGTCTCCTTGAACGGGTTCTCCCACGAGTTGGAGACGATGGAGGCGAGCGGGTGGCGGCCGCTACCGCCCAGGACCTTGAGCAGCGCGTTGTACAGGTTCTGGAGCGGGCTGCCGCTGCAGGTGTTGCCGCCTATCACCAGCTCATGGACCCCGAGGGCCATGTCATAGGCGGCCTCGACGTCAAGCTGCTCCTCGCCGTTGAAGATGTCGGAGCAGCTCCGCTTGCCCAGGTCCAGCTCGGTGTACCGGGACCGGCTGGGAGCGGGCAGGCCGCCGGCCCGCGCGTAGTCCTGCAGGGTCAGGAACATGTCCCTGGTCAGGCCCAGCTCCACCAGCGCGATGGTCTGGCCCCGGCCGTCGTCCGAGCGGTTCGCGCCGTAGATCCGGCGCAGCTGCCACGGCGTATAGCCGCAGATCGAGGTCGGGAACGAGGTGGCGCCGAACTCGCGGGGCAGGCGGCTGAGCCGGTGCTGCCCGTAGTACTGCGAGCAGGGGACCTTCTGGCTGGCGGCGGGGCTGGCCGGCCGGGCCAGCGGGAGGTCGGGGGCCTCGTTGTCGAGGCCGGTGATGGCCAGCACGCGGGGGGCCAGGGCGGCGGGGACCCGGACCGCGCGGTCGTTGGCCCGCAGGCGGAACCGCCCGGCGTTGATCTGCCTGGTGGCCCGGTAGTACCGGAGTCGAACGCCGAGCGCGCGGTCGATGACCGAGACGGGGGCGGTGGCCCGCACATAGGACCGTTGCTGCTCGGTGGCGACCTGGCTGAAGCCGGCGCCGCGCAGCCAGCCGGTGACGGCGGCGGCCTCGGGGGTGGTGGCGCCGAACCGTGTCGTGTAGGCGTCGGGGCTGAGGAAGCGATGAAACAGCGTGCTGCCGGGCGTGCTGACTGCCGTCGCGTAGCGGGCCGCTGCGGCCGGGTCGCGGGGGGCCAGCCAGACCTGGATGGTCAGCCGCTGGCCGCCGGGCACCAGTCCGGTGGACGCCAGGCTGCTGGTGAACGGCACCGCGCTGCCCGCCAGCCGCACCGGTGGCACCGGGGCGGCGCTGGCGCTGGCCACCCCCAGCCCGGCCAGCAACGCTGCCACCGCGACCACCCCAGTGATCTTCCGCATGCCAGTCCTCTCCAGGTTCAGTGCCCGAGCCGCCGCAGGGCGGCGATGAAGGCCTGGCCGTCGGGGCTGCCCAGGCCGGTCATGTTGTCGTAGCCCGTGAGCGTGACCTGCCGGGTGAAGCGGCGGCCCTGGTAGTCGAAGACGTTCTGGACCCGGCCCGAGGCACCGAGGCTGCACAGCCCGTCATCGCTGGCGCAGATGACGGCCCGGAACACCGGGCGGACGCGGCTGGTCTCCGGGAGGACGTCGTGGAAGGCCGCCGTGCCGGCCAGCCGGTACAGCACCGGGTTGATGAACCCGAATGGCTTGTGTCCCTGCTG
>Ga0102924_1005178_pt1 | contig 12764 bp, 9 predicted proteins | sample PaiPotPPM11metaG_FD_80116 | JGI IMG/M metagenome (GOLD analysis project Ga0102924, IMG submission 80116) | Iron sulfur acid spring bacterial and archeal communities from Banff, Canada, to study Microbial Dark Matter (Phase II) - Paint Pots PPM... ... | reverse complement strand
GTGAACCCGGTACGGCCGTCGACGCGGACGCGGACGTTTGCCTCGGTGCCGTCGAGGCGCCACGGAGAGCCCGCCGCACCGGAAGCCGCGAGGCCGCTGGTCTTGGCGACGACGTCGACGTCGGGCGTCGTGTCGTCCGCGGAGTCTCGCGCGATCCGCGCCGTCAGGTCGACCGCGCCGGTGAGCGTCCGGAGGCGCACGCGATCGAGCGGAAGGTGGGCGGCGAGCTTCGACAGGTCGACGTGGCCTGCGACGTCGAGCGCCCCCCAGGCCCTCCGCCACGAGGCGCGCGAGAGCGGGCCTGCGCCGCCGACCTCGATGGACGACGACTGCGCCTCCACGTGCGCGACGTCTCCGAGATGGCCCTCGAAGCGGCCGAACACGCGGCGGCGGTCGAGCGTCGCGTCGACGTGGGCGTCGGCCTCTCCCCACTCGCCGAACGACCCCCCGGACACGTCGAGCACGACATGGCCGCTCGCGCCCGAGGGGCGCACGACCGCGTCGACGTCGATCGAGAGGTGACCGCGCACCGGCTGCGACGTGCGCGCGAACCTGGCGACTCGCGCGAGGTTGACCCGCCGGCCTTCCGCGTGCACCTCCAGCTCCCTCGGCGAGGCGCGGATGGAGGCTCGGAGCGGCGTGCCGAAGCCGGAGATCTCGGCGTCGTCGACGCGCAGCTCGTCGCCCGCGACGCGCATCAGGGCTGCCTGCGCGACCGCGCGTACGTCTCCCCGCTTGACGGTCACGCGCAGGTCGCGAAGGGACGTGCCGTTGGCGAGCCCCACGTCGGCGCTCGCGGCGACGTCGGTGCCCGCCCCGGTGAGCGCGATCTGCACGGGCATGTTCCTGGGGGAACCGTGGGCCTCGACCGTCGCCGTCGCGAACTCGACACCGGGAGCTTCGAGCCCCGCCGCCTGGAGCTTCGCGTCGAGCTTGGGGGCCGCGAGCGGGCCGGAGAGGCGCGCCCGCAGCGAAGCGCTCTGCATGCCGAGCGCCCCGCTCGCGAGTGCGTCCCCGGTCGCATCGAGCTGCGCGTCCAGCCGGCCGGCGCCGAGGTCCACCGTCCCGTGCGCCGCGACGGCGGCTCGGCCGCGCGCGATTCCGCCGAGCCGGGAGACGTCCTCCAGTCGCGCTGCGTCCACCCGCGCATCGAACGCGACCGCGAACGACGCTCCCTTCGGCGCGAGGAGCAACGTGACATGCGCCGGGGCACCGGGTTCGCGGACGGTCGCGTCGACATGGGCCTGGACGGCGGCGTCCGCGCCGCGCGATGCGTCGCCCGAGAGCGTGGCGGGAGGGACGCGCGCCTTGCCGACGCGGCCGCCGGCGAACTGCACGGCAAACGTGGTCGAAACGGCTCCTTGCGCCTGGGCTTGCGCCTGAACGTCGGCCGTCGCGCTCAGGTCCGACGTCGGCGCGGACGCGGCAAGAGCGTGCGCATCGATGTGCGTCGCGTCCACGTGAAACGCCGCGTGGGGCGCGGGAGCCAGGGAGACGGGCCCCGACACGCGGACCTCGCTCGGGCCCACCGTCGCGTCGGCGGCGAGCAGGAAAGAGGCGAGATCGCCGTGCGCTTCCGCGTGCACGGACGCCGGCTGCGACAGCGAGCACGACGGACACGCGACGCGCAGCTGCTCCGGGGTTGCGCGGGGGACGTCGACGACCGCGTCGATCGCGCCGCCGTCGTAGGAGGCCGAGACCGATCCGGCGACCCCGCACGCCGTACCGGCGAAGGCGAGGTGCGCGGCGAGATCGCCGCCCTTCGGCGAGGGTCGCGCGAGGTGGGCCTCGAGGTCGCCGGCGGCGCCCGCCTCTCCGAGAACGCGCCGCGCGGTGAGCCGCGCGTGGCCGACGTCGACCGCGAGCGCGCCCGGCGCGACGCGGACGGCGGCGGCGAAGTCGTCGAGGTCGGCGTCGACCGGGGGTGCCCCGGGCGGCCGGCCGTGAAAGGCCGCGTGTCCCACGTGCGCTCGCCCGATGGCGAGCGCCACTCCGCGTGAGGAGGACGAAGAAGGGGACTTGCTGACGAAGGTCCGCTCGAGGCGCAGCGCGCCCGACGCGTCGGCGTCGAGGTTGACATCGGCCCGATCGAGGGCGACGTCCACCAGCTCGATGTTCACGGCGTCGCGGTGGACGAGCGATCGGATGAGGGGCGCCAGCGAGATCCGCGCGTCCGCGCCTTCCACGCGCAGCACGGGCACGCCCTCCGGGTCCTCGGCGTGCGCGTCGATCCCGGCCGCGTGCGTCGGCGAGATCGAGCCGATGCGGTCGATGGTCAGCTTCCCCGGCAGCGCGGAAGCGAGGGCCGCGTTGACGCGCGAGACCACGGCGCGGCGCATCGCGGGCACACCCAGATGCACGAGCGCGCCCCCGGTGAGCGAGAGCACGAAGACGAGCGTGCCCCCGATCGGCGTCAGGACAGCGCGCGCGAGGCCCATTCAGAAGGCCTCCAGGACGCCGAAGGAAAGACCGATCGGCGCGCCCGTGCCGACCTCGCCGGTCTTGCCGAAGAGCGTCGGCTGGATGCCCTCGCTGGGGTCGTGGTTGAACACCGCCGTCTCGTTCGGGTAGCCGAGGACCTGCAGGAACGGGATGCGGTAGCCGACGTCGAAGCGAATGGGGCCGACCGGGGTGTCGTAGCGAATCCCGGCGCCACAAGACATGTGCAGATGGTCGAGGCGAACGTTGAATTCGCGTGAGGACACGTCGCCGGCGTCGCAGAAGACGGCGGCATTCAGCGGGCCGGACACCTCGAAGCGAAGCTCGGCGGAGGCCTCCCACTGCGTGAACCCGCCGATCGGCAGCAAACACTCCGGGTTGGTGGGGGGCGCCTTGCCCGGCGGAGGTTGGCAGCCGAGCGTCGTCGGGTTCACGTTGGCAGGATTCAAGAAGCCCACGAACCCGTGCGGCGCGATCCCGCGCAGCGGAAACCCCCGGTTGGAGTTCGGGCCGCCGGAAAAGAAGCCGCGAAAATACATGATCTGAATGTCTTCGTTGTTCGAGTAGTCACCGTAGTTCGCACCGAAGAGGAACCCGAGCTGCGTGCGTGCCGCCAGCGTCACGCCGCGTGCCACAGGCACGTATCCTCGCACCTCCGGTGCGACGCGCACGTCGCGGGCCGTTCCGCCGAAGATTCCGCCAGCGACCTGCAGGTCGTTCGATAGCCACAAGCCCTTGTGCGTGTGGATCGGGTCGTCGCGAAAATCGAGCGTCGTGACGAGCTGCGGAAACGAAAGAATGGCGTTCGGAGGCAGCTGCGCGGGAGGTGGCGTCGGTTGGCCCGCCATCGGTGCGACCGTCGGGACGAGGTAGAAGAAGGGAATCTCGCTCTGTACGTTGTGCGCGAGCGTGACGACCAGGTGGCTGCCGAACCTTCGGTCGAGCCCGATCGCCCCTTTCGGCTCGATGTAGCCGACCACCGGCTCACTCGGGTCCGGATTCGGCGTGACCAGCAGCGGGTACACGTTCATCTCCGGTCGCACGAACAACGTCGTGCGCGGCTCGATGAGTCCCGGCATCCGCAACTGAACGCGAAGCCGTTCCTCCAGCAAGTAATTGGTCGGCGAGACCAGGTGGTCGATGCGCGTCGGGTAGAGAACCACGCCCGGCTTGAAGTCGATGCTGAAGTCGCGGAGGTCGCCGAGGAAGTTGTGGTCCTCCCAGCCGACCAGACCGTGCACCTCGGCCTTGATCTGGTCGAGCTCGAGGCCGCCGCCGAGGCGACTCTCGCGCAACTTCGCCGGCTCGATCCGCACGATCAGCGGGACGACGCCCGTCGGCGGCTCCGACAGCTGCGGAAGGATCTGCACGGCGCCCATCACTTCCAGATCGAGCAGCGCCTGGGTCGCGGCCTCGAGGGTCGCCGTGGAGTACGTGTCGCCCGGCTTGACGTTCATCGTCCGCCGCAGCGGCGCCTCGTCGAGCTCCTGCTTGGCCGGCCCCGCCGCGTCGGGGTCGAGACCGACGATCGTGACCGCACCGAAGACCGCCGGCGGTCCCGGAGCGAGCGTGAAGGCGTAGTCGACGGTGTGGGTCGCGAGGTCGGCCTGGGAGTCGGCGCGCACCGTCGCGTACGCGTAACCCCGGTCGGTCAGCGCGCGACCGACGTCGGTCTGCGCTTTCTTGTAGGCGTCTTCGTCGAAGCGCGCCCCCACGGGCAGGGCCTTGTCGGCCGCGGTGCGGACTGCGGCGGCGATGTCCGGCGGAACGCCGTCGAGGCCCTGCACGGCGACCCGGCCATTGAGCGTCGGCGGCCCCTCGTCGACGACGATCTCGACGCGCACGTGGTCTGTGCTCGTGTGCACCACCCGGGCGGCTCGCGCGTGCGCCTCGAGGAAACCGTGGGCCCGACAGTAATGCTCGACACGCGCGAGGTCGCGCTGCAAGACGGAGGCGTCGAAGACCTCGTAGTCGAAGACGATACCCCGGAGGAGCCCGAGAAACTTCGGCGACTCCGCCGTCGCGAGCTTGCTCGCGAGGTCGCCGGTGTCCATGTCGCGGGCGCCGGCGACGCGCACCGAGTCCACGGCGGAGCGTCCGGCGGGGATCGACGCGCATCCTCCCGTCGCCAGCAGCCAGCCCGGCAGCGCGAGGGCGGCCGTCAGCCGGGAGGGGAACTTCATGCCCATCGCGCTCGTCGCGACGCGATTGTACGTGCTTCAATCCGTCCCGCGATGCGCATCGCCGCGCCTCTTCGTGTCACCGTTCGCGCGGCCGCCCGCGCCGCGCGCATCGGCGTCACGATCGCGAGCTGCGCGCCGTGCGCGCTCGCCGTCGCGTGCGGCGGCCGCATCCAGCGCCCTCCGTTCGCGCCCCAACCGAGCAGCGCCCTCATCGAAGTCGGGGAGCCGCCCCCGCCGGCCCGCGTGGAGGTGCTCCCCGAACGGCCCGCGCCCGCCGCCGTGTGGCTCGACGGCGAATGGATCTGGCGGCGGGGCCGGTGGGCGTGGCTGACGGGGCGCTGGTGCCAGCCCCCGGAAGGAGCGGCGTTCTCCGCGTGGGTCTTCGAGCGTGGGGGCGACGGGCGACTCTGGTACGCACCGGGCGTCTGGCGAAACGCGACCGGCGCGCCTGTCGACCCGCCGCCGGCGCTCTCGTACGCATCCGTGCAGTCCGCAGCCGTCGTCAACGCGAATGGGTCCATCGAGGTCACCGGGCCGACGCTCCACGACAGGCCCACGGCGGGGCCAGCGGATCCTTAGAGCTTTTTCTTCCGGCTGGCGCGGAAAGACGCGGGCTCCTACATGTCGCGAGCCTACCTACGGCCTCGCTGGTCAGGCCAGCGCTGCTAGAATCGCGGGGAATGGCGACGCCCGCCCCGGCGCTCTCGGGACTGCCGGCGCCCCCTGGCCGCCGAGGAGGCGTGGGGGACCGGTATCGCTCGCTCTTCGTCATCGGCCGCGGCGGCATGGGGAGCGTCGAAGTCGCGCTGGAATGCAGCGGGGCGGCGTTCGACCGCTTCGATCGGGTCGTCGCCCTGAAGACGCTCCTGCCCGATGGCGCGCGCGATCCGCGACACAAGGAGATGTTTTTGCGCGAGGCGCGGCTCGCCGCGCTCTTGCAACACCCGAACGTCGTGCACGCGTTCTCGTTCGGGGAGCTCTTCGGAGAGCTGTTCCTCGCGATGGAGTACGTCGAGGGCGAGCCGCTCTCGCGCGTCCTCGCCTCCGCGCAGGGCGCGGGCGGCTCGCGCGGGCTCGACCCCGCGATCGTCGCGCGGATCCTCGCGGAGGCCTGCGACGGGCTCCACGCCGCGCACGAGCTGTGCGACGCCGGCGGGCAAGCCCTCCACGTCGTCCACCGCGACGTCAGCCCGCAGAACATCATGGTGGCGTACGACGGCCACGTGAAGATCCTCGACTTCGGCGTCGCCAAGGTCGACGCCGGCGGACACTGGACGCGGACCGGCGAAGTCAAAGGAAAGATGGCGTACATGTCGCCGGAGCAGGCGCTCGGCGAAAAGCTCGACCGTCGAAGCGACCTTTTCAGCGTCGGCGCGATCCTCTTCGAGTGCCTCACCGGAGAGCGCATGTGGGGCTCGGGGACCGACCTCGAAGTGATGCGCAAGCTGGCGCTCGAGCCGCCCCCGCGACTCGACGCCGCGATGCCCGGCGTTCCGGCGGCGCTCGTCGCGCTCCACGAGCGCTTGGTCGCGCGCGATCCGAGCCAGCGGCCGGCTACCGCGCAGGAGGTCGCGCGCGAGCTCCGAGCCTTCGAGGCGCCGCACCGCCCGGCCGACCCCACGATCGTGCGCTCGCTCATGCGCCGGCTCTTCGCCTCGGACGAGGCGACGCGTCGCGCCGAGCTGAGAGACGCGCTGGAGCGCGTCGCCCCGCAGCGCGCGCGTGCCCTCGGCGAGGCGTTCGCCTTGCGGTTCGACGTGCAGCCGGACGCCGAGGGGACGCCGTCGACGGAGCCGGTGGTCGTCAGGGCGCCGGTCGAAGAGCACGTCCGGGCGGTGTCCACGCGCCCGGGGCGGCTTCGCTCCCGCCTTGGCCTTGCGGTGGCCCTCGGCGCTGCGGTCGCGGTCGGCGCCGGAGTGACCGCCGGCGCGATGCGGCGCGGAGCCCACGTCGCGACGGCGGAAGTCGCGCCGGCGCCCCCCTCCTCGCCAGCCGCAAATGCGGAGCAGCCGCAGACGATCGTGCCCGCCCCGCCGGAGGCGCAGACGGCGCGCGAGCGCGCGATGACGCCAGCCGCCGTCACGCCGCGCGGCGGAGGCGTCACGCGATCCCCTCCGAAGGCGAACGCACCCGCACCGGGCGGCTGGGTCCGCACGAAGCAGCCTCCGTCCTCGAGCGCCCGACCGCGAGAGGGCAAGCCCCCGGGCCCGAAGCTTCCCGATGTCGATCCGACGCCGTTCTAGCTCGCGCGCGCTCGCCGTCGCCTTCCTCCTCACGACGGCGGCGGCGCGAGGCGCTCCAACCTCGGGTGGCGCTCCGTCGCAACAGGAAGACCCGCTCGAGCGCTTTCGCGGGCGCTTCAAGGAAGGGATGGACCACTACAAGGCGGGTCAGCTCGCCGAGGCGATCGCCTGCTGGGAGCCCATCTTGCGCGAGCTCGGCGAGGCGAAAGGTTACCGCTTGGCCTACGACCTGGGCGTCGTTTACGCCGAGGCCGGCGACGGACCGCGCGCGGTCGAACGATTGCAAGCGTTCCTCGTGGAGGTCGAGGCACGACGCGGGCGCGGAGAGGCGGTCCCCGCCATCGTGCGGAAGGAGGAATCGGATGCGCGGGCGCGGATCGCCGGGCTCGCAGCGACCGGACGAGTCGTCGTTCCAAGCAGCGAGAGCCCGCCGGCCGCCCCGCCGCCTCAGCCCTCCGCGACGCCGTCGCCGGCCGGATCGCCTCCGCCGTCGACCGCGAGCGCAAGAGCGGCCCCGGCCGCGACCGACGCGGTGCTCGCGTCGACGACGCCGGTGAGCGTCCGGCGAGAGACGGAGCATCCGTTCTCGCCGGCCTTTTTCGCCGTCAGCGGCGCGCTGACGGTCGCTGCGGGCGTGGCCGCCGTTCCGCTCGAAATCCACGCCTGGGACCTGCACGACCGCTACGCCGCCGAGGCGCAGCGCGGTGCGCCGATCGCTTCCGCCGAACGCCAGTCGTTTTCGGACGCACGCACATGGGCGTACGCCGGCGTCGGAGCCGCCCTCGGAATGGCCGCGCTGACGGCCGGCCTCGCCGCGTGGTATTTCTTCGGGGCTTCGCAGCGCGAAGTGATCGTCACGCCCGCGGGCGTCAGCGGGAGGTTTTAGCGTGGGTCAACTCCGGGCCAGGAGCGCGGTAGCGCGTTGCGCGGCGATGCTTCCGATCGCGCTGTCGCTCCTCTGTCCGGGAGACGCGACGGCGCACGACGAACTCGGCGTCGGCTCGTGCGCGACGACGCCGCTGAGTATGGCCGCGCGGGTGGCGCGCATCGATTCGTGGTCCACGAGCCTCGCGCCCATCGACATCAAGAACGTCGTCACGCGCGAGACCGCGAGCCTGCGACTCTACGCGACGACCGGCGCCGTCGACGACGACGCTCGCGTCGATTTCGAGCGTGTCGCTGCGAAGGAATCGGACCCGCACGCGCTTTCGGAGCGCCTCGAGCAGCTCGTCTTCAAGGCGGCGTACCACTTCCACGGCGCACGCATCGAGATCGTCTCCGGCTGGCGGGAGCACGCCGGGCGGCACACGGCCGGCGAGGCGCTCGACTTCAAGCTCGCGGGCGTTTACCCGGGCCAGCTCGCCGCGTACCTGCGCGGCCTCCCCCGCGTCGGCGTGGGGATCTACACGCATCCGCGCACGCAGTTCGTGCATCTGGACGTCCGCGACCAGAGCTACCACTGGATCGACGCGTCGCCGCCGGGAGTCAAATGTCGCGAGCGGCAGATGCTCGACCCGCACGCAGCCACGCGCGACGCCGCGTGGACCCCGGAGAGCGATCTGCCGGAGTGACGGCACGCCTCCGGCGGTGCCGGAGCGCGCTCGAAACCTTGGGAGCCCGGCCTCAGACCGCCGTCTTGTCGATCCCGTGCTTGCGGAGGTAGGCGCGGACGTGGTGGCGCTCCATCCCGCTCTGCCGCGCCATCTCGCTGACGTTGCCCTTGCAGCGCTTCGCCAGCCCAGTGAAGTAGTCGCGCTCGAACGCCGCGATGGCGCTGCGCTTGGCGTCGCCGAAGGCCGTGCCCGCCCCGGGCTGGCGCGGCCCCTCGCCGGCGGCCTCATCGCGCGCGAGGGTCAGGACGTCGTCGATCGAGCCGGGTTCGTCGGCCAGCGTGGCCGCGACGCTGGCCACGTTCACCAGCTCGCGAACGTTCCCGGGCCAGTCGTGCGCGGCCATGCGCTGCTCGATCCACGCGAGCACGGTCTGGGCGTGCTGCGGGCGCCCCACGCGGAGGCACACCTCGTCGACGAGGAGGGGCAGGTCGCTCAGGCGCTCGCGGAGCGCCGGGAGCTCGACGCGGACCTGCGCGATCCGGAAGAAGAGATCGCTCCGGAACCTCCCGGCGTTCATCTCGGCGACGAGGTCGCGCCGCGTTGCGGCGAGCACGCGCACGTCGATGGGCTCGAAGCTCGACCCTCCCACGCGCTTCACTTGCTTCTCGGAGAGCGCGCGCAGAAGCTTCGGCTGGAGCTCGATGGGTAGCTCGCCGAGCTCGTCGAGAAAGAGCGTGCCCCCGTCGGCGTCGGCGAGCGCCCCCTTGCGTCGCTCGGTCGCTCCGGTGAAGGCGCCCTTCTCGTGGCCGAAGAGGATGCTCTCGGCGAGCGTCGCCGGGATGCTTCCGCAATCGACGACGACGAAGGGCGCGTTGGCGCGCTCGCTTCCGCCGTGAATCGCCTTGGCGACGAGCTCCTTGCCCGTCCCGGTCTCGCCCAGAATGAGGACGCTGAGGGGGGTGCTCGCCACCTTCTCGAGGACCCCGAAGACGCGCCGCATCTTCGGAGAGCCGCCGACGAGCGGACCAAAGCGTTCCTCGAACCCGACGTCCACCCGGTGCTTCGCCTGAGGCTCGATATGGATCTTCGAGCGACCGACCGTGAGCTCGCTCGCCGTCGCGACGACCGCCTCGCGCACGCGCACCGGCCCGAGGAACGTCCCGTTGGTGCTGCCGAGGTCCTTCACGAGGATCCCCTCGCCGACGGCGCGCAGCTCGCAATGAAAGGCGCTCACCTCGGGATCGGCCACGACGACGTTTGCGCCGGGGTCGCGACCCACGACGAGAGGGTCGACGTCGATGGTGAACTGGCCTCCCTCCGGCGTCCTGGCGACCCCGCCGGAAACGAACCAGTGCAGCACCCGGGTGCGGGTCTCGCTCACGCAGCCTGCCTCAACTCAGTGAACCCCCGTGGCGTGACCGCCGGCGGGCACCGGCTCGGTGAAGACGTTGAGCGGCTCGAGCAGGGCCATCTGCTCGCGCGTGATGCCGACGCCGCGATCGCTGAAGAAGAGGTCGTTCTCCTCGAGCTGCGCGCGAACCTGACCGATGAAGAGAATGGGATCGGCCGAGCGGGTGTACCCGAGCTGCACGAGCGCCGCTTTCGGCCACTCTCCCCCTTCGAAGGTGAGCGCCTTGCGCAACATGTAGAAGCCCTCCGCCGGGACCTTCACCAGGCTGTCCGCCCACGAGAGGCCGCGAAACGGGACGCCGCCACCGTGAAAATGCCACCGGTTGTGGACGTTGTGCTCCGGCGCGACGACGACCGGAAGGCCCGAGTCCGAATGGTTGTGAAAATAGACGAGCACCCCGGCGGGGATGTCGGTCTCGTGCTCGGGCAGGGGCTTAGTCGTGCGATAAAGGCCGCAGTCAGGCAAGAGATTCTTGGGCGTCGGCATGCGATATACCGAGATTGCTTAGCACGTCAGGCCCCGACGCAGAACTCGATGCCCGCGACGACGCCATCGGGTTCCTCCTGCACCCACACGATGCGACCGACGGAAGGAGCCTGCGCAGAGGCGTCGCCCGTGCGCTCCAGGGTGACCTGGAACTCGGCGCCCAACTCCACCTTGTCCTCCAGGATGACGCGGACACCGCCCTTGCTCACGTTGAGCGCCCATCCCTCGAGCACCTGGCCTGATTTGCCGGTGAGCGTGACCCGCCCGCTGGCTTCCCGGCGGGCGCCACCGCGCCGCGTCGCGTGCAAGTCGCCATCGGGGGCGCCCGTAAGGGCGCTGGTGGGGGTGAGGCTACGCCGCTTCTTCAAGGACAGTGGCGCGGGATTGTAGCAGCGGCGGGGCCGGCCCGGGGGCTCGACGGCGCTCGACTGCTTCGTCCCCCGCCACGCCCCTTGACGAGGAGCATGTGGGCGAAGGAAGCTTTGCCTTGCGTTTCCCAGCTCTTGCGTGAAAAAGAGCGAGACCTCGAGCGATGCCCGACCCGCCCTCCAACGCGACGCACATCAAGAAGATGCTCGCCGAAGCGGGTTTCGAGGTGTTCCGGACGCGCGGCGAAGAAATCGTGCTCGCTGAACGGCCGCGCGAGAACCTGATCATGGACTCGGGAGTACGCCTTCGGCTGGGCCAGCCGTTCGAGGTACGCATCGTTCTTCGCGCGCAGAAAGCCGATTTCCCGAACGAGGACGAGTCGCTCCTCTTCGCCCGCGTGCGCCGATTGGCCGAGCCGGCTCTCTCCGACGGTTTCGCAGAGATCGCCACCGCGGTGACTCGCGTGGCCGACCCCGGCGACGCCGAGCGCACCCTCGACACGTTTTACGAGATCACGTACGCGAAGCCCGCCCCGGCGCTGGACGAAGCCCTCGTCGAGCTCAAGTTCGCCCTCAAGCTGGAGAAGCGCGCCTGAAGCCCCCCGAAAGCTCCGCCGCCAGCCGATCCGGTCGCGTCGGCTGCAAAGCCGGCTCCGCCCGCCGCCGCTGGGTCGACTGGGAGGATGGCCCGTGATAGACGGGCGTCCGCTCCCATGCTCGACATTTTCCGACAGCGCGGGCTGTCGAACGTCATCTACGGCGCGGTCATCGTCGCGACCATCCTTGCGTTCGTCATCACGTTCCGCCCCAACGCCACGTCGCGGACCGCGTCTCTGAGCGAGACGTGCGTCGCCAGAGTGCGCGGCCGCTGCATCGGGCCGAAGGACTTCCAGGCGGCCTACCGCGTCCTCATGCCCTCCCGCAGCCAGAGCCTCTCGCGCCGGATGAACCTGAAGAAGGTCGCGCTCGACGGCCTGGTCGAGCGGGAGCTTCTGGACGACGAGGCCAAGCGCCTGGGCATCGGCGTGACCGACTCCGAGGTCACCGAGCAGCTCTACGCGGGGTACGTGCGCGTGAGCGTGCCCGCGGCCGACCCGCAGGTCGCTCAGTCGATCCTCTACGAGATGTTCCAGTCGTACGGGCGCGCAGGGCTGATCCCGCAGGACGTCGCGCAGGCGCACTTCAACGACCGGGACACCGCCATCCCCGTCGACTTCCGCGACCCGAAGACGCGCATGTTCGACATGAAGGTCTACGAGCGGCAGGTGCGCAACCTGAGCAACCGCTCGACGTCGGAGTTCCGCGAGGAGCAGTCGCGCGAGCTCCTGGCGGCGAAGGTCCGCGACGTCGTGCGCGAGCCGATTCGCGTGAGCGACGGCGAGGCGTGGCAGGAGTACGACCGCCGCTACAGCACGGGCATCGTGACGTGGATCCCGGTGAAGGAGTCGTGGGCGGCTCGCTGGGCGGTCGACGTGAAGCAGGCGGACGTGGACGCCTGGGTGAAGGAGCACCAGGCGGACTTCGACAAGACGTTCGAGCAGCGCAAGGGCGAGGACGCGCCGAAGGCCGGCCACATCCGCCATATCCTCGTGAAGCTGCCGTACGGCGCGACCGACGACGAGAAGGGCGTCGCGCTGGCGAAGCTGTCGTGGGCGGTCGCGCGCATCAAGACGGGCGAGTCGTTCGCCGAGGTGGCGCGCGACACGTCGGACGACACGGGCAGCGCCGCCAAGGGCGGCGACGTCGGCGACAAGACCGACGGGTTCGTGCCGCCGTTCAAGGCCGCGGCCGACGCGCTGAAGCCCGGCGAGACGACGACGGGCGCCGTCGAGACGCAGTTCGGTTACCACTTCTTGATGAAGGACGACCCCGCGAAGGCGGCCGACATCGAGGCGAAGGTGAAGCGCGACGTCGCGCGGTCGATGTACACGAAGGCGAAGGCGACCGACGAGGCGCAGGCCGTGGCCAAGCGCATCGACGACGCGATGCACGCCGGAAAGAGCGCCGACGACGCCATCCGCGCCGCCATCGAGCCCTACGTCCACGAGGCGAAGGGCAAGACGGACCTTCTGAAGGTGCTG
>Ga0102924_1005177_pt1 | contig 12765 bp, 11 predicted proteins | sample PaiPotPPM11metaG_FD_80116 | JGI IMG/M metagenome (GOLD analysis project Ga0102924, IMG submission 80116) | Iron sulfur acid spring bacterial and archeal communities from Banff, Canada, to study Microbial Dark Matter (Phase II) - Paint Pots PPM... ... | reverse complement strand
TCGGCGAGCGGCCCGGGGAAACGGACCCCGAGCAATCCCGGCACCGCGCCCCGGGCCGACTCAACCGCTGGGGCTGGACCCTGCAACTCCACGGCGACGGGACCACCACGGCGACCAGCCCCAGTGGCGACAAGATCCTGCACAGCCACGGACCACCCGGCCAGGACCCGCTATGGGCGGACGCGCCCAGCCACAGCCCGCCCGCCACCACCGCCGCCTAAGCGACTGCGAGCAGTGCGCCAGACGCAGCCTCAATCAGAGCCCAGCATTATCGTCACGCGAGGACTGCGGCGGTGGCTCGAATGGGCGCGGTTAGCCGGCGGGCCGGCGGGCGGCTTACGAAGGACGAGGGGGTGGTCAAGTGCGCGCTGGGCCATCAAGGGCGTGATGAACCCTCCGATGATGAACAGGCCGGCCAGAGCGAGCCAGCCGGGAACTCCGAGGGCCAGGACGGCCACGGTGATGAGGATGGGGCCAGCGACCTGAGAGCCCGCTCGGCCGAGGCCATACGTGGCGAAGAACTCCGCTGACCGCCCGGCAGGAGCGAGCCTGAAGCTGACCTCCCATGCCGAGGACACGGTGAGCAATTCGCCGCCGCTGAGGCACAGAACACCGGCGACAAGCAGGATCGTGGAGGCGGCGCTGCCGACCAGAGCAGAGCCAGCCAGGCAGCCACAGCACAGGGCCAGCAGGACTCCTGCCAGGCGCTGGGCCCGGGCCGCTCGCAGATAGCTGTTCACCCAGCGAGCTACCCGGGCCTGCGCAGAGATCGCGACTACGGTACTGGTCCCGTACAAGACCGCCACCAGCGCGCGGGGGGCGGCGGTGGCGTCAACGATCCAGAGCGGCAGGCCTACGTTGAGGATCACTACCCACAGCGACATGAGACCGTTGATGCTGATCATCGCGGCAGTGGCCGGAGAGGGAATGAGCAGGCGACGGCGCGTTTCAGGGGCCGCCGGTGACGTGTCGGCCGGCAAGGTCGCCACGATCAGCCCGGCGAGCAGATAGCTGGCGGCGTTGCCCAGAAGAAGCGGAGCGAACGAATTGCCCTGAGTGGCGAGCGCTATTCCGGCCGGTACTGTTCCGAGGGTAATTCCGATATTAATCACGACTCGCATGCGCGCCATAAGCCCGACGCGCTCGTCCTTGCTGACCATCACGTTAGCCAGAGCCTGGTACATGCTCGAAGCAGCCTGATCGCCCAGGGCGATGACGCTGAGCATGATCAGCGTCACTCCCAGATCGTGCGCGATGGTCAAGCCGACGAAGGCCGCCGCGCGCATCACGTACAAGGCCAGCAGCACCTGGCGCGGGCCAACGCGATCGCCAAGCCGGCCGACGTGCACGGAGCCGAAGAACGCGACCATGCCGGCGACCGCCAGGACCAGGCCAACCTCGCTTGGCTCCAGGCCAGCCGAACGAGTCAGGAAGATGGCCGAGAGCGCCAGATAGAAGCCAGTTCCTATCCAGTCGATCAGCGTGGCGGCAAGCAGGCGGCTCGGAGCCGACCGCAGGGGCGTCATTGACCGATCGTAGGCAACTCCTGCCTCAAAAGATTGTTAGTAGCTGGTGTGCATGAGCTCCCGGACGGTGTTCAGGGTGCCGGTCGCGATCTCGTTGGCCCGCTCGTTGCCCTCGGCCAGCACGGCGCGTAGGTAGCCGGGGTCGGCGGCCAGCTCCTGGCGCCGGGCCCGGATGGCCGCGAAGCGGTCGTTGATGGCCTCGGTCACCATCGCCTTGAGCGCGGCCGAGCCGCCCGCGCCGATCTCGCCGGCCAGTTGCTGCGGCGGCACGTCGCGGCACAGCGCGGCGATGAGCAGCAGGTTGGACACCTCCGGGCGGTGCTCCGGGTCGTAGCTGATGACCCGCTCGGGGTCGGTCCGGGCCGCGGCGACCAGTGCCGCTGTCTCGTCGGCGGTGGCCCGGAGGGGCACGGTGTTGTGCAGGCTCTTGCTCATCTTGCGGCCGTCCAGGCCGAGCAGCAGCGGCGCGGCGCTGAGCAGCGCCTGCGGCTCGGGGAAGTAGGGCCGGTCGGGGCTGTACCGGTCGTTGAACCGGCGGGCGACGGTCCGGGTCAGCTCAACGTGCGGAAGCTGGTCCTTGCCCACCGGGACGACGTTGGCATGACAAAACAAGATGTCCGCCGCCTGGTGCACGGGATAGCTGAACATGAGCGCGCTGACGGCCGACGAGCCGGCCGCGGCCATCTCGTCCTTGACCGTCGGATTGCGCTGTACCTCGGCCACGCTGACCAGGCTGAGGAACGGCAGCAGCAGCTGGTTGAGCGCCGCCACCTGGCTGTGCGCGAAGATGGTGGCCCGGCCGGGGTCGATGCCCACGGCCAGGTAGTCGGCGACCTGGCCGAGCACGTCGGCGGTCAGCCCGGCGGACATCGTCCGGTCGGTGATGACCTGGTAGTCGGCGATCAGCACCAGCAGGCCGACGCCGGCCTCCTGGAGCCGGACCCGGTTCTCGAGGGTGCCGAAGTAGTGGCCGATGTGCAGCGGCCCGGTGGGCCGGTCGCCGGTGAGCACGCGGTAGGCCGACGGCCGGGCCGCGATGGCGGATTCGAGATCAGCGCTGCGCTGCTCGCTGACCAGCAGGGATGACTGCGAGCTGGATACGGTCGGGCTGGACATGACCTTCCTCCTGATTCGGGATGGCAGCACCCCTGGTCAGGCAGTCTGGCCCGCAGAATCGGTGTTTGCTACGGAGCACGACGGCCGCCGAGGGCGAGCCGTCGCATGACAAAGACTGGCGGCCGCCTAGCGCGGCCACCACCAGCACGAGCCGGTGCGTCGTTGCATGCTTCCAGGGTAGCCGCACCCGGCGGGCGGCAGCCAGTCCCGTGGCGGTCAGCCGCGGGTAGCCGCCTCCAGGTTCTCTCGCACGGACTGGGTCAGCGGGTGACCAGGCGGCAGCGCACGCTCGCAGTCGCTCAGCGTGCTGCGCAGCATCGACACGGCGTCGTTGACCCGGCGGCCGGCGTAGTAGGCCATGGCCAGGTTGGCCCGTGAGGTGAGCGTGCTCTCGTGCATCGGCCCGAGCACCCGCTCGTAGTCGGCCAGCGTCCGTTCGTACAGCTGGGTGGCCTGGACCAGCTTGCCCGCCGAGTGGTAGGCCGAGGCCAGGTTGCCCCGTGCGGTGAGGGTCTCGGGGTGGTCGGGGCCCTGGACCCGCTCGCGGTCGGTCACCGTCCGGACGTACAGCGGGATGGCCTCCCTGATCCGGCGCGCGCTGAAGTACGCGCCGGCCAGGATGGCCCGGGCAGTCAGGGTGTCGGGGTGGTCGGGGCCCTGGACCCGCTCGCGGTCGGCTACGGTCCGGATATACAGCGGGAGGGCCTCCTTGATCCGGCCCGCCGACCGGTAGGCGTAGGCCAGGCTGGCCCTGGCGCTGATGGTGTCGGGGTGGTCGGCGCCGAGCGCCCGCTCGCGGTCGGCCACCGTCTGGGCGTAGAGCTGCACGGCGTCCTGGACGCGGCCGGCGGCCTGGAGCGTCGCGGCCAGGCTGCTGCGGGTGGCCACCGTCGTCGGGTGGTCCTCGCCCAGGATCAGCTCCTGGTCGGTGAGCGTCCGCCGGTACACGGTGATCGCGTCGTCCAGCCGGCCCACGGCGCGGTAGCCGCCGGCCAGGTCGCTGCGCGAGGCCAGCGTGTCGGGATGGTCCGGGCCCAGCACCCACTCGCGGCCGGCCAGCGCCCGCTCGAAGTGCGGAAGCGCCTCGTCGTCCCAGCCGGCCGACAGGCACACCTTGCCCAGGTGACTGTGCGCGGTCAGCGTCTCGGCGTGGCCGGGGCCCAGCGCCTCCTCCAGGTGGGCCAGCGACCGGACCAGCATGTCCATGGCCATGTCGAGCTGGTCGGCGGCCTCGTAGGCGGCCGCGAGGTACTGCATGTACTGCAGGGTCTGCGGGCTGTCCTCGCCCTGCACCCGGATGCTCTGCTCGGCCAGTGCCTGCCAGTAGACCAGCGCGGGCCCCTTGAACCGGGCCGCGTCGAGGCTCTGGCCGGCCCGCAGCAGGACCGGGTGCCCGTCCGGGGCCCACAGCGCCTGGCCCGCCCCCTGGGTCAGCGCGGTCAGGCAGTCGCGCAGCGCCTGATCCAGGTGCGGATCGACGTTGCGGTCGGGCCAGGCCTGCAGCAGGGCGTTGGCGGTGGCGACGGCGGCCTGGTCGCGGACGGCCGCCGGCAGCACCTGCTGTACGCCGTGCTGGATGAGCGCGTGCAGGTATACGGTCCGAGCCGCGCTGGTCGGGTCGATGCTCAGCAGGCCGATCTGGGCCAGGCCGGTCAGCACCCCGCGCACCTGCTCGTCGGTGGCCGGGGCCCGGTCGGGGCTGTAGCTGCCCACGTACTCCCGGGCTGCCTTGCTGGTCAGCACGCCGGCCGGGATGCCGTTGGCGTCCAGCAGCGCCAGCATGGCCAGCACCGGCCGGGCCAGCGCCGACGGCAGCACCTGGTCGCTGCGGTCCAGCGCCATGGACCAGGTGACGGCGACGATGCTGGACGGGGTGCTGTGCGAGCTCAGCCCCATGGCCCGGCGCCGCTCGTCATACTGCGCCTGATAGTCGCGGGCGTCGATGCGGCAGTCGGCGATCAGCGCGGCCGCGTGGGTGAGCGCGATCGGCATCCGGTCCAGCACCTCGGCCAGGTCCAGTGCCCCGTTGCGCTGCGCGGTGTCCTCGAACAGCCGCGCGGTCAGGTAGGCCAGCGCCTCGCGGCGGCTGTACGGCCCGACCTGGACCAGCTTGGCGTGCTGCGACGGCGGCGAGATCGACGTGGGCAGCAGCCGCGTGGTCAGCACGGTCCGGCCCATCGCGCCGCGCGGCCACATGTCGGCCAGGTCCGCGGCGTCGGCCAGGTCGTCCAGCACCACCAGCCACGACCGGGTGCTCTCGGCCAGCCAGCGCAGGAACTGGCGGGCCATCTCCTCCTGGTCCTGCCCGCCGCCGTAGCCGCCGGCCGGGCCGGGGGCGGCGGTCATGTCCGCGCCGGGCACCGGCGAGCTGGTCCCGGACGGCCCCGGGCCGGGCGGGCCGCCGGCCGCCAGGCTGGCCTGGCGGAAGGCCTGCGCGTAGCCGGCGATGACCGCCGAGCGGCTGGAGGCGGTGATCCAGACCAGCAGCTCGATGTCCCGTGACTGCCACAGCGTGTTGGCGTAGGCGGCGGCGAGCTGCGTCTTGCCCGCCCCGGCCGGCCCGGTGAGGATGTAGCTCCCGGCCTCGTCGCCGCGGATCAGCGGCCGCTGCTGGTCGGGCGCCGAGCCCCCCGCGCCGAAGCCGGTCTCGGGCCTGGCGCTGAAGTACGGCGTCACCGGAGGCACGGGTCCCGACCGGATGGGCCAGCTCACAGTCGGTCCTTGACCGTGCTGCTGATCCGTCATCTCCGCAGTCTCCAGCTGTTGTGGCGCGCGCCCCGTGTACAGCCCGAGCGGCGGGCCGCCGACACCGCACATCGGCCTCGACCGGTACCGATCCGCTGACCTCTGGAGATCCCACCATACGGCGACACGTTGCCGGGTAAGGCAGGAACCGGGTGGTTAACGCTCACCTAACTCCCGGGGCAGGGAATCTGCGGGGACACGCGGGGGACGCGGGGACACGCGAGGTGCGCCGCGGATGATCCTCGTCAGGGGGCCGGGGCCGTGGCGGCCAGCCGGGCGCGCCCGGCCGATCCGGTCACCACCGCTCGCTGGCCAGGCTCGGCGTAGACCCGCCAGCTTGCCGTCATCCGGACCACCGAGCCGCGGGCCATGCGAATCGTCAGCCGCGCCGTCACCCAGCCCGATGCCTGGCGCCAGCTCGCGGTCCCGTTGATCGCCGCGTTGGTTACCCAGCGCACCCCGGTCAGCCGGATGCGCAGCGTGCCAGAGCCCGCAAAGGTCACCCGGCCGCCGCGCAGCCCGCGGTCCACGTCGCCGCCGAGCAGCGGCCACCGGCTGATCTCGTCCCCGACCGCGGCCAGCCCCACCGTCACCGCTCGCAACGCCGTCCGCCCGGCCCGGTTGCCGCGCGCCGGCCGGGCCGGGACCGCGCCGGCCAGCCGGTCCGGGTAGGCGCCCACCGCGTGCACCGGGGCCACCCGCCCGGCGCACGAGGTGTTCTCCCGGCGCAGCCCCGCGGGCCAGGCCACGAACCGCCGGTAGATGGACTCGGCACAGGCGTTGTCGCCGTCCTGCTCGGTCACGTGAGTCAGGTTGGCCAGCGTCACCAGCCGGGCCGAGCGGCCCATCTGCCGGGCTACCAGCGTGGCGCCGTCCAGCCGCGGGGTCAGCGAGTCCAGCCCGCCGGACAGGATCAGCACCGGCAGCCGGGCCGGCACCAGCGGCGGCCGCCGGGTAATCGGCGGGGTGTCGTGCACTCGGGACGGCCAGTCCAGGCAGGCGCTGTAGGCCTCGGTGTACTGGTCCATCTCGGTCCACTGGGTCACGCTGAACGGCGCGAACGTCCGCCGCGGCTCGCGGCGCAGGGCGGCCGCGTACCGCCGGGCCCGGGCCGCGGGCCGTGCGTCGCGGCTGAACAGCTGGACGTAGTCGGTGCACGAGACCGCGAAGTACAGGCCGTCGCTGAAGCCGTCCAGCGGCTCGTTGGTGTCGTCGAAGCCCACCGACAGCGCGGCCAGCCGCAGCAGCGGCGCCGCGTCGCCGTGGTCCAGCAGGGCGCGGGCCGCCGCGTCAAGGTCCCGGTACACGACCGGGTCGAAGCCCGCGTTGTTGACCAGGTTGACCAGCGTCAGCGCGGTCACCGTGACCCGGCCGGAGGTCCCGTTCTCGGTCGTGCTCACACCGCTCACGGGCTGCCGGGCCAGGCGCCGGGCCAGCCGCGAGATCCGGCTCCAGGACCGCCGGCCGGCCGCCGCCGCGCACGGCGCCGACCGGGCACAGGCCTGGTCGAAGGCCCGCCGCGCGGTCACCACCGTCGTGGTGTACCACGGGTCCAGGCCCAGCACCTGATACGTCGAGTCCAGCGTCACCGACCGCAGCAGCCGCGGATACCGCGACGCGAAGACCTGGGCGAACCAGCTGCCGTAGGAGTCGCCGTACAGATCCACCCGGCCCGCCCGCAGCGCGCGGACCAGGCCGGCCACGTCGCGGGCCGAGTCGGCGGTATTAAACAAATCAGAGGCGTGGACCCAGCCCCCGCCCCGGTAGCGCCAGGTGTGATTGAGTCGCCTGCCGCACGCCCCCACCAGCCGGCTGAACCGCGGGCCGTACTGCTTCGGCCCGGCGTGCTCCAGCCTGGGGCAGTCGACCGGAGTCGAGTTGCCCGTGCCGCGCAAGTTGACCAGCAGCAGGTTGCGCGTCCGCAGCAGCGGGCCCAGCATGGCCCGGTACAGCGAGCCCGAGCCGGTCGAGGAGTAGCCGGGGCCGCCCTCCACGGCCAGGACCGTGCCCACCGCGTGGCCGCCGGCGGGCAGCCACTGGAAGCCGATGTGGATCCGCGGGCTGGCCGCCGACGAGTAGTCCAGCGGCACCCGGACCGCGCCGCACAGCAGCCGCGCGCCCTTAGAACAGGGATGCACCGGCACGCTGCCGATCCTGGTCGTGCTCCGGCTGGCGGCCGCCTGGGCCGCCGGTGCGCTCGCCGCCGGCAGGGCCACCAGCGCGGCCGTCGCCATCGCCGCAGCCAGCACCGCCGTAGCCAGCACCGCCGTGATCCGTGGTCGCGCCCGCTTCAGTTCCGCCACGGCCCTGAGCGTAGATCCGGACGCCGGGCCCCGGCTAGCCCGCTCGCCGTCGGCCGGCTAGGCGCCGGCCCGGTCGTCGTCGTGCAGCAGCAGGTTGAGCAGCCAGCCCACCACGCCGACGATGATCGCGCCCCAGAACGCCGGCCAGAAGCCCGTGATGTGGAACGGCAGGTGCAGCTTGCCCGCCACCCAGCTGCTCAGCCACAGCAGCAGCCCGTTCACCACCAGGCCGATCAGGCCCAGGGTCAGGATGTAGAACACGCAGCCCACCGTTTTCACGATTGGCTTGATCACCGCGTTCACCAGGCCGAAGATGATCGCCACCACGATCAGCGTGAGGATCCTCTTCACCGTCGTGCTGGCGTGCAGCTCGATCCCGGGCACCGCCCATGTCGCGACGCCCAGCGCGGCCGCCGCAGCCAGCACGCGAAGCACGAACTTCATGGCGGCCATCCTTCCATAGACTCACAAACCGGGAGCTATCAAACACCTCACCGGTCATCTGGGCCGCGCCCGTCCGGCCGCCAGCCCCGGACACGACCCCGCTACCTGCACAAATGCTGGACACCCGGCCGCGGCGCATGCCAAGATCACTAGCCGGGGGATCACTTAACGTGCTCGGGCGGCTACCAGGCGCCGGGGCATCAGGGGGAGCACGGGGATGGGATTAGCCTGGGTGCCTGACGACACCGGGCCCGCCATCATGCCCGCCGTCCGGCGCGGCCCGGCCCTGGCCGGCGGCCCCCGGCACCGGCGGCCGCCCCTGCTGGTCCGCTCCGGTCAGGCAGTAGCCGGCCGCATCACCGCGCTGGCCCGCAACGACCCCGACCCCAGCCCGTCCCCTTCCGCGCACCTGGGCCGCTATCCGGCCATGACCGTCCGCCGCTACTGGACCTGACGACGGGGATCACGGTCACTTTTCAGTTATATCGACTGAAAAGTGACCGTGATCATGACGCTGCATCTTTCGGCGGCCCCACAACGCGGGATCCGGGCGGCCCGAAATTGGGCTACTTGTAGCGGAAGTGGACGAAGAGGCGGCCGAAGTTCTTGGAGTCCTTCTCCACCCGGTGGTACATGGCCTTGATCTCTTTCTGCTCCAGGAAGCGCAGCACGTGCTTCTTCAGCTGGCCCGAGCCCTTGCCGGGGATGATCTCCACCATCGGGGCCTTCTTCCTGACCGCCTCGTCCATGATGTCCCGCAGCGCGCGGTCGATGTCCTGACCGCGGTTGTAGATGTCATGCAGGTCGAGCTTGAGCTTCATCGGCGCGTCTCCCGTAGGGCGGTGAGACCACCGTAACGCGGCGGGCATCCGCCGGGTCAGGCCCGCCGGCGCCGGGCAGAAATCCGAGGTATCCGGACCGATCCGGGCCGCGGGTCGGCGTCGAATACGGAACATGACCAGTCCGCACATGCCGGGGCCGGACGTGAGCGACGCTGGCGGGGACGGCACGGGCCGCGATCTCGACCGGCTGCTGGCGCAGGTGGCCCGCGGTGACCAGGGAGCGTTCGAGGCGGTCTACGACCGCCTGGCCGGGCCGGTGTTCGGCCTGATCTGCAAGGTGGTCCGCGATCCGGCCCAGTCGGAGGAAGTGGCCCAGGAGGTGCTGCTGGAGGTCTGGCGCAGCGCGTCGCGGTTCGATCCGGCCAAGAGCGGCGCCACGACCTGGGTGATGATGATCGCCCACCGCCGGGCGGTCGACCGGGTGCGCTCGGCCACGGCCGAGGTCCAGCGGGACAAGAAGTCGGCCGTGGCCGCGGTGACCCCGGACATCGACGAGGTGGCCGAGGCGGTGGAGGCGAACCTGGACCGGGAGCGGGTCCGGCGCTGCCTGGGCACGCTGACCGAGATCCAGCGTGAGGCGCTGACCCTGGCCTACTACGGCGGCTACACCTACCGGGAGGTGGCCCGGCTCCTCAACGTGGCGCTCGGCACCATCAAGACCCGGATCCGCGACGGGCTCATCCGGATGCGGGACTGCATCGGGGTGAGCTGGTGAACCTGCTGCGCCACGACCTGCACACGCTGACCGGCGCCTACGCGGTGGACGCCATCGACGGGCGGGAGCGTGAGCGGTTCGAGCACCACCTGCACCGGTGCCAGTCCTGCGGCCAGGAGGTGCGCGGCCTCCAGGAGACGGCCACCCGGCTGGCCCTGGCGGTGGCGCGGGTGCCGCCGCCTGAGCTCAAGGTCGCGGTGCTGGCCGGGGCGGCGCGGACCCGGCAGCACCCGCCGGTGACCGACACCAGGCCGGCCGCCGAGCCGCGCGTGGCCCGGCGGCGCCGGCTGGCGATCGGGCTGGGCGCGGTGGCCGCGGTGCTGGTGGTGGTGCTGGCCGTGGCGCTGGTGCTGCAACGGCGTCAGCTGGACAACGAGCTGGCCCAGCAGCGGGCCATCGCGGCGGTGCTGGCCGCGCCCGATGCCCGGATCCTGACCGGGCCCACCAGCGTGGGCGGCACGGCCTCGGTAGTGGTGGCCGGGCGGCTGCACAAGCTGGTCTTCACCAGCGCCGGGATGCCGGTGCTGGCCAGCACGAAGGTCTACCAGCTGTGGCTGATCGGGCCGTCCGGGGCCACCTCGGCCGGGCTGCTGCCCGAGGCCAGCCAGGGCCGGACCGCCCCGGTGCTGGCCTCCGGCCTGGTGCCGGGGGACGAGGTCGGGGTCACGGTCGAGCCGGCCGGCGGGACCAGGCAGCCCACCACCAAGCCCGTCGTGCTGATCAAGGTGGCATCCTGACCAGGTGATCGTGGCGCTGGGCGATGCCCACCTGGACGTGGTCGTCCGGCAGCTCGGGCCGCTGGCCGACGACTCCGACACCCCGGCGCGGACCCTGCTCGGGCCGGGCGGGCAGGCGGCCAACGTGGCCGCCTGGGTGGCCGCGCTGGGCGGGCGCAGCCGGCTGATCTACGCCCGCGGCAGCGACCTGGCCGCGGGGCTGGTCGCGGCCGACCTGACCGGCCGGGGCGTGGAGCTGGCCGGGCCGGTGGTGGACGGCCGGACCGGGGTGGTGGTGTCGCTGTCGGACGGCGGCACCCGGCGCTCCATGATCACCGACCGGGGCGTGGGCCCGCGCCTGTCGGCCGGCGAGCTCGACGAGTCCTGGCTGGACGGCGGCACCTGGCTGCACCTGCCCGCCTACAGCCTGGTCCGCGACCCGATCAGCGGGGCGGCGCTGGCCGCGGTGGCGGCCGCGCGGGCCCGATCGGCCCGGCTGAGCGTGGACCTGTCCTCCACGGCGGCGCTGAGCGAGTTCGGCGTGGACCGGTTCGTCCGGCTGCTGGCCGGGCTGCGCCCGGATGTGGTGTTCGGCACCCAGGCCGAGGCGGCCCTGGTCGGCGAGCTTCCGGGCCTGGAGATCGTGGTTAAGCTGGGCCCGGCCGGCGTGCGGGCGAGCGGGCGTGTCTATCCCGCGGCGGCCACCAAGGCCGTCGATTCGACCGGCGCCGGAGATGCGTTCGCGGCCGGTTACCTGCTGGGCGGGGTCCCCCTCGGCCTGGCGGCGGCGGCCCGTGCCGTAGCGAGGATGGGAGCCATGCCGTGACGTTCGCCCAAGGTGGCGGGGGCGCCGTGCTGTCCGACGAGGTCGCCGAGGCGCTGGACCGCCGGGAGCCGGTGGTGGCCCTGGAGACCACGCTGGTCTCGCACGGCTTCTCCGAGGGACGCGGCCTGGTCGCCGCGCTCGAGGCAGCCGAGCGGGTCCGGGTCGCGGGCGCGGTCCCGGCCACGGTGGGCATCGTGGACGGGATGATCCGGGTCGGCCTGGACGATGCCGAGCTGGAACGCTTCGCCGCCGCCGGGACCGGCGCCCGCAAGGTGGGGGCCAGGGACATCGCGGCCTGCGTCGTCCAGCGCGCGCTGGGCGCCACCACCGTCGGCGGCACGCTGGCCGTCTGCGCGGCCGCGGGCATCCGCTTCATGGCCACCGGCGGGATCGGCGGGGTGCACCGGGGCTTCGCCGAGAGCCTGGACATCTCGGGCGACCTGCCGCGGATCGCGGCCACCCAGGCCATGGTGGTCTGCTCAGGCGCGAAGTCGATCCTCGACGTGGGCGCGACCAGCGAGCTGCTGGAGACCCTGGGCATCCCGGTGCTGGGCTGGAACACCACCACGCTGCCGCTGTTTTATACCGCCGAGGGCGGGCCGGCGGTCTCGGCGGTGGTGTCGGCGGCGGCCGAGGCGGCCAGCATCGCGGCCGCGCACTGGCAGCTGGCCGGCTCGTCGGGACTGCTGCTGGCCCGGCCGCCGGTGGACGGCCTGGACCTGGAGACGCTGGTGGCCGAGGCGGTGGACCAGGTGGCGAGCCAGGGGATCACCGGCCAGCAGGTCACCCCGGCCATCCTGACCCGGGTCGAGGAGCTCAGCGGCGGCCGGAGCATCGCCGTCAACCAGCGGCTGATCGCCGACAACGCGATGCTGGCCGCGCAGATAGCGGTGGCCTACGCCGGCCTGCCGGGCTGATCTCCTCCCGGCCCTCGGGAGAGAGCTCAGCCCGGCGGCCACGGGCCTTGTTAAGTAGCAGGGAAGTTGAAGTAGTGCAGGCTCGCGAACGGCGGGCTGCCGGTCGCGCCCGAGGCGAACTCCAGGTACACGGTGTGGGTGCCGGTGGTATCAGCGATGTTGGCCGGGATGGTCTTCCAGGTGGTCCAGCCGCCGGTATTGCCGACCGCGAAGCTGCCCACGGGAGCGTTCGAGGGGTTGTCCAGCACCACCTCGACCAGGCCGCTCACCCCTCCGGCGGCCCCGGAGGCGACGCGGGCGTCGAATTGCGTGGATCCCGAGCCGAAGTTGATATTCGGATACTCCAGGTAGTCGCCGTTGACTAGCTGGGCGGCCTGGTTGCCGTCGACGCCGGACGGGCTGGTGTCCCCGGTGGCCGCTGACACGGAGATGCTGCCCTTGCTGCCGGAGTAGCAGTCGGCCGAGATGTTGCTGGTGGCGGTGGTCGGGCAGGCGGGCGGCGGCGGCGTGGTGCCGCTGCCGGTGGTCTGGTAGACCGCGACGTAGCCGACGCTCATGGCGGCGCCGGAACTGGTGGCCGAGGCCGGGGAGGTGCAGCCGCAGATCGCGTTCGGG
>Ga0102924_1005176_pt1 | contig 12765 bp, 8 predicted proteins | sample PaiPotPPM11metaG_FD_80116 | JGI IMG/M metagenome (GOLD analysis project Ga0102924, IMG submission 80116) | Iron sulfur acid spring bacterial and archeal communities from Banff, Canada, to study Microbial Dark Matter (Phase II) - Paint Pots PPM... ... | reverse complement strand
GGCGTTTGACAAGCTCGAGAAGTCGATCATCCGTGAGCGCATCGCCGTGCACAAGAAGCGCCCCGACGGGCGCTCGGAGAACGAGATCCGCGACATCTCGATCGAAGTCGGCGTGACCCCGCGTACGCACGGCTCGGCGCTGTTCACGCGCGGACAGACCCAGGCGCTGAGCGTTGTCGCGATGGGCACGCTCAAGGAGGAGATGCGCGTCGACACGCTCGGCCTGGAAACCAAAAAGTACTACTGGCACCACTACAACTTCCCGCCGTTCTCGGTCGGGGAGGCGGGCCGCATGGGCGGCGTCAAGCGTCGCGACATCGGCCACGGAGCGCTGGCCGAGCGCGCGCTCGCGCCGATGGTGCCCTCGATCGAGGAGTTCCCCTACTCGATCCGCGTGGTCTCGGACATCCTCGAGTCCAACGGGTCGTCCTCGATGGCCTCGGTGTGCGGCTCCTCGCTGTCGCTGATGGACGCCGGGGTGCCGATCAAGCGCCCCGTAGCGGGAATCGCGATGGGCCTGATCAAAGAGGGCGACGACTACATCGTCCTGACCGACATCGCCGGCGTCGAGGACCATCTCGGCGACATGGACTTCAAGGTGGCCGGCACCGAGCGCGGCATCACCGCGCTGCAGATGGACATCAAGATCACGGGCGTCACCTTCGACATCCTGCGCGACGCGCTGTCGCAGGCCAAAGAGGCGCGCACGTTCATCCTCGCCAAGATGGCCGACGTGATCAAGACCCCGCGCGAGCAGCTGTCCCAGTTCGCTCCGCGCATCCAGACGATCCAGATCGACCCCTCCCAGATCGGCCTGTTGATCGGCAAGGGCGGGGAAACGATCAGGGGACTGTCGGAGGAGTTCGAGTCCCAGATCGACGTCAATGACGACGGCCAGGTGCTGATCTACTCCGCCAAGGGCGAGCTCGGCGACGCGCTCGTGGAGCGCGTACGGATGATGATGAAGGAGGTCGAGGTCGGCGACGAGTACGTCGGCAAAGTGGTCAAGACGACGACCTTCGGTGCGTTCATCGAGCTCGCCAAGGGCACCGACGGCCTGCTGCACATCTCAAACGTCTCGCCCGGCGAGCGCGTGGAGACCGTCGAGGACGTGCTCAACAAGGGCGACGAGGTCAACGTGCGCGTGGTCGAGGTCGACCGCGAGCGCGGGCGCATCGGCCTGCGTCTCACCGACGACCCCGACATCGCCGGCAAGACCGTCGAGGAGCTCGCGCAGGTCGGCGGGGGATCGGGATCGCGCCCGGGCGGCGGCGACCGCAGGCCGTCCAGCAACGGGCGTGAGCGCTCCGATCGCGGACCGCGCCGAGGCGGCGATCGCGGCTCGGGGCGTCCGCGTCACGGTCGCGACCGCGACTGACGCCGGGCAGCACGCTTGGCAGCCGAGCACCGTACAACCACGCTTGATCACGGCCTGAGGGTGGTCACCGAGCGCTTGCCGAGCGTGCGCTCGGTGGCGCTCGGGTTCTGGATCGGCGTGGGCTCCGCGGGCGAGCACGACAGCGAGGCTGGCATCTCGCACCTGCTCGAGCACATGCTCTTTCGCGGCACCGAGCGCTACGGTTCGGAGGAGATCGACCAGATCTTCGACGCGATGGGCGCGGAGATAAACGCGGGCACCGACAAGGAGTCCACCTCGCTATACAGCCGCGTGATCGACAGGCATCTCGACGACGCCTTCGACGTCATGGCCGACATGGTCTGGCGGCCGCGTTTCGGTGAGCTGGAGACCGAGCGCGAGGTGGTGCTGGAGGAGATCGCGATGTACGAAGACGACCCGCAGGACCGTGTCTTTGACGTGCTCGGCCGCGCGATCTTCGGCTCGCACCCGCTCGGCAGGCCCGTGATCGGCACCAGAGAGGTGATAGCGGCCGCCACGCGCGAGCAGCTGGGCGACTATCACCGCACCCACTACGACCCTCACAGCATCGTGATCGCGGCGGCCGGCTCGGTCGAGCACGACGCGCTCGTGGCGATGGCCCGCGAAGCTCAGAGCAGGCGCGGGGAGGGGGGGTCGCGCCCGGAGTCCGGCCTGTCGGCCGCGACGCCCGCGGTATCGGCCCGAACTGGGCAGCTGGCACCGGCGCAGCTGCAGCGGCGTGTGCGCTTTCTCGCCAAAGACACCGAGCAGTACCACGTCTGCCTGGGAGGCCTTGGGCTGGCCCGCGACGACGAGCGCCGCTTTGCCCTGCGCGTGCTCGAAGGCGTGCTCGGAGGGACCTCATCCTCGCGGCTGTTCCAGGAGGTGCGCGAGCGCAGGGGGCTGGCCTACTCGGTGTTCTGCTTCTCGAACCTGTACGCGTCGATGGGGGAAGTGGGCATCTATGTCGGCACCCGCCCCGACAATCTGCGCGCGGCGCTGGAGGTCCTGGCCACGGAGCTTACGCGCTGCGTCGATGATCCGGCCAGCGAGCAGGAGCTGATCCGCTCGCGCGAGAACCTCAAGGGCCGCATGGTGCTCGCGCTCGAGTCGACCGGCGCGCGCATGAGCCGCCTGGGCGCATCGCTGCTCAACGGACTGCCGATCCTGTCGGTCGAGGAGATCATCGAGCGCATCGACGCGGTCGGCGTCGAGCAGCTGCGTGAGCTGGCGGGCGAGCTGTTCGCACTCGAGCGCCTGTCGGTCGCGGGCGTGGGTCCCGACGAGGACAGCTTCAACGACGCGATCGAGCCGCTCGGCGGGCTGGTCGCGGCGGGCGCCGTCGGCGAAGCGGCGCTGGCGCCCGGCGCCGACGGAGCGCCGTGATGATCAGGGTGGGCGTTGCCGGCGCCGCTGGGCGCATGGGCCAGACGGTCTGCGCCGCTGTGCAGGACGCGCAGGACATGGAGCTGGTGGGGCGCGCAGATCCGCTGCTCGGTGTCTGCGTGACAGACATGCTCGCCGACGCAGACCCCGAGGTCGTCGTCGACTTCACGCGGCCGGACACCGCGCTTGAGAACGCACTGCAATGCGTGCGCGCGGGTGTGCACGTGGTGATCGGCACCACCGGCTTCGATCCCGCGCCGCTCGAGCAGGCCGGCGGCGCGAATGTGCTGATCGCGCCCAACTTCGCGATCGGCGCGGTGTTGATGATGCGCTTCGCCGCCGAGGCCGCCCGCCACATGGCCAAGGCGGAGATCGTCGAGCTCCACCACGACGCGAAGCTCGACGCGCCCAGCGGCACCGCTGCGCTCACCGCTCAGCTGATGGCGCAGGCCGGCGGCGGCGAGCCGCCGCCGATCCACTCGGTGCGCCTGCCCGGGCTGGTGGCCAACCAGGAGGTGATCCTCGGCGATCTCGCACAGACGCTGACCATCCGCCACGACACGATCGGGCGCGAGTCGTTCATGCCGGGCGTGCTGCTGGCGGTGCGCCGGGTGGGCTCGTTGGAGCGCTCGCCGACCGTGGGCCTGGAGAGCCTGCTGTTCGGCGAGTCCTAGCTCGGATCGGCGGTCGAGCAGCGATTATGAAATGGCCACGCGCGTGAGATACTGCAGACGATGAGGGACCTGGGCACGATTCTGACGGCGATCGTCACGCCCTTCGACACGGAAGGCGAGATCAACGAGGAGTCGTTCGTGGCGCTCATGCGCCATCTCGCCGACAACGGCTCGGACGGCTTCGTGGTGGCCGCGACGACCGGCGAGGCGGCCACGCTCAGCGACGAGGAGCAGTTGAGGCTGATCGAGCTGGCGATCGCCGAGCGTCCGCCGGGCAAGACGATCGTCGCCGGGACGGGCACGAACGACACGCGCCATGCGGTCTACCTGACAGAACGCGCGAGCGAGCTGGGCCCCGATGCGATCATCTCGGTCACCCCCTACTACAACAGGCCCAGCCCGCTCGGCCTCAAGCGCCACTACGAAGCGGTGGCAGCGGCGACCGACAAGCCGATCCTCCTCTACAACGTCCCCAGCCGCACGGCCACCAACATCGGCCCCGACCTGCTGGCCGAGCTCGCGCAGATCGACGGGATCGAAGGGGTCAAGCAGGCCAACGCGGCCGAGCTTGCACTGATCGACGGCCTGGCCGTGTACGCGGGCGACGACAGCTCCTTCGCGCGCACGCTGGACATCGGCGGAGCGGGCGGGGTCTGCGTGGCCAGCCACATCGTCGGAAACGAGATGCACAGAATGGTCGACGAGCCCGAGCATCGCGCCGAGATCGACGCGTCGCTGCAGGACGTTTACGAGACCCTGTTCCTCACGTCCAGCCCGACCTGCACAAAGGCGGCGCTGAACATGCTTGGCCACGACGTCGGCGGCGTGCGGCTGCCGATGGTCGAGGCCACCCCGCAAGAGACCGAGATCGTGCGCGCGATGCTCGAACGTCACGGGTTGCTCACCCGCACTCCCGCGTGACCGATCGCAGATCGGCCAGCAAGCTGCGCGTCCTTCCCCTCGGCGGGCTGGGGGAGATTGGCAAGAACATGACCGTCGTCGAGTACGACGGGCGCATCGTGGTGGTCGACGTGGGCTTGCGCTTCCCCACACCCGAGATGGTCGGCATCGACCTGGTGCTGCCCGACTTCTCCTACCTGCGCGAGCGCGCCCGCGACATCGAGGCGATCGTGATCACCCACGGACACGAGGACCATCTGGGCGCGCTGCCATGGGTGCTGCGCGAGCTCGGCGACAGCCATCGACCGGCGGTGTATGGCGGGCCGCTGACGCTGGCGATGGCGCGCTCCAAGCTCGACGAGCACAAGCTGCGCGACGTCGAGCTCAACGAGGTGGACCCGGGCGACACCCTCGAGCTGGGGCCGTTCTCGCTGGAGCTCGTGCACATGACCCACTCGATCCCCGACTCCAGCGCTGTCGCGCTGGGCACGGACCTGGGGGTCGTGCTGATCACCGGCGACTACAAGTTCGACCAGACGCCCGTGGACGGCCCGCCCGCGGACGTCTCGCGCCTGGCCGAGCTGGGACGCGAGGGCGTCCTTTTGCTGTGCGGGGACTCGACCAACGTGGACCGCGACGGTTTCTCGCCATCGGAGTCGGTCGTGGGCCCGCACCTGGAGGAGGTGTTCGCCCGCTGTCAGGGGCGCATCGTGGTGACGAGCTTCGCCTCGAACATCCACCGTGTCCAGCAGGTCGTCGACGCGGCCTACGCGCTCGATCGAAAGGTCGCGCTGGTGGGGCGCTCGATGCGCAAGAACGTGGGCATCGGGCGCACGCTCGGTCACATCGAGGTGCCCGACGGGCTGATCGTGGGACCTCGGGAGATCGGCGACTTCCCCGACGAGCGGGTGGTGATCATCTCGACCGGCTCGCAGGGCGAGCCCCTGTCGGCGCTGCGGCGGATGGCCTACCGCGACCATCCGCAGGTGGAGCTGAAGGGTGGCGACACGGTGGTCTTCTCGGCCACGCCGATTCCGGGCAACGAGCGCGCGGTCAACGAGACGATCGACCGCCTCTACCACATCGGCTGCGACGTGATCACTCCACGCGACGCGCCCGTGCACGCTTCCGGGCACGGCTACGCGGAGGAGGTCAAGCTGATGCTCAACCTGGTCAAGCCCCGCTTCGTGATGCCCTTCCACGGCGACTTCAAGCGCCTGCGACTGCACGCGGCGCTGGCCGAGGCTGTGGGCATCGAGCCGCGCGACATCTTCCAGGGCGACAACGGGCTGCCGCTGGACATCGACGAGCGCGGCGCGCGCTTTGGCGCGCACGAGCAGTCGGGCATGATCTTCGTGGACGGTGTGGAGATCGGCGACATGGCCGACGTGGCGCTGCGCGACCGCCGCATGCTCTCCGCGGACGGCATCTTCATCGTGGTGGTCACGATCGCCGAGCAGGACGGCAGCTCGGTGGCCGATCCCGAGGTGATCTTCCGCGGTGTGCCCTTCCTCGATCAGGCCGACGAGCTGCTGGGGGAGATCCGCGCCACGGTCGACGATTCTCTGCGTCGCGCGGCCGGGGAGGAAATCCGCGAGGTCGACCTGCTCCAGCAGGCGCTGCACGACGACCTGGCCAAGCTGGTCTACGACCGCCTCAAGCGCAGGCCAATGGTCTTGCCGGTCGTCGTCGAGGTCTAGGGCGTCGCGCTAGACGGCGCGGTCGGCGAGCGCGGATGTAGGTGGCGTGGGGGGCTGCGCCTGCTCCACCGGCAGGGCGGGCAGGCGCACGACGAAGCGCGCGCCGCCACCCTCAACCGGCTCGAGCCTGACGCTGCCTCCGAGCGACTCGGCGACCGCGCGAACGATCGCCAGGCCCAGGCCGAAGGATCCACCGCGGTCGCCGGCGCCGCGGACGAAGCGCTCGAACAGGGTGGGCGCGATCTCGGGCGGGACCCCGGGGCCGTTGTCGGCGACCACCAGCTCGGCGAACCCGTCGGGCCGTGTGGCGGTGGACACGCGGATCTCGGTCCCCGGCGGCGTGTGGCGCAGCGCGTTCTCGATCAGGTTGATCGCCAGGCGATGCAGCTCGTCGCCGGAGGCCTCCACAACGGCAGGCTGCGCGTCCAGGGCGATCTCGTGCGCGCCGCTGACCGGGCCAAGCTCGGCGGCGGCCTCGACGACGACCTGCGCCAGGTCGCAGCGCTCGCGCTTGACTACGCGCCCGGCGTCGGTGCGCGCGAGCAGCAGCAGGTCGGCGACCAGCCGGCGCATCCGCTGGGAGGAGCGCAAGGCAGAGCGGGCAGCGGCGCCCTCGTCGCCGTCGAGGGACTCGGCCAGCAGCTCGAGGTTGGCCAGCACGCTGGTCAGCGGTGTGCGCAGCTCGTGTGAGGCGTCGGCCACGAAGCGGCGCTGGCGGGCCAATGTGGACTCGGTTTCGGCGCGCGCGGCGTCGAGCTCGCGCAACATGCCTCCGACGGTGCGCGCGAGCTCTGCAACCTCGTCGTCGGCCGGCGGCACGGGGACGCTGCGCGACGGGTCGCGGGTGCGGGCGATCTCGGCGGCGGTGCTGGTCAGCGTGGCGATCGGCGCCATCGCCCTGCGGGCGATCGACATGCCGGCCAGCAGGGCCAGGCCGCTGCCGGCGAGCACGCCGAGCAGCAGGAACAGCTCGACGCGCTTGACCGTGGCCTCGGTCTCGGACACTTCGCGCCCGTACTGGATAATCAGCTGTCCGACCGGTTCGCCGTCTGCCCCCAACACGAACACGCGTCGGCTGAGCACGCGGTAGTTGTGGATCGTCAGCGCGCTTGCCTGGGGCGGGCCGAGCGACGGCGCCTTTGCGGGCGACTGCGCGATCACGGTGCCACCAAGCGTGAGGATCCTGATGACCGAATGATCGGCCTTGGAGGCGAAGTCGCTCAGCGGCGTCTTGACTTCGAACGGGTAGACGCTGATCTTCAGCTCGGAGGGCAGCTGGTTGGCGGTGTCGAGCACCTCGCGGTTGAAGTCCGAGCGGACTCGCTCCACCGTCAGTGAGCCGATCGCCACAGCGAAGGCGCACAGGATCACGAACGTCAGCAGCGCCGATACGCCGGCCAGGCGCACGCGGATGGGCAGGCGGTCAAAGCTCGCCGACAGCCGCGACGATCCCGCGCCCCAAGCGGCGCCCAGCGGCCTACGCTCGAAGGACGTAGCCGGCTCCCCTGATCGTGTGCAGCAGGCGCGGCTCGCCGTCGGCCTCGAGCTTGCGGCGCACGTTCGAGACGAACACCTCGATCGTGTTGGTGGTCGAGAACGGGTCATAGCCCCACACCTCGTCGAGCAGGCGCTGGCGGGAGATGACGATGCGCTCGTTGCGCATCAGGTACTCGAGCAGCTCGAACTCGCGCTGGGTCAGGTCGATCGTGCGCTCGCCCCTGCTCACCTCGTGGGTGTCCACGTTCAGCGACAGGTCGCCCACGCGCAGCGGCGCCGAGCCGCGCGGCGGGCGCCGGCGCAGCAGGGCGCGCAGGCGCGCGAGCAGCTCCTGGCGCTCGAACGGCTTGACCAGATAGTCGTCGGCTCCCGCGTCGAGGCCCTCCACCCGCGACTCCAGGGCGTCGCGCGCGGTAAGGATCAGGATCGGTACGTCGTCGTCGGCGCGCAGCGACCGTGCGACCTCGACGCCGTCGAGCTTGGGCAGGCCGAGGTCGAGGATCACCAGGTCGGGGGCAAACGCGCGGCCCTGTTCGAGCGCCTGCTCGCCGTCGGCGGCCGTGCGCACCTCATATCCCTCCATGCGCAGCGAGCGCTGCAGGGCCTGGGCGATGTCCTCGTCATCCTCGACCACCAGGACGCGCGGCGCGCGAGAAAAATCGTTGTTCATGATCTTTATGTATAGGGGATGCTGTAAAGCGAGGGTAAGCGCGCGAGAAGTTGCCCACAGGACACGCCGATAGCCATGGTTATACGTACCCTGCGTAACGGAACACATCGGACACGGCCAAGGCCGCCCGGAGGGAGCGATGTAGGCAGGGTCTGGCCGGCTGGCGTCGAAGTTGCGCAGGATGCCCACTACGCGCAGGCGCGCCCCGACCGGTCGAGGATCGCCCGGCAAACCCACTTCGGCCCGCGCGCGACCCCGCGGGCGGCGCAGGAGGCGAGTGCCTCTGAGCATGGCGTCGCTGCTGGGGCGGGGAATGCCGCGCCTGCCGGTGCTCGACCAGCGTCAGCGCGACGTGCTGGGTCTGGCATTGGTGGCGTTGGGTGTGTTCATGGGCTTTGTGCTGTACGGCTCGGCGGGTACGTCGGCTGGCGGCGGCGCCGGCCATGCGCTGGCGGTCGCGCTGGGCTGGACGCTTGGCAGGGCGCGTGCGCTGGCGCCGGTGGCGCTCGCGGTCGGTGGCGGCGCGCTGCTGCTGCGTCCGGTGCTCCCGGCTCTGCGACCTCTGCGCGCGGGCGCGCTGTGCGTGTTCGCCTCGGTTACGCTGGCCCTGGCGGCGGGCACGCTGGGCGTGAGCTCGGGCGAGCGCGGGACGACGGGCAGGGGCGCGATCGGGTCGTTGCCGGCAGGGACAGGGTCGTTGCCGTCGGGCGCGTGGAGCTCTGCACACCTTCAGTCTCACGGTGGTGTGGTCGGCGAGGCGATCTACCAGCTGGCACATCGGCTCTTCCAGGACGTGGGCGTGGACATCCTGGTGGTCTTCCTGATGCTCACCGGCGTGATCCTGCTGACGGGCGCGTCGCTGGCGAGCGTGATCCGGGCGACGGGCAGCGGGCTGGTCGACACCAGCAGGATGGTGCGCCGGCTGGGCGAGCGCGAGCCCGCGTCGCGCCGGCAGGGCACTGCCCGCGAGCCCCTCGTCGAGATCGATGGCGACGAGGACGCGGCCAGGCTGCCCATCACGGGTCCCCCCGAGCCGGCGCCCGACGAGCTGATCGTGCGCGCCACGCACGTGGAGGCGCCCTCGCGTGTATGGGACGCAGAGGACGACGAAAATGATGATGAGGCGATCGAGGACGATCGCGGCGGTAGTCGCGAAGCGGTCGACTCAGGCACGCCCGACGACGAGGAGTCACAGGACGGCGGTGGCGAGGATGAGGAGCTCTCGGGCGTGGCCCGAGCGGATTCGGACCCCGCCCATCCCCTGACCCCGCAGGGCAGGCTGCGCGGCGCGGTGACCGACGACCCGGACTTCGTCTGGGAACTGCCGGACGCCCGCAGGCTGCTGAGCCGCTCGACCAACGAGCAGTCGCGCCCGGACACCGCCGGGCAGGAGCGCATCGCGGCGAGCCTGGTGGAGGCACTGGGGCACTTCGGCGTGGAGGCCAAGGTGATCGGCACGGTGGCCGGGCCGCACATCACCCGCTATGAGCTGCGCTTGGCGCCGGGCACGAAGGTCGCCAAGGTGGCCCAGCTCAAGGATGACCTCGCCTACGCGCTGGCCGCCACCGACATCCGCATCCTCGCGCCGATCCCGGGCAAGCAGGCGGTGGGTGTTGAGGTGCCCAACGCCAAGCGGCGGATCGTCAAGCTCGGCGACGTCTTCCAGGACCCGCCGAAGGATTGGTCGCCGCTGACGGTGTGGCTGGGCAAGGACGTGGCCGGCAAGGCGATCGGCGCGGACCTGGCCAAGATGCCCCACATCCTCGTGGCGGGCACGACCGGTGCGGGCAAGTCGGGCGCGATCAACGCGATGCTCTCGAGCGTGCTGCTGCGCGCGACGCCGCACGAGGTGCGCCTGGTGCTGGTCGACCCCAAGCAGGTGGAGCTCAACCACTATGAGTCGATCCCGCATCTGCTCACGCCCGTGATCACCAGCCCGCGGATGGCCGCCAACGCGCTGCAGAACCTCGTCAAGGAGATGGAGCAGCGCTACGGGATCATGTCGTTGGCGCGCACGCGCGGCCTGGTCGAGCTCAACGCGTCCCGCGCCAAGCGCGGCGAAGCGCCGCTGCCCTACATCTTGTGCGTGATCGACGAGCTCGCGGATCTGATGATGGTGGCGCCGGCGGACGTGGAGGACTCGATCATCCGCCTGGCCCAGAAGGCGCGCGCGGTGGGCATCCATCTGGTGCTCGCCACCCAGAGCCCGCGTGTGGACGTGATCACGGGCATGATCAAGGCCAACGTGCCGTCGCGTATTGCCTTCGCGGTGTCCTCGCAGACGGACTCGCGCGTGATCCTCGACCAGAACGGCGCAGAGTCGCTGCTGGGCCAGGGCGACATGCTGTTCAGCCCCGTGGGAAGCTCGCGCCTGCAGCGCATCCAGGGCGCCTACATCGATGAGCCGCAGATCGCCAAGCTGACGGACCTGTGGCGCCGTCAGGGCGAGCCCGAGCTGCGCGAGGAGTTGCTCGAGGAGGTCGAGCCCGAGACTCCGGAGGGCGCTCCCGACGGGTTCGACCCCGACGAGGACCCGCTGCTGACCGACGCGATCCGCCTTGTGGCAGAAATGCAGACCGCGTCCACGTCGATGCTCCAGCGCCGCCTGCGCCTGGGCTACACGCGCGCGGGACGCATGATCGACATGCTCGAGCGCCGCGGCGTGATCTCCGGCTATGAGGGCTCAAAGCCCCGCCAGGTGCTGATCACCGAGGCCGACCTTCCGCGCGTGTTGGCCGGATTGGAGTCGCGCTCGGCGCAGGCGGTGGGCTCCGAGCCCGCCACGCCCGCAATAAGCGATTAACCTCCCGCAAGTGCCGGAGATCGGAGCAACGCTGCGCGAGGCGCGCATGCGCGCACACATCGACGTGTCAGAGATCGAGGCTCAGACCAAGATCCGGGCCAAGTACCTGCGCGCGCTGGAGAACGAAGAGTGGGGTCTGCTGCCGGGGCCCACGTTCGTGAAGAGCTTTCTGCGCACGTACGCCCAGGCGCTGGGACTCGACGCCAAGTCCCTCGTGGAGGAGTACCGGCTCAATCACGAGGGCCCGGGCGAGTCTCCGCTGGAGCCGATCGTCTCCACGCCCCATCGTCCCGGGCGCCCGCGCTCGTCAGGTCCCGCGCGCCCGGGTCGCGCCCGCACAGCAGGGCGCCCAGGCTCCGAGCAGAGCTCATCGCGTGGGTTTCTGATCGCCGTCGGCGTGATCGGCGTCGTGATCGTGGCGCTGGTCATCCTGCTGATCGCGGGAGGCGGCGGGTCGGGCACAACCACTCCGACCACGAGCGCGGTCTCCACCACCGTCCGCAGGCATGGAACGAGGACCGCCCACCACAGCGCGCCGGCGGCTGGGAGCGCCTCCGCGGACATCGTCGCGCTGTCGCTGAAGGCCAGCTCTCTGGTGTATGTGTGCCTGATTGGCGACGGCGGACGCAAGCTGATCCCGGGCACCGAGCTTGCGGCGGGCGAAAGCACGCCTACCTACCACGCCAAGCGCTTTGAGATCACACTGGGTAACAGCGCGGTGACGATGTATATAGACGGACGGCCGCGGACGGTCGCGCCGTCCAGCCAGGCGATCGGCTATTCGCTGACCAAGGCGCGCGGCCGTCAGTCGCTGGCGCCGGGCGAACTGCCCACCTGCCAGTGAGCCCGCAGACCTCCAGCGTCGGGCAGGGCGGCGCGAGCGCCACCGAGCGTCACGCCAAGGCTCGGGCGGGCATCTTGGTGACCGGCACCGAGGTGCTCACAGGCAGGGTGACCGACCGCAACGGGCCGTGGCTGTCCGAACGTCTGGCCGATCTGGGGGTGGACGTGGGCTACACGACGATCGTGGGCGACCGTCCCCAGGACATGGACGCGGCGCTTCGCTTCATGGCCGCGCAGGGGATGACCGTAGTGCTGACAAGCGGCGGCCTGGGGCCGACCGCGGACGACCTGACGGCAGAGGTCGTGGGCTCTTTCCAGGGCCGTCCGATGGTGCTCGACGACGCGCTGGCACAGCGGATCGCAACGATCGTGGCGCCGCTGCTCAAACGCTTCCCCAACATCGATCCGGCGGCGATCGACCAGGCCAACCGCAAGCAGGCGACCATCCCGCAGGGGTCGACGGTGCTCGAGCCCGTGGGCACGGCACCCGGCCTGGTAGTGGCGCCGGTCGCCGACGACGGGCGATCCGCTGAAGGACCCACGGTGGTCGTCTTGCCCGGGCCACCGCGCGAGCTGCGGCCGATGTTCGAACGGGCGTTGGCGGATGGCGCGTTGAGCGATGCGCTGGCGGGTGCGACCGTCTATCGCCGCCGCACCCTGCGCTTGTTCGGCATCCCCGAGTCGGAGATCGCAGAGACGCTGCGTACGGCCGAGCGCGAGGGGGTGGAGCTGGGCCGCTTGGAGGTCACGACCTGCCTGAAACGCGGCGAGGTCGAGGTGGTCACCCGCTATCAGCCCGACGTGGAGGACGTCTATGAGGCGTTCGAGGGGGTCGTCAGGCAGCGCCACCGCGACACGCTGTTCTCAGACGACGGCAGCACGGTCGACGAGCAGGTCGCGGCGCTTCTGATGGG
>Ga0102924_1005175_pt1 | contig 12766 bp, 8 predicted proteins | sample PaiPotPPM11metaG_FD_80116 | JGI IMG/M metagenome (GOLD analysis project Ga0102924, IMG submission 80116) | Iron sulfur acid spring bacterial and archeal communities from Banff, Canada, to study Microbial Dark Matter (Phase II) - Paint Pots PPM... ... | reverse complement strand
TCCACGTGCCGGCCGGGTCCACATTCGAGCTGGCGGCCATCGAGGGGCCGGGCGTCATCCGGCAGATCTGGCTCACGCCGGCCGGCTGCGCCTGGCGGCACCTGATCATCCGGATGTACTGGGACGGCCAGGCGGAGCCCGGCGTGGAATGCCCGCTGGGCGACTTCTTCGCCACGGGCTGGGGCGGGACGACCGGGGCCGGGCACGCTCAGGTGTCCTCGCTGCCGGTGTGCGTGAACCCCGGCAGCGGGCTCAACTGCTTCTGGGAGATGCCGTTCCGGCGCGGCTGCCGGATGACCATTGAGAACCTCTCGCCGGACGATGCCCGGATCTACTACCAGGTCAACTACGAACTGCGTGAGGTGGGCGACGACGCGGCCTACTTCCACGCGCAGTTCCGGCGCAGCAACCCGCTGGCCTACCAGACCGAGCACGTGATCCTGGACAACGTCCGCGGCCACGGCCACTACGTGGGCACCTACCTGGCCTGGGGCTCGAACAGCAGCGGGTGGTGGGGCGAGGGCGAGGTCAAGTTCTACCTGGACGGCGACGATGAGTGGCCGACCATCGCCAGCACGGGCACCGAGGACTACTTTCTGGGCTCGTACAACTTCTGGGTCAACGGCCGGTACCAGACGTTCACCACGCCGTACTCGGGCCTGCCGGAGGCCATCATCCCGGACGGCAGCCACCCGGAATTCACGCAGAGCCGGTTCGGCATGTACCGGTGGCACCTCACCGACCCGGTCCGGTTCGGGGCCGACCTGCGAGTGACCGTGCAGGCGCTGGGCTGGCGGTCGGGCGGCCGGTACCTGCCGCTGCGCGATGACATCGCCAGCGTGGCCTACTGGTACCAGACGCTGCCCGCCGGGCCGTTCCCGGCCCTGCCCGGGGCCGACGACCTGGAGATCATCTAGCCATGGGCTCGGTCATCGCTGCTGGTCAGCACGGGATCGAGCGCGCGGGCACGGCTGGCAGGCGGCCCGTTGACAGCCCAGACCACCGATTTCTAGGATTGCCCGAGTAATCGATATCTCAGACTGGCAGGGAGCGAAATGCCGCGGGACGAGGGCGCTGGCCAGCCTGAGAGCCCTCCGCGGCCAGCCCGGATACGGGACGTGGCCGAGCTGGCCGAGGTGTCGGTGGCCACGGTGTCGCGGGTCCTGAACGGCGATCCCAACGTGGACGGCGAGCTGCGCGAGCGGGTCCGGACCGCGGTGGCCCGGCTGCGGTACCGGCCCAACCGGCTGGCCCGCAACCTGCGCCGCCAGCAGATGGACGCCATCGGGATCGTGGTACCGGACATCGAGAACCCGCACTTCGCCGAGATGGTCCGGATCATCGAGGTGCACGCGCTGGCCCACTGCCACCGGGTGCTGGTCTGCAACACCGACGAGGACGGCGACCGGCAGGCCGCCTGCCTGCGGATGCTGGCCGACGAGCGGGTCAGCGGGATCGTGCTCTCGCCCTCGGACCCGGCGGGCAGCATCGACCAGCTGCGCGACCTGGGCATCCCGGTGGTGGCCATCGACCGGGCCCTGAAGCACGCCGCCACCGATGCCGTGGTGGCCGACAACGTCCCCGCGGTCCAGGCCGCCACCCAGCGCCTGATCGACGCCGGCCACCGGAGCATCGCGTTCGTGGGCGGCCTGTCCGAGGTCGAGACGGGCAGCGAGCGGCAGGAGGGCTACCTGGCCGCCATCGAGCGCGCGGGCCTGGGGCAGGTGCTGGCCAACGGCGGGTTCCGCCGGGACGCGGCCCACGGCTCGGTCACCGAGCTGCTGGGCAGCGAGGAGCCGGTCAGCGCGCTGGTGGTGGCCAACAACCTGATGGCGCTGGGAGCCATGAGCGCGGTTCGGGACGCCGGGCTGCGGGTGCCCGAGGACATCGCCGTCATCGCGGTCGACAACCCGCCCTGGGCCGAGCTGCTGGACCCGCCGCTGACCGTGCTGGGCCAGCCCATCAGGGAGATGGCCACGCGGGCCGTCGAGCTGCTGCTGCGGCGGCTGCGCGGCGAGCGGTTCCCCCCGGTCCGGGAGGTACTGCCGCTTGAGCTGATCGTCCGCCGTTCCTGCGGCACCACGGCGCTGGGCTAGCCCGGCCCTGGAACGCATCCACCACACCGACTAGCGAAAGGCCACCCATGGCACGCATAGCGCTCGCGACTGCTTCCGACGGCCGGGACTTCGTACACCAGGAGGTAGGCCCATTCGGGCTGGACGTCCAGCACCGGCTGGCGGCCGCGCTGCGCGAGCGGGGCCATGAGGTGCTGACCGGTGAGGGCGACCTGAGCTCCAACGCCGAGGCGGTGCGGCTGGGCCGCGAGCTGGCCGCCGCCCGCCCCGACCTGACGCTGATCAACTACCCGGTCTGGGCGTTCCCGCACTTCTCGCTGCTGTTCGCCAGCCAGGGCAGCGGGCCGCTGGCCCTGTTCTCCAACATCGACCCGCAGTACCCCGGCATGGTCGGCATGCTGGCCGCGGGCGGCGGCTTCGACCAGGTCGGGCGCAAGCACAGCCGGACCTGGGGCGACCCGGCCGACCCCGCGGTCATCGACCGGCTGAGCCGGCTGGCCGCGGCGGCCAGCGTCACCCAGGGCCTGCGCGGCACCACCTTCGGCCGGATCGGCGGCCGGCCCATGGGGATGTACACGACGGTGTCCAACACCGACCAGTGGATGGCCGAGTTCGGCATCGACATCGAGGACATCGACCAGTACGAGCTGGTCCGCCGCGGGTCGGCGGTCGACCCGGCGACGACCAAGGCGGCCCGCCTGTGGCTGGAGAAGCATGCCGCCGGGGTGCACTACGACGGCACCAAGCTGACCCCCGAGCTGCTGGAGCGGCAGATCGGCGTGTACTACGCGGTCCGCGAGCTGGCCCAGGAGTGGCACCTGGACTTCTGCGGCATCAAGGGGCAGCCCGAGATGACCAACAACTGGTGCACCATGGACATCGCCGAGGCGTTCCTGAACGACCCCTACGACTGGGACGGTCCCAAGCCGACCCTGGTCTGCTCCACCGAGTCCGACATGGACGCCGCGCTGACCATGCAGATACTCAAGGGCCTGTCTGGCACGCCGGTGCTGTTCGCCGACGTGCGGCACTACGAGGAGAGCCTGGACGTCTGGGACCTGTGCAACTCCGGCCAGCACGCGACCTGGTTCGCCGCTCGCAGTGACGACCCGGCGGAAAACATGGCCCGGGTGCACCTCTACCCCGAGGTGCTGTACTTCCCGGCCGGCGGCGCCTCGGTGCACCACATCGCGGCCCCCGGCGAGATGACGTTCGCCCGGCTCACCAGGGCGTCCGGCCGGTACCGCATGCACCTGCTGCGGGGCGGGTTCGAGGAGTTCGACGCCGCGACGACCGAGCGGCTGGCCCGGCAGTCCACGTACGAGTGGCCGCACGCGTTCGCCCGGTTCACCGCCAGCGCGCCGGAGTTCCTGAGCCGGTTCAGCGCCAATCACATCCACGCCGTGCCCGGCGACTACACCGCCGAGCTGCTGGCCGTCTGCGAGTACCTGGACATCGAGGCCGACGTCATCGGCGAGGTCGGCTAGCCCGGTGACCGCGGCCAGCCTGGGCATCGACATCGGGACGTCCGCCACCAAGGCGGTGCTGGCCGGACCGGCCGGGGAGATCCTGGCCCAGGCCGAGGTCGAGCACGGCGTGGACCTGCCCGCCCCTGGCCGGGCCGAGCAGGACGCCGAGCTGACCTGGTGGGAAGACGTGCTCATCGCCTGCCGGGCCATCACCGCCCGCGCGCCGTCGGCCGAGATCGCCGCCGTGACGGTGAGCGGCCTCGGCCCGTGCCTGGTGGCCTGCGACGCGCAGGTCCGGCCGGTGCGCCCGGCCATCCTGTACGGCATCGACACCCGGGCCGAGGCCGAGATCAGCGAGCTCACCGACCGGTTCGGCGCGGACGAGATCGTGCGCCGCGGTGGCTCGGCGCTGTCCAGCCAGGCCGTCGGCCCCAAGATCGCGTGGCTGCGCCGCCACGAGCCGGAGGCCTGGGCGCGGACTCGGTTCCTGCACTCGGCCCACGACTTCGTCACCCACCGGCTGACCGGTGAATACGTGCTCGATCATCACACGGCCAGCCAGTTCGACCCGCTATATAACATGGCCGCCTCGGCCTGGGACGAAGCGTGGGCCGCCGAGGTGGCCGGGGACGTGCCGCTCCCCCGGCTGGTCTGGCCCGGCGAGCTGGTCGGCTCGCTCACCGCCGAGGCGGCCAGGCTGACCGGGCTGCCCGCCGGGACCCCGGTCGTGGCGGGCACCGTGGACGCCTGGGCCGAGGCGCTGTCGGCCGGCGTAAGTGGCCCCGGCGACCTGATGCTCATGTACGGGTCGACCATGTTCCTGGTCCTGTACGCCACCGGCCAGGCCGCGTTCCACCCGGCCCTGTGGTGCACCGACGGGGTGTTCCCCGGCACCCGCACCTACGCCGCCGGCATGGCCACCTCGGGCAGCCTGATGCGCTGGCTGTCCGGCCTGACCGGGCTCGGCTTCGCCGCCGCCGACCGGGCCGCCGCGGCCATCCCGGCCGGCGCCGACGGACTGCTCTGCCTGCCCTACTTCGCCGGCGAGCGGTCCCCGCTGTTCGACCCGGCCGCGCGGGGCGCCTTCGCCGGGCTGACCCTGCGGCACGGCGCCGGGCACCTGATCCGGGCCGGCTACGAGGCCGTCGCCTACGGGGTCCGGCACAACCTGGAGGTCATGGCCGACCTGGGCGTGGTCCCAGCGCGGGCCGTGGCCGTGGGCGGCGGCACCAAGGGCGGCCTGTGGACGCAGATCGTGTCCGACGTCACCGGCCTGCCGCAGCAGGTCCCGGCCGTGACCATCGGCGCGGCCTACGGCGACGCCATGCTCGGCGCGGCCCCCACCGGCACCGCGGACCCAACCGCGTGGAACCCGGCAACTGACACCGTCACACCCGACCCGTCGGCCAAGCCGACCTACGACGCTGCCTATGCCTGCTACCGCGAACTCGGCCTCCTCATCGAGCCAGTAAGCCATGCCCTGTCCGCCGCCCAGCACGCGGACCCGGCCCCCGCCGCCCCCGCACCGACCGCTGTGGATGTCCCGTAGGTAACACCCGGTTGTTACTAACGGGACATCCACAAGCGATCTTGGGGCTGGCGGGGTCGGGGGCGTGGGTCAGGGCGCGCGGTCAGCCAGTGGCGTGGCCGTGGTTGAACCGTTGCGTACCTCAGGGGGTACGCAACGGTTCAACCACGGCAGTTGCGGACGCGGGTTAGCCAGCGGGCTCGAGGTCGGTGGGGCCGGTGAGTTCGCCGGGGGTCTTGGGGTGTAGCTCGCGAGAGCCGATGAGTACCCGGTCCACCCGCACGGAGCCGCCGACTACCTCTAGGGAGGCCGTGCCGTCCGGGGACTGGTGGAGCAGGCCGTAGGCCGAGCCCGTGGACCAGAACCAGCGGGCCGGCTGGGCCGCCTCGGCGAACCTCATCACCCCGGCGCGGCCGTCGTAGCCGAACCCGGTCAGGGCCACGATCAGGCCCCAGCTGGCCATGGCCCGCGCGTAGTGGTGCCCGCACTCGGCCTCGTCGAACGGGTTGCGCCGGGCCCCGGTGAACCGCTCGCGGACCGCGGCCACCACGTCCTCGGCCTGGTCGGCCCGGCCTTCCTGGATCAGGCCCATGGCGTAGACGTACTCCAGGCCGGTCCACGCCTCGGGCCAGTACGGCATGGGGTGCTCGGGCAGGCCGCTGGGATAGGACTCCACGATGTGCCCGCGCTCGCCGTGGACGGCGTAGGTGCGCATGTAGTTGGTCCAGTTGCCGAAGTCAGGGATGTAGTTGAGCTCGTGGATGGCGTCCAGCGCGGTCCGCGTGTGGACGCCGTCCAGCACCGCGCCCAGGCCGGTCAGCCGGGCGTAGGTGTCGCCCACCAGCTGGTCCAGGATGCAGCCGTCGCCGATCTGGAACTCCGGGTTGTCCGCCTCCTCGGCGCCCATGCTGTCGGAGCGCAGCTTGGGCGCGATCTTGGAGAAGTCACCAGGGGGCATGATCTTCTGCTGGTAGTAGCGGCCGTTGAACAGCGTCGACTCGGTGAGCCGCTGCCCCGACGCCAGCACCTCCCGGCACGTCGCCGCGAACTTCGCGTCCCCCACCGCGTCGGCCATCACCGCGCCGGCCGTCAGGGCGGCCAGGTACCAGCTCTGGATGACGGGGTTCGGGCCGTAGTACTCGACGTCCATGGTGTTGTGCTGGGTGCCCTCGCACAGCCCGTCCCGGTCGGCGTCCCAGCCGCCCTCGATCCAGGCGAACTCCAGCGACCGGCGGCAGGCGGGCCACAGCCGCCGCAGCCACTCGTCGTCGCCGGACAGCTGCCAGTCGCGGTGCAGCTTGAGCACGCAGCCGAACTGGCCGTCGGCGGCGGTGAGCGGGAACTCCTGGGCCTTGCTGAGCGGCAGCAGGATGCGGAAGCTCATCGCCCCGGCCGGGTCGGTGGCGTACAGGTACTCCAGCTCGCGCATCTGCCGGGCCAGGCCGCCGAACAGGTAGCCGGTGGCCAGGTCGTAGTTCCACACGTGGGTGCACGAGCCCAGGCAGGAGCCGGCGTCGTCGAGGCAGCCTTCCCAGCCGAACGGGTGTCCGTCGGCGGTGCGGAAGTACGTCTGGCTGCGCAGCGTGGACAGGTTGAACAGCGCGGCCTCCTTGACCGGCGCGCTCAGGTCGGCCGACAGGAACGCCGACACGAAGCGCCGGGTCACCTCCTCCAGCTCGGCCAGCCGGGGGGCCTGCGCGGTCAGCACCGCCCAGGCGTCGGCCGCGGTGGTGGTGTAATGGTTGCCGACGATCTCCGGGCCGGCCAGGCCGCGCGGTCCGCCGCCGCCCTGCCGCCACGCGCGCCGGTTGGGGAAGTGCCAGCCGAGCAGGAACACGATCTCGGCGGTGCCGCCGGGCTCGATCCGGCGGCGGCCGCCGACGGTCCCGGCCAGCGCGGGCGAGCTCATGGGCGCGTCATCGCGGCCGAACAGGCCGGCCGCGGGCTGACCGGCCTGGGTGAACCCCTGCCACATCTCGAACAGGCCCTGATTCCACTTGCCCATGCCCCACGATGGGCCGGTCCAGGTGCCCGGACCCACCGCGGCGGCGGCGATGGTGCCCCGCTCCTCGTGCTCGGGGTCCATGGCGGCATCGGTGAGCAGGACGCCGCTCAGGCCGTCCGCGGTCCGCGGCTCGGCCGCCGGGCGGCTGGGCTGGCCAGCGGCGCGCAGGGCGTGGCCGGTCAGCGCCTCCACCGAGAACATGACGTTGGCCTCGACCGGCTGGCTGGCCCGTGAGCTGAGCACGACGCGGAAGATGGCCAGCGGCAGGCCGCTGACCTCGGCGTTGCCGGGCGCCAGGGGACTGACCGCCTCGACCCGGGCGGCGACCGGGAAGTCGGGGTCGGACAGCACGACCCGGCCGAACGGGTAGGTGGCCTGGAACTCGCAGTCGGCGAACCGCGGGATGCCGGCCAGCGGGGCCTGCGACCCGGTCCAGCCCTGGACCTCCTCATCGAACAGCGCGCCCTCGAGTATCCGGGCCTGCGGCGCCAGGCCCTCGCCGGACACCTGGCAGGCCAGGAAGCTGAGCGGGGCGGTGAGGCCCTTGGACGGGTGGTTCTCCAGCTCCCAGTCGCGCAGCTGGCCACGGCCGCCGAGCCCGACGGTCCCGGTGCCGAGCCCGCCCAGGGGCAGCGAGATGCGGAGCCGGTCCCGGCCGAGGTAACGGTGGGCCACGGGCCAGCCGGCGTCTGGGGCCGAGACCGGCGCGGCCTCGTTCCCTGGTCCGGTCGCGTCGGAGAAGCCTGCGGACATGCTGCTGCCATCCCTTCCTTTGTTGCTCGTGAATGTTTCTAGACGGCCAGGGCTGGGGGGCGCTTCCCTGCGGGCTACCGCGATATGCCGCGATAGCCAATGCCTTCCATGAGGCGGCGCTGCAGGAAGATGAAGCCGATCAGGCACGGGACGCACAGCACGGACAGGCCCGCGAAGACCGCGCCCAGCGGGCCGCCGCCGGCCACCGACTCGAGGTTGTAGAGGGCCAGCGGGGCGGGCATGCGGTTGGTGTTGTTGATGAACAGGTTGGGCCAGAAGAAGTCGTTCCAGATGTACTGGCCGGTGATGACCATGACGGCGGAGATGGCGGGCCAGGACAGCGGCACCATGACGTGCCGGATGATCTTGAGGTGGCCGGCGCCGTCGATGCGGGCGGCGTCGTCCAGGTCGCGGGGGATGGTCCGGAAGTGCTGGCGCAGCAGGAATATGCCGACGACCTGGATCAGCGCCGGGATGATCAGGCTGAGCTGGGTGTTCAGCAGGTGCAGGTACTTGACGACCACGAACTCGGGGACGGCGGAGACCTGGCTGGGCAGCGTCAGCGCGGCCAGGAACAGGGTGAACAGCACCTCGCGGCCGCGGAACTCCAGCCGCGCGAAGGCGTAGGCGGCCAGCACGCTGACGATGGCCGAGCCGACGACGACGGCGGCGGTGATGATGACCGAGTTGAGGATGTTGAGACCGAACGGCGCGGCGGAGAACAGGGTCCGGTAGCTGTTCAGGGTCAGGTGGGTCGGGAACCACACCGGGGGCAGCGAGGTCTGGTCCTTGGTGTCCTCGAAGGACTGCAGCACCACCCACACGACGGGCAGGAACATGATGATGCCCGCGATGGCGAGGAACAGGCCGAGCAGCGTGCGGCCGACCAGCCCGGGGCGCTGCAGCCGCGGCAGCGCGGGCCGCCGGGACGGCGCTGCCCCGGACAGGGGACGGGACAGGCTAGACGCGCTCATAGTGCACCCACTTCCTGGCCAGCAGGCCCATCACGACGACGAAGCTGATCAGGATGGCGACGTTGATCAGCGACACCACGGCGCTGTAGCCGAACTGGTAGTTCTGGAAGGCCTCGCGGTAGATGTAGAGCAGGACGGTCTGGGTGGCGATGCCGGGGCCGCCGTTGGTGTCGATCAGCGGCCAGGTGAAGATCTCGAACGCGCCGATGAACGCGGTGGCCGAGGCGATGAACGTGGCCGGGGACAGCAGCGGGAGGGTGACCCGCCGGAAGCGGCCCCAGGCGTTGGCGCCGTCGATGGAGGCGGCCTCGTACAGGTCGGCCGGGATGGCCTGGAGCCCGACCAGGAAGATGATGAACGTGAACCCGATGGTGGCCCAGACGTCGATGATGACCAGGCCGGGCAGGGACCAGGTGCCGGAGGCCAGCCAGTTGGGGGCGCTGATGCCGATCCGGTGCAGGTAGTAGTTCAGCGGCCCGGTCCCGTCGGCCATGATGTAGGACCACATCAGCGCGACGACGCCGGCCGACATCAGGAACGGGGTGACGATCGCGGTCCTGGCCCAGTACCTGATCACCCTAGAGCGGACGGTGGTCACGGCCAGGGCCAGGCCGAGGCCGAGGATCAGGTGCACGGCGGTGGTCATGATGTCGAACAGGAAGGTGTTCCACAGGGTCTGCCCGAGCTGCGGGTCGTGGGCCACCATCCGGTAGTTGGCCAGGCCGACGACCTTGGGGGCGGAGATCAGGTCCCACTGCACGAACGAGATGATGACGATCCCGATCAGCGGGATGCCGATGAACGCGATGTACAGGACCAGCGCCGGGCTGAGCAGCAGGTAGGCGGTCAGCGGCTGTCTGCGCCCGGCTCTGCTCCGCCTTCGCCTGGACCCGGCGGCCCGGCGGCCGGCGCCTGGCTTGCTGTTGGCCTGGCTGCCGGACCGGCCGCCTGACTCCGTGCGGCTGGCGGTCGACGGTCCGCTGGCCGCGGCCAGCCAGCGGCCGAACAACCTCGACCGGCCGGCTGCTCCCGCGCTGGTCAGCGGCTTCGCCATGCGCATCTGCACCTCCGCCGCCTCCTCCCGATGATCGTCGTCATGGCGCCGCCGTCTGGTTGCCCGCCGTCGTGATCCGCCTCAGACCTGCTGGGCCATCAGCTGGGTGACACTGGCCTGCATGGTCTTCATGCCGGCCGCGGGCGTGGCGGCCCCGGTCAGGATCTGCTCCCAGACCGTGCTGATCTCGCTCTCCACCGCGCTGCCGTTGGGAACGCCGACGATCATGGTGGAGTAGGCCAGCTCGTTGCTGAAGTTCTCAGTGCCGGGCGGGAAGTTCTTGAGGAACTCGGCGCTGCGGGCCACGGACTGGCGGATCGGCATGTCACCGCCGAAGTTCACGACCGGCCCGTGCTGGAACTCCTCGGAGATCGTGAACTTGATGAACTCCCAGAGTGCCTTCTTGTTCCGGGTCTGCCTGAACATCGGGAAGCCGCCCACGCCGACCGGGGTTCCGCTGGCCGTCTGCCTGGGCCAGGGCACGATGTTGAACGTGTCGTTGATCTGGGCCTGGGTCAGCGGGATGGAGGTGTTGGGCCAGATCCCGGCACCGAACATGCCCAGCTTGCCGACCGCCGCCTCGTTGAACGCGTTGTAGGAGCCGCCGGGCTGGTTGACCAGCTTCTTGGTGACCAGGCTGCGGACGAACGTGGCCGCCTCGATGTTGGCCGGCATGTCGGCGGTGCACTTGGTCTGGTCGGAGTTGAGGATCCCGCCGCCGTTGGTCAGCACCCACGGGTAGACGTCGGTGAACGGCCCCGGCACGGGGGCGCCGATGGCGAAGCCGAGCCGCCCGGACGCCGAGGCCGTGAACTTGGCCGCCGCCTTCCCGAAGTCGTCCCAGGTCCAGTCGGGCGCCGGCTCGGCGATGCCGAGCGACTTGAACAGCTTGCGGTTGTACCACACAGACATCACGTTGTAGCCGATGGGGATGAAGTACGTCTTGCCGCCGAGGTCGTCCAGCTTGCGGAAGTTGGCCAGCATGTTCGGGCTGACGTCGCTGTAGAAGCTGCTGACCGCCGACTGGTCGGTGGCGATGTAGCTGTCCAGCGGCTCGAGCACGCCGCGCTTCTCGAACAGCTGCATGCCCTCGGTGGCGATGTAGGCGCTGTCGATCGCCTCGCCGCCGGCCAGCCTTGTGGAGACCTCCTGGAACACGGAGACCCAGGTGTTGGTGGCCGTGTTGGTGGTGAACGGCTTGACGGTGATCCCGGACTGCTTGGTGAACGCGGCCAGGTACTTGGTCGTCTGGGCGAAGTCCTTGGGCGTCACGGGCAGGCCGATGTTCAGCACGTCATCGGCGGTGGAACCGCCGCCGCCACCCCCGCCGCCTGAGGACCCGCACGCCGCCAGCAGCGGCCCGGCGGCGCCGGCCAGGGCGGCCGCCTTGACCCCGGCGGACAGGAAGTCCCGCCGGCCCATCCCGCGCCAGCCCACCTCGGGCTGGTTCGTCTGACCGGACCGTCTGCCTGCTGGCTTTCTGTTCATGACGAGCTTTCCTTCCTTCACGCGGACCGCCGGCCTGCCTGCATGTCCCCGCCGGGCATGCGGCCGGTAACCGGGCGGTTCCGTCCGGGGGGCTAATGCGTATGCCCGCTGACCGCTGCGACCGGGCTGACCGGCCCCGGCCGGCTGACCAGCACCGGCTGGCTGGCCAGCACCGGCTGAGCGCAGGCCCCGGCCCGCGGCTGCGGTCGGCGCGGGTCCCGGCATGCGCTCTGGGCTCGGCTCTGGGCTTGACCAGGAGCCGGGGCCGGGCGTGAGACTGGAGCCCCGGCCGCGGTCGTGGCAGAGTCTGACGCCCAGGCCAGCTGGCCTGGATGCGGACGCAGGCGGCTGCCGGGCCGACCGGGGTCGGCCTGACCAGCCTGAGAACGGGGTGGACCGGCGCGCCAGAGTCCGTGTTCAGCTGCTCGATGCGACGCATGTTCGTAGCCAAACCTCTCCGCTCGCGGCCCTGCTTGCGGGTGATCATCCCGCCCCGGCGCCGAGGCGGGTAATCGATTACTGCATGATTTCCGAGTCATTGCGCGGCTGTCAATACCGTCGCGGAACTTACTGCGCGTCAGCGCACGAAGCCGGACAGGCACGACAGGCACGGCAGGCACGACAGTCGGGCCCAGGTCCCTGGCGCTCTCGCAGGCCCGGCCTGTACCGCACCGCTGGCCCTCCGGTGCTGCTCCAGCCGCACCAGAGGGCCAGCGGTGACGCTGGCCCGGCCGACCACGCCCGGCCGACCACGCCCGGCCGACCACGGCCAGCCGGCCGCAGGCCGCAGCCAGATCGAGGCCATTTTGTGGTACTGCGTGACGACCTAAATCAGGCACAATGACGACGAAGATGACCGGCAGGGTCAGCCGGCCGCAGGCGAACCAAGGAGGATCCGGCATGCTCCGACGCTCGCCACAGCCCTGGCCCAGCTCCAGGACCAGCACAAAGGCCAGCCTGGCCGCCGCCATGACGGTGACCGCGACCGTGACCATGGTCGCCGGCCTGAGCCTGGTCGCCGCCCCCGGCGCCTCCGCCACCCCCGTCCGGACGGGCAGCCCGTCAGGGCGGGTGCAGCCCGCTGCTAACTGCTCGCCCGGCGCTCACACGCTGGCCCCGCGCGGATCGCGCATGTACCCCAACACCGGCAACGGGGGGTACACCAGCGTGCACACGGCCGTCCATATGGTGTACGACGCCGCCAGTAACCGGTTCCTGACGGGCAACCATGTCGTCCTGACCGACCGGGCCACGCAGTGCCTGACCAGCTTCAGCCTGGACTTCGAGCGGCGGTCGGCGAACAAGAAGGCCGGCCCCGACATGAGCGTCCGCTCGGTCACCGTGGACGGGCAGCCGGCCAGCTTCCGGTTCGTGCAGCCCACCTACCCTGGCGACCCGCACGGCCAGGCTGATCCCAATC
>Ga0102924_1005174_pt1 | contig 12770 bp, 16 predicted proteins | sample PaiPotPPM11metaG_FD_80116 | JGI IMG/M metagenome (GOLD analysis project Ga0102924, IMG submission 80116) | Iron sulfur acid spring bacterial and archeal communities from Banff, Canada, to study Microbial Dark Matter (Phase II) - Paint Pots PPM... ... | reverse complement strand
TCTACAAGATCAACATGCAAAATTACAAGAGTAACTTTGGATTTAGCAAATTTCTCTAAAATTTTATCTGTTTCTTCCATTGAAATGTCGAACTCTGGCTCTGACTTCAAAGCCACCCACATACTACTCTGTGCGTGTTTGATAGCCAGGTCAACGTTAACGACGGCATCGAGATAAAATAAACCCATAGATGCATCTGGCGATGATGCCCCTTTAAGTGATAACTTTTCCTGTTCCTTCCTGTCATCTTCTATGATATTTTCAACTTCTTCTTGGCTGATATCTAGCTGAAAGGAGATTATTTCCGTTGGAATTGCCGAATTATACAAGTTCAATATGGTCTGCCGCTGGGAGTTCCTTGTTGTAGCATCGAAGTCCTCGTTGGCCATCTCTTTACATCAATAAACAGATCAGCATTAACTGTCTATTCAATTCTTCTAACGGCTCATTCGTTGTTGCAGTGTCGCCTCGCCCATGGCTATTACTGGATTTTGCAGACAAACAGATATCACCAGTATATGTGTTGAATTGGACAGAATACGATATAAAGCTAGTAGTAGATTTCAAATGAAAAAGGAAAAGAAACGAATAGAATCGAGTGGACTGCCTTTGCCTTCTTAATTTCTTAATTTCTTGATTTCTTGATTCGCGGAATGCAGGAAAGAAAAGCTGGCACATTCAATGATGTACAAATAATTTCATGAGATAAAATCTTGAACACTTACCGTATCAAAATCTATCCAGATATTAGTTCTAGTAAAAATGAACACCTGAAAGTGAAGATGTGGATGGAATGTATATCCTGTCATCCCGAATCTGGCTATCTCTTGCCCTTCGCTGACAGATTGACCTACTTTGACTTTTGAGCTTTGAGGTGCCAAGTGATCGTACCTGGAATATTCTTCATTCACATGCCTGATTGTAATAAAATTTGTAAAGTTCCAATAGATTGGATTAGGCCCACCAATGATAGAATCGTCTTTAACATAGGTGACTATACCATTGGCTGCAGCGAGTACCGGAGTATTTTCTGGGACTATGAAATCTATTGCGTTTCGAAGGTTTCCTGCGTGGGCAGGAGAGGACGTTCTGTCTACTCTTTCTAGCAAATTTTTCGGTACAGGCAATCTATAGCGGTTAATAGCACTTTTTTCCAACCCTCTTAAAGTCTTCCAGCTTTAGAGTCTCAGCTTTGATAAAACTCTATCTATCTTTTTCTTATACGTGCAATAATTCTTATTCATGCAAAAACTATTTTTGTTGTTGGCACTTATTAACATCGCAATATGCAGAATGGTCGGTAGAAAGTGATATTAAAAAGAGAAAAGAAATGAGTCTGCAGTCCTAACTGCTTATTCTCAAATCACTAATGACGACGTTCAAGGTTTGTATGTCGTCATGTAAACCAGTGGGTGCTATCATGAAAACCGCGAATAGGAATTTCAAGAGCAGTACTATTATGATTATTGCCACTATGACCAGTATTATTGTCCAGAGGGTATTGAGTACCATATGATTATTTCACCTTATACCTTGTTCTTTCTTTCCGTCTTTCTTTTCCGTTTTGGTACTCTTTATATGCTTCATTTCCAGATGTAGATGGGGACCCTATCCCTTCATGAATCCCACAGCGAAACCTATAGCCATACTACCTGTCAGTGGAATTCCAAGGTTTGAGATCGTTAACGCAGTAGTTGCATGATTATTACTAGCTGTAATGTTACTAAGGTGGTTAGACATTTGGGTTGTTGCATTTGCAAGTGTTGTAACAGCATTTTGCGCCACTGCTTGAAGTTTGGCCCATTTTATATTGATTATCTGCTGGTATTGTAGGTACGTCACTCCAGCGAAAAACAGTCCGGCCACTACAGCCAGTACCTTTACAACTTTTTTCAAAGTATACCCAATTAGAATACCTGCAAAGAAGCCTCCACCAATTGTAGCCGCCAAATGTCGTTCTATATTCATGATATGCAGATACCTTCTGCAATGCCTATCTGAATGATGTCCATAGGATATTAATATAATATCCTGATATTTAAGTATATCCTATGGATATATATTGGATATGGAAATTAGACTAAAACTCCGCGAGATAGGTAATAGCTTGTTGATAACAATTCCTTCTCAAGTTGTTGATGATTTGAAATTAAAGGCTGGGGATGATATGTTGCTCGATGTTAAAGACGCAACCATTGTAATCAGAAAGAAGAATAGATAAATCGACTGCTCTCTACCACATATAGATTTCTAACATCACTGAAGAATTTGAAAATTCTCCCTCTCTTACGAATCCACTTTTAACGTCGATATCCTCACGCCGCGTTAGCATTAGTATCAAATCTGAATGGTCTAAACTTTAAATTAAGTCATTGGGCCACTTTACCTACAATCAGTTTTCAGTTATCCTGACTGATCACTTTGACCAAACTGAACGACTTTTGCTCTATTCACAAATAGATCGCAGCGTTCCTCAATGGTTCGTTGCTTTTCCAAATTAATGAAATCAAAAAACCTATTATCCAATTGACTGTGTCAGACTTAGTGTGTCTGAAAATCCTATTAAGACCATAAATGATGGTAAGAAGGGTTAGAATTAATTGTACTGAGAAGTGAATGGTGACCGGCGCAAGTTGCGATTGAGTTCTCAGATTTGTGCCATCCCCCCGTCCACGAACAATTCAATGCCCGTGACAAAACTGCTGTCATCCGATGCGAGGAATGAAACGGCTTTTGCTACTTCGTCTGGGTTGCCCATCCTCCCCATCGGTATGCTGCTCATGAGCATCGTCTTCAACTGCTTGCCTTGTTCCTCACTCTGTACTATGCTACTGATCATCGGTGTGTCTATCGGACCAGGACTGATAGCATTAACGCGAATCTTGCGGTGTTTCAGATCGACGGTCCAGGAACGCACAAATGATCGTTTAGCAGCCTTGGTTGCGCTGTAAACACTAGACCCCTCGAACCCTTTGGATCCATTGATCGAAGCATTTAGAATGATAGAACCACCATTCTGAAACAACGGAAGCGCCTTTTGTACCGTAAACAGAAGTCCTTTAACGTTGATGTTAAATATCGTATCAAAATGGTCTTCAGAAATTGATCCTAACGGTACTGATCCGATAATGCCGGCGTTGGCGAAGAGGATATCGACTCGACCTTTCTGCTTCTTCACCGTGTCGTACAAACGATCGAGATCGCTTAGATTAGAGACGTCTCCCTGAACACCGGTGACGTCTTTGCCAATCAGTTTAACTGCAGCGTCGAGTTCGCTTTGGCGGCGACCCGTGATAAAAACGTAGGCACCCTCGTCGACAAAACGCCGTGCCGTGGCTAAGCCTATCCCGCTGTTTCCACCCGTGATGACTGCAACTTTTCCGTCAAGTCGTTGTGTGATTAATTCAGTTTGAGCCATATGAGACTACGGATCTATTTCCAGTTATTTAAAATGGGTAGTATAGAATGACTTAGTAAGTAATTCTTATGCTACCGAGATCAGGTCTATTGCGTAGATGAACAGTTTGTTGAAGCAATCAGCCCGCTCTCCGGTAACACATCGGCACGGATGGTCGTGAATTATTGACTTCGTAATCACAAATAACACGCTTGATTTCAAATCCATAGGCTTCTTCAGAGATCATAATGAAACTTTAGAAAATAGGAATAATATCGAAATAAAATGAACATAATAGCCAATGAAGTTATCATATTTTGCCTAAAACAATTATTTTTCCAGAAAATCCTATAAACAACCTCTCCTCATCTCTATTAAGGATCCAATTATCTAATGAAATCTCCGTCGGATTGTAACGCTAGTACAATATTGATACTTGATGATGAATTCGATATTACTTTCTCCTTCAAACAAGGATTGGAAGATATTGGGTATCATGTGTTTGGATTTACAGATCCCTTAGTAGCATTGGATGATTTTCAAATGAATTCTGAACAGTACGGCTTAGTGATTTCTGATATCAGGATGCCGGTAATCAACGGATACGAATTTATAAAAAAAGTCAAGGATATAAAACCGATAGTAAAAGTGTTCTTAATGACAGCTTTTAAAATCGATGATATTGAATTTAGAAAAGAATTACCGTTTGTCATAGTAGATGAAATCCTTCAAAAACCGATTTTATTAGAGGATTTCACCAGTGCGGTAAGCAAGCATATCAATAATTGAAAGACGCACTAGCAATGTGCCAGCCCTATAGGTGCGACCGATTTTTTGATATTACAGGGAGTTTATTAAATATGGACCGCGATATCGGTCGGAGATGGAGTGAATGCCCCTTGTTCTGGTGGACGTCCATGTCCTGACGATCAGATAATCAATCACACAAGCTACAAATGCGTAGACAAACCTAAGCTTAAGCCTACACTACCATGTGAACGCGCCGATAGTAGTGCCATAACAGATCTTGACAAAAATCTCAAAACTAAGGACTGCGACATTCATGATGCAAATGAGCATGGTATGACACCAACGTCGCCAGCATCCACATGCAAAGACAATACAACATGCCCGTATGTCAATACGACAACATCATCAGCAGCATTACAACCTATCAACACATCAATTCCATCATTAGGAGGATCGGGTACAGGCTCAACATGTGTAAATAATTGCACAGGAACTCCACCGTCAGTAGATTGTACGAAAACTCCAAACGATCCATCATGTACCCAAACATTGACACCGTCAACAACAACCCCTACAACTAAAACATGTCCTGATGGGTCAGTAATAGATGCTAGTACAAGTTGTCCGCCACCACCAAGTAATAATCCAAATCCACCAAGCAGTAGCAATGGTGGTAGTCCAAGTGGAGGAAGTGGTAACAATAATGGCGGCGGTGGAAGTGGCAGCGGTGGAAGTGGGTCTAGTGCACCTCAACCAAGTACGGTGAGTTGATACAAGCGAAGGCCAACGTCAATATTAGATATCAGGGCCTACAAAATTTTTTAGTGAATTTGAATCCTCCGTACCCACTTTGAATTATGGATATAATTACCCAGTGCTGTTTAGCATTATCGGTTTTGCCTATGTATTTCCACCATCATTACTGGCTCTGAATAGTGACGTGAGTACTCCCGTCTTGTTGGTCCACCATGTAACATAGAGGTTACTTCCAGAAGCAGAAATTTGGGTATTCTGGTCTATCGTATTTCCTTTGTTAGGTCACACGTTGTTAGTTGACGGGGGGATGGTCAGTCGATGAGCCTTTCCTCACCCTGGTCCAAAAAGCTAATATTTATCAACTGACATGTATTACGTACTCTAGAAAGTGAGTTCAAATATGGAATTCCAAGCAACAATCACCACAATAAAAACCTAAAAATAGTTTACGTGACTATCAGCTACATGGAGGACCGTAAAGCAATTCCAATTATTACGTTCGGTATTCTCCTTGTATCATTGTTAATTTCACCTGCCTTTGGTACTCTAACTAGTCATGCACAACAACAACAAAAACAAGTAAATGCAAACAATTCAACTAGTGGCAGTAGTTCTAACCCATCATCAATTACAATAACTATACCACAGGGTGCATCACTTGTTAAGAATGGCCAATATTTTAGCCCCGAAAACGCTCAAGTCCCTATTAATTCAAAAGTAACATGGATGAACAAAGATACCTTACCGCACACAGCAACAGCAACTGGTAGTAGTAGTTTTGATACAAGCATCATACAATCTGGTTCTTCTGCTTCGATAACCTTCTCCAGCTCCAAATATTCTTCAGGTACAACCATTCACTATATCTGCACCATTCATCCTTGGATGACTGCTAGCCTCACGCTATCACCTCTAGGTGCAGGCGTAGGACAAGCGCAAAGTGCTTCCGCATCTAATCTAACAACTCAACATGTCATGCCAGTGCACTCAACGGTAGTTAAAGTATTGCCAAAATCCAGTTCCACTACTTTAGGTATTGAGCCAGAACATAAGAACGATTGGATAACTGCTGAACATGACATATTTGGAACGAAAGATAGTAATCAGACAATTATAGGAAAGAACAATGTAAATAAATTGCAAGTTAAATGGATAATTCATAGTGACAATTCGATAGAAAATCCACCTCTAATCATTGGTGATAGAGGGTATTTGCAAGATAATGCAATGCGAGTTATGGCATTTGATGTAAATACTGGTCTAAATATATGGAAATATGATCCTAACCAAGGTTCCCAAACTCAGGCATCAAGAGGAGTGTCATTCTCTCATGGTATGACTTATGACAACGGCGTAATATTCGCACCAACTGGTGGAAATGCAACTATTGTGGCCATCAATGCAACAGATGGTAAGCTGATTTGGCAATCGGTTCCTGTTGGCGATCCGAGAACGGGTTATGGGACACCAGCTCCACCAACAGTATGGAAAGATATCGTAATAGAAGGGCAATCGTTAGGTGATAACCCTCCGTTTCCAGGAGTTCCAGGAATACTAACGGCATTCAAACGTACGAATGGAGAAAAGATGTGGAGTATACAAACAGCGGTAGGTCCTTGGGTTCAAGGTAAGAACGCGAAGATAAATGGTGGAGCCGCAGCTTGGTCTGGAGGATCACTAGATCCAAAAACTGGAGTATATTATCAGTCTTTAGGAAATGCTGGTCCAGACTTTAATGATACGAGTAGACCGGGTCCGAATCTATGGTCAGGCTCTATAATAGCAGTCGATCCTAAAACAGGTCACATATTATGGGGCACGCAAATAAGTAAACCTAATACAAAAGATTATGATGGAGGATTTGGAATTAGTGTTGCGACCATACCTAATGGCAACGATACAAAAGCAGAAAAAGTAATAGTACATGGAACAAAGCGCGGAGACGCATATGCATTAGATGCAGCTACTGGAAAGATTATTTGGAAACTCCCTGTCGGGATTCAACGTAATACGGAAGCCAAGATTAGACTTAACGGTAGCGGACCAGTATGGCCGGGTTCTCAAGGGGGAGTAGAGTACGCTACAGCAAACGATAACAAGACAGCGTATTTTGCAGTCAGCAATATGGGCCCAGACAATTTCTTTCCAACACATGAAGATCCAATATTCACTACAAAAGGAAATGGCGTAGGTAATGGAACTGTTACCGCAGTAGATATAAAGACAGGTAAAATAAAATGGGTCTACCCAACAGAATTTCCATCATGGACTTCTCCTACCGTAACTAACGGATTGGTATTCTCAGGACTTATGACCGCAATAGGGAAGCCATATAAATTCAATGAGTTCGGAGCACCAACCGTCACGCCATTATATCCGTCTGGTGTAATATTTGCGCTAGATAAGGACACAGGTAAGAAACTTTGGGATTTCAATGTGGGAGCACCGATTGGAGTTGGAGGTCCATCCATAGGGCATGGTATGCTATTAGTAACGACAGGCGCTCCAGCTTCTGCGGGAACAGAAAATAAGGGAGGTGATGTCATAGCATTTGGTTTACCGCCAGCAGTAAATCAAACTCAGAGTGTCGCTAACCTCAGCAAATGACATTTCTAGATGCATGAATATGAAATGTTGAAACTTTACCGAGATGCTATTGAAATAGACGACGTCTATGGCTAGTGCCACCCCATTAGGCCTACTCTGATCAAAGACCAATTAACGAGTCTACCGAAAATGCCCCGGCTCATCTTTACATTCTTGTTATGATATAACTCCACAAAAAATTGACTCAATTCAGGATATGGATACGACATATTTTAATGATATAGTAATCGAATATTAAAGCCAATAACTTTTATTCCATCATTTCGTACAGCTAGCGTGATGGAAGAAAGAGAATGGAATTCCTTGGATAAATCATACTGAAAGCTCAATTCAGAAATTATTTAATAAAACGTAATTTGACAAGTTCTTTTAGATCATTTAAAGACTCATTTAATTCCCTTTCTTTGAATCCACGATCATTTAGCAGGTTGTAATAATAGTCGTAAAGCTCTTTAATGGTCGCATTTTCCTTATCGAGAACATGCGACGCCCATTCATCTTTGCATAACGTCTTGTATTCATGAAGTGGATATTTCATCAGAAAAAGTGATCCATTTCTTCTGATAGCTCTGTAGGATATTAAAGGGAGATCCATTTTGATGATCTTTACTTGTTTGGATTCGAACCATTTCTCATATGTGTGGATATCATTCTGAAGTTCTGAAATCCCATGATATATCACCGTAGCAGCAGAAATATCAATATCTTCATAATTAGCACATAAAAACTCTGTCCTTTTCTGCTGCCTTTTTGTTAAACTTCGTTTCGTGATCCTAATTGCCTCACAATATCTTTCAACGTCATCTTCAATGCCAAAAGCCTGTTTAGCAGCAGTTCTTTTTACAACGGTGCGAACAACTCTTCCATATCCCGAACCTAGGTCATAAAAAATATCGTCATGACTAATATTAGCCAGTTCTATCATTCTCCTAATTTCAGAGGGAGTTAAAGCATTTGCAGGTCCACATTCTTGTTCGGCCCTTCTTTTACTGCGAAATTCCATAGCAATTCCTTTGTATCAATTTGAATTTTAGTTTAATTCTATATCCACATCTTGTTGGACAACGAATGAACCTATAAAGGCTTAGCGTTGCGCGCGGTTATCATGGTCTGGTGCCGACCACACATTTAGATTCATTGTTCATTCTTATATAGCCATCTTTTCGGCTGTTGAAAATTAAAGAGTCAATTATGTAGTTTTCAAAGAAAAATGATAAGACTATCTTTCTACGAGTAGTCTTACTAACGTCCTTTTAGCCAGTTTTCGAGTTGTGTATTCCAGCATGCCAAGTGTAGGCACGAATCCCAATGCGATCCATCCAATCATTTCTATATATTCCATATACATACTTTACAAAGGTAAGTATATAACTTTAATAGTTACCAGATGGTAATATTAAGTGTAAGAAATATGATAGGATTACAAGAACACTTGGAAAACTTTGGAATGAAGGCATGCCCTGTTGATAACAGCCTTAAGATTTTTGGACAAAAATATGCACTCCATATTGTAAGAAATATGCTAGTGTTAAAACAAAATAGATTTGGTCAATTTTTAGGATCAATCGAAGGAATAAATACGAAGACACTTTCGATTAGGCTGCGTGAGCTTGAAGACTTTGGTATAATCAAAAGAACGATACTTCCTACTAGACCCGTGCAAACTGAGTACTCTCTCACCGACAAAGGTATGGCTCTAGAATCACTCTTGGTGAACATAGCTACTTTCTCTGCTAGGTACGAATCTAAAACTATATTTAAAGATGGAAAACCAAGGATGACGTTTAAACAAATTTTCAGGGCTGAACGCCCATCGGAAATCTACGATTATTGATGATATTATAAGACGGCACCGGGAATCCTGAGGTCTCCAAATTTTAGGAAGTGACTGCATGGTTACCTATGCTATATACGCCGCGCGGATCGAAAGAGTTGTAAAATTTTCGTCGGATATTTTGAGGATAAATCTCGGTTGTCCCACGTGCTTCTCTGAGCACCGATGCCGATTCCTCGAACTAGTAAACAACAGGAATTCGACCGCTCAAAACTTGAAGATAACAGCGCACTGGTTTGATGCGGGAAATAAAATAATAGGAGTAACTTATGGTTATATCTACAAACTAAAGCAATAGGTCCACTTTGATACTCGTATTGATTTTATCATTCATTACCACTAGCCGAGTTCAATTATGTTGAATAGTTTACATCCATAAACCATAGGTAAAAAATTAGAAATTGATACTTCAATCTATTTTTCTCTCTCAACATATGCGATTACTTGCTTATTTATGAAATCATCAAAAGTGGGGTCATACCATTGATTTTGTTGTATTTGCTTCCAGTGCTCTTTTATCGTACCTAGTCTAAAGCAGCTGCGCATCCATTGCACCCAGCCAAGCCATTCGTTCTCATTAAGGACTTTTCTTTCATGCATATCATGCGCATGGGAGAATACATTAAGGACGTCAAATGCGTATACACGGTCAGGTGACAGTGAACGTACATTATTGATTACACTTGCTAGCTCTGGACGTTCTAGCAAATGTTCCTCCAGTCTATGTACTTTTTCATCCAGAGCACTGAGGACCTTTGTTTCTGTGTCGACCGACAGCTCTCTTATTTCTCTCCTTGAGAAAAAAAGCGCTATGAGAAGTGTGCCTATAATGCCTATTGTCTGTGCTATACTTAGCATGTCTGAGATTTCTACGCCTAATACCATAAGTAATCTCTATCGGCGTTAAAAATAAGAATATTGAATAGGGTTACAGTCGGTCGCTATAATTGTATCAAATTTGATTCGATAATAATGATCCAGAGGTTTCAGAACACTTGTTTTCGTTTAGAAATTTGTCCTTGCAACCATTTTATCATTTTATGCTGCGAAAATAATAGGGCCACAATTACAGGCTCTGCAGGAAATGGCTGTCCTTTGGCGTTGATCGCCTTAGCATATCTGTAACAATTGTTAATTACACTAATCAATTTTTCTATGGAAAATGGCTTTACTATAAATTCACCTATCATTATCCGTCTAGATCGTGAAGGTAAGAAAATGAGCCAGATTATGTATTTTATTCTTACATCAAGTCTAACGGTATCTACAACAGCATCTTTAAATCTTTAGTCCAGATCATAATTACATGAGACTTAAAGATGACTAAAAGAAAATCAGAAAACATAAAACTGACGTTACCTGTAAGCGAAGCTAGAGACCATATTCAAGGACCTGCGACCGCACCCGTAACTTTGGTAGAATACGGAGATTTTGAATGTCCGTATTGCGCCCAAACCTATATTATCATAAAAGAGATTCAAGAACGTTTAGGAAGTAAATTACGTTTTGTATTTCGTAACTTCCCTGTTACAAAAATTCGCCAGCGTGCATACGAAGCTGCATTAGCTGCAGAAACAGCTGCTGCTCAAGGTAAGTTCTGGGAAATGTATGATTATCTGTTCAAACATGGTGAGGTGACTTCCGATGACAATATGAGAGAGATTGCTGCTAAGTTAGGCTTGAATAGTACTAGATTTGATCGTGAATTTCTTGACCGCAAGTATAGCGGCCATATAGATGAGGATATACAAAGCGGCGACAGCAGTGGCGTAAAAAGCACTCCAACCTTCTTTATCAATGGAGATTATTATAACGGTGCACGAGATCTCGATAGCCTTCTTGAGGCCCTTGACGAAGAGAGCGTGTTCAGCTGGACGCAGACAAATAAAAATAGTTCAGTATAAAGTAATACATCTTGTTTGAGAGTGTCTTGTACCGGATCTAATTTTCAACCAAACTGCTAACAAAAGATACGTTTTGGTTCTTCGGACACCCTGTCGTATATTTTACGTTGTTTTCCTTCCCTAGCCTGTCGCCCCTTCCTTGTCACATTTTGATTTCCATTACGTAACTTTAGGCCATTACCACTGTCTTTCATCTTCCCCTTTAGATTGACCTTTTATTGATCGAAGATGTTTGGTATTTTTCATCTATCTCGCTTTCTTTTAATTTAAGAGTAATTCTGTCATCTATAATACTTGCTATTTCTACGTCCGTCTATATTAGATGCAAGCGAACTAGCATCTACCGCTACTGTAGCCATCTGTGTCACGTTATTTCATAGACATATGGGCGCTACCAGAGGTGCTGAACAACTTATGATTACTTACTTAGAGTTGCGATATAATTTTTGTAAGAATTCTTACACTCGTTTACAGCACGTCCTACATCCCTTGCAACTAACGATAAATGGTCCGGTTCAAACCTTGATCTGTTGTTTAGTAGCGCATCCGCATGTTTCCTGAGTTTGTGTGCTTCCTCTTCCAGCGCTGTAATACTATTGCCTAATTTTGTCAAGTTTTCATCTAAATTCATATATCACAAATTTGACTCAATAAACGGCCTTAAGAGTATTACCATAGATGGGTACAGACAGCCGGATCGACAGTTACACTAGTAATAGATAAGAACTAGCGATACTATATTATTTTACTATCCAAATTTACACCGGATATGACATTCTGTCAGTTCTTTGAGTGGATTTCAAATATATGTGTAGTAGACCCGCCTTCAGACATTAGCCAAGTGTCAGAACTTAGACGGCATCACATATCATCAGATAGCGATAAAACAGGAACTAAAGGAATCTCAATTAAAGGACCACAGAAAGATAGAAAGAATTATCATCCTTTTTACTTTTGAGTTGATCTATAGTAATTCCTAATAGAAGTAACCTTTTTCCGTGGCTGGCATATAGCGCATCTCGAGGTCATCTAATCTTCCAATAGAGCCTACATTATTTTGAGTACTGGAATATGACGAATCAAGTCGAATTTTTTGTAAAAATGAGAGAACTTCTTTATTCGTTACGCCATGCTTCACATCATAGTTTATTTGTCTGCAACAATGTGTTATTGTCCCGTATCGCTTATGTTGTCTTCGTTGCCATCTGGATGCATCCTCCGATAATCCTGTTACAAACTTTACAATTGTCTTTTCCATGTGTTCTACATGCCATTCTCTCATCGGAAAACTGTTATTCGCCAAAAAATCACATTTCATTATATGGAGCTTACATATAATGCAACCTATTCTCTGAAGAAGGATCTATTGTTTAGAGACAATACTTCCTCTGAATATGATTTCTAAATTTGACAAGAATTGTTTTTTCAATGCAGATGTCCATCATAACGTTTTTTGACTGAAACTTCTGGCCTGGAAATCACCTGCCTAAGATATCAAAACTAGTAAATGAAATCTATGCGC
>Ga0102924_1005173_pt1 | contig 12773 bp, 8 predicted proteins | sample PaiPotPPM11metaG_FD_80116 | JGI IMG/M metagenome (GOLD analysis project Ga0102924, IMG submission 80116) | Iron sulfur acid spring bacterial and archeal communities from Banff, Canada, to study Microbial Dark Matter (Phase II) - Paint Pots PPM... ... | reverse complement strand
GCGGCGGCGCGGGCTTGGGCGCGGATTTGCGCGTCATAGGCGCTTTGGGAGGGGGCGCCGGGGCGCTGGGCAGCGTTGGGATAGCCGGGCGGAGGATGCTGGCCGGCGTTGAGCATTTGCTGCATGGCTTGGCCCATTTGCACTTGTTGAACTGGGGCGCCGCTTTGGACGGCCAGCAATTTCTGCTGATCGCCTACTAACTCGGCGTTGCCGGGATAATAAATCAGTAAGACGTTGACCAAGTGCAGCGCGGCGGGATAATTTTGCTGTTGGAAGAGCTGGTTGACTTGCGTGCGAAACAGGTTGCCGAGCTGTTGCTCCATATTTTTGCCGGCTGGACTGCCTGCTCTGCCTGCCAGAATTGCCCAGTGGAGAGCGGAATCATTGGCGGGCTCGAAGTAACGGCCTTGCGCGTAGGCTGCGTTTGCTTTCACCAGCATGGGCTGCGCGGGATCGGCTTGCTGCACGACGGCAGTGGGTGGCGGAGAGGCCGGCGCGTGGGTGGCAACATGCGCGGTCGATACGGGCGCAGTGGGCACCGGTTCAGTGCTGGCGTCAACTACGTCCATGATTCCAACACCGCCGGGCTTGGCCTCCCAATTCATGTCGAAGACGGCGCCTTCGCGGACATCGATATCGCCGCCGCCGCTGGCTTTGCTGGGGTGGCGGTTGGGGCAAGAAACTACTCCATCGATGGTGTAATGCTGCACGCCCAACGGAACGCCGCTCACCGCGTAAGGATTCGTCGCGAGATGGTAGGACTTTCCCGCGAGCGTCATGTTCAGGTCGGGAGTGCACATGTGGCGATCGACGTTGTATCGCAACATGACAGTGGCGCCAACCGGCGCGGGCGGAGGGGCTACAACAACTTTCGGTTTAGGCTTCAGAAAATGCCAGCCGGCGAAAGCGACGATGAGAACTGCTGCGCCGACAGCGATCGGGATCAGAGGAAGTTTGCTGCCGACAGCGGCGGCGGATCCGGAACCGGCGGTGGAAATTTGCGCGTCGCGAATGGGTGCGACATCGGTGCGCTGCGACGGTGTTGCAATTGTTCCAGAGCTGGTGGAGAACGAGGCGGTGTCCGGAGCGACGATCACTCCAGATTTCGGCGAAACGTCGGGAGCGGCCATAACTCCGGATTGCGGAGAAACGGCGGGGATTGGAATCACACCCGATTGAGGCGAAGTTGGGGCTGCGGGAGCCGACGCGCCCGGGTGCGGCTTGATACCTTTCGCGTTGAGGCCGGCGACAAGCGCCGGGATGATGTTGGAAATTTCGTTGGCGCGCAGGCGTGTGGCGTTTGCGGCGGCCATGGCTTGTTTCCAGCCTGGCCGACGATGGGCATATTCGTCATGAGTTAGATCGAGAAGCAGAGGCAGAGTAGCTTTGTTGGATTCGACGGCGCGCACGATTTCGCGCGTGATTTGGTCGGAGGGCAGCGAGCGCGGCGAGATGATGATAGCCATGGCTTCGCAATCGGAAATGGCTTTGAAGGTTTCTTCGAAGTAGTCCGCGCCGGCGGGACAATCGCGTTCGTAATACCAGCTGGTATAACCGTGAGCTTCCAGGTGCTTGGCGATTTCGTGGGCTACGTCGCCGTCTTCTTCCACGTAGCTGACGAAAATCTTTTTAGGGCTGGGATCCATCACCTGCTCCAGGGCCGAATTGCAGTGAAAATGATAGCTGGAACATATTGTCTAATAGCCGTTGAGGGATTTGCAAACGCAAATCGAGTAACGGTACTCGCGATTTTGCGCGCAATAGGGCTTCTGTAAGTGGTTCGGAAGCGGGTTATTGGGCTGGTTTTGGAGTTCTGTTATAGTGGCCGCGCTCCGGCAATTTTGAACGAAGGCAACGGTCTAGCTCCGGCGAGCGTTTTATGCGGCGCCATCTTCAATTGGAGATACCTACTGCATGGCGGAAGAACCCTACGTTCCTCATCCGATAGATACTTCTGATGTCAAGCTGGACGAGCTGAAGCCATTGCTCGAACAGCTTGCGCGCAACGCCCATGAAGTATGGGCGCAAAAACGGCTCGAAGACGGATGGACGCTGGGGCCGCAACGCGACGACGCGAAACGGAAGCATCCGTGCCTGGTGCCCTACGATCAGCTTCCGGACTCCGAAAAAGAATACGACCGCGCGCTGGTAAATCAAACCCTGAAGACGACTATTGCGTTGGGATATCGCGTGGTAAATCTGGAGACTCGCCCGCAGAAAGAGCTTCCGAAAGATGACTCGCCGGATGACGACATGGACGATTCCGCCGACATCCTAGAATTCTCCAAGAAAGTAGAAGCCGGCAAAAAGGAGTACGAACCACTTCTGAACGCATTGATGCTGTCGCAAGAGGTAATCTTCCCTGAATTTCAGGAAGCGGATCAGGATGCCAAGAAGTACCGGAAGGAATATCAAAATACGTCGCAGGCGGCGGTTTGGTTCGGAGTGGCGGCAATATTTCTGGGGCTTTACGAGACGGTGTATCCGTACTGGTCGCCGGAGTGGGTGGAATACCTGGAATTCAGTTTCGCGCTGCTGTGCCTGGCTTCCATTTTGGCGGGAGTGCTGAGCAAACCGAAGGAGCATTGGTTACTCGCGCGGTATCGAGCGGAAAAACTGCGGCTGTTGAAATTCAAGACGATCATGGACACGCAATACTGGTGCGTTAACTCAGGAGAAACGAAACACCCGGGCGAAGGGCAAGCAGATGAACTGCGCGCCAGGGTGAAGGCACGGGTCGCTACGCTGCGTGCCATGGTGTATCAAGATTTGGAGGAACGAACGGTAGAAGGAGTGGTGCCGGATGTTTCCGACATACAGTGTTCGGAGAATTATTCTGAGTCATTACGCGAAATCATAAAATATTACTGCGGAAAACGAATTCGGGCGCAAATGTCGTATCTTGCGAATGCCGAAAAGAGCGACGGAGCGGGCGCCCATCTATTGGTGACCATCGTGTTCTTCGTAGCCTTTGGCTGTATTTTGCTTCATTCCGGCCTGGATTTGCTCAGGTACCCAGGCATCGGAGTGTTAATTACAGCGGCTGTAATGGGGCCGGCTTTCGTCGCGGGAATCAAGACCTACATCGCTTCACGGGAATCTGCCAGGAATGCTTTGCGACATCGGGCGACGCTGCGTTCGCTGCAAGCGTTAGACGAAGAGATGGTGAAAACCGAGAATTTGCCGGAAAAATTCAGGATCGCGCAGGCGTGCGAGCTGGTTTTGGAATTCGATGCCAGCGAGTTCATGCGTTTGTTGCGAGAAGTGGAATGGTACGGATAAAGCGGCTTGCCGGACGCTTTCAAAACGAAGTCTTGGCAGAGCGGGTTGCCGCAACAAAAGGCAGCCTTCAGGGTTTGAGACGAATGTATCCGCCGAAATGCTTGCGACCCGAAAGGACAGGGGAATTCTTGCAACGCGGGGTTCGCTAGTTTGTCCCTATGGCGCGGTCATCTAGAAAGCATACCGCCAAGATACAGTCTTTAGGGTATAGCTCCAGCGAGGACGCGAGCGCAAAATGCGCGAGGCGGCGTTGGCGAGGGCGCCTCGGCAGGCTCTCAAGGATCTTTAGGTTGTTTGATTGATTACGAGATTAGGTAGCAGTAGGATAGGTGGATAGCCAGGCCGCTTTTGGGCTGCTGGTAAGTTTTGAATCCTGGGGAAAGGGCTGGTGAATTAGGCAGAAGGTCCGCGGCGCCCGAACTGGATGGAGATTTTATGTCAATTGATAGAGCGTATATTTGTCCTCACTGTGGTAGCGACATCGTCAGACGATCGCACAGGCGCGGGCTTGTGGATCGAATATTGCAGATAGTGAGGTTCCGACCGTACCGGTGCCAGGAATGTTACAACCGGTTTTTCAAGCTGGCTGCGTAGTGGAGGCAGGCAGCGCGGTTGCTGTGTAGCGCTGGACGAGAACGATTACTGATCTCCGCCTTTGCAAGCTTGAAGTCCGTCCTGTTCGCAACTTTCTCGTCCGTCTTACTTCCCGTCTGCCCGATTAGCGAACTTTGCCTTTGCAGGCCGGGTGATTGCAGCGGCAATCGATGTCGGATGTTTTTTCCATGGCTTCGCACGCTTCACTGCAGTATTGCCTGGTTGTGATGCAGGAGCAAACGGGATGTTCGCATTTCTTTCCTTCGCTGGCCATTGAGTCCTCCTCTAATTTTATTTCATGCCGAGAAACTGAAACGGAAACTACCTGACCGGGAGTTTGCGCCGAATGAAGTAGGTGATGATTAAAGCGAGGCCGAGGATCGGCATGATATGGATCAGGCCCGTCGTTACGTGAAATGCAATGTAACCTAAAATCCACAAAATGATTATTCCAAGACCGAGGTAAAGGAGCATCAAGAATTTCCTGAATCGAGTGTATCAGCAGCGGCAGAGCGCGGGAGATATATCGCAAAAGAAAAGGGAGGAAGGCTGAACAGACCTCTGAACAGGCCCTCCTCCCGTTCAGTTACTCGCCGGCTTTCGCGGCGCGTCGATTGATGTCGCGATCGGACGACTTCACATCGGAAGAAGACTCACCGGTGGACGAAATGTCTTCCGCTCCGGTGTTCTTCAGGATTTCCTTGCCACGCTTTATCTGATCGGAAGTGTCGCAATGGACGGACAAAAGAATACCGCCCTTCTGAATGCGGCCTTCGTAGCGCTTTGCTTCGTACTCGGGAATGCCCATTCCGATCAGCGCGCCGGCAAATCCGCCGACCGCGCCACCAACTCCCATCCCAGCCAAAGCGGCCATGATCGGACCCGCTGCGATGAAGGGTCCCACGCCAGGAATGGCGAGAGCGCCGATCCCGGCCAAGAGACCGAGCGTGCCACCAACTACGGCACCTGCGCCGCCGCCTGCGGTTGCGCCTTCGGGAGCTTTTGTATCTTTATGAGTGGCCAAGGGCTTACCGCCCAGATTCTCCGGCAAAAGAACGGAGACGTCCGAGGTGGTGAAACCGCTCTTCAAAAATGTATCCACAGCGCGTTCTACGGACTCGCGGGTGGTGTAAATTCCGAATACTGAAGTTTTCTTGTTATCCGACATTTTTATTTCTCCTTTTTTAATCTCAACGACGCCTGCGGAAAATCGTTACTGCTTGGGAGCTATCTCTAGTTGGTTTGTGACATTACCTGCGCCGGCAACCGCGACGGCCTTTGCTTCAATGCTGGCCTTATCATCTTCGGAACGGACCGGCCCCTTGAGGGTGACCTTGCCATCCCGAGTGATGATCTTGATGTTGTGGGCGTAGGTGGAAAGCGACTTGTCCTGCATGATCGATTTGCGAATTTGCCTGGAGGTGTCGCGATCGGCAGGGTTCATCTTCTGCTGATCGGCAGTCATGGCATCTTTACTGGCGTCACCTTGGTTATTTTTTGTGTTGTCTGGAGCGGGTTGCTGATTTTGGGGAACGCTGGCCAGGAGCGAGGCTCCTAGAAAGAGCGTCGTTCCCATTGCTGCTAAATACTTTCCGAGTTTCACTTTTGTCTCCTTTCAATCGGAAAAACGTAATCCTAAAATTTCTGCTTTTGCAGAATTGCGGGACCAGCCTACTTCGCCTGGGGTAACTCAGCCATACAGGGAACGACGTAAATTAATTGAAGATGCGCGGTATTTGGCTGGAGGATAAAGGTTTGCATGGGATAAGGCCTGAGGGCGCGGCTGGGAACACGGTATGCCGAAGGCTATTTGTGATAGACTTCCTTTGCTGTTTCCTGGATACAGTGCCATTCGGTACTTTCGATATGGCGCAACGATAATGGCAAACACTCCTGCTCCATCCCCTCGCCGTGAACCTGTGAAATTAGAAGACGTGCTGATTACGGGGCAGCTTTACCAGCGGGCTCAAAAAGAACGCAATCCGAGAGAAGAGGCGCAATCATTGCAGCAGCTCGCGCACGTGATGTCGAGGAGGCCCGGCAACCTGGTGGAGACGCTGCTGGAAATGGCTCTCCGGCTTTGCGGCGCGGGCACCGCGGGTATCAGTTTGCTGGAAGAGCGTCCGGGCGCCGAGCCGGTTTTCCGGTGGACGCACTTAGCGGGGGCCCTGGAAGGATACGTGGGCAAAGTAAAGCCGAAAGAGTTCAGTCCCAGCGCGATTACCCTGAACCTGGGGGCGCCGCAGCTATTTTCCTACCCCGCAAGATATTTCGAATATTTCAGAGACGTGAATCCGCCCATCGTTGAGACCTTGATATTTCCGCTGCCGATTGGAGATGAAATTCAAGGCACGCTGTGGATCGTTTCGCATGATGAAAATGTGAAATTCGATTCGGAAGATGTCCGGTTAATGACGGTGCTGGCTGAATTCACTTCCTGCGGGCTTCATCTTCTGGAATCGATCGAAGCGGAGCGCGCGGCGAGAAAACAGCGCGAAGAAGAAATCGAGGCTCGTAAGCGGACCGAAGCATTGCTTCGCCAAACACAGTCGGAGATGGAAGCGATCATTGATGACCGTACCGAGCAGTTGCGGCAGCTTTCCGCCAGAGTAATCAGTTTGCAGGACGAAGAACGAAGACGCATCGCTCGCGAACTGCACGACAGCGCGGGACAATATCTGGCAGCGATCGAGATGAACCTGAGCGCGTTAAAACAAGCTGCCAATCTGGAGGAATCGCTGGCGCGCTCGGTTTCGGATTCGCTGGAACTTGCCAACCTTTGCACAGCGGAGATCAGAACTATTTCTTACCTGCTGCACCCGCCGCTGCTGGACGAAATGGGCCTGGCGTCGGCCCTGAGGTGGTACGTGGAGGGCTTTTCGGAGCGAAGCGGAATTCGAGTGGATCTTGACTTTCCAAAAGACTTCGGACGATTGCCGCGTGAGACTGAAACGGTATTGTTCCGTGTAGTACAGCAAGCTCTGGCGAACATTCACCGCCACTCGGGCAGCCAGGTGGCCAGGATTCGTATGGAAGCGGACGCTGAGAGCGTTCGAGTGGAAATCTGCGATGACGGACGCGGCATTGATCCCGATATTCTGAAAGGGATGGAGGCGGGCAGGCGGTTGATGGGGGTCGGGATCGCGGGTATGCGCGAGAGAGTAAGAGTGATGGGCGGACGATTTTCAATACGATCCGGAAGAGAGGGGACGACTATAGATGTGAGGCTGCCGCTGGCGGAATAAATACCTCGTTTAACGACGGGCGTACGGGGCGAGGTTGATCCCGAGTTGCTCACAGCATGATCACTTGATAGTGCTGTTTTAGACAAAATTTCGACGTATCCTTCAATGAAATCAATCAGTTACGAACCTGTCCCTTAGTACTACCGGGCCATTTCCCTGCGCGATTGCTACTGTTACTTTAAGTTCGCGGGGAAAACTGCCAATGCTGCTGGAAGAAATCTCGAAGTGTCTTGCGCGAATTCGACGAGAGAGCGGGCCCTTTGGGTTGGGCCTGAGGACTAAATTCCTATTCTCGATCGTGTTGATTATCGCGGGGCTTACATTCGCCACCTTGTTGATTGTGGGGCATACGGCGGAAGGACAAGTTCAACGAGAAATAGAGAAGGACACACGCAATTCAATCCTGACGTTCGAAAATTTGCGAGCCGAAAGGCAGCTCGAAGAAAACCGGCAAGCCGAACTGCTGGCCACGCTTCCCAGCGTGAAATCGCTGCTTTCGGGTGAAGAGGATTCACCCGTGGTACAAGAAGCCGCAGAAGACTTGTGGCTTTCGGGCGGCTACGAACTGGCGGCGCTGGCCGATTGGAAGGGGAAAGTCGTTGCGTTGCATACGTCCATTCCCGGATTTTCTCAAGGCGTAGCGGAGGAAATGCTGGCGCGTTCGGGGAGGATGAGTGAGACGGGCGGATGGTGGTTCGGTAACGGACGATTGTATCAGGTGGCTTCGCGACCCGTTCAACTGGGAAGCGACGGCGAGCGCAAGCGGATAGGCACGGTGATCGTAGGACGCGAAGTGGACGCGAGCGTGGCGAGTGAGGTGGGCCGGATCGCTTTTTGCCAGATTGCATTTCGTTACGGCGGCGAGCTGGTCGTAAGTTCCCTTCCGGCGATGGATGAACACACGCTGGCGACCGAGCTGGAAAATGCTCCGACTGCAAAAAACATTCAAATAGGAAAAGAACATTATCGAGCCAGCACGGTGGATTTGACGCCGGGATTATTTCCTCCGGTCACGCTAACGGTGCTGAAGTCTTACGACGAGGCGACCGCATTTATTGCAAGGCTGAATCGGGCGCTGATCGGGCTGGGACTTTTTGCGGTATTTGCCGGCGCTGGACTGGTTTTCCTGATTTCGGACACGTTTACAAAACCGCTGGCGACGCTGGTGAACGGAGTGCGCGCCCTGGAAGAAGGCGATTTCAACTACCCGGTGGATATGGGCAGCGGCGATGAAGTGGCGGAGGTTACCGCCGCGTTCGATCGCATGAGATGCACTTTGAAGCGAAACGAAGAGCAAAGTAAACGGCTCGGGGACCAACTTCGCCAGGCGCAAAAGATGGAAGCGGTAGGCCGACTAGCCGGCGGTGTGGCGCACGATTTCAACAACCTATTGACGGTGATCAAGGGCCATAGCGACATTCTGGAAGAAAAGTTGCCGCCAGCGACTCCGCTGTATCACAGCGTAACGCAAGTGAGGAAAGCGACCGATCGCGCTACTTCGCTGACGAGGCAACTGCTGGCGTTTAGCCGCATGCAGGTGTTGCAGCCCAAGACCCTGGATCTGAACTCGCTGATTGCGGACATCAGCAAGATGCTGCCGGTGTTGATAGGCGAAGACATCGAGTTCAAGTTTGATGGGGAAAAATCATTAGGGCTGGTGAAAGCGGATCCCACGCAGATCGAACAGGTGTTGATGAATCTTGCGGTGAACGCGCGTGACGCGATGGAAGAGAAAGGCGGCAAGTTGACCGTTCGCACACGAAGTATTGTTCACGATGCGGAGTATGCGAAGTGCCACCCACCGACTGTGCCGGGCAGCTACGTGCTGCTGGAGGTGGAAGATAGCGGGCACGGAATGGATGCGCAGACCAAGGCGCGAATTTTTGAGCCTTTCTTCACGACCAAAGAGCTGGGGAAAGGCACGGGACTGGGGCTTTCCACGGTGTATGGTGTGGTGAAACAGAGCGGCGGGTATATCTGGGTGGACAGCGAGTTGGGCAAAGGCACAAAGTTTAAAATTTTCTTGCCGAAGACCGGGGATACTCGACAGGCGGCCAAGCCGGAGAAAACCGGGACGTCCGCACGCGGCTGCGGCACCGTGCTGCTGGCGGAGGACGAGGACGCCGTTCGGGAGCTGGCTTCGGAATTTCTGAAGGCAAGCGGATACACGGTACTGCTTGCGAAAGATGGGCTGGACGCCCTGGAAGTTGCGGAGCAGAGCAGAAGGTCGATTCATGTGCTGGTTACCGACGTGGTGATGCCGCGGATGCGCGGCACGGAATTGGCGCGCAAATTGAAACGATGCCATCCGGAACTAAAGGTGGTGTACATGTCGGGATACCTGGAGCACAACAGCCATCCGGACGGGTACGAGCCGGAGTCCGCATTTTTGCAGAAACCGTTCACGCGAGAAAGTTTGCTGCTGAAAATCGAAGAAGCGATCGCGAGCAAGACGGAATCTTTGCAACCGGCCGGCGCGCAATAACCCGCTCGTTAGAAAATTAAATCGTCATAAATTAATCTGTTCGTCTATTGCTTCGCGTCGCGCAGAAAACGCGCGGCTTCTTCAGGCGGCGTGGGGTTAATGTAAAAGCCGGTGCCCCATTCAAATCCTGCGACCTTGGTAAGTTTCGGCATCATTTCGATGTGCCAATGATAATGGTCGTTAATTTCTTCGCCGATGGGGGAAGTGTGGATGACGTAGTTGTAGGACGGGAACGATAAAACGGAATCGAGGCGGTTGAGGAAATCGCGCATAATTCCAGCGAGGCTTCGGTAGTAGGGAGCGGGCATGTTCTCGAAAGCGGAACTGTGCTGGCGCGGCAGAATCCAGGTTTCAAATGGAAAGCGCGGGGCGTAGGGAGCGAGGGCGATAAAGAAATCGTTTTCCAGGATCATGCGCGTGCTGGTTTCGATCTCCTGGCGAATCATGTCGCAAAAAATGCAGCGCTCTTTTTCATCGTAGTAATGCTTGGAGTTGTCCACCTCTTCGCGGACGCGTTTTGGAACGATGGGCAGCGCAATCAACTGCGAATGGGTGTGCTCGAGCGTGGCGCCAGCAGGTTCGCCGTGATTTTTAAACAAGAGCACGTAGCGGAACCGGCGGTCGTTCTTCAAATCGAGCATGCGGTCGCGATAGGCCCAGAACACTTCTTCGATAGCTTTCTCGGGCATGCTCGCCAACGTGAGGTTGTGATCCGGCGTTTCGACGACCACTTCGTGCGCGCCGACGCCGTTCATGCGGTCGAAGAGTCCATCGCCTTCGCGATCCAAGCCGCCTTCGATGCCGAGCGCCGGAAATTTATTGGGCACCACACGCAATGACCAACCCGGCGTGTCTTTGCCGCTTCCATTCCGACCATAAGCGAGGATTTCGCGAGGCGTCTTGCCTTCGTTACCCGGACAGAAAGGACAATTCGTGTTGCCCAGGATGCGAACACTCTCACGAATAAAATCCATCGGGCGATTGGCCCGGTCTGTTGAAATAATTACCCAGCGTCCCGTGATTGGATCCCTGCGAAGCTCCGGCAAACCTGTCCCCCCGTGTTACGGATGTCGTTCGATGCGATAGTTCGAAACGTCCCCGTGCGCGAATGGATTATTCTCTACTATGGCGAAAGAGCACAAGAGATTCTAATCGCTTATTGCGCGGTTACAGTACTAGGAAGGTGTTACGCGTGAATCGTTGCCACGACTGCGGGTCATGATTTGCGTTCGCTAAAGGCGGATTTATGTAGGCGGACGATTGGTTTTTCGCCGACGGTTGTTTCAATAGCCAGGACGTCGAATCTCCATGGGGTATTTTCGAGGCGGCGCGCGCGGAGGAATTGGCGAGCCATGCGCGCGAGATTGCGGCGTTTTTCGAGGTTGATGGCGTCTTCCGGGGTGGGCTGGCCTGGCTCAGCTTTGGCTCGAGTTTTCACTTCGACGAAGGCGAGGACCGGGCCGTCGTAGGCGACTAGGTCGAGCTCACCCTTAATGCCCGGCATAGTGAAATTTCGCGCAATCACGATGTAACCTTCGCGACGCAAGTACCAGTAAGCGTAGGTTTCTCCGCGTATGCCGGCTCTGCGCGCGAGCTGTTTTGCAGATGAATCGGCGGAATCCTCCGCGAAGCCTTTACCGGCGGCAAAATTTAAAATCGAAAACATGAGTTGAGGAAGCATTGTAGATTGACTCGATTATGGCACGACGCGGCGGCTTAAGACGCGGCGCGAAATTAATATTTGCAAATGGCGGGTGCAGGAATGAAAAAGCCAGGCACGTCGAGAAGACGAGCCTGGCTCTTTTGAAACGCGAAGAGTTTCGGAACGCTTATAGCGTTTTTTCGATTTCGGTGACGATGCCGTCCAGGGTGCGAACGGCGAAATCGGCTTGTTCTTCGTCAATCATGAGCGGCGGGCAAAGCCGCAGAGTGGTGTCACCCGAACCGAGAACCAGCAAGCCCTTGTGGAAGGCCATCTGGACGATGCGATTGCGCAGGTCAGGCGCTTTCTCTCTGGTTTTTTGATCGCGCACAAACTCGATGCCGATCATCAAACCGCGTCCGCGAACTTCGCCGACGATTTTGTGACGCTCGGTCCAGTTTGACGTTTTGCGCATGATGTATTCACCCAGGCGGGCGGCATTGGCCATATATTTCTGCTCGATTAAATCGACGGTGGCGAGTGCGGCTGCAATGCACACGGGATTACCGCCAAAAGTGGAGGCGTGCGCGCCGGGCTTCCAGTTCATCACGGACGCCTTGGTGATGATGGCGCTGAGCGGCATACCCGAGGCAATTCCCTTTGCGGTGCAGATGATGTCCGGCTCGACGCCGGCGTAATCCACTGCCCACCATTTGCCGGTGCGGCCCATGCCCGATTGTACTTCGTCGGCGACAAGCATGATTCCGTATTTGCGGCAGATTTTTTCCAAACCCTGCAGGAACTCCGCGGGCGCGGGCAAGTAACCGCCTTCTCCCTGGATGGGCTCGATGAAAATTCCGGCCACTTCGTCGGGATCCACGCGGCGGCGGAAAAGTTCGTTTTCGAGGTAGGACAAGCAATCGGCGGAGGCGTTCTCGGGGCGGATTCCGTAGGTGCCGCGATAGGTGTCCGGATAAGGCATGTGAAACACTCCGGAGAGGAGCGTGCCAAATCCTTTGCGCTGGACTGCTCTGCTGGCGGTCAAGGAAAGCGAGCCCATGGTGCGACCGTGAAAGGCGCCGTGAAAGGCAACGAGCTTGTCACGCTTGGTGTGATATTTCACGAGCTTGATCGCGGCTTCGACTGCTTCGGTGCCGGAGTTGCCAAAATAAACGCGCTTGGGATCTTTGCCTGGCGCGATGGAAGCAAGCTTTTCCGCTAGCTCCACCATGTTGGGATAATAGAAATCCGTGCCGGACATGTGAATGAGCTCGGCGGCCTGCTTTTGAATCGCGGCAACGACTTCGGGATGGCAATGCCCGGTTGAAACCACGGCAATGCCAGCGGCGAAATCGAGGAACTTGTTGCCGTCCACGTCTTCGATTACTGCACCGCGGCCTCTCTTTGCTACCAGCGGATAGTCGCGAGTGTACGAGGGCGACACAACTTCGCTATCGCGCTCGACAATTTGCTTGGCTTTCGGTCCCGGTAACGGCGTTATCAGGTGCGGCAACTTCATTTCGGC
>Ga0102924_1005172_pt1 | contig 12777 bp, 14 predicted proteins | sample PaiPotPPM11metaG_FD_80116 | JGI IMG/M metagenome (GOLD analysis project Ga0102924, IMG submission 80116) | Iron sulfur acid spring bacterial and archeal communities from Banff, Canada, to study Microbial Dark Matter (Phase II) - Paint Pots PPM... ... | reverse complement strand
CTGGTACAACCACCAGCGACTACACGGCAGCTGCGACCGGCAGACGCCCGTCGAGTACGAGCAGACGAGAGCGATACAGACCACTCAATAAAAACCGCCTCCAAACTCCCCGGAGCGATTCAGCCCGCTCGATTGGCTCGGCGTTCCCCATCAATTCGATGTAGCTTGGCGGCTATCGCTTCCTCTTTTGGGTCTTTGGCGCCCACGTAACCGACGACCTCTCCGTCCTTGATCACGGCGGCAGCTTTTTCCATCGGGTGGTTGGCAGCATGCTGTCGTTCTGCCGCTGCTGTCATTTCGGGGTCAGAGGCACGGGCCATAGCCTCTGCTCGGGCGGGATCAGGTTCGCGTGTTGCTGGTTCATCCTCGCGCCCGAGATTCGCAAAAGGATCTTCGCCAGCCTTGAAGCCCTGAACTTCCGGCTCTTGTCGCTCCGACATCGTAGTTTTCCTTGATTATGGGTACTTAAGCTAAAGTACGCGAAAGTCCGCACAAGGGCAAGAGTCACCCCGATGCTCGATCACGACAACGTCGAGGGCACACCGCCGCTCTCGCAAGTTCTCTACTACCGCAATGCGCGATCAGCAAACTGCTATGCAGGCATCACATAACGACTGATGCGGTTACCCTGAACTTTGAAGGTTGAGGGAAGTCAGGGACGAGGCGAACCAGGCGAGCACGATATATACGAGCAGAATGACTCCCCATGCGTGACCGGGTACCGCATCACTGCCGTGACCGGCGCGCCTCCTGGCAAATTCACGTCTAGTTACAAAGTATTGGCCGAAAAACAATAGAACCGTCATGACGACGGGAGCAGCTAGCAGCACAGTTTCAGGATAAAAGGCGGTCTCGTAGTTTCCCTCAACCTGAATGGTAACAAAGAGCCCGAGAGCATATAGAGCATCAAGGGTCACGTATAATGACCTGGTTGATGGTAACTTCATACCGTCAGTATATGCCGCTTTTGCTTCGCGTGGCAAACTATTGCAGCGGCATGATTAGTTGAGTTTTTCAGCAAACGCCGTCTCGTATCCAAGTAGCTGTCCGGCTTCGGTGGGATGGAAGCTACTGGACTTCGGCTTCAATTCAGGTCCAAGTTCAGAGAGATGAGCGATCTTCAGTTCAAGCGGATGGAACCACAGTTCGCTTTCGTCGCAGAAGTCGTGCCCACCAAACTGCGACGGCGAAGCATATGTGACGGCGATCTTTTCGTGTGCCGCCAACCCAACAGCGTTCTTGATGATTGTGTTGAGCTGTTCGCCGAGTTTGTTGAGCCATTGGGCATCCTTGTAGCCGATCCATAGGGGAACGCCGAGAAAGTTGCCTACTTCGCAGGCTAGCCGGCCGGGGGCAGCGATGTTCAGGGCGTAGCTCGCTTTCTTCCTTCCGAACAACATTGGATAAAGTCCGACAACCATTCGGGCGGATGATGCGTGGCTGTGGATTGCCTGAATGACGCTCAACACCGAGTGGATCGGCAGATATAGTGGCTTCGGCGTAGTCGCGTAGGCACCGCCTGCCAGTGCGTCCAGTCGCGCTTGCGTTTCTACTTCGAGTCCTGTGTTTGCCGAACAGCCGAAGTTGTTTGGTACTGGGAGGGCCGACACGCAGTGTTCGAGTACCCACGGAAACCCAGCGTCATTTCCGCCGATCGTCAGCGTTACCGTTTTGGTATCGGGACGAAGCCAGCTTAGCTGAGCCGGTTCGGTCAGATTCGCTCCGCTTGTTTGGAAGATATCGTTGGTGACCGCGCCGCTGCACGCCTTGAAGCTCATCGGGCCTAGATCGAGGCCGTTGTCCAATCGCGGGCCATAGGCCGCAGGAGAGCGGTGGCATAGATCAGGCGTTTCTTCTTCTTTATCGGTCCCTTGTTCATACGGCGGGTTGCCCTCCCCGGATGAGTACGAGTCACCAAGGGCAACGTATAGGTTTTCCGGCTCTACAAAGTTACTCAAGGGTATGCGCATAACACCCGCATCCGGACCGCCTTGTGTGAAGTAGATGGCGTCGTTGGTGGCTGCGATACCGGCGGGGCCGTATTCCCCAACTGGTATCTCGCTCAGTTCTCCGTTCGGCGTGAGCCGTCCGATGCCCTCCGAGCCGGCAACAGGGCCTATCGGCTCGGTAAACCACACCGCCCCGTCAGGGCCGGCGGTCATCCACTCCGGTCTGTGGTCGCCGGGGAGCGCATATTCGGTGACTTCTCCGGAAGGACCGATCTGGGCTATCCTTCCGGGTTCATCCTCGGTCACGTAGATGTCATCACCCAAAGTGGCGATGCCGATAGGCAGCGGCACGCTGTAGCTCGCCAATGTTGCTCCGGTGGTCGCGGACAGCTCCTTGACCACATTGGCGGCGACCCATATGTTCCCATCGGGGCCGACCGTGAGGTCAAGACACTCGCCGCCGATGTTGTACGTCGTCAGTTTGCCGGTCGGCGAGCGGCGACCGACTGAGCATCCGTGCCCTCCTACTCCCTCGGTAAACCAGACATTGCCCTGCTTATCAACGGCAACGTCGCCAGGTTCGGACGGCGCTGGGAGCGTCTTATTGACGAGCTTCCCCGTAGGGGTGATGTGCGAAAGTAGGTTTTGTTCCTGCTGCGCAAACCACTCTTCGCCATGCAACCCAGGTGCGACGCCATTGACATAGCTATGCTCCAGAGGGAACGGCGTATTGAGGTTGATGCGCGTAAGGCCGGAGTCGCTGGGGCTGTAGTGGGTCAGATACGCCGGGTCATACGGGGTCCCATTCTCGATATCCGAGAACCACACGCCTTCGCCACCGTCAGAGCCGATACCCCTGAGTTCGGCCGAGGGCGTTGCAGCAGCCATTTCGGGCGCTGCTATCGGCGGGCCTTGAGAGGTCAAGACGACCGGATATGCCGAGGCCGACGATGCGGCCACGAACAGCGCCACGACGCTTCCGATGCCCAGCTGTGCGATGGACCGTAGCGTCGGCAAACCAGCCCTCCCGTCCCAGAGGCTCACCGTCAGCCAAGGCGAGTTCTGGCGCCTGCCGATCGGTCCGCTCATGCGTATAGCTCCTTTCCGTGGTCTGGTGACGGAACTATGCGGGCGCGGCGATGCCAAGGGGATGCCATCGCCGCGCCCGCATAGTTCTTTCTACTGGAACGTCATGGCGCGCGACTCTACCGCAAGGTCAAGTAAAACTCTACCCGGATGTCATTGCTACCTGAGCGGCGGACGACAAGGCTGGCCGTATGCCCGCCGCCCCAGCCTCCCAGCTTGCCCTCGGCCTGGCCGTCAAGGCCCGCCGCACAGAGCTTGAGATCACCCAAGAGCAGCTGGCCAACAACACCGGCCTGCACCAGCGCTGGATCAGCAATGTCGAGACCGGCAAGCGCAACCCCAGCTACGCAAGCCTCAGACGCCTGGCCGCAGGACTCGGCCTGTCCGCCTCCGAACTGCTGGCCCGCGCCGAGCAGATCGAGGCCAGCAGCAGCCGAGCGCCCAAAGCCAAGGCTGCGTCACGGCGCTGATGCAGCAGCAGGTGTGGGCAGTTTCCACACCTTGACCGATCATCGGCCACGAGGCTACGGTGGCCGGCTCCATAAGCCCAAGCGGCCCCGGCACGGGTGATAGCCGTACCGAGGCCCGGACACAAGGAGACGATGACTCCCGATGCCCGCAAAGAAGCCTACCCCGGCCAAGATGCCCTCCGAGGACCTGGTGTTGGCCGCGATCGAGCGCGCCTACCGCCACCGCACCAACCAGCAGAACCCCGGCGTCCTGCTCGCGGACGTCAAGGAACACCTCGGGCTGCCTCGTTCAGGAGCAGTCACCCTGCGGCTACGCCCCATCTGGCAGAAACTCCAGACACTCGGCCTGATCGAGCAGTTCCGCATCCAAGGCAACCTCGTCTGGAACCTCACCCCCGCCGGACACAGACGCCTCACCGCCGCCAGCAAGACGAGCGACCTCACCCTGCCCGAGTCCCCCCAACACCGACGCTGGAAAACCGCCCGCACCGAAGCCGCCCAGCGGATCAACACGCTCCGCGACGACCTACGCGCCGCCCTGGCCGACGCCACACAACTGATCGACAACGACTGCTTTGCCGCCTCGACTGATTGGTATGCACTCGGCGAACGCGTCAACAACGCATCCGCGCGGCTAGCATCAGCCACCCACTGCCTAAACGAGTGGCCCGAGCCAAACGACACAACCGCCGACATCGACACACCCCCACCCCTACGAGCCGGACGACGCGACTACCACGCTTGGGCCGACCGCTGATCGCAGTGTGTGTGGCACCTTTGTGCGACGCCGCACCTGGATCGTCCGATTTCGTGTAGCATTCGCGCATCATGAATGTTTGCGAGAGCCGGAGGGAATCCGCCCTTTGCGCAGCACCTGGAGCGAGGGCGAACACACACCACCCAGCTATGCGAAGTCACGAGGCCGTAAGCGTCGCGATTAGGCGTTACGATTGGAGGTACTGATGCCAGAAGAAACCTTCACTGGTGAAGCACTAGAGAAGGCGCTAGTGAATGATGAATTGTCTCGCCCAGAATTGGAATTGGTTGGCATGGTCAAGTCTTCCGACCAAAAGGCGTGCGTTAGCTTCACAATATCGGGGTGCGACGATTGGGTCGACATACCGACCAGTATGATCGAACAAGCCGAAAAAATTGGATGGAGCAGGTGCAGAGACCATTCTCATCCGGTGTTCAAATTCACATTCAAAGAACCGCAAACTCCCGAGGGTCGCATCTTTTCTGCACTGCTCGCACAGCGGGTGTCAAGGCAGCCAGCTGCTCCGATTCCGACGGGACCAAGCCAGGGCCCCTTGCCAGGGGCTTACGCCGAGATTAGGAGGGATCGCCCGTTTGGCGAGCAGCCTGGCGTTCACGTCCGTCCTACTAACGTTGCCTATTGGCCCACCCCAGATGGCAGCTGGCACTGTGCGGGATTTTGGGATTGTATCAACATGATCAACGAGGTAGGTTGTAGCCAAATTAAATGTTATAAAGGATCGATAACAGGTGACGTAACTTGTATCTGTACAAACTGACGGAGAAGACTAGGAGCGTACTCTTGTTCAACCGTCGAGCGCGAGGGCGTTCGCACTCCGCCTAATCGCTTAGTTCGGGAGCGAAAGATTGCCGAGGTGTGGCCGGACTCGAAGGTCGCTGAAAGCCGGCGTCGTTGCTGTGATCGGCTGCGCCCGCTTCTCCAGCCCTCGCCACGGGCCTCACGGGCGCCCAACCGACACCGCGATACCGCTTTCGGGGCCGAGCGAGCGCCTGAGCAAGAGCCACGCTCACGCCCGCAAAGGACGACAAGCGGCCCTCTGTCTCGACCGGCGGGGCGCCTGCTGGCCGCCAAGAGCGAGCGTATCCGTCTGCCGAATACGTCGCCGAACTTCCGAGCCAGAGCACTAAGCCCTGCTGCGCCGGATCGCCTCGGCTGCCCGTCGCCGGGCTTTCCGACCGATCGGGTCCAGCAGCTCTGCGAGCAGCTGCTGTAGGATCAGGTCCAGGTTCGCAGCTTGTCCCGAAGCTCCCGTACTTTACACCCCGCGTTTTGCAGGGATTTCGTTTGATACTGCTCGCTAGACTCCAGGGCAGTGTTTGACGATGGCGTAATCGAGGAGGCTGGTCGCCGCATACTTGCGGCTGCCCCCCCCAGAAGCCGAGTGATTCTGTTTGGGTCTCACGCCCGCGGCGAAGCCGGGAAGCACAGCGACCTCGACTTCCTGGTGATCGAGCCATCCATTGAAAGCTGGGGACGCGAGTCAGTGCGGTTGCGCAGAACGTTGAGAGGCCTAAACGTGTTCGCTGACGTCATCGTTGTCAGCGAGGAGAGCGTCCGCGAGTGGCGCGACGTTTACGGCCATGTGATCCACTCAGCGATGTCCGAGGGACGCGAGCTGGCGGCCTGATGGCCACCCGAATCGACCTCGCCAAGCGATTGCTGCAGCGCGCCGGTGACGACGAGGCGGCGGCCAAAGCGATGCTGCCGATCGAGTCCGTCACAGACGTGATCGTCGGAATGCTTGCTCAGCAGGCAGTCGAGAAGTCATTGAAGGCGGTGCTTTCCTTCAGCGCCGTGGACTTTCCGTTTGTTCACGACATCGACGAACTGACCGTTCTCTGTACGAACGCCGGGCATCCGCTGTCCGACAGCTTGCGTGGCGTCGACCAACTCACCCCCTACGCTGGCACCCTGCGATACGACGCCGACGATCCGGAGCTTGTCGATCGCGAGACGGCGCTGCGCTGGGCCACCTCCGCCGTCGCCTGGGCCCGCGGAATCCTCGAAGCTGCCGAGGAGCCGGTGGCACCCGAGGACGAGGCCGTGGACTGAGCCCATGGCGCCTCATCGCCAGATTTCGATACCCGCCATCCGTAGGGGGTGGAAAGTCCGGGACTGACCCCCGTCGCTCCCGTACTTTACCCCGTCGTTTTCCCTGTCGTGGGGCGGCGGTCGCGTTGGAAGGAATGAGGGCCAGTACCAACGGCTGCTACCGGGAGGCTGAGCATGGCGACCAAAGCACACGGCAAGACAGCGAGCGGGGTGCCGATCACAGACGAGCTGACAGACAAGCTCGCTGCGAAGGCAGAGGCCGGCTATGACGTCGAGGAGACGCTACGCCGACGCGGTGGGCGGCCCGCCATGGGCTCGGCGGCTGCCAGCGTCGAGTCTGTGCGCCTGGAGCCCGAGCTGCGCGAAGCATTGGCCCAGCGTGCTGAGCGCGATCACGAGACGACGTCTTCAGTGATCCGCAAGGCTTTGCGCGAATACCTCGAGGTCGCCTAACCCAATCCCAAGCCGAACCTCATCTCCGGGGTGAGAACGAGGGTTCGGCCCCATCCCTCGCGCGGGGCGCCGTTGGGGGAAGATGCAGTGGATGAGCACCGGCGGTGAGATCGGCAACGCGTTCGGCTCAGAGCGGCCGTTCTCGGTCGGCGTGGAGGAGGAGCTGTTCCTGGTCGACCCGGTGACCGGCAGGCAGGCGAACGCGTCGGCTGCCGTGCTCGAGCGGCTCGGCGAGGTCCAGGGACGGGTGGAGCCGGAGCTGCACGCGTGCCACGTCGAGCTGATCACGGATATCTGTGCTAGCGCGGGTGAGGCGGTGGGAACGCTCGGCGGCCTGCGCCGCGCGGTCGTGGCCACGGGCGCGGGCCTGCTCGGCTCGGGCACGCATCCTTCGGCGCTGGAGAACGAGGCTGCGATCACGGACAAGGCGCGTTACGAGCGCATCCACGACCTGCTCGGCGACGCCGTCGCCACGCCGGTCGGAGGTCTGCACATCCACATCGGCATGCCCGACCCGGAGACCGCGATCCGCGCTTTCAACGGCCTGCGCCGCCATCTTCCGCTGCTGCAGGCGCTGGCCGCCAATTCGCCCTACCGCCACGGCCATGACACCGGCCTGGCCTCCGCCCGTGAGGTCACCGTTCGCGGCTGGCCGCGCTCGGGCGTGCCGCGGGCGATGCGCGACTTCGCCGACTTCCAGGCAACCGCCCAGCGCCTGGCGCGCGCGGCGGACGTCCCCGACTACACGTGGTTCTGGTGGAAGCTTCGCCCGCACCCGCGCCTGGGCACCGTCGAGGTCCGCGCGCTGGACGTCCAGGCGACGATCGAGGACAACGCCGGCCTTGTTGCCCTGACCCATTGCCTGGCTCGCTACGAGGCTGAGTCGGAGGCCGAGCCGGACACCCCGGCGGAGGTGCTCGAAGAGGGCATCTTCAGGGCCGCCCGCTTCGGCGTGGACGCCCGGCTACCCGACGCCGAGGGCCACTTGCGTCCCGTCGCTCAGCTGCTCGCGGACGCGCTCGTCCTCGCGCGAGCGCACGCCGACGAGCTGGGCTGCAGGGATGAGCTGAACTGTCTCCCCGCGCTGCTCCGACGCGGCGGTGGAGCCGGGCGCCAGCGCGCTGCCTACGCGATCGCCGGCATGGACGGCCTGCTGCGCGAGATGACCAGGATCACGGGCGGGAGTGCCACTTCGAGCCATTGAGCGGCCTCGGGCATGCATGGCCCCAACGCCAAACCGACCGGTTGCCGGAGTCCCCGTCGTCTTCAGGTCGAGCCGTTGGGTCCCGGCTCGCCCAGCGCGACGATCATGAGTCGCACCCAGGTGTCGACGAGTGTCTCGTCGTCGACTTGTGCTGGGATGCCGAGGACGTCGCGCAGCAACCGGGACGAGAGCAGCGAACCGAGTCCGACGGCCGCTATCGCCCGTGCGTCTGCATTGGGGATCGAGGGCTCTGAGCGCTCGGTGATCCATGTTGCAAAGCCCTCGAACGTGGAGTGCACGAGCTGGTCGACTGCGGTGGTGAGCATTTGTGGTCGGTTGCGCGCTTCGGAGGCGAGAATGCGCAGGAGCTCTGACTCGCTGTCGAGCTCGGTGAGGATGTAGCGCGCGATCAGGATCAGTTCGGCTTTGACGTCTCCAAGTGGAGTGAGCACGCCGCGGATCTCGCGCAGCGCGTCCAGGCGCGCGAGCTGGCGTTCGATGCCCGCGGCAAGCACTGCTTCCTTGCTGTTGAAATGGTGATAGAGCCCGCCGGCTCCAGGCGTGAGTCCCGCGGCCGACTCGATCTTGGCGACGCTCGTCGCTGCATAGCCATGCTGGCTGAACAGGTGCATCGCCTGGTCGATGATGCGCTCGCGCGTCGTACTTGACATGGCTGGCGCCTAAGTATACACTTAGTTGAAATCAGTGGGGCTTGAGAAAGGGAGATGGGTTGTGTCCGATGTCGAGCTTCCCTCAGATGCGCTCGACCCGACGCTGCCCGGCAACGGTATTGGCCGGAGGCGCTTGCGGCGCACCGCTCCGCTGGTGGGCCTGACCGCTCGCACTGCGGGCGAGGCGGTCGCGGCCAGGATGCGCGGCAAGGTCACCGGCGCGGACAGCAGCGAATTTCACATCCGCACAGCAGAGCGCTACGTCGAGCTGCTCGGCCGCTCCAAGGGTGCGCTCATGAAGGCCGGGCAGATGCTCTCGTTCACGCCGGCCTGTCCTGCGGCGCCAGCCGAGTTTCAGTCGATCTATCAGACGGCGTTGGCGCGGCTGTGCGATGAAGCGCCGCCGATGGCGCCGCAACTCGCGCGCGTTGTGCTCGAGCGCGAGCTCGGTCGCCCTGCCGAGAGTGTGTTTGCCGAGTTCGACTGGGAGCCGCTCGCGGCGGCGTCGATCGGTCAGGTCCATGCGGCCCGGTTGCACGACGGTCGCGAGGTCGCCGTCAAGATCCAATATCCGGGGGCGGCGGAAGCGATCGGCGCCGACCTGAAGAACGTCGAGCTGCTCGCCGCGTTTGTGAGCTTGTTCGTCGGCGGCCTGTCCCCGCGGAAATGGAGCATCGACCTGCGCGGCGCCGCGCGCGAGATGAGCGCTCGCATCGCCGAGGAGCTCGACTATCGGTTGGAGGCGGCCAATCAGGCCGAGTTCGCCGAGCACTATCGCGGGCACCCGTTCATCCACGTTCCCGAGATCGTCGGCGAGCTTTGCACCGGTCGCGTGCTCACCCAAGAGCTCGCGCGGGGTCTTGCCTGGAGCGACGCTCTGAAGGCCGGACAGGAATTGCGCGATCAATGGGCGGAGGCGATTCATCGCTTCGTGTACGGATCCTATAAACGCATTTATATGTTCAATGCCGACCCGCATCCCGGAAACTACGTGTTCCACGAGGACGGCAGCGTGAGCTTCCTGGACTTCGGCTGCATCAAGCGCTTCCAACGCGAACAGGTCGAGATGATGGACGCGATTGTGCGGGCAAGTCTTCGCCATGATGTGCTCGGCACGTGGCGGGCTAGCGTGGAGGCTGGCTTTTGGCGATCATCTGACCCCGTCACCCCTGAGGAAGCGTTCGCCTATTTTCATGAGGACTGGGCGATGATGTGGGCGCAGGAGCGCTTCGTGGTGACCCCGGCGTATGCGGTGAGATGGATCGAGCGTAGGTGTTCGCTCAATGGTCCCTCGGCACACGCCCTTCGGCACAGCACCGTCTCGCCCGAATACACAGTTATGAGCCGGATCGAGATAGGGGTGGTGTCCGTGATCGGCCAGCTTCGTGCCGCCAATCAGTGGGGCGCCATCTCGGCGGAGCATCTCGACAACGCAGAGCCGCTCACCGAGATGGGCAAGCGCGAGCGTGCGTTCTTCGAGGAATGCCAGGTGGCAGGTAATGCCTGACCGCGCTGCCCGGGCTTGGATCGCGGCTGCGGCGCCAATCGTTTGCGCATCTTTGATCTTCACGAGCGGTGTCGCTCTCGCCTCACCCACGCAGACGCTCACACTCGGCGCCGGCTTCACCCCAAACGAGCTTGGCGCCCCCACGAACCTCTCGACCACGATGACCTTCGCATCGAGCGCAGGTTTGCCCGACCCGGTGAGCGATGTGGTCGCCTACGGGCCCGCGGGCCTTTCGGTGCAGGTGCGTGGTGTCGCCACGTGCGAGCGTGCAAAGCTGGAAGCGGACGGGCCGAGCGGCTGTCCGGCCGAATCGCGCGTGGGCTTCGGCGGCGGGGTGGGCGTGTTCGACCTGGCAGGCCTGCCCGTCAAAGAGCCCTACACGCTCGACTTCTTCCTCGCTCCCCAAGAACACGGGCATCTGGCGATCCTGATCTACGTCGACGCGGTCAATCCGGTCGCCGTGCAGTTCGTGTTGACCGCCAGGGAAGTCCACGGGCCCAGGCCATACGGCTTTGGCCTCGCGGTCGAAGTGCCTCCGGTCTCCACCGTTCCCGGTGCGGGAAACGCGTCGGTGGAAAGCAGCTTCGCTTCGCTCGGCGGAGCCAATATCGCCTATTACCAGACGATCCACGGCAAGCGCACGCTCGTGCACATTAAGGGCCTCGTCGCGCCCGCGACGTGTCCCGCAGGCGGCTTCCCGTTCGAGGTGATTGTCACTTTCGCAGACGGCAGCACGAGCACCGCCAACTATTCGTCGCCCTGCCCGAGCGGGCGCCCATGAGGTCGTCCGCCGTGCTACGTCGCCACCACCGCGCGATACGCGCCGCAACGGCGGCAGGGTGCGCGTGCGCGCTGCCAGCCGCGCTGAGCGTCAGCACGGTGCTCGTGGCCACAGCCACGGCGCATGCGCAGACCGTTGCCACGATCACGCCGCTGCTGTCCCCCGACCGTCTCGGGGCCACAGGTGCGCTCAGCTTCACGATCCAATACGCCGACTCCGCCGCCAACATCCCCCCTCCTATGCGCCGCTCGATCCTGCGCTTTCCCGCCGGGCTGACGCTCGAAGTGCCGCGCCTGAGCAGCTGCAGCGTGTCGCGCCTGCGAGCGCGCGGGGCCGACGGGTGCCCCGCCGACTCGATGCTCGGTCGCGGGCACGCGCTCATAGAGGCGCAGGTGGGATCGCAGACGATCGCCGAGAACGTCTCGCTGTGGGTCTTCCTCGGCCCGCTGCACAATCTCGCGCCGACGGTAGAGATCCTTGGCCAGGGCTACACCCCATATGACGAGCGAGTCGTGCTGAGCGGAACGATGCTCCCGGCCGGCGGTCCATATGGCGAAGCGCTGTCACTGTCGATTCCGCCGATCTCGACGCTGCCCCTCGAGCCGGACGCCTCGATCGTCACGTTCTCGCTCACGATCGGGGCGCCTGTGCAACACAGGGCTCACGACGCGAACACGGTCCGGCTTCCCGCCATCTGCCCGCAGGGCGGCTTCCCGTTCGCCGCCGAATTCACATACGCCGACGGTTCTAGCGGCAGCTCCGTCACCACGGTGCCGTGCCCATGATTGGCAAATCCGCAAGGCTCGGCGGCGCTCTCGCGGCTGTGGCGCTCTGTTTCGGGGTGTCGACCACAGCATCGTCCTTCAGCGCCGTCGACTCGCGCGCGGGGGGCCCTCCAGCGCGTGGTGTAGGCCCTCTGGCGCGTGAGGCGCGCACGATCGAGCTGGACGAGACCGGGCACCTGCAGCTCACCAGCAAACATAACTTCACGCTCAACGAGAAGGGCTCCGCGTCGGGCACCGCCGTGGGCACGATCTATGTGCATCTGACCGCCGTGTCGAGCAGCCGTGTGACGGCCGAAGTCAACATCTATCCCCACGGGGGCTCGATCACCGGCAATGGATCGGGGAGCTATCGCCGATCGGGCGCGATCGCCGAATTCTCCGGCTCGATGTCGATCGGCCGGGGAACAGGGAGCTATGCCCGCATCCACGGGTCGGGCCTGAGCTTCAGCGGCACGATCGCCGAATCAGATCGTGACGCGATCACCGTGCATGTGAGCGGTCGTGTGTCGGACTGACGTCGTCGATCGCGCATGCTCGTTCGGGCCGGCGTTGCGCGTGTGGCCGGGAGATCGGGGGACGAATGCTGGAGCTGTGTGACTTGGTCAAGCACTATCGCGCCGTCGGCGGGGAGCCCGTGCTGGCGGTAGACGGCGTGTCACTGACCGTCGCTCCGGGAGAGACAGTCGCGTTGTACGGGCCGAGCGGGTCGGGCAAGACGACCCTGCTGCTGATGGTCGCCATGCTGCTCGCTCCCACGTCGGGCAGGGTCGTGATCGCAGGTCGCGATGTGGCGACGCTGTCAGAGCGCGAAGCGTCTCACTTCAGGCTTTCCGAGCTCGGGTTCATCCGCCAGAGCTTTGACCTGCTGCCTGGTGTCAGCGCGCTCGACAACGCGACGCTGAAGCTGCTCAAGACCAGGCGCTGGGGCGAGGCGCGACGCGAGGTCGCGCCGCTGCTGGAGCAGCTCGGCCTGGGGGAGCGGATGCGTCATCGCTCGGAGACGCTGTCGATGGGCGAGCGCCAGCGCGTGATGATCGCCCG
>Ga0102924_1005170_pt1 | contig 12778 bp, 13 predicted proteins | sample PaiPotPPM11metaG_FD_80116 | JGI IMG/M metagenome (GOLD analysis project Ga0102924, IMG submission 80116) | Iron sulfur acid spring bacterial and archeal communities from Banff, Canada, to study Microbial Dark Matter (Phase II) - Paint Pots PPM... ... | reverse complement strand
CAGCGAGCAGGACCTGCTCGACATCCGCAACTTCGGCGCCAAGTCGATCGAGGAAGTCAAGCAGAAGCTCGTGGACATGGGCCTGTCGCTGAAGGACTCCCCGCCCGGGTTCGACCCGAGCAGCGCCGTGGACTCGTTCTCCGGCGATGACGATGAGAGCTACGTCGAAACCGAGCAGTACTAACACGTACTGATCGGCGTCGGCCGGAAGAAAGGCTATCAATGCCCACGCCTACCAAGGGTGCCCGGATGGGTGGCAGCCCGGCTCACCAGAAGCACATTCTGGCGAACTTGGCTACCTCTCTTTTCGAGCACGGGAAGATCACCACGACGGAGGCCCGTGCGCGCCGGCTGCGCCCGTACGCGGAGAAGCTGATCACCCTCGCCAAGCGCGGCGACCTGCACGCCCGTCGGCAAGTGGAGACCGTGATTACGCCCAACCGCCGGAGTGAGGGCACGGGAGACCGCGTCGTGCACACCCTGTTCGCCGAGATCGGTCCGGCCATGGCCGACCGTCCCGGTGGCTACACCAGGATCACGAAGATCGGCCACCGCAAGGGCGACGCCGCCCCCATGGCCGTAATCGAGTTGGTCAGCGAAGAGGTTGCTTCGAGCAGGCCGCGTCGCCGCACCCGCCGCCCGGCCGCTCCGGCCGTGCCGCAGGCGGTCGCCGAGGCCGCCGTCGAGGCGGAGGCCGCCGCCGACGCGGAGACCGCGGCCGACTTGGCGGGCGCTCACGGGGCGGAGGACCTGGACGAGGGGCCGGAGGCCGCCGACCAGAAGCTCGCCGTCGAGGCGGAGGCCGCCGCCGACGCGGAGACCGCGGCCGACCTGGCGGGCGCTCACGGGGCGGAGAACCTCGATGAGGACACTGAGCCGGAGGCTTAACCTCACTGGCGCGTAGCGAACGAGAACGGGCAGCTCACTCTGGTGGGCTGCCCGTTCTGATTGCTTGGTTCCTCGTGCGATACGTACTGGACTCTGGTGTGGAGGTCGGCGCGTTGACTGATGACCTTATAGTGCGAGTCAGGGTTGATCTTTCCTACGACGGGGCCGGATTCTCCGGATGGGCGGCGCAGCCTGGACGGCGGACCGTCGAGGGCGTGCTGTCCGAGACGCTCGGGCGTGTGCTCCGCCTGCCAGAACCAGTGCGGCTCACTGTGGCCGGGCGGACCGACTCCGGGGTGCACGCGCGCGGCCAGGTGGCGCACGCCGACCTGGCCGCCGACGCTTGGGCAGCGCACGCCGACGCGGCGCTTCGGCGGCTTTCCCGCGCGCTGCCGCCCGACCTCCGGGTGCGTTCGATTGGGCCCGCCCCCGTCGGTTTTGACGCGCGGTTCTCGGCCCTGTGGCGTAGGTACGCGTACCGGATCTGCGACGACCCGGCGCGTGCGGATCCGTTGCGGCGGCACGACACGCTGTGGCACCCGCGGGGGCTTGACCTTGCCGCCATGAACGAGGCGGCCGCGCTGTTGCTCGACGAGCACGACTTCGCCGCGTTCTGCCGCAAGCGGGAGGGAGCGACGACCGTGCGAGCGCTGCGCACGCTGGAGTGGGAGCGCGACGCCGACGGCGTCGCCGTCGGCCGGGTCGTCGCGGACGCGTTCTGCCACAACATGGTGCGCGCCCTGGTCGGCGCGCTGCTCCCGGTCGGCGAGGGCGTCCGGCCCGCTTCCTGGCCGGCGGAAGTGCTCGCCGCGGAGGTAAGGAACCCGGCCGTGGGGGTCGTACCCCCGCACGGCCTTTCACTCGAAGAGGTGCGTTACCCGGACCACGGACTGCTGGCCGCCCGCGCCGTCCTCACCAGGCGCGTACGCGTCGAAGGGGACGCGTAGAGGCGGTTCGTCAGGTCGACGCGCCGGGGCTGGGCGCAGCGCCCGTGACCATGCGCTGGCTGAGGTCGATGTTCGCCGTCTCCCCCACCACGTCGTTGCTGAACTGCATCAGCTGGCTTTGTTCCGCCTTGGTCGTCGGATTGGTGCCGTTCACGAACTCGGACCAGGTCAAGATCAGGTAGTGGCCCTTGTACTCCGACTCGACGACGCCGGTGCCGTTACCGAGCTTGCTCGCGACCCCCTTGCTCGACGTCAGCGGGGTGATGAAGTCGTTCTGCCCGACGTCCTTGCCGGCGTGGTGGGCTTCGTTCGTCGTCGACAGGTTGATGACGCCGATCGTTCCCATGATCTTGTTATTGCCGGACACGTAGCTGCCGCGCAGCACCTGCGTGCACTTGCCGGTCTGCAGCTCTTGGGTCAGTGCCGTGCCGATGACCGCGTTCTTGCACGTCTTGTCCAGCTTTGTGGCAACGAGCTGGTACGAGATCTTGTCGGTCTCGTCGGTGAACGCCGGAGGGAAGAGCTCGGTCGTGGTCAGGGGGGTGGGGTCGTCGGTCGCCGCTTCGATGTGGCAGTAGGTGCCGAGCTGCTGTACGCAGGCCTGAGTTGACGGCGTCGCGCCGACGGTCGACAAGGATCCCTGAGCGCTCGGGCTGCCCGTGGGCGAGTTCGACTTGAACAGGAAAGCGTAGGCCGCGACGCCGACAACGCCGACCACAACGACGCCGACCGCCGAGAAGAGCAGGCGCTTGCCGCTCAGCCCGCCACGACCCGCGGCCTTGCCAGAACCGCGGCGGCCGCCGCGGGGATGGCCCTCGCTGTACAGCTCCTGGTACGGATCGCTGTCTTGGCCGGTGCCGCCGAAGCCCGAGTACTGGTCGCCGTCCTGGTCGCCGGCGGCCGGCGATGCCGGGTCGTCGTATCCGCCGTAGCCGGGCATGGCATACGCGTCGGGGCGTCGGCTTCGCTCCCCGCCGCGAGCGTCGTCGGCGGGTGCCTGCCGGTCGAGTTGCGGGTAGGCGGCGCCTTCGTCGTACCGCTGCTGCGCCCTGGTCTCCGCCACGCGCTGCGCCCCGTTGCCTTGGAAGGGCTGCGGTCCGGACGGGGCCGGGTTCACGGGACGGGGCAGCGGCCCGGTCCCCTGTCGGCCCGAGCCCGGCGGGTAGCCGCGAACCGGATCGCGCATCGCTTCGCGCGGCCCGGTGCCGTACTCGTCGATCACGTTGCCGTTCAGCCGGTAGGTGCCGGTGTCCGCGAAGCTCGCGCCGTTCGCGGCGGCGGGCTGCCCGCCGTACCAGTCGTTGCCGGCGTCTTCCGCCGAATGGCCGCCCTGGCCGCCAGCCGGGAGCGCCGGGTAGGCCCTGCTCCCGCCGCGCGGCGACGGGTAGCCACCGCTTGAGTGCTGTGCCGGGTAACTGCCGCTGCCTGGCTGGGCCGGGTAACTGCCGCTGCTGTGCTGGGCCGGGTAACCGCCGCTGCCGTCCGGTTGCGGGTAGCCGCCGCCGCCCGGCTGCGCCGGATATCCGCCGCTGGGGGCCTGGTAACCGCCACCAGAGGCGTAGCCGGGCGCGGACCGCTGGTCGTATCCGTACCCGGGAGACGGATCCTGGCCGCGCTCGTATCCGTACCCGTCCTGCTGCGGGTAGCCCTGGGGGCCGCCGTAGCCGCCGTACTGGTCGTAGGACTGCTCGTAGGGCGACTGCCCGCGGGCATCGCCGTAGTGGCCGCCCTGCGGCTCATATCCCTGCTGGCCTTGCTCGGGGTAGCCGCCGTCAGGCCCGTAGCCGTAGCCGCCGCCGTCCGTGTAGCTCTCGTCGCCCGGGTGGCCCTGCGATCCGCCGTCCCAGGCCCCCGTACTCCCTGGCGCCGCGCCGGATGACGGTTGCCAAGGCGGTTGGCGCCCCCAGTCCCCACGCGTGCCGGGGACGTCCTCACCTCGGTATCCCATATGATCGAGAGTAGCGACCGCGGACGTTCCACCACGGCTGGATGTAGTTTTTAAGGGCCGTCGGACCAGGCCGGGAAGACATCGGCATCCGAACGTTGTGCGGTGCGGTAGGATAATGGGATACACGGCAGGGGAGTCTGCGCGCACTTTGGCAGCGGGCGTGGATTCGAGTATGCTGCATTGGCGTCATCCGCGACGAGCAGCATTTCCGGCTGCGCTGACCCCACGCTCGGATCTTCTGGCAGCAGGGTCTTGAGGATCACGAACCACATGCGAAGGCTAAACGACTGTGCGCACTTTCAGCCCGAAGGACAGTGACATCACGCGTCAGTGGCATGTCATCGACGCCACCGACGTCGTGCTCGGCCGTTTGGCCAGCCATGTGGCGGTGCTGCTGCGGGGCAAGCACAAGCCCATTTTCGCCCCCCACGTGGACACTGGTGACTTCGTCATCGTGATCAACGCGGACAAGATCTCACTGAGCGGGGCCAAGCTGGAGGACAAGAAGGCCTACCGGCACTCCGGCTACCCAGGCGGCCTTCGCGCGGTCAGCTACGGCGACCTCATGGCGAAGCACCCGGAGCGCGTGGTCGAGAAGGCGGTTAAGGGGATGCTCCCCAAGAACTCCCTCGGTCGCAAGACGCTCGGCAAGCTGAAGGTCTACGCGGGCCCGACGCACCCGCACCAGGCGCAGCAGCCGCAGCCGTACGAGATCCGGCAGATTTCCCAGTAGCGCCGCAAAGAAGCGTGAGGAATAGCAACGTGGCCGAGCCCACTGGCGTAGAGACGCCCGCAGAAGACACGGCATACTCCGAACCGGAGTTCGCCGCCGACGACATCGACGGCGAGAACGCGCCGTCGGAGTACACCACCGAGTCATCGGAGAGCGCCGCGCCGCGCGCGGCCGAGCGCCGCCCGGTGGTCACCGGTCACGCCAATGGCACGGGCCGTCGCAAGGAGGCCGTCGCCCGGGTGCGTATCGTGCCCGGCACTGGTCAGTGGACGATCAACGGCCGCACCCTCGAGGCCTACTTCCCGAACAAGGTGCACCAGCAGATCGTCAACGAGCCGTTCGTGACGCTCGGCGCCGAGGACAAGTTCGACGTGATCGCCCGCATCGTCGGCGGCGGTACCACGGGCCAGGCGGGCTCGCTTCGCCTTGGTGTGGCTCGCGCCCTGATTCTGGTCGACCCGGAAAACCGGCCTGCGCTGAAGAAGGCCGGCTTCCTCACCCGCGACGCCCGGGTCAAGGAGCGGAAGAAGTACGGCCTCAAGAAGGCTCGTAAGGCTCCGCAGTACTCGAAGCGCTAGCCGTCGGCTGGCACACCCAGAGCTGCCGACATGGGCCGAATTTTCGGTACTGACGGTGTTCGCGGGGTTGCTGGGGTCGAACTGACTGCCCAGCTTGCCATGGACCTGGCGGTCGCGGCGGTGCCCGTACTGGCGCCGACCGCGGCCGCGTCCGTTCATGAGCGCCGCCCTGCCGCCGTCATCGGACGTGACTCGCGGGCTTCCGGCGACTTCCTTGAGGCGGCCGTCGTCGCGGGACTAGCCAGTTCCGGTGTTGACGTCCTCCGGCTTGGCGTCATCCCGACCCCCGGCGTCGCCTATCTCACCGGAGCGCTCAACGCGGATTTCGGCGTTGTGCTGTCCGCGAGCCATAACCCCGCCGCCGACAACGGGATCAAGTTCTTCGGCCGGTCCGGAGTCAAACTGCCCGACGAGATCGAAGACGAAATCGAGGCGCGGTTGCGCGCCGCGGGCGACGGCGTCCCGGCGGACGGCCGCGCGGGCAGGCTTCCTGCCTTGGGCTTCGGCCGGGTCACCGACGCGTACTCCGCCCACGAGACCTACCTGGACCACCTGCTCGCCTCGCTCCCCACGCCGATGACGGGACAGCCGCCGCTGCACGGGATGCGGGTTGTGGTCGACTGCGCGCACGGCGCGGCCTACAGCATCGGCCCGCGCGCCCTGCGCCGGGCAGGCGCCGAGGTCATCGCGATCGGCGCCGCGCCCGACGGCCTGAACATCAACGCGAGCGTGGGGTCCACTCACTTGGAGACGCTGGCGGCCGCGGTGCTCGAGCACGGCGCCGACGCGGGCCTCGCCTTCGACGGCGACGCGGACCGCTGCCTGGCGATCGACGGCGACGGCCACCAACTCGACGGCGACCAGATCCTCGCGGTGCTCGCGTCGCAGTTGAAGCGCAGCAACCAACTCAGCGGTGACACCGTCGTGGTGACCGTGATGTCCAACCTCGGCTTCCACGACGCGATGCGCGAGTCGGGCATCACGGTGATCGAGACCCCAGTTGGCGACAAGCACGTCTACGCGGCGATGCGGGACGGTGGCTACATCCTCGGCGGCGAGCAATCCGGGCACATCATCCAGATGGGCCACGCCACCACCGGCGACGGCGTGCTGACCGGCCTGCACCTGCTCGCGGCGGTGAACAGCGTCGGCATTCCCGTGTCCGCGGCGGCGAAGATGATGACCAGGTACCCGCAGGTGCTGATCAACGTCCGTGGCAACAAGGACAGGGCGATGGCCGACCCGGCGCTCGCCGAGGCGGTCAGCGCGGCGAAGTCCGAACTTGGCGCGGCCGGACGCGTGCTGCTGCGGCCGAGCGGGACCGAGCCGGTTATTCGGGTCATGGTTGAGACGAGGCAGTCCGAGCTTGCTGAGCAGATCGCGGGGCAGTTGGCTGATGCTGTTCGGTTGGCTATGTCGTAATTGTTCGCTTTCGGCGAACTGACTTCGGCCTGCCATCGGGCGGCTGACGCGTAAGGCCCTCGAATTGCCGTCGCCCTCGGCGTTGGGCTGACGCCTGCCATCAGGGGGTCGGGGTTGCCTGCGCGGGGCGCCAGGGCAGACTAGGCGCATGCGGGATGCTTACTCGGTTTCTAAGGTGCGGGCGGCGGAAGCGGCGTTGATGGCCCTCGTTCCCGAAGGGGCGCTTATGCAGCAGGCGGCGGCTGGGCTTGCCGCCGTGTGTGCCGAGTTGCTGCGGGCCGGTGTGGGGGGCGTGTACGGGGCGCGGGTTGTGATCCTTACCGGGACCGGAGATAACGGGGGTGACGCGCTTTTCGCCGGAGAGCGGCTGGCGCGGAGAGGGGCGTCGGTCGTCGCGCTGCAAGGCGGGGAGCGCATGCACGCCGAGGGCGCCAGGGCGCTGTTGAGCGCCGGCGGGCGGATCGCGGGCGTGGCGCCGCCTCCCGATCCCGACGCGACGCGCGTCGACCTGGGCGAGCCGGCGGGGAGGTACGACGTCGGTTATGAGGTGCGCAGCGCCATCGGGCGCGCGGACCTGATTCTGGACGGGATGCTCGGGATCGGGGGTAAGGGCGGGCTTCGTGAGCCGTATGCGTCGCTCGCGCAGCTTGCGGTGAACGCGCGGAACGCCATCACCGTGGCGGTCGACTTGCCGTCCGGCATCGACGCGGATACCGGGGTGGTCGCCGGGCCCGCCGTGCGCGCCGACGTCACCGTGACCTTCGGTGCGGTCAAGCCCGGGCTGCTCATCGACCCCGGCGCCGGCCACGCCGGGGTCGTCGAGTTCGTCGACATCGGGCTCGGCCCCTACCTCGACGGCCCGCCGGAAGCAAGCGCGCCGCAGGCCCGTGACATCGCCGCGGTGCTCCCGCGGCCGACCGCGGAGTCGGACAAATACCGGCGCGGCGTTCTCGGCCTGCTCACGGGCAGCGACCGCTACACCGGCGCGGCGCTGCTCTCGACGGGGGGCGCCGTCAAGGCCGGCGCGGGCATGGTCAGGCTGGTCACCTTTCCCGGCGCGGCCGCCGCCGTCCGCCAGGCGCATCCCGAGGTGATCATCACCGAGCTCGAGCAGGAAACACCCATCCGTTCGGAACCAGATGCTAACTCACCGGGAGCCATCACCAGGTTCCCCGACCAGGTGGGCCGGGTCCAGGCATGGGCCGTCGGCTCTGGAATGGGGACCGACGACGCCGCGGCGCGGCGCCTGGCGGCCGTGCTGGCCACCAGCCTCCCGGTGCTCATCGACGCGGACGGGCTGACCTTGCTCGCCAAGCACAGGGAACTGCTGCCGCGACCCGCGCCCACGCTGCTCACCCCGCACGCGGGGGAACTCGGCAGGCTACTCGACGCGGACCCGCTCGACATCGAGGCGAGGCGGCTCGAGCACGCGCGCCGGGCCGCGACGCTGCTCGGTGCGTGCGTGCTGCTCAAGGGCTCCACGACCGTGGTGGCGCCGCCCGACGGGCTCGACCCCGTCCTGGTAAACACCACGGGGACGCCGTGGCTGGCGACCGCTGGCACCGGCGACGTCCTCGCCGGGATCGCCGGTGCCCTGCTCGCCCAGGGGCTGCTGCCGCCGCAGGCCGCCATCTGCGCCGCATACCTGCACGGGCTCGCCGCCAGGCTCGCCGTCGCGGGCGGCGAAGGCTGGGACGGGACGCACGGCGCGGCTCCCATCAGCGCCGCCGACTTGGTCACCGCCCTGCCCCTGGCCTTCCGGGCGACGTGACCTGGGCACCTAAGGTGTTGCCAGGACCTAGCATGATGTCCATGGACAGGCACGCGGAGGCGAGCGTCGAGCTCGGCGCGATTACCAGGAACATCGCGGCGCTGCGCGCGCACGTGGCTCCCGCGGCGGTCATGGCGGTCGTGAAGGCCAACGGGTACGGCCACGGCGCGGTGCCCGCCGCGCGGGCCGCCGTGCGCGGCGGCGCGGACTGGCTTGGCGTCGTACACGTCGCGGAGGCGCTCGAACTCCGCCGGGCGGGGATCGAAGTCCCGCTGCTTTCTCTGATGGCTATCGGTGCCGACGACCACGCGGCGGCGGTCGCCGCCCACGTGGACCTGCCGGCCGGGTCGGTTGGCATGGTGCGGCGGATCGCCGCCGCCGCCGAGGTCGCGGGGCGCCCCGCGCGGGTGCACCTGAAGGCGGACACGGGGCTGAGCCGGGGTGGGGCCACGCCGGCCGACTGGCCGGCGGTGCTCGCCGCGGCCAGGCGGGCCCAAGACGAAGGCAGCCTTGTCGTCACGGGCCTCTGGTCACACTTCGCCTCGGCCGACGAGCCTGGCCATCCGTCGATCGAGGCGCAGCTCGCCGCGTTCAAGGAAGCACTGGCGGTCGCTGAGGGCGCGGGCATCGCACCGCAAGTGCGGCACATCGCCAACACCGCGGCCGCGCTCGACGTGCCGCAGGCCCGCTACGACCTGGTGCGCATCGGTGGCGGCGGCTATGGTCTCGCGACCCTGCCAGGCGGCCCCCCCGCGTGGCTGCGGCCGGCCATGACCCTGAAGGCCAAGCTGGTGCTCGTGAAGCGGGTGCCGGCCGGAACGGGGGTGTCGTACGGGCACCGGTACACGACGGCGCGCGAGACGACGCTCGGCCTCGTTCCGCTTGGATACGCGGACGGGATACCGCGCGCGGCGGCCGGCCTGCCGCTTGTGGCCGCTCGCGGCCGCCGGTGGCCGATCGCGGGCACCGTCTGCATGGACCAGTTGGTGATCGACTTCGGCGACGAGCCGGTAGCGGAAGGCGATGAGGTCGTGCTCTTCGGACCCGGTGACGACGGGGAAGCGACCGCGCAGGAGTGGGGCGACGCCCTCGGCACTATCTCGTACGAGGTCGTGACGGGCATCGGTGCACGGGTGCCGAGGACGCACCATGAGTGAGGTTTCGCTGACCGTCGCCACCGCCCAGGAGATGCGCGCGCTCGGCCGGTCCCTCGCCACCGTGCTGCGCGCCGGCGACCTGGTGATCCTCAGCGGCGGGCTCGGCGCGGGCAAGACCACGCTGACCAAGGGGATCGGTGACGGGCTGGCCGTGCGCGGGCCGATCACGTCGCCCACGTTCGTGATTGCGCGGGTGCATCCGCCGGTGGGATCCACGGCGGCCACCGGCGAGCTGCGGCCCGCGCTCGTGCACGCCGACGCCTACCGGCTCGGCAGCGTGCTCGAACTCGACGACCTGGACCTGGACACGGACACCGCCGCCTCGGTGACGGTGGTGGAGTGGGGCGAAGGGCTGGCGGAAGGGCTGGCGGCCAACCGCCTGGAGATAACGCTCACGCCGGAGGCCGGCGCGGCCGGCGAGGGTCCCGACGGCGGGACCGCGGCCGGCCCGCAGGGCGATCCCGATGACCCGACCGTCGACTTGCCGCGCACGGTGCGGATTTCCCCTGTCGGTGCGCGCTGGGAAGGCATCAAGTTGCCACTCGCGAGCCTCGCTGATCGTCTATAGTTCGGCTTTGTACCGTTCCGCTTTGTACGTTCTACCTGGTCTCTAGGTCACAACCCTCACCGGAGGCATGCCGTGACTCAGCATGGGTCATTCCCCGGTCGGCCGCGTGGCCGCCGGGCACGTCAGGACAACGACGTGTCCGAGTGGCAGGGGTATGACGCCACACCGCAAGACCAGCGGGAGTTCCCCGACCTTGCCCCCATCCGGCCCAGGGACGCCCGTGCGCGCGACGGCCGTGGGCAGGAGGGGCAGCAGGGTCAGGCCGCCCCGCCCGGCGGCTACGGCGGCTACCAGGGCGCTGGCGGCCCCGGCCGCCCGCAGGGCGGTCAGCCGTCGGCCGGCGGCTACGGCGGCGGCAAGCACAGCGGTGGTTACCCCGGCGGCTACGGCGGGCAGTCGCAGCCGCCGCAGGCCGATCAGACCTGGACCGATCAGGCGCCCTGGCCGGACCAGCAGGCGCCGCAGCACCAGGCGCAGCACCAGGCGCAGCGGTCCGCGCAGCAGCTTAAGGAGGAGCGGCCGTCCCGTCGTCAAGGCGGCGGCGATGAGACCGAGACGCCGTCCTGGGCCGAGCCAGATTCCGTGGAGGCGTTCTCCGAGCGCTGGCACCGGCGCGGCCTTGACGATTCGCGGGACGAACAGCGGGCAGGCAGGCGCAAGCGCCGGGGGCTCCTGATCGCGGGCGGCGGGGTCGTGGCCGTAGCGATCGCGGTCGCCGTCTATCTGGTGAGCGGCGGACCGGGCGCGGCGAACCTCGGCTTCGGCAGCTTCGTGACGAACTTCCTGCCTGGCGAACTGCAGCAGGTGCCAGACCCGTGCACCACGCTGCCGGCCGCGATGCTGAACCAGTTCCTGCCGGGCACGCCCAAGGAGGCGGCGCCGCCGCTGAACTCGGGCGCCAACACCCAGTGCACCTGGACGCTCGACCACGCGCCCACGTACCGGGTGCTCGAGGTGCAGCTGCAGGCCTACTCGCCGAGCGGGCTGGCCTCGGGTGACGGCAGCGCCACCTTCGCCGCGGAAGACGCGTACCAGTCGTTCGAGAACGGCTACAGCTCGCCCGGGCCGAAGAGCGGGCAGCCCAAGGCCACCGTGACGGACCTGTCCGGGCTGCCAGGGGGTTCCGACACGTCGGCCTTCCAGGCCACCCAGGTGTTCGACCGGGGCGGCGCGGTCACGGACGTGGCCAACGTGTACGTCCGCTACCGCAACGTCATCATCACGGTGATCGTGGACGGCCTCGACCAGAGCAGCAACGGCAAGCACTACGGACCCGTGGCCATGAGCGACCTCACTACCGCGGCGAACACCGTGGCCAAGGAAATGGCGTCCCAAATCGCCAAGTAGTCGCCACGCCGACTACCCTCATTGGTCGTGCTGTTGCTCGGTCTAGACACCGCGACGCCCGCGGTGACGGTGGCGCTGCATGACGGCGGCCAGCCGCTAGCCCAGCTGGTCACGGTTGACGCGCACCGCCACGCGGAGCTGCTCGCCCCTGCCGTCGCGAAGGTCATCGCCGACGCGGGGGCTTCGCAGCGTGACCTCACGGGCATCGCGGTCGGTGTCGGCCCCGGCCCCTACACCGGCCTGCGGGTCGGGCTGGTGACCGCGCGCGTGCTCGGCGCCGCGCTCGGCATCCCGGTATACGGCCTGTGCACGCTCGACATCATCGCTGCGGACGTAGACGCCGGCGGCCAGGAGTTCCTCGTGGCCACGGACGCGCGGCGGCGTGAGCTCTACTGGGCGCGCTACGACAGCGCCGGGCGGCGGGTCGCAGGACCCGAGGTTTCCAAGCCCGCGCTGATCCCCGCGTCGGGGCTGCCCGCGGCGGGCGAAGGGCCGATGCTCTACCCCGAGGTGCTTCCCGAGGGCCTGGGCCCGGCCTTCCCCGCGGCCGGGACGCTCTGCCGAACCGTGGCGGCGGCCTTGGCGACCGGCGACCAGGACAAGAAGCTGCTGCCGCCCGAGCCGCTTTACCTGAGGCGACCCGATGCCCGCGAGCCCGGGGCACCGAAGCGGGTGACGCCGTGACCGCCGGCTGGCGCGGCCGCCGGTCGCCGTCTGACGGCGACGCAGCAGGGCACAGTGCGGCCGCGAAGCAAGGTGACCTTGTGAAGCAAGGCGAGGTGGGGCGGCTGCGCCCCATGATTCCCGCGGACCTCGTGGACGTCATCGCGCTCGAGCATGAGCTGTTCCCCGAGGACCCGTGGTCGCCCGAGATGTTCGCCGACGAGGTCAGGCAACCGCCGGACACCCGCCTGTACCTGATCGCGGAGGCGGACGCCGGCGACGGCGGCGTCGCGGACAGCGACATCGTGAGCGGCCGCGGCGCCGCGAGCGGTACCGCGATGGCCGGCTACGCGGGCATGATGTTCATCCCGGGCGGCACGCAGGCCGACGTGCTGACGATCGCGGTCCGCGAGGCCTACTGGGGCAAGGGGATCGGCTCCGCGCTGCTCGAGGCGCTGCTCACCGCCGCGCGGGAGCGCGGCTGCGCGGAGGTCTTTCTTGAGGTCCGCGCCGACAACCCGCGGGCGCACGGCCTCTACCTGCGCCGCGGTTTCGAGGAGCTTGGCGTGCGCCGCGGCTACTACCAGCCGTCGGGTACCGACGCCATCGTGATGCGTAAGGACCTGCTGCGATGACCACTGTCCCCCGGGGGGACGACCCCCCGGTCGAACACTCCAATTTTGCCCTTGAGGCAAAGCAATTTCCCCCGCGGAACGCAAAATTGGAGTATTCGTCACCCCCGGCTGCGCGCCCGAT
>Ga0102924_1005168_pt1 | contig 12781 bp, 10 predicted proteins | sample PaiPotPPM11metaG_FD_80116 | JGI IMG/M metagenome (GOLD analysis project Ga0102924, IMG submission 80116) | Iron sulfur acid spring bacterial and archeal communities from Banff, Canada, to study Microbial Dark Matter (Phase II) - Paint Pots PPM... ... | reverse complement strand
TCCGCCTCCAGGCGGCTATCAAAGAGTCCGCTGCGTTTGAAGTGGCTCTGCAAAGAACTGGTTTGATCGAGCCGGTACATAAGCGGCGTTGCAGACTGCGCGGGATGCACGGTCGCGTCGAGTCGCCAGCGCTCGCACAGGAGCAATGCTGGCATAAACGCGGCAAAGGCTCGCCCGTAGTGTGTGGTAGCTTTGACAAAGGGAGAGATCGGGCCTTCCAGGCGCAGGCGATAGCCGCCAGATACCTTCTCGGCTTCGAACATCAGCTTGAACAACTTGAGGTATTTCCACAGGTCTTTGTACCCGTCTGAGACTTCGATAGAGAGCTGGCTGGCCCAGTATAGTACCCCGCGGGCCAGTTCCAGATTGTAGCGAGCCAGCAAAGCTTCCGGCGTCCATGCCGGGCCGATGTCGCTGAGGAACGCATTGGCGGCTCGATCGGCAAAAAGGATCTGTTCCACCTGCTCGTCGCTCACGTCGAGGTCATAGGCCGCCTGCCGTACCACCTCCGTTCGCGTTTGAGGGTGAAACACGTCGGCGGAATTCGACACCGGACCATAAGCGAAGAGCCGTTCCCGCACCACAAGCGGAGGCAGCGGAGCGGCCAGCGCGCTAAACGTGGCCGCGTCGGTGAGGACTTTCGCCAGCCCGCGAATGACGACGTAATCCAGGCGATCCCCAATGTAGGTTTCCAGCGCCTGCACCCACGCCGTCAGCGTCTTGCCACGCTGACCCGCGAAGAGGACGATCAACTCCCGCGCCGTCTGCTGCCAGTGCGCGTCCTGTTCATTCAGGAAGGCGACCGTCAGGGTCGTCGCGGAGCAGCGAATACGGGGAGTCACGAGGTCAGACGTGAGCATCGGCTGTTCCATCCTTTCGTCGCCTGCGCCGCTGCGACTGGCCTTCCTCGAACGTTCCGCGCACGATCACTTCATAGAGGACAGCCTCGCGGTTTTCGACTTTGCGCAAGATGCGCCCCAGCCGTTGGATATACTCGCGCGCGCCAGCGCTGCCTCCCAGGACAATCGCCACTTTGGCCTCCGGCACGTCTACGCCCTCGTTGAGGACGCGCGATGTGACGAGGGCGTGATAACGCTTCTCGCCAAAGCTTTCCAGAATATACTTCCGTTCAGCCGCCTTCGTCTCGTGAGAAATGACGGGAATAAGATGTCTGCTTGCTACCTCGTAGGCCACGGCGTTGCTGTCGGTGAACACCAGTACCTGGTTGTTCGCGTGTTCGCGCAAGAGCGCGTCCAGCGCATGAAATTTGCCTTCGCACGCCGAGAGCAGCCGGTCGATGCGCTGCCGGGCCAGCCAGGCCCGCCGTGCCTCTCTGTCACTGGCGGACAGCCGCATCAGCGCATGAAACCAACCAGGGCCATGCAGCCGTTGCAGTTGCTGTGCTTTCACATAGCCCATATAGATGGCCCGGTCCGTGTCGTAGGCTACGCGTTCTACGGCGGTCAGGTTCACGCGCAGCCGTTCTGTCCGGTAGAACGCGAGTTGTTCGCCGACAAGGTTTTCGAGACGCTCGGTGTAGACAATCGGGCCAATCAGTTCGTCTACGCGAAAACGCCCATCCTGTTGTTCCTCTTCGCCTGGATACGTGGCCGTCAGGCCCATGCGTGCCGGAGCCGGGGCCATGAGCGCGGCTTCGCCCCAGGAGGGAGCCGGGAGATGGTGAACTTCGTCAAAAATGACGAGGTGAAATTGCTGCCCATATTCCGCGACAAGGTCGCCCGCCGAATGATAAGTCGTCACGGTGAGGGGCAGGACGCGCTTCTCGCCGCCATAAAAGACTCCCACCTCGGTCTGAAAAGCGTTGACCAGGCGCGCGTACCACTGGTGCAGGAGGTCGATAGTGGGAGCTACCACCAGCGTCGAGCGGGCGAGGCGATGGATAGCATGAATAGCGACGAAGGTTTTCCCCGCGCCCGTCGGTAAGACAATGCTGCCGCGCCGCGCCGCCCGTTCCCAGGCGTCGAGCGCGGCCAGTTGATAGGCATGTGGCTCGCGCGTGTCGGCGAGCTTCGAGGTAAGCCGTTCCCAGCGCGGCACCTGGTTACGGATGCCCTCCTGGCGCATCCAGGGGACAAGCGCGGCATAGTGGTAGCCCTCGCAACGCCAGCGCCCTTTAATCCAGCGAAACTGCGCGGGCAGCGGGTCGCGTTCGTCGGCGTTGCCAACCACGAGCGTCCCACCCTGAAAGAAAAGTGTCCTCTTTGGCTCTGGCATAATGATGGCTCTTAAAACTTCGATCATGCATACGACGATCTGCTCTTTTCAGCCAATTATACAGCAAACAGGCAAAAGATACTATGTTCTACCCTCACCTGTCAAGATTTATAGAAGGATTGCCCAATGTATCCGGACGGTATATAATGCCAGAAGTTAGCATTTTTGCCGTCGAAACATGAGTGATGAAGGTGAAACAGACCATGCGCCATGAGCGCAATCCCATTGATTATGGCTACCCTACAACCGATATCGCCGCGCTATCAGCCAAAGCGCTGGAGATCAAAAGGCGATTGACGGAATTCTATGGGGTCGCTCCGTGGTCGAAAAAAGACGTGATGAGTATGCTGGTAGACATCTCACTGTCGCACCGGACAAAGGACGAGCAGACGGAGGCAGCCTACCAGAATCTTCTGCGGCGCTTCGGCTCGTGGGAAGCGGTACGCGACGCGCCGACCCAGGAAGTACAGGAAGCTATCAGCAACGTGAACTGGCCGGAGGTCAAGGCGCCGCGCTTGCAGGCGATCATGCGGCGCATTACCGCGGAGCGCGGCAGCCTCGATCTCGAATTTCTGCGCGAGCTGCCGGTAGAGGAAAGCGCAATATGGCTCAGCCGCTTTGAAGGCGTCGGGCCGAAGACTGCCGCCGCCGTCCTGCTTTTCAGCGCCCGCAAGCCGATCTTGCCCGTCGATACGCACGTTCACCGCGTCAGCATTCGCCTGGGACTGATCGGTAAAAAGGTCACGGCGGAAGCAGCCCATATTCTCCTACAAGCCTTGCTGCCCAACGACCCGCAGGCCATCTACAATTTCCACAAGGGACTGCTGCGACATGGCCAGCGTATCTGTGTATTTGAGCGCCCGCGCTGCGAAAAATGCCCCATTACCGACCTGTGCGATTACTATCAGACGGTGGTAAAACCCCACAACGCTAAAAAGGACGATTCCGCCGCGTCGTTGTGACGCGCTGGCGACCGGAGTAGTTGGGGGCGAATATTAACCTGCCCAGCGATACGAGACCCCAGGCCACCAGCGCGTATACGAGCATAGCGATGATCGTTGTGATCTCAAAGACGACTCTACCCGCCGATGGGTTGGTGAACATGCTGTTAAACGGGGCCACGAACACGTAGCTCAAGTTATACAGGAACGCGACGAAGCCATTGCCCGCGTTCGCGCTCAGCAGCTTGAAGATGAAGCGCAGCGCCATTATCACTTCCAGCACGCCTAATATAAAGTAAATGACGCGCGTGATCCAGTAGCGAATATTGGCTCGCTGCAGGTTGACATCTTCGGCAACTTCTGTATGATGCTCAACCCGGTTGCCCGCGGAGTCAACATAGCTTTCGCGTTGACTCTGAGCAGCGACGCCATTATTGTTGTAGGATCTGACCGTATTATTCTCCGCGCCATAGGTGGGAGCATCAGCCATAGTCTGATCTGCTGCTCCTGGATAACCCGGTGGTACGCGTGGATCGGGCGGATAAGGTTGATTACTCATTGCTCATATCTCCTTGTTCGATACTACTCTCTCACATCCTGATTTCCTCAACACGGTTGCTCCTCAACCCTGCAACGTAAAATGCAGCGAGTCCCTCTCCTTTAGTATAATACGTAGGAAGACACGAAAAAGTGGCACAATTATTAATGGGAGATCGCAAGCTTCACAAAAATGCCCTTGCCATACTCGCTCAGGCTGTCTATACTATATCTAGCAACTCCCGTTGTTACCCTGTCGCAAGCAGGTTTCCTGTTCCTTTCCGGCAACCTGCCTATTGAAACAGTTCACGAACAATGAAGGAGAATCCACAATGGCAACAAATTCCTCCGACCTGGCGAAGCGCACCCCGGAAGAAATCTTCACCCATCATGCCCAGGCTCTGGGAGCCGAAGACCTTGATGCGACCGTCCTGGACTATGCCGACAATGCCTATATCGTCACTCCCGATGGTGTGATGCGCGGCAAAGATGCCGTTCGCAATTTCTTCGCCGGTGTTTTCCAGGCCATTCCCAAGGCTCAGTGGAGCCTCAAGACAACAATCTACGTGGAAAACGTCCTGTTCCTTGAATGGGCGGCAAACTCGACAAAGGCCAGCGTCTCCGACGGCGTTGACACCTTTATCTTCAAAGACGGCTTGATCGCGACCCAAACCGTGCGCTGCACGATTGTGCCAAAGGCGTAACTGCACGCCCTCAAATACCGTCATCAAGGATCTCCCTCCCCCCGTAGGGGCCGTGGAATGAGGGCAGGGCGATGGCAAGCATCGCCCTGCCCTCCATGCGCCGACCCGCGCAAGCCAATTGTAAAATACCTCACACAATAAACGAGAGAACTTACACGTTGCCTTATCATGCCCCAAACGTTATATACTATATATACTATAAGCAACCATCAATCCAGATGAATGTGTATATCGCTGCATGTCACATGGTAGTGGCATGAAAGGAAAAACGCATGGTTTTCTGTGGCCGCTGCGGCCTCCAACTCGCACCCGGCAGTAGCCGCTGCCCGCGCTGCGGTGCGTTGACCGAAGTGGACGTCATCAGCGAAAACCAGCATATGAACGACGCGACCGCCATTTCTCCCAGGCAGGACGCTCTGAACACGCTGCCCGCTCAACCGGGCTATGCCTACCCGGCGGGCGCGACGCCAGTTCCGCCTTCGCATGTTATTGTTCGTTCTGCCGATCCAACTTCGTCCGACATATTAGACCCCAATGCGCCTACCGCCATGTTCAGCAGTCCGGGTGTACCGTCTACGCCATTTCCTTCATCCGATCCAATTTCGTACCCCGGCTATTTGCCGCCGTCCGCGCCGGGACAGTATAACAACTGGCAAACGCCTCCTCCACAGGAGCCAAAACGGCACAACGGTGGGATCATCGCCCTCGTTATCGTCATTCTGATAGTACTCCTGGCGCTCGGCGGGACTGCTGCCGCGGTCCTCAACCCGTCTCTGGTTCAGGGACTGGTCGGCGGCCATGCGACGCCGCAGCCAGCAGCGACGTCAGCCGTCACGGCAACTGTTCCCGCGACGGCAACGATGGCCAGTACGCCGACACCTACGCCGATCCAGGAGGCCAGGGCAACCATCATACAGTACTATAGCTATGTGAACGCGCAAGACTACCAGGATGCCTACAACATCTGGGGAAGCGCATACCAGGCATCGCAATCGTACAGCAGCTTTGCCGCCGGATACGCGAACACGATACACGATAGCATTACCATCAATAGCTTAACGCCGCAGCCCGACGGTACAATCATCGCTGATGTAACTATCCAGGCTACCGAGCAAACATCGTCAGGCCCGGTCGTAAGTACGTACCAGGGGCAGTATGATCTCGGCATACAAAACGGCTCCTGGAAATTCTTGAACTCGCAATTCACCAAGATAAGTTAGCAGCATCACCTGGATTTCTCTGCCCCCTGTAGAATGAAAAGAGAATCATCATGCTACAGATACAGGTTGGGAAGAACAGGTGAGCAATGCCAAAAACGGAGAATCTAGAGCAGCGCGTTATTATCATTCTACCCAGGCGCAAAACGACCGCCAATTCTGGAGAGCCACGCCGGCGCAGGCCGCATCCCCTCACCATCCTCTGCTTTCTACTGGCAATAGTTGCCCTCGTCCATTTTATCGCTGTGAGCCACAGCGCCTATCCAACCATCACGCCGACGACTTGCCAGGGATGGCTGCGCACGATGGACTACACCCAGGCCGTTCATCTCCAACCAAAAACCCAACAAATGGGCGCGGCACAGTTCGTCAATCAACTGGTCGGCGGGCAACCGGCAGTGCTGGTGCAGGTCAACGACACCGCTGCTCAGCACACGCTGGACGTCTACATCTTCGGCTGCGCGCAGCGCCAACAGCAGTTCAAATTGACAACCTTATTCACCCAACACGGGCTGCCCCAGGGAACTGTCGCTATTAGCGCTGACAATACCCTGATTACCAGCGCGCTCGATACCAGCCAACCGTCACAAAATGGCGTGCTTGAACAGCCGCTGCAACAAAATATCTACCGCGAATATCGATGGCAACACAACATGTTCGTCCAGGTAGCGTATCCCAGCCTCTACCCCGTCACCAGTCGCAGCGAAGCCGAGGCGCTGCAGCAGCAAGCCGATAACGGCCAGGGGCTGCCCTGGAGCGATCCGCTCGTCACGGCGAAACAGATGGCGAAGGATCTCTTGCACTGGACAGGCAGCGATCCCCAGGATGCCGTCTTGAGCAACAACGGCACAACGGCAAAAGTGCAGCTTGTGCAGCAAAACCCAACTTTGACTGTCATCGTCACGCTGCAACGACTGATCCAGCACGATACAAGCGGACTGTGGTTTGTGGTGGATGCGCAAAGCGCCGGGATCGCGCTGGCTCGCCCTCGGCCAGCGCAACACGTCACTTCTCCCATAAACCTCAACGGAACAGGCGCGCTAGCCGATGGCACAATTACCGCCGCGCTGTTCGATCACGCCCTCTCACCCATCGAGTTCACCAACAGCACAGCGCCGGAAGTCAATGCCGGCGGCAACTACACGGCTGCCCTGCCTTACACGAATACCGCGCCAGACCAGGAAGCATTGCTGCTCATCGAATCACTCCCGCCGAACGGCAGCAGCGAGGCCGGGCAATTGCTGTTGGTGAAAGTGATTCTGGGGTAAGCAACACCGCGGGGAAATCTGTGCTATACTTGCTCGCATAAGATAGAGACGTGTTGATGGTCATCCGTCACTCACGTATCGTATCCAGAATGGAGAAGGTCATGGATTTTTCCCACTTTGATGCGCGCCACTATCCCACTGTGTCGGTGCCAGAAGGCTACCGTGAGTGGGCTGAAACCTATGAGGATACAGTGCTCGATCTCATGGATCTGCGCTTACTCGCCCGGCTGCGTTCCGTTCCCTGGAAGCGGGTGCAGCGGGCGGCAGATTTGGCCTGTGGAACCGGTCGCATTGGGGCCTGGCTCAAGCAACAAGAAGTAGGTTCCATCGATGGGGTCGATTTGACTCCTGAAATGCTGGAGCAGGCACGCGCGAAAAACGTGTACCAGCACCTCCATCCTGGCGACCTCGCCAGCACGCCCTTGCCAACCGACCACTACGAGGTCGTGACCGCGGTACTGGTCGATGAACATCTGCCCGATGTGCTTCCTCTCTATACTGAAGCCGCACGGATCACCTGTCCTGGTGGCTACTGCGTGCTGGTGGGGTATCATCCCTACTTCTTGCTCGGTGGCATTCCCACGCATTTTGATCGAACCACGGGGGAAGCGGTGACCATACGTTGTTATGTCCATCTCTTCAGCGACCATGTACGAGCGGCTCTCGCTGCCGGGTGGGTGTTGCGGGAAATGGAGGAAGGACTCATTGATGAGGAATGGCTGGCGAAGAAACCCCAATGGAAACCCTACCAGCATCGACCAGTCAGCTACGCGCTGGTGTGGCAAAAAGAGATACACCCGGCATGAGCAAACAGCGCAAAAGTCCTTTTTCTTGTGTTCTCTCTCCCGCGTTTGATATACTACAAGCGGCGCTGTCTTTGGCTACTTCTGCTTTCATCTAGATGGAATAGGAGCATATAGACTAATGAATGCTCAGGACGTGGTGCGGCAAGCACAGAACGCAAACTTGAGACTGATAAGATTCTTATATTGTGACAACGGCGGCATCATTCGTGGCAAAACAACCCACGCTTCGAAGCTGGCCCCGCGAATGCGCGAAGGTATAGGGCAGACGCTGGCGATGCAGGCGTTTACCGGCGTCGAATCGCTCGCCGCCGTCGAGGGCATGGGGCCGGTCGGCGAGTTTCGCTTGATACCCGACCCGGCAACTTTCGTGATCCTGCCCTATGTTCCCAACTCCGGCAGCATGATGTGCGATATGATCCGCACCGACGGCCAGCCGTGGGAAGCCTGCCCGCGCACCTTCCTCAAGCGCATGATTGCCCGCCTGGCCGAGCAGGGAATGCGCGCGGAGGCCGCCGTTGAGCATGAGTTCTATCTTGCCCGCAAAGAAGGCAATAGCTACGTACCCGCCGATGATAGCCTCTGCTACAGCAGCCGGGGTCTGGATGACGAAGCTGAAGTAATTGACGCTCTACTGGAGTCGCTGGAAAAAGTCGGCGTCTCCATCGAACTGTTTCACGCTGAACTGGGGCCAGCGCAGCAAGAACTATCGGTCCGTCACACCGACGCGCTGCGCTCCGCCGACAACGTCTGCCTTGTGCGCGAGACAGCGCGCGGTGTCGCTCACACTTTCGATCTCGTCGCGTCGTTCGCCCCGAAGCCGTTCCTTGACCAGGCCGGCAGCGGCGCTCACATCCATTTAAGCCTGTGGGGAACGAAAAACAGCGAAAGGCCGGGACGCAACGTTTTCTACGATGCGAACGAGCGCGGCGGCCTGAGCCAGAGCGGGAAATATTTCATTGGCGGCGTGCTGCGCCACATGCGCGGCCTCCTCGCCCTCACCTGCGGCAGCCCCAATTCGTATCGCCGCCTGCTGCCGCACTACTGGAGTTCGGCCTACGGAGCCTACGGCTTCGACAACCGCGAAGGCGCGATCCGCGTGCCGTCGCTCTTCTGGGGCCGCGAGGCAGAGTCAATTAACCTGGAACTCAAGTGCGCCGACCACAGCGGCAATCCTTACCTGGCAATCGGCGGTTTCATCGCCGCCGGCCTCGATGGCGTTCTGAACCAGATTGATCCCGGCGAGCCCCAGGAAATTGATCCCGGCAACTACTCCGACGCGGAACGCGAACAGCGCGGCATTCGTCGCCTGCCAACTTCGCTTGACGAGGCCGTGGATGAACTGGAGCGCGACCAGGTATTGATGGACGCGCTGGGGCCATTGCTGGCTCGCTCGTACATAGCAGTCAAGCGCGCCGAGTCCGCTTTCTTCAAAGAAAAAACGGCGGAAGAGGAAACGCTCCAGCATTTTTACAAGTACTAGTGTTCCATTTGAACCTGATGCCACAAGAGACATCACTACATGTAGTGACACCCCTTGTGGGTGTCAGGCCCAACCATTTGAACCTGATGCCACAAGAGACATCACTACATGTAGTGACACCCCTTGTGGGTGTCAGGCCCAACCATTTGAACCGGATGCCCACAAGGGACTTCACTACATGTAGTGGCACCCCTTGTGGGTGTCAGGCCCAACCATTTGAACCGGATGCCCACAAGGGACTTCACTACATGTAGTGGCACCCCTTGTGGGTGTCAGGCCCAACCATTTGAACCTGATGTCCCTTGTGGGTGTCAGGCCGATCCATCACATTGCGATGGACATACCTGAAGCACATGACGATAGCTGTACCCGAAGCAAAGGAAGATTAATCAATGCCAGATCAAGACAATTATGCCTATCGTATTGAAGGTGGCTATCCAGTAGTTGGTGAAATTAACTGCCTGGGAGCCAAAAATTTTGCCATAAAAGCTATGGTTGCCGCTTTACTAGGAGAATCCCCCACTACTCTCACAAACGTTCCTGGCATCGGCGACGTTGATATCACTGTCGAGCTGCTCAGTTCTATCGGCGTGACCGTTCATCGCCCATACAGCCAGCTCATCACCATCGATCCTTCCTCCATGCACAGCGCCAATATCCCCGTTCCCCACTCCGGCAGCAATCGCGCACCCATTCTGCTTTTAAGCACGCTCTTACACCACTTTGATACCGTTTCCGTTCCCGTCGTCGGCGGCTGCCAGATCGGCGAGCGTTCGGTTGACTTCCACCTGGATGCCATCAGGCAATTCGGCGGCGGCGTCGAGGAAACATCCAAAGGATACGTTGCCCATAAAGCAGGAACGCTCAAAGCGGCGCACATCCAGCTGCCCTATCCCAGCGTCGGCGCGACCGAAACATGCCTGTTCCTCAGCGTGCTGGCGGAAGGACGCTCGGTCATTTCTAACGCGGCCATCGAGCCTGAAATCTATGAGCTGATTACCATGCTGCGTTCGATGGGCGCGATTATTTTCACCTCCCCAGGGCGCGAGATTCGCGTCGATGGCGTCAAAAAACTGAGCGGCACGCGCATGGAAGTGTTCGGCGATCGCATTGAAGCGGCCTCCTGGGCATCGCTGGCCTGCGCCTCCAACGGTGATGTGACGGTGCATGGCATTCGTCCTGATACGCTGGGAAATTTCCTCTCGTACTTCCAGAAAGTCGGCGGCGGCTTCGAGCTACAGGGGCCGACCAGCATCCATTTCTTCCGCAAGGAGCCATTACGGGCCGCGGTGATTGAAACCGACGTCTTTCCCGGCTTCTCCACCGACTGGCAGCAACCCTTCGCCATTCTGCTCACGCAAGCCGAGGGTATCTCGATCATACACGAGACCGTCTATGAAAAACGCTTCGGCTACCTCAAAGCGCTCGATGCGCTGGGGGCCAAAACGCAAGTCGCCATGTATTGTTTAGGAGAGTCGCCCTGCCGCTATCGTGACAGGAATTACGAACACAGCGCCATCATCATCGGGCCAACGCCATTTACGGCAGTGGATGCTATCTCCATTCCTGACCTGCGGGCCGGGCTGGCCTATGTCATCGCGGCGGCCATTGCTCGCGGCACCACAACGATTACCGGCATCCATTTCCTGGAACGCGGCTACGGCAACATCGTCCCGCGCCTGGCGGCTATGAATCTGAAAATCGAGCGCGTGGCGCTTTCCCCCATTGCCGTTTCGCTAGAGCGGTCTTAGTTTTCCTGATCCCCACAAGGGAGGCCACTACAGGTCGCATGTTGCCACCGGGGAACGTGTAGAGACCTCCCTTGTGGAGGTCTGGCTACAGGTCGCATGTTGCCACCGGGGAACGTGTAGAGACCTCCCTTGTGGAGGTCTGGCAACACGCTACCAACCGATCATCCAGATAGATACTTACAAAACCAAATGTAACAGACATTTCATTTGTATCATTATGTAGTACGCCACGACTTTTCGTGGAGACCGCGCCAATTTCAGGCATTGCTGGCTCAAACCTCTTGACAAATCCTTGTTTCAATGATATGCTTGCTCATGAAATTGTAACAGCAGTTTCATTTTGCAAACTCTATAGGAGCGCATATCAACCAAAAGAGGTGCCTGATTGGATTATCGTATTTCGCTTATTGGCTTGCTAATTGGAATTCTCGTGGGTGTGACTGGTATGGGAGGCGGTTCCTTGCTCGCCCCAATCATGATTCTCTTCCTTAAAATGCCACCCGTGTGGGCAGTGGGTACTGACAATGCCTATTCGGCAGTAACGAAGGGCTTTGGAGCCATCGTTCATATTCAGCAGAAAAGTTTCAGTCTGAAAAATCTCAAGATCGCGTTCTGGCTGGCTTGCGGCAGCGTCCCGGCCACCATACTCGGCGTGATGCTCGTCCAATATACTCGCCACCACTACGGAGATGCCATCAACGGCATCATCCTGCGCGCTATTGGTTTTACCTTGATACTGGTCGCCGTCTTGCTCATCGTTAAACCCTTTATCATGCGCTGGCTGGACCGAAAGCGCCTGAAGACCGAAAAACAAGCCGCTCTGCACGGAGAAACGCTTACCGAGGCAGGGAATTCGCTCTGGGAAAAGCGGTATCGCCCTTCCGTCACCGTACTGGTCGGCGCATTCGTCGGCTTCCTGGTCGGCTTAACCTCGGTCGGCAGCGGCTCGCTGATTATCGTTGCCCTGGCCTTCCTCTACCCCCGGCTCGTTTCTAAAGAACTGGTCGGAGCAGATATCACCCATGCCGTCGTACTGCATCTCGCCGGAACAATTGCTTATCTTTTCGTTGGCACTATTGACTGGACCATGGTTGGGCTGCTGTTGATCGGCTCGCTCCCCGGAGTGTTCATCGGCAGCAAGTTCACCAAATTCGTCCCCGATCGCGTCATGCGCCCAATCCTGGCGACCGTACTGGTCGTTTCCGGCTGGAAATTAATATAGAATGCTTCTCGACATTTCTTCTGCGATCAGCTACAATACAGTGGTCAGGGAACATATCCCTGACCACGTTCATGAAAGCGCTGCCTGACCAGGCAAGAAGAGAACATGTCCATGCGCTGCCCCAACTGCGACTATGAAAACAGCGTTTACAGTGCGTTCTGCCAGGGATGCGGAGCTTCACTAGAGGTCAATCCCACCTCCCAGGAAGCAGCGGACTCCGCTTTGCAGCCCCTTTCAGAGCTGCCCGCCTATGCCGATCCTTCGGTATACCAGGCATACGAAGCGCAATATCAAGCGCCACCACCGCCGCCGCTCAACGGACATAACAAAGTGCCTCCATTGCCGCCTCCTCTCCCTGAGTATGGTGCATATGAAACAGATGGTGAAACCTACGGCCATCAAACACAAATTCCTGGCGATTATAAGGTCTACGAAACACACACGCGCTGGACAGTCTCACGGGTATTCAGAAGCATTCTCTATTTCATCGCAGTGTCGTTCTCCGGATTCTGGCTGCTTGCCGCTTTTATAGAAATCGATCAGAATGGCGCGCTGCCGTACATTGCATTTGTCGCCTGGTTAGCGATGATTATTGGCAGCATCATCGTTTTTGTCCGAGT
>Ga0102924_1005166_pt1 | contig 12785 bp, 9 predicted proteins | sample PaiPotPPM11metaG_FD_80116 | JGI IMG/M metagenome (GOLD analysis project Ga0102924, IMG submission 80116) | Iron sulfur acid spring bacterial and archeal communities from Banff, Canada, to study Microbial Dark Matter (Phase II) - Paint Pots PPM... ... | reverse complement strand
GTGGACGACCGCGAACGGCTAACCCGCAAGCTTGAGAAATTTCTTGGAACTGGCGTCATCACAAATCTTCTTGAGGAAACAGCCTAAGAGATGAGCAGCTTACTTCACACGCCGCCTCGACTCAAATCGCCTCTCAAAACGACTCTGCCACTTTTTGAATTCGAGCCTATCGAATCTTTTGAGCGCCGAGTAAAACAGCGCGAACAGAATTCATATCTGTTACGCTTGGCTGCGTTCAAGAAGAGTCTGATCGAGAACCCTCCGTTTAACCTTATCAGCCTATTCTGCGGTGGAGGCGGTCTCGATTTAGGACTCAACTTCGCAGGGTTCGGAACGCGGGCGGCAAGCGACGTAGCGCCCGCCTTCGTGGATAGCGTGGTTTATAACCTTCCACATGCGAAAGCCTGCAAGGAAGATGCTTTGGAATTAACGAAAGAAAAACTGTGCGATTTAGCTGGCACGACCAAGATCGACTTGATCGCAGCGGGTCCGCCTTGCCAATCGTTCAGTGTATTGGGTCGGCGCGGTGCTTTGGCTGATCCGCGAGGCAAGTTGGCGCTCAAGTATTTCGATCTAATTGCAGCAATCCGACCAAAGGCGTTCCTGTTCGAGAATGTGCCCGGTCTGCTCAGCGTGAACAAGGGCGAAGACTGGAAAACATTGGTGAACTATGCGAAGCACAAAACGAAATACTTCTTGCGCTCTGCGAGGCTGAATGCAGTTTCGTTCGGGATTCCTCAAGTACGTGAGCGAATCATTTTGGTTGGACTACGACAGGACGTGAAGTTCGAGTTCCCCACGTTGCCTACCGGACCCAAGGCCGAAGAGATAATTGCTTCCCTCGCCAATCGAAACGGCGACGGCATACCGAGTTCGTGGGCTCTTGAGTCGGTCGCAGGGCTTCCGAACCATGACATCCGGGAGCACGGTCCAAAGGTGAAGGCAAGATACATGAAGATCGCGCCGGGTGACCGCGATAGAACTGATCACACTGACAGGATCGACCCGCTCAAGCCATCGGGAACGGTACTCGTCGGATCAGGCGCGGGTGGTGGTCGTCCTCACATTCATCCCACGGAGCCACGAGTGATAACGGTGCGCGAAGCCGCGAGGCTTCAGAGTTTTCCAGACTGGTACGTGTTTCAGGGAACGAATACCGCGCAGTATCGCCAAGTCGGAAACGCCGTGCCCCCGCTGCTTGCATACGAGGTGGGGAAAAAGATCGCGGAAGCGCTCGGTCGTTTTAGATAAGCACACAAGGTTGTGTTCCCAGACATTCCTCATCCCGGATACTCGTGGCGGCTCAGCCACCACATGGGTGTCGTCACCTCAGCGCACCTGTACCACATTCTCTGGGCTGCCAACGAGTTCTCTAGAAACGACGACCCTGCGGCGGACATCAACAATTACCTCATTGTGAACGCGCAGTTGACCGCCAACGTCCGCGAAGACAGCGGACAGCCTGAGGGATGGCGGGATTACCAGCAGATGTTGAGCGAACTAGGACTGATCTTTTCGTCCAAATTGACTTCTCTGGTCACCCTGACAACGCTCGGCCTCGCGTACCTCGATGGCTCCATGAGTTTCTCGGAGATTATGACGCTCCAAGCCCTGCGGCTTCAGTACCCGAATGGGCACCACTTGCAGATGAGTCCGCCGCTGAAGAATGCGATAGCCGGAACGCCGTTCGCGGCTGCGCGAAACAATGCCGAGTTGCAACATAGAGCCGGAGTCCAGATTCGTCCAGCGGTACTGGCGTGGAGAGTGCTTCGCAGGCTGCAACAGAGGAACAGTGCGGCTGAGATTTCAATAGACGAGTTCGAGAGCTACCTCATGAGGTGCTCCACGAACGCGGAGTTTCCCGCTTGTGCCGACGCAATAATCAGAGCCAGGACACAGGGCGTGACCCTGCCGGCGCTAGGCGACAGGCAAAGGCGAAATGCCCAAGACTGGATGAAGTTCCTTAACAACACAACGGTGTTCACCGCCACCGACGACCGACAGCCCGTGTTGAGCCTAAGCGCCTTCGGGATGCAGCACGCCGAAGAAATCGATGCAATGTGCACCGCACTGGAAACTTCGTCAACATTCTGGAAACCGGGAGCCATCAGTAAAGCCGACAGAACGCGGTGGTATGCCGAATTCGGAGCTATCGATCTTGCGGTTCCCGAGCTGCCAAAGACAGAAGCCGAGGCGAAGGCCGAAAAAGCGGAGTTCGTGGAAGGTGAAGAGCAAGAAGATACTCGTATCCCGAAGAGCTTGCCCGGTGGAGGACGGGTGGAGCTTCGCGCCTTTCAAGGCATCGAGATTCAACAAAGCAACAACCAGCTTCCGAACATGGGAAACCTGACAATCCAGTCCGTGTACAGTGCCGAGCTAACGAAGACCGCGCACCGCCTTCACGATCAAATGGTGTTGCTGATTGCCCAGACGTGCGAAGCGAAGGGAGCAACCGTATTCGATGATCCCGACTCCGTTGACCTGTTGGTGCAGCACCAGCAACGGGAGTTCATCGTGGAAGTGAAAAGCGTGACGCCGAGGAACTTCATTGCCCGCTTGCGATATGCGCTCGGTCAAGTTTTGCACTACGACTTCCTTCGCTCTGCTGACTCGCAACTACCGCGTAGGAAAGTCATCGCATTAACAGCGAACGTTCCCTCGAACTCCTGGTCTGTTCGTTTTCTGAACAACCACCTTGATATGGATTTGTTGACACTCGAATCCGGCAAATTGCGGGTACACTCACCCTTCCAAGCGTCAGTTCAACTCTTTGGGTGACCTTCTCCCCGTGGCGAACAAGTGGCGAAAGGTGTACCATGCCCAAATGGACGAAGGCCGCAAGCGTGTGATCGGAATCATGGCCGCGATTCTGACGAGCCTTCACATGCCAAGAGCGGACGATCTGTTTGGCGGAGCGGAAGGAAGCCCGCGTACTGACCAGCTCATCAGAGCGAGCATTCAGTGGGCGGAAAGAATTATGGAAAAGATTGATAGCACCTTCGGCAACAAATAAAACCTGTGAAAGTCCGGCCTGCGTTGAGTCTTGTGAGTTGATGGATTTGTGAGTACGATTTTTGTCAAGCGCGGAAGTAGTCCTATGCGATACAGCGAAATGTTAGAGGCACTGCCAGCGGATAAAAGCAGGCACATTTTGCTTGGCAACGGATTTAGTATCGGCTGCGATAAGCGATTTTCCTACCCCAATCTCTTTGAGTATGCTTGCAAAAATGGCCTCTCTGACCGAGCCCAAGGTGTCTTTGAGCGTCTCGGTACGAACAACTTTGAGGGTGTCCTGCGTATGCTGGAAGACAGCCTATGGACGATCAGGCATTACGGATTCGAAGACGAGCGGCTGCTGGCCCAGATCGAAGAAGACTTGGGGACAGTCAAGACCTCCCTTGTGAAGGCAATTGCAGAGACCCACTTAGAACACACAGGTGAAGTAGCGGACGAGAAGAAGGCTACTTGTGTGGAATTTCTGAAGGGGTACCACAACGTTTTTACAACCAATTATGACTTGCTTCTGTACTGGGTCGCGATGGCGGGACCACCGCAGGTTCGCGAGCAGGATGGCTTCCGCTTGCCCATTGATGAGGAAGAACCCAAGTACCTCGTTTTTAGCGAGCACACAGGCCCGAATCGTGGAATGTTGTTCTTGCACGGAGCGTTGCATTTTTATGTCGTGAACGGGGAAGTAAGGAAGCATTGTTGGGAACTTTCCGGAGAGCGACTCACGACACTCATTCGAGACGGCCTACAAACAGGACAATATCCTCTCTTCGTGGCGGAAGGAGAGCCAGATAAAAAACGTGAACAGATTCAGCGTAGCGGATATTTGTCCTTTTGCCTTGGCAAACTGGAACGCATTAAGAACACGCTTGTCGTTTACGGGCATGCACTCAGCGATGAGGACCAACATATCCTGAACACAATTGCCGACAACCCGGATATCGAACGCCTTTGTATCGGTATTTTCCCGGATCCCGAATCTCCAGAAGCTACTGCTATCCGGAAGTCAGTTGATAATATCGTCCGACGCCGACAAGAGTGGCAGCAAAAGCGGCCGAGAAAGTATAAGGCCGACCTCGAAGTAATCTATTATGATTCGAAAACCGCGCCTGTCTGGCAGTAAAACTCCTCTTGTTACTTCTTCCCGGCCCGAGCCTTTGCCCACCGCGCCTTTTGCGCCAGACTGATTTTCCTCCGGGCCGCTGCGGACATCGTTGACCCTTTGCGTGAGGACTTTGCCTTCACCGTTCGGGTATTCCCGCCCAGTCCGCTCAAAGCACGAATAGCCGCGTCTATCTGGTCACGTTCCTGTCGGAGCTGCTTAAGAATGTCGTCGATTGGCATAAGCGGGGAAGCATACCACATCATTCAGAGGAAATCCCCCGCTGCTTGGGGCGTAGAATTGAACACACATGACAGACACGGGCCTATCGTGGAGAGTTAATCCGAGATCGTGGCAATATCGCCTTTGGCGCTGGGGTTCACGACAAGGCGCATTAGTGCGCTGGCTAATTGGGCTGATTCTCTTTCGCTGAACTCCACTTAAAAATTTCTGGTTTACTTCCGAGCAGAGCCGCGCTATGGTTCCCTTAACGTGCCCTAACGTTTTAGTTGGGATACGTTGGTCAGAAGTGACTTAATTTGGTGGGAATACGCCTTCGGTTCTATGAAAACGCTGAACTTACTGATTCCACAGGGACGTGTGTAGCCGGTACAAGAATATCCCCCTCCCGGCACCATGATTCCAAAGCACATTGCTTTATCCGCCCGAAGCATTGATGGCACCACTTACGGTGCATATGTGTGCAAACTGTGCGGGAATCGATTGCGGGCTATTTCTGGCGTGGTCTCACCGGGAAGCCGATCCGAGTCTTATGATTCTTTCGCGAACTCCGACTCGGCGCCTCCGACTCGAATGGCTTGTGTGAACCTTGCGTCCGACCTCCTCGCGGAAGACAACACGAAGATGGAGATCAGGCGACGGAAAGTCCGAGGAATCTCAGAACGGGAAGCGCACCGAGAGAATCCAGCGATGGTTGTCCCGGTGGAACTGCGTCACGGCGATCTGTACGCCTCCGCCAATCGTAAGATGGAGTCGCTCCGCCAATGGAAAGCTGCCCAGCACAAGACCCGGAGTCAGGAAAACTTCTTTCTTTCCATCCAAAGTACCGCCCGTCCAAAAAGTAGAATTTTGTTCGAGCATGGGCCAGATCTTTCCCTTGATCTTGTGATCTACCGCGGTATTGAACACTATCATCCGACCCAGGAGACCCGCGCCAGTGGCTGGAAGATTAGCGCCAATTGTGCTCTGAATGTCCCAAGGCCCGATGCCCTTCGCGGCCGCAAAAGTAGGAGACAAGATAGTGTGACCCAGTCCATTCGGCGCGGTTCCCGTCGGCAGCGAAGCACCCAGAAAAAACCCCACGAAGTAGTCGCCTGTGCCTTCCGGTGCAGAGAACGCCCGGAACTTCACTTGAAACGAGAGGTCCCCAAATCCATCCGGAACGTTCGATTGATGGGTGAGGTAACCGGGCGGGAAAATCCCCACTTCCAGGCGTGTTGCAGGGATTATTTCCAGACCGCGCGAGGCGCCATAGTTCGCTGTCGTAGTTCCCGTCGGATCTTGCTGCCAGTACATGTCATACCGGTATTGCTGGACCAGCATGACATGAGTTGTAACAATGGGCGAAACAAAATGAGGCTGGCTTGCACGGGCCTCATCCGCTTTACGCATCCACGAATGAACCCAATCGTTTTGTTGGCCGATGTTGCTGTCGCCAGCACTGCTTGGGCTCGCACCGTTCTGACCAACCGCCGCGGAGTTTGGTGAGTCGTCGCCTGCAGACTGGTCGCAAAGCGAAAGGAATGCGCTCGAACTGAATAGTGATGGAGCGTCGATCTCGCCTGAAGTCTGAGCCTGTAGTGGCGAAGAAAAGACCGTAATCAGAATAAAAACGATGCAGAAAGCATTCTCTGCTGCTGATGCTTCTGGTTTGACTGCCATTCTCTTGACCAAACTCTTAAGTTTCCGAAACAGTGGCTCTCGTGGGGGCTTAAAATCCTTGCACCTACACGCTTTATCGCGGCAGTTCCTCCAGCTTTTCCGCTGGAATGGTCTGGATCGCATTTCTGTCAAGCCCCAAGTGCGAAGTGACCATCTCCGGTGGAAGATGCCGGAGCCAGTTGTTGAGTGAGAAGTCCACGACTTCTTTCGCCTTAAACATCTCCAGAGTCACAAGATCAGTATCGCCGGTATTTTCGATGTAATGACCGGCCATGGCTGGAACGAAACCGACATCGTTTGCGTTAAAGTCCATGGTGCGGGCCAGTCCGACGGGCATAAACACCGTCACCCGCCCCTTGCCCGCAATAAAGAACAGCCACTCGGAGGCGTTCGGATGCCAATGGAGCTCGCGCATGCCTCCGGGCTTGATAATGTTCAAAGCGGAGGCAATATTCCTTGCGGCAGGAAAATTATGCGAGTCGACGATACGTATTTCGCCTCCAGTAGTTCGCTTGGTCGGCGCCATCGCTTCCATTTTGAAGGTGTACTCGATGGGAGATTGCACGTTCCTCCCGCCAACGGCTGTCCTATCCTCCGCTAATGACTTCGGCAAGTCGGCAGGAAAAATGTAAAGCGCGCTGGTGGGCAGCTTGCTGAGAGCCGCCTCTGACAGTCCAAAGTTCTTCGACAGCACGTCAGGTGGCGTATGCGCCACCCAATCCGAAAGGAGGAATGTATCGTCCTCCGAGAACATTCCTTGATTGAAGACCAGCAAGAACTCGCATCCGTCTGGTCCCAGGCCTTGGATAGAATGAGGAAAGCCGGCCGGGAAATACCAGAGATCGCCCTTGCTCACATCGTCGATAAAGATCGTGCCGTCCGGATTGAGTACGGTGACGCGGGCATTTCCGTAGAGCATGATGGCCCACTCATCAGCTGTATGCCAATGCAGTTCGCGAAAGCTACCCGCTGTCAAGCGCATGTTGACGCCAGCGGTATCGGTTGAAGACGGCAGCTCGCGCTGTGTCACTTGATGGGTCCAGCCGCCTTCCTGAATTCGTTCTTTCGTCAGATCAAAGGAGTACCAGATGGGCCCGACGTCTCCGTGATCCGTCGGCGGAGGTGTATTCGAATTGGGATTCTCGTTGAGAAGTGGTTTGTTCTCCTGACCGGGGTTACTGGAAGAATGATCGCCTTCTGCCAGGCGCGTACCTTCCCGCGTTTGCGCGTGAGCAGTGAACCCGGCCAATGTAGCCGCAGCCAACGCAGCCGAGCCCATGCCCAGAACACTCCTTCTCGAAACTCCGCCCTGAAACCAATTGTTCTTCTTTTCTCCATTCATATAATTACTCCCATGCTCTGCCGCGGACCGCGACTGCACAACGCGATGAACGTTGGACCAACGTTATTTGAATTACTCTCGTGATTTATTTTCACGAGAGTTTTCAATCCGAAATGAAGTATTGCTTTGCTGCTCATCCAGCGTGTGGCTGAGTTCCAAGACAAGCCTCATTAACTTCACCGGATCCATTTCCTTACTGGCACGTTCGGCAAGTAGTTTCCAGTCCCTAGTGTGTGGCGTGTTTTCTCGCACTCTACTTTCGTCCATGATTTTGTTGTGACTGCATCCATATTTCCAAAACCAGCTTCTGCACAAAATGCAGCGCTTACATTTCGCAAGACTCTGTCGGGTTAGGGAATCAACCTCCGCAGCAGTCCACAGGCGGACACACCGTCAGCATGTGGACGAGTCTAGGAAATAGTTAAGGATCGAGTGCGCTGCCCTCCCTGTGCGGAGGCGATCGGACTTCTTCGCCGAACTGCGGATCAGCCTCTTTGGCCTCAGGATTGTTTTCGCTGGGATCTGCGAAAGCGAACTCAGTTGGAACCGCTTACCAGTTTGCCGCAACATTCAGGGCGTTCGGGCAGGCTGGACCTGTCCCAACCACCACCGAGAGCTTGGATCAACAACACCGCATTGGCCAACCGGCGTCCAAGAATGTTGACCGCTGTGACCTCATCGGTGAGTGCGGCATTCTGCGCGGTAATTACCTCGAGATAGCTGGTCACCCCGCCCTCGTACCGAGTATTCGAGAGATCAAGAGACCGTTGAGCGGCTTGTACTGCTACGGCCTGGACTCCGGCCTCCTGCTCCAATATGCGCAGTGCGGCCAGATTATCTTCAACTTGTTGAAACGCGCCAAGAACGGTTTCGCGGTAAGATGCGACGGTTGAATCGTAGCTCGCCTTCGCCTCATCGTTCAGGGCCCGCCGCCGGCCCACATCGAATACTGTCATGAGAGAGGAAGCCCCGGCTGACCATAACGCACTGGGACCTTGAAGCAATGTGGTGATGCTTCCGCTCTCGAATCCGCCCGCACCGGAGATATTGAGCGACGGATAATAAGCAGTTCTCGCCAAGCCAACCTGCGCGTTCGCTGATGCTACTCGGCGTTCGGCAGCGGCAATGTCGGGCCGTCGTTCCAGCAACTCCGAAGGTATGCCAACAGGAATGGGCGGTGGCGGAGTGGTAAGGGGTAACGGTGCAAGAGTGAACTCGGCAGGAGGCTTCCCAATCAACACCGCAACTGCGTGCTCGTATTGCGAGCGAGCAACTCCGACGTCGACCATCTGTGCTCGCGTAGTTTCGAGTATCGTCCTTGCCTGCTCTACTTCGACTTCAGAAGCGAGCCCTCCCTGATAGCGATCTTCGTTTAATTGGAAGGCTTGCTGATACTGCGCGACAGTATCCTGCAAGAGCTTTTCTTCGGCGTCCAAGCTGCGTGCCGCGAAGTAATCAACCGCGAGGAGCCCATGCAGGCTCAAGTTGACTACCGCCAAGTCGGCGGCACTGGCTTGCGATTGCTCCCGATAAGATTCGACATTCTTGCTCACGCGCCCCCATACATTGACCTGGTAAGACAAATCAATCGGCAGCACGAAATCATTGAAGGTAAGGCCATCAAAGATCGAGGTCTGTGGGGGACGATGGCCCGAGTACTTCTGGCGGCTAGCCGAAGGAGCCGCAGTCAACGTGGGGTAGTAATCAGCGCGAACATAGCGCAGCGCAGCGCGCGATTGCTGATATTGCGCCACTGCCGCTTTCAGGTTCTGGTCGGAAACATTGATCTGCCGCTCTAAAGCGTTGAGCTGAGGATCCTGAAAAATTTCCCACCAGTTTCCTCCCAGGTTCTGATCGCTCGGCTGCGCAGTTTTCCAATTTCCAATCTCTTTATACGCGGGCGGGGCCGGAGCTATGGGCGTTTTGTATTTAGGTCCTACTGCGCAACCCGCAAACTGAAGCACTCCCGCCAAAACGAGAAGAGACGGCCATCTCGTCTGCCACTCACTTCCGAGTGGCAATTTGTGGCGCGAGCGCCTCACTTGGAGTCTCCAGGAAGCGTCGCTTGCACAACTTTGACGTTCTGACCAGACACGAGCGAGTCGGGCGGGTTGACAACCACCTGATCGTCCGGATTCAAACCAGCGACGATTTCAATCTCCGCTCCAAAATCATGACCTGGGATGACATTGGTGATCGCGATCTTTCCGTTTTTGACTACTCCGACTTGAAGCTTTTGGGAGCGGAAGATCAGGGAATTCACTGGAAGCAAGAAAGTGGACGTCTGTGCCGGAATTTTCAGATGCACTTCTGCATACGAACCCGAAAGCAGCGTTCCCTTGGGGTTATTGACATCAATCTCGGCGAGGAGCGTGCGAGTGGTCGCATTAATGGCATTGGCTGTGCGCACTAACTTGCCCGGGAATTGCTGGTCGGGAAACTCGGCTAGCACTATGTCCGCGGGTGTCTCGCCCGGCTTCACCCCACGCGAGTATTCTTCCGGGACATTCACGTACACGCGCAATACTCCTGGCTGAACCATGTCGAAGAGATTCGTCCTTGGCGCGGTGTTGCTGCCAGAATTAATGAGGTCGCCAATGTCGGTATTGCGGGCGGTGATTACGCCGTCAAATGGCGCATATACTTTTTCGAAAGACACCAGCGCTTCAAAATGGCGGACATTCGCCATGTCCGCGTCAACAACTGCTTTGGTCGCGCTGTAACTGCCGACAGCGTTGTCCACATCTTGTTGAGCGACCGCATGCTTCGTGAGCAGGGACTGGTAACGGTCCCTCGTAATCTGCGCCAGTGCGAGATTGGCTTGCGCCGTGACCAGCGTGCTGCGCGCCTGCGCCAGTTGCTCATCGACTTCGGGAGTTTGGATGACCGCGAGCAGTTGCCCTTTCTTTACGCGTGCTCCAATGTCGAAATACCATGCCTTCAAATAACCATCGGTGCGAGCGTAAATCGGCGACGCGATATACGGTTGTATGTTGCCTGGCAGAGTGACTTCCTCCGCGGGCGCAGTTCGCTTAGGCAACACGACAGAGACTGACGGTACCGCCAACTGCTGTGTCACGGTGCGCAGGTGTCCTTCAGCCCTCACCCGCGACCAGATTCCGAAAATTAAGACGCCGCCAGCGAGTCCAGCGACAACCACTGCGATGACCAAGCCTCGCCGCCTGGCAGGTCGATCATTATTAGGCCGAGGCAGTATTTCTAGCCTGCCGATATCTTCTTTAGCTTGAGTTTGCGCCATATTATTCCTCAATCTTATTGCCCACCTTCTACTTTGCGGCCGGCTGGAGTTTTCGGCGGAAGTCGTGGATCACGCTGAACAGCGTAGGAACGAAGAACAGCGTGGAAACCGTCGCAAAGATCAGTCCACCGATTACAGCGCGTCCTAGCGGAGCATTTTGTTCGCCCCCGTCTCCTACTCCCAAAGCCATGGGGACCATGCCGATGATCATGGCCAGAGCAGTCATCAGCACCGGCCGGAAACGCGTGAATCCTGCTTCCAGGGCCGCCGCAGCTGGGTCGCGGCCCTCTGCCATCTGCTCGGTGGCGAAGCTGACAACCAGGATGCTGTTCGCCGTGGCCACTCCCATGCACATGATCGTTCCCATCAGTGCAGGTACGCTCAATGTGGTGTGAGTGATGAACAGGAACCACGCAATTCCTGCCAATGCCGCAGGCAGCGCAGAAATCATGATCAAGGGATCGAGCCAGGACTGGAAATTCACCACGATCAGCAAGTAATCAAGCAGGATGGCAAAGACCAATCCACTCAGCAGTCCAATGTAGGACGAACGCATGGTCTGCACCTGGCCGCGAACTACCACTCGCGAACCTCGAGGCAATTGCGGTCGGGCCGCATCGATCAACTTATTGACGTCGCCGGCAACTCCTCCCAAATCACGCCCTGATACCCCGCCAAAAATATCTATTACGGGTGCGACGTTGTAATGCGAGACCACTGCCATCCCGGTTCCGCGTTGCATCGAGACCAGACTCGCCATGATGGAAGGCGACACCGACGTGCTGCCCGTTGTTACGGGGGTGTTGACGAGGTCCTGCAAGGTGTTGGCACGGTACTGCGGCGTCTGTGTCGCGATGGAGTAGCTGACTCCGTTTTTTGGATCAAGCCAAAAAGTGGGCGAAGTCTGGAAGCTACCGCTGAGCGAAACCAGCAGATTCTGCGCAATGTCGTGCGCGGAGAAGCCTAGCTCCTGGGCCTTTGTGCGTTCAACGCTCAGGTGCAAGTAAGGTTCATCGAACGGTTGCTGGATGCGCAAGTCAGCTGTGCCAGGAACGTATTTGATTTTCTCGAGCAGTTGGCTCGCCCACGTGCGGTTGCCTTCCAGGTTGTTTCCGATCACTTGAATGTCGATTGGAGCAGGCAACCCAAAATTCAAAATTTGCGTAACCATGTCTGACGGGAGAAATGCGAACATAACCCCGGGAAAATCCTGCGCCAGGCTCAATCGAAGTTGATTGACATAATCAGCGGTCGGGTGGTGCTTAGGCGTGAGAGTGACCAGGATATCTGCGTCCGAGGTCCCGACCGGAGCCGAGTTACTGTATGAAAGATTGATACCGCTATAGGGCAGACCAATGTTGTCGATGACGCTTTTGATCTCAGCCGCCGGAACTTCCTGGCGAATGGTGTTTTCCACCAGGTCACAAAGGAACGCGGTGTCTTCAATGCGCATACCCGTCGGGCCGCGCATATGAAGCTTGAAACTTCCTGCGTCCACACTGGGAAAAAAGTCCCGTCCCAGCCACGGAAGTAAGATCGCCAGTGAACCCAGACAAGCTGCAAAAAAAGCCAGAAGAAACGCGCGCCGGTGATGAAGCACGCGTTCCAGCATCTTGTGATAGCTTTCGCGGAAATTATGAAAGCCCGCTTCGAAACGCTGCTGCAACCGGACCAGCGGATTGCGGCTCGGCCCTGCGTGCTCACCTATCTTTTGATTGCGTAATAGATACTTCGCCATAGTCGGGACGATAGTTCGCGACAGGAAATACGAAGCCAGCATGGCGAACACGACAGCTTCAGCGAGTGGCAGGAACAAATAACGCGCCACTCCAGATAGCAAAAACATGGGAGCGAACACAATGCAGATCGAGAGCGTCGACACGAATGCCGGTGTAGCGATTTGCATCGCGCTATCGAGCACAACTTCGTCCATGTCCTTGTCCGGCTCTGCTGCGCGATTCCGGTTTATGTTCTCAACCTCCACCGTCGCATCATCTACCAGGATGCCGACTGCAAGGGCAAGTCCGCCGAGGGTCATAATGTTGATCGTCTGCCCGACGACGCTCAGCGCAATCAGAGAAGTGAGAATGGCCAGCGGAATGGAGGTCGCAATGATAAGCGTGCTTCGCCAACTGCCCAGAAAGATCAAAATCATGAGAGCAGTCAGACAT
>Ga0102924_1005165_pt1 | contig 12785 bp, 14 predicted proteins | sample PaiPotPPM11metaG_FD_80116 | JGI IMG/M metagenome (GOLD analysis project Ga0102924, IMG submission 80116) | Iron sulfur acid spring bacterial and archeal communities from Banff, Canada, to study Microbial Dark Matter (Phase II) - Paint Pots PPM... ... | reverse complement strand
GGGCGGGCCGCCCCCTGGCGCGGCCGAGGCGATCGCGGAGGCCGAGCAGCTGGGCTTCGACTCCGTCTGGTGCTCCGAGGCATACGGCTCGGATGCGCTGACCCCGCTCGCGTGGTGGGGCAGCTCCACCGAGCGGGTGCGGCTCGGAACCGCGATCGTTCAGATGAGCGCCCGTCAGCCCGCCGCGACGGCGATGGCGGCGATGACGCTCGACCATCTCTCGGGCGGGCGATTCATCCTCGGTCTGGGCGCATCCGGTCCGCAGGTCGTCGAGGGCTGGTACGGGATGCCGTTCGAGAAGCCACTCGCTCGCACGCGTGAGTACATCGGGATCATGCGCGACATCTGGGCTCGCAACGGGCCGGTAACCAACGACGGGGCGCACTATCCGCTGCCCTTGCGCGAAGGGGCCGGAGTAGCAGGACTCGGCAAGCCGCTCAAGTCCTCGATCCACCCGCTGCGCGAGGACATCCCGGTCTTCCTCGCCGCCGAGGGTCCGAAGAACGTCGCGCTGGCCGCGGAGCTGTGCGACGGCTGGATGGCGATGCTGCTCAGCCCTCACGAGCAGTTCTACGCCGACGCGCTTGCGGAAGGGTTCGCCCGCCCGGGCGCACGCCGCAGCGCGGACGAGTTCGAGGTCGCGGCGATGGTGCCTCTGATCGTCCACGATGACGTCGAAGCAGCGGTCGACATGGTGCGGCCGTTCTATGCCCTGTACTTCGGCGGGATGGGCGCGAAGGGCGGCAAGAACTTCCACGCCAACGTCGCGATCCGGATGGGCTACGAACAGGAGATCGACGAGATCCAGGACCTCTACCTGGACGGCAAGAAGAACGAGGCGGCCGCGATCATCCCATCGGAACTGATCCAGAAGATGTCGCTGCTCGGCCCGGCGGACAAGATCCGCGACGACCTCGAGGCATGGAGAGACTCGTTCGTGACGACGCTGCTGATCGCCGGCGACCCGGCGCTTCTACGTCAAGCGGCCGAGATCGTGCTCGGCTGATGCGCTCCGACGGGTTCCGCAACGCGGTCGAGCAGGGCAGGATCGCTGAAGCCGCCGAGCTGTTCACCGAAGACGCCGTCTTTCGCAGCCCGATCCTGTTCAAGCCATACAAGGGCCGCGATCAGGTGTTGAAGGTTCTGCGCGCGGCCGAGCAGGTGCTCGGACTCGGCGGTGAGTTCCGGTACGTGCACCAGCTTGAGGACCCCGACGATGCCGTCGCGATGCTCGAGTTCGCAACCGTGGTCGGCGGCAGGGACGTCGAGGGTATCGACAAGCTCACCTTCGACGGCGACGGCCTGATAACCGAGCTGAAGGTCCTGATCCGTCCCGCGTCGGCGCTCCAGCTGGTTGGCGCGAAGATGGCCGAGGAGTTCCCGCGGGTCGGCCTCGGCCTACCCGGCTGAGCGCTACGCGGCGAAGACCTCGTCGATCCAGCCTCGGCTGGCGTACGAGTAGGGGTGGTTGAAAGCGGCCAGGGCATCGGCCGGGTCGACGTCGAGCTCGAAGAACTCGCCCGTGTGCTCGTCCATCACCTCGACCGACACGCCACCGGTCAGCGAGTTCCACAGCAGTTTCACGTCGATTCCATCATTGACGCGGTGGTCCAGCTCGCGCGTTGTGGTGTGCATGGTCGTGTCCTCCGTTGGTCTGCGGTGTCTGTTCTGTAGACCGCTGATCGCTCTCGAATTCATCGCGGCGTCCGGTGGCGACTGTCGAATGTGACAGTGCTCACGTGATCGCGATGAATACCGCGACAGCGGCCGCGATCCCAGCCGCTCCTTTGATCTGAAGCCCCGCGATCGCGACGCCGGCCGCCCCCATCATCGCGATCGCGAGCCCCTGGAGCTCAAGCCTGCGCTCTGGAAAGTCGTCGCGGATCGCAACCAGAAGTATCACGCCGAACACACACAGGACCAGCGTGACCGCCAACCCCTTCCCGTGCAGCCCCGGAGCCGGATGGGCGTTGGCGCTGCTGAGCACGACCATCAGGAGCACCGCCCAGCCGAGCGGACGCAACGTTTGTCGCTGCCGACGCAGGCGCTCCCGGGCGCGTGCCCGAGCCTCTACCACCCGCGCGCTCTCGACCCGCGACGGTCCTTCTGCATCGGTCATCGCAGCGCGGACGATAGAACGCGAACCGGCCCGCCTGCGGCGGGCCGGAAGCTGTGGTCTGCGAGCGTCGCGGTTCACGCCGTCGCGGCGACCGGGGAGGCGACGTGCTGCATTGCGTGCCGGCCGCGCAGCTGGACGATCGCGATCCGGGTGCTCACCTCGAGCAGAGCCATGAGGACGAGTGCTACGGGCCAGGCGTCGGCACCGATCTGGTGGGCGATGCTAAAGCTGGCGACTGCGTGGTGGGCGCCGTGTGAGAGGGCGAATGCAAACACCATCCGCGAGCCGATTCCGGCGATCAGCAGCGCACCGGCGATCCAACCCACGCGGGCGACTGGCAGACCGTTCTCCCCGGCACGGACATGAGTGGCAAAGCCGCTGGCGACGCCCAGCGCGAGACCGACGGCGCCGAGCGCACCGATCAGGACGAGGTCGTTGCCGGCGGTCGGGAGCGAGTGCACGTACATGTGCGCGACGTAGGCGACGATCGCCAACGGGACGATCACGCCGCGGAGGTCAAGCTCGCGCTCGCGCGCTTGGCGAACGACGATCAGAATGAACACTGCGTTGATGAGGTAATCGGTGGTTGTCATGGCGACAATGATCTGCCTCGAGCCGCCGTCTGTCGTCGCCCCACGGGTTGAACCGAACGGTTGATTCGCTCTCAACCCTGGGGTTGATTGGCGCCGTCGCTTCGCCTGTTCGACCGCTACGCGCCGACCCGGTGCAAGGTGGAGCCGGGCGTCGGTTTGTCGGGTAAGCGATCGTGGGCTCCGCGCCAGCTGGACGACGAGGGCATCGTGCGCAGCGCGGTCGCCGGACACTCGAGATTGGGCGAATGTGCAAGCGCCGCCGATGAGGCCGCGGTCGGCATCAGGATAGGCAGCGCTCGGTGCACACTGCGTGACCGCCGCGCTCTGCTGTCCGCGCAACTCAGGTGCGCGGTTCGGAGGGCCGCGATTACCGCGGCCGAACGAAACGAGGTCTTCTGCGCAGCCAGCTTCCGCATCGTCCCGAGGCTGCAGAAGCCTGCCTTCGGGGTCCGCGCGCTGTCGTGTCTCGTCCCAAGCGGTCACCTCGGCCGGTCGTGGGCTGACGACTGCTTGGTCGGGAGCGAGCCGCGCTGAGACGACCGCAGTAAGCGGTCATCAAGCTGCTGGAGATCGATCTAAGCGGCACCCAGGAGTATCGGTTGCGCTTTGTCCGGTGTCAGGAGGTTTCGAACCACAGCGTTGATCCGTACGCGACGCCCGGCAACGCCAAGCGTGCCCACAGCGTTTCGAGCTTTGATCTGATCTGCGGTCGGGTCGCGCAGTAGTGGATGGGCAGTACCACACGCATCTTCTCGGCGGCTCCCAGAAGCCATGCCGCCATTAAGTACTGCTCTGAGTACCAGCGATCGGATAGCCACCACGGATAGTCATCCGGAAGGAACACGTCGTGGACGCCGACAAGAACTCCTTGTTGGAGTACGGGCAGGACGTCGAAGAAAAAGGCGACAACATCGGAGCCCTTCAGAACATAGTGGGACGAGTCGATCAGAAGGATGTCGCCCGCTCCTAACGCGGCCACGCGTTCGGTATCTGCGTCCTGGAGCTGCGCTCGTATGACCTCGTTGCATATGAGATCGACGTTCGCCCGTGGTCGCGGATCTACCGAGAGCACGTGCGTCGAGAGACCAGCGTCGTGGATTGCTCTTCCAGCAAACAGGGTTGAGTGGCCCGACCCGATTTCGTGATAGCGGGCCGGCGCGCGCGCGCGAATGAATGCGTACAGAGCGGCAGCATCCAGACCGGTAAACCAGTGCTGATCCCAGAACGGCTCGCCGTGACCTTCATCGGAATCAGGAATTAGGACGAGGTCCGGGCCGCATCGCTCGATCACCTCAATGCTTGTCTGATAAAGGTCCACACTGCGGCCTAGCAACTCCGTGAGAGCCGCGTTAGACCGAGATCCCCAGCCCCAGCGTTCCAGGTTGGGATCAGGCGGCGGATACTCCAGAACGATCGGGTGCTGACCTAGAAGCCGTCCCGCCAGACGCAGAGCTACAGACCCCAGCCGCTGGCGCACAGGCTGTCGGAACCAGGAGGACGTCGGACGGGGATCCCTCGGATCGAGCGGCTGCCTCTCGGTAACACTCACGCCGGTCAGCACGACCCCACCAGAGACGTTCGAGGCACCAACAAGATGCTAGTTGTCCTTGCCACCTAGCAGGGGGTGAAGCTTCCGCCCAGGGCTTCTAGATCCAGCACTCGGCACTGACTCTTCTGCTCAGCCGGGTTGCGCTAGCCGGCGAGCCGGTCCAGCGGCCGGATCCTGCGCTTCTGACGGCCCGTGTAGGCTCGCTCCGCTATGGGAGCGACGCCGATCGACCTCAACGGCGCGATTGTCGCGATCACCGGCGGGGGCCGCGGAATCGGGCGTGCGACGGGCGAGCTGTTTGCAGCGCGCGGCGCGACGGTCGCGCTCGGCGATCTTGACGCCGAAGTGGTCGCCGACGCGGCCGCCGAGCTCGGCCGTCCAGTTCACGCGTTCGCTCTCGACGTGACATCACGGCGGTCCTTCAAGGGGTTTCTGTCTGCCGTCGAGGAGTCGCTTGGTCCTGTCGACGTGCTCGTCAACAACGCCGGGATCATGCCAGCCGGTCCTTTCCTTGGCGAGCGGGAGCGAACGACGGACGCGATTCTTGCGGTCAACCTACGGGGGGTGATCACCGGAATGCGGCTCGTGCTCCCGGAGATGATCGACCGCGGACGCGGCCACGTCGTGAACGTTGCCTCGCTGCTCGGCAAGACGGAGCTGCCGGGTCTCGCGACCTACGTGGCCTCGAAGCACGCGGTTGTCGGCCTAACCGCCGCCGTTCGCACCGAACTCGAGGGGACGGGCGTGACGCTCAGCGTCGTCATGCCGAGCATCGTCAACACCGAACTCGCATCTGGGATCAGGCTCGGAGTCGGGCGGCTGATCCGAGTCGAGCCCGAACGGGTCGCCGCCGTGATCGCCCGGACCGTGGAAACACGTGCGGGCGAGGTCGCGGTCCCGAGCTGGCTCGCGCTCTACCCGACGCTGCGCCCGTTCATCCCGGACCGGCTCGAGGGGCTTGTGCGCAAGCTCATCGGTGACGATAAGGCGCTCAATGCCGTCGACTCCGCCGTCCGCGCGGCGTACGAGGAGCGCGCGGCCGGATCACGGAGTCGGACCGAGCAATAGCGGCGCGTCTGCGGCTAGACGTCACGACACGGTCGCGCTCGGACGCCTTAAGGGCAACTCTGACACGCTGCCGACCATGACCACCCTTACCCACCGGGCTACTCGGCGCCTGTTTAACCCAGACCAGTACGACGCAAGCGAGTTCGATCCAGCAACACGGAGGCTGTTCAGAGCGACGATCGAGTTCTTCGAGGCCAAGGGCAAGTCGGCGCTAATGGCCGAGACCCGCAGCGACGAGTGGTATGAGGACTTCATCGACTTCCTTGCGGCCAACAAGGCGTTCGCGACGCTGCTGACGCCGGCCACCGAGGCGCAGGGCGATCCCGACAAGCGCTGGGACACGCGTCGCAACGCCGTCTTCAACGAGATCCTCGGCTTCTATGGACTGCCGTACTGGTACGCGTGGCAGGTGACGATCCTGGGACTTGGGCCAATCTGGCAGAGCGCCAACGCCGCGGCGCGGGCGAAGGCCGCCCGGCTGCTCGACGAGGGTGCAGTGTTCGCGTTCGGTCTCTCCGAGCGAGACCACGGCGCCGACATCTATGAGACCGACATGGTGCTGACGCCCGACGGCGACGGCTGGCGCGCGAACGGCGGCAAGTACTACATCGGCAACGGCAACGTCGCCGGGATGGTGTCGGTGTTCGGCCGGCGCGCGGACATTGAAGGGCCCGACGGGTACGTGTTCTTCGCCGCCGACAGCGCGCACCCCGCATACAAGCTGCGAAAGAACGTGGTTCGGGCGCAGATGTACGTGAGCGCGTTCGACCTCGAGGACTATCCGGTCGCGCCCGAGGACATCCTCCACACGGGCCCAGCGGCGTTTGAAGCGGCGCTCAACACGGTCAATGTCGGCAAGTTCAACCTCGGCTTCTGCGCGATCGGGATGGCCGAGCACTGCGTCTACGAGACGGTGACCCAGGCGGAGAACCGGATCCTGTACGGCAAGCGTGTGACCGAGTTCGGTCAGGTACAGCGGATCCTGACGGAGGCGTACGCACGACTCGTGGCGGCGAAGCTGTACGGGGCTCGAGCGACCGACTACGTGCGCACCGCAACGCTCGAGGACCGCCGCTACCTGCTCTACACACCAATCACCAAGATGCGGGTGACGATGGAGGGCGAGCGGATCGTGAGTCTGCTCGGCGAGGTCATCTCGGCCAAGGGGTTCGAGCGTGACTCCTACTTCGAGGCCGCGAAGAACATCGTCGGCGGGCTTCCGAAACTCGAGGGAACCGTGCACGTCAATCTCGCGCTGGTGTTGAAGTTCCTGCCCGGCTATTTGTTCGGGCAAGCCCAGCTCGATGCGCCCGGGAGGCGCGACGACCCTGACGACGACGTGTTCCTGTTCGCCCAGGGGCCGACCCGCGGCTCGGCAAGATCGCATTCCCCGACTGGCGGCCCAGCTTCGACGCCTTCGCCGCGCTGCCCAACGTTGTGTTGTTCCGCGAGCAGGCCGAGGCCTTGATCGAGCTCGTTCAGAGCGCTCCGCTCAGCGAAGAGCAGCTGTCGACCGACCTCGACTTCCAGCAGTCGCTCGCGCAGCTCTTCACACTGATCCCCTATGGGCAGCTGATGCTCGAGGAGGCGCAGCTCGACCAGACATCGGGCGAGGTCATCGATGTGATCTTCGAGTGGCTGGTTCGGGACTTCAGCGCTTACGCGATCGAGCTCCTCGGCAAAGCATCCTCAACCGACGCCCAGCAGCAGTGGGCGTTGAGTGCGGTGCGCAAGCCGATCATCGACCGCGCGCGCGACGAGCAGATCTACGCCGAAGTCAGGGCCCTCGCGGACGCGTACGTGATGGCCGGCTGACGTCGTGGTCCGACGACCCGGCGAAGAGGCGCCGACGTAGCGCATGTCGTTGAGAGCGTCAGGCGCGGACGATCGTCTGCACGCTGCCGGTGACCACGTCGTAAACGTGGCCGGACACTGTGATGCGCGGGGAGATCGCGCTAGCGGAACGCAGGAGCTCGACGTCGTGCGCGACGGTTTGCGCGGGGTCGAGGACCGCGCGGTCGCGCAGCGTCGACTCGTCAGCCCCAATCCGCTCGGCGTAGCGCCGGCGGAAGGTATCGTCGGCGAAGGCGCCGGTCCCGCATTGCGTGTGGTGGATCACCGCGACCTCGAACAGGGGGCCGTCGGCCAGGGCGTTCTCCGCGGTCTGGCCGATGAAGGCGACGTCGTTGATCACCTCTGGCGTGACCCGCCCGCCGACGTGGCGGACGACAATCGCGTCGCTGAGGCCGAGGCCGAGGAAGTGGGCCGGGTCGACGCGCGGGTCCAGACACGTGATCACGAACAGGTTCAGCTTGGGGAAGACGACGGCGCCCTCATGCCCGCCGGCGGCGGCAAAGTCGCGGTTGCGCGCGAGCACGGACTCGAGGTTGGCGGTCGCCGAGGTTGTGGTGGGGTCACTCATCCTGTCTGCCTCCTGTTTCTCGGGTCATATCAAATCCGCGCCACGGCAGCGGCGGGCACGCCAACGGCCCGTGGCTCCGATGGGTCGTCTCTGCCGAGCGTCGGATGCGCCGGCAGCAGCCCCAGCGCGATCAACGCCCCGGCTGCCGCGACGCCGGCAGCTCGGCCCTGCCGAGGGCCCAGACGCCACGATCACCGGACCACCGATGCCAATCATGGGCCTTCTCCTCGGCCTACTCGAGCTCGCCAACGCCGCCGGGCGGGTTGACTACCAAGGCGACCGAAGGTTCTCGATCGCCCGCCGCGCGGCGACGGCCCTTGTCTTTAACGAACGGGTCGCGCGTCTGCCATGTACTTAGGGTCAACCGGTCTTGACAGCGGCAGCGGCGTGCCATGTTCGTCCACGGGTCTTGTCGAGCCCTCAGGAGTTAGCGCAGCTTCATCCGTCCGCGCCAATCCGGTCTGATCCGGCGCTTGCCCCGCTCCCTCAACACGTTCGGACCACCCGCTGACGCTGTCATGCCAGCGACGCGCTCCATCCCCGTATGGATCTGCGTACCAACCTCCGGAATGCCGAGGTGACTCCGCCTCCTGGATCTTGTTCCTTCTGAAAGTAATGGCCATGACTATCTCCTTCCGCCGTGCATCGCTTCTTACGGCGCGTGCGCCCTCCCCGTAACGGCGGAGGACTTCATATTGACGGCGTTTCTGTCGCCCAGACGAAACGACCCGGGAGGTCATCGAGAAACGGTGGCCGGCGCAAGCAGTTCGGCAGTGCGGGCAAATCAGCCCGAATCGACGACTCTACTCCGTTTTCTGACGTTCTCCCAGGGATTGCTCGAAATCGCCAGAAACACCAGCCCGCTGGAGATCACCGCCCGCACGAGCGACAGGCCCGCGATCACCCGCTCGTTCCCAAGCGACCGACGCGCCGCTCGGCCGCCGACGGGCCGGTCAGGATCGCAAGCAGCTCGCCGACGTTCTGCTCGCGCGCGATCGGGTCGGGCAGCGGCAGGCGAGTGTTGATCGTGTACTGGTTGCGCCGCCCGATGCGCTGGCGGGTGATGTAGCCGGCGCCGGCCAGCTCCACGACGATTCGATGCGCGGCACGCTCGGTGATCCCAACGCGCTCGCCGATATCGCGCAGGCGAACGCCCGGATCATGAGCGATGCACACCAGCACCAGTGCGTGGTTGGTCAGGAACGTCCAGCCGCGGGTGGTGTTCTCATCCATTCACGGTAGTCTAACGTATCTAGACTTATTTTTCATGCTATAGTTATCAGACATCGCTCGCACCACCTCGAGGAGGTCCTCACAAATGCTTTCCAAGACGCACGGCATGCCGGTCCACTCGGAAGCACCAGGCGTGATCCCAGACACGATCACGGGCCCGCTCAGCAACGGCGCCCCAGTCGCCCGCGAGCAGCGCGCGGCCGTCGCGCAGCCGGCCGGCAATCCGACTGGCGAGGAGACCCGGCGCGGGCGCTTTGGTCGCAACGCGCAGCTCACCCGACTGCACGGCTACGCGATCGCGACAGTCGCGCTCGTCGCGTTCCTGATTGCGCTCGCGGCATCGAACACCGCGCACGTCAAGGTTAACTGGGTCTTTGGCAGCTCGCACGTCTCGCTCGTCTGGCTCGTGCTCTTCACGGCGATCCTCGGCTGGCTGCTCGGACTCGCCGCCAGCGCCAGGTTCCACTGGAGCACCCGCGCCCCGCGCCGCCAACACGGTGTCCGGTCATGACCCGCTCCACACAAGCCACGCAAGCCGGCGGTGCGAAAAAAAGGACTCCGGCGGCTGCAAGAGCTCTGCGCGAGCCAGCGTCAATGAAGTTCTTCGTCTTTGAGGACAACGGCGGCGGCCATCACTGGACGATCGTCGCCGCCAGCGGCAAAACGCTCGTGCAGTCCGTGAGCTTCGCGTCCTACGAGGACGCCAAACAAGCCGCGCTCATCGTGCACGCCGGCGCCGCCTCGGCGTCATTCGACCATCTGGCGGGCAGCCCCCCACCGAGCGATCTCGCTCCCCGCCGCGCCCACGTAACGGCGCGAGATGCTCTAGACGCCGAGCGCTGGCTGGACGAATGCGGCAGCTTCGGCGGCGAGGCGGTGAGGAGATGACCAGCGCAACGGTGATCGCAGAGGACCTCCCGCACGAGCTGCCGTGCGCCGCCGCCGTCTCGATCACATTTCCCGAGCCGGGCGGAGCGCGATCGTGACCGACCCGCACATCCGCATCCTTCGGCTAATGGCCCAAAAGCGCCAGCGCGAGCTACGCAACTACGACGCTGACGATCACAACGGCGACGTCGCATCTCCTGACCATCGGCAATACCTCCAGCGAGCGGCAACCCGAACCAAAACGCGCGTCGCGGATGCCCAAGCACGGCGACGCCTAGTTCGAGGCCGAAGCAGCCGGCCAGCTGATCGCCCCCGCCGGGCACTGGCACAGCCCCGTGCTGGCGACCAGACGTTGAACGGGCGGCGATGATCCCAGCCGCAGTCAGTGGAGGATGTTCACGGCCCGCGCGGCCACCAATAGCACGGTCGTCGCGGAGATCGCGGACTCGGCCAGCATCATCATCTTGACGCGTCGGGTCAGCGGCATCGCGTCCGTTGGGCTGAACGCAATTGCGTTTGTAAACGAGATGTACACGTAGTCCGCTAGTCGCGGGTGCCAGTCCTTTTCGGCGAGTGTCGGGTTTTCATCCTGCGGAAACTGGAAGCCGCGCGGCGGCGGATTGGGCGCGCGGCGGCGGATCGGCCCGCCCCGGTCGGACTCCCAGAACAGCAGCCCGAAGGTGATCACGTTCGTGCCCCAGATCGTGACGCCCTTCAGCAGAAGCTCCGCGCCGCTCTTCTCCTGCGCCCGCAGCAGCGACGTGATCAGAGCGACGAGCGCAAGCACGTTCGCCGCGGCGATCACCCCGACGAGCGCGAGCGCGACGGTGCGGCGATGGCCCATCTGCTCGAGACGCTGGCGCGGCGCCGACCACGCGAGCGACACCAACAGCGCGGTCTCGGGAACGACCGGGATTAACCACACCCACCCCGGAAGCCCGCTCAGCTTCCACCCACGCGCCAGGCTCACCAGCGCCAGCGTTACCTGAAGCCCGATCACGAGTCCGACGGCAAACGCAGCCTCGATCCGTGTCTCGACCTCCTCCTCACGCACGTCCGCTGTACTCACCCCACGATTGTCCAGCAACACACGCGCAATCAGTGCAACCGTTTACGTCTTCTCGAGGACCAGCCGGTAGTGATCCATCAGCTCCCGTTCGAAGCAGACGCTGTTCGAGCTGACACCCGAGGTATAGGCGAACCGGAAGTCGGGGCTGGCAAGCCAGCGGGGGAGAAGTCGAGGCTTGAGCAACGCCATTCGAGGAGTCCAAGACTCGGTCCGCGTGTCCCACTGACGAATGGTTTCAATGTAGTCGAGGCGGCCGCTCACGCTGGACACCAGCCGGAAGTGCGGCGCGGCGCAGCGGATGATCTGCTCTTCACCGAAGGGAAGGAAGGAGCCCGGGAACGCCGCACCCATCATGGCGAGGTACCACGCGTCGGAGTCTCGCGGGGCATGGCGGTCAATCTGCTCCACGGGAATCATGTTCTTTCCGAACACCATCGTCTGCAGGTAGAGCCTGCCGTTGTGGGGCAGCAGTCCCGCGATCCGCTCGAAAAGCCCGCGGTATAGGTTCTCCTGCCGCCCCGCGCGGTACTCCTCGGGAGAGCAGAAGTGCTCGAAGGCGCCGAGGCTTGCTATCGCCGCGAACGTGCCGAAGGTCTCGCGGGTCACTTCCCGTGCGTCGTGGAGGTGGACGTCGAGGCCGTGGCGACGGCAGGCTGCCACCTGGGCCGAGGACAAGGTGACGCCGACCCCGGTGGCGCCGGCGCTGCGGATGTAGTTGAGCAGCCCGCCCCAGCCGCAGCCGAGGTCGAGAATGCGTCGCCCCGGTTCGATCCCGATCTGCTCGGCTACGTAAGCATGCTTGCGCCGCTGAGCCTCCTCGAGAGTCAGCGTGAAGTCGCCGTCGTATTTGGCTGCGCTGAAGTCGGCGAGCTCTCCCAGGCTGAGCCGGACGACGCGATCGGTCAACGAGTAGCTGAAATCGATGTCGTTGCGCTCAGCCATCCCATCGCTCCCCGCCCCGGATGCTACTTCCCGCAGGGGGACCAGATGCATGTCCCTGAGACCCGCGCGGGGGCGCTACACCAGCAGGCTGCGCTCGATGATCGCTGCGCCGTCGACGCCGGGCGGCAGGTCACCGAACGCTAGGCCGCGCCCGCCGAGACGTCCGGCGCAGAACGCGTCGAACACGACACGCGGCGAGTGGCGCAGCAGCAGGCTGGCCTGCAGCGCGAGCGCCATGTCCTCCACGACGCGGCGAGCGCTCCACTCGGCCATCGCCGGATCGGCCACCAACGCCACGAGGGCCTCACGAACGCCGATCATATGAGCATCAAAGCGAGGGTCCGCGCCGGCGGCAAGCTCGCATTCCGCCAGGAATGCCGGTGCTGCCACGGGCTCGCGAGCCAGTGCACGCAGCACGTCGAGCGCGATCACGTTGCCTGAGCCTTCCCAGACGGTGCCGATCTGGATGTCGCGGTAGAACTGGGCCATCGGGGCCTCCTCGACGTAGCCGTTGCCGCCAAGGCACTCGAGCGCCTCCGCCGCCAGCGGAGCGCCGCGCTTGCAAACCCAGTACTTCATGACCGCGAGCGCGAGACGACGGAACGAGGCTTCGTCGTGGTCATCCGAGTCGAAGGCGTGCGCGATCCGCAGCGCGGAGACAGTCGCGGCCTCCGACTCGAGCGCAATGTCGGCGAGCACGTTCACCATCGCCGGCTGCGCGGCGAGCGGAGCGCCGAACGCCGACCGGTGTCGTGCATGCCAGATCGCCTCGGCGACCACGCGACGCATCATGCCGGCGACTGCCGTCAACGTGTCGAGGCGCGTCCAGATCAACTGCTCGACTACGAACGCCGTGCCGCGGCCCTCCTCGCCCAGGATCCGCGCCGGCATGTGGTCGTACT
>Ga0102924_1005164_pt1 | contig 12787 bp, 11 predicted proteins | sample PaiPotPPM11metaG_FD_80116 | JGI IMG/M metagenome (GOLD analysis project Ga0102924, IMG submission 80116) | Iron sulfur acid spring bacterial and archeal communities from Banff, Canada, to study Microbial Dark Matter (Phase II) - Paint Pots PPM... ... | reverse complement strand
CGCCGCGAGCAGGCACTCGCCATCCGGGCCAGGATCCTCGGCGAGTCGTGGGACGCGGGATCGCGGGTCACGCCGGGCCTGGAGGCCTTCACCGAACTCGGCATCCAGCACATGTGGATGGGCCAGTGGATCGACCCGGTCCTGGATCTGCGGCTGAAGAGCACCGTCACCATCTCGGCGCTGATCGCCCTGCGCCACCTGGGGCTGCTCGGCTTCCACGTCGCCGGCGCGCTCCGGAACCGCCTGCTGACCCCAGAGGAGGTACGGGGCATCGCGCTGCACCTGAACCCCTACGTCGGTTACCCGACCGCCCGCGACGCCATGGTGGTCATCGACCGCGAGATCGGCGAGTGGGAGACCGCCGGCCCGGAAGGAGCGGACCGTGGCTGACCCCGCCGCCGGGGCGATCGACGTCCACGGCCACGCCGTCCCCCGGGCGTTCCTCGACGAAGTCGTCCGCACCCGCCCGTTCGGGGTGGAAGCCGAGGTGAACGAGGATAAGTACTTCGTCACCTTCCCCGGCCACAAGCGGCTGCGACCGGTTGCCGGGGTCATGCTCGACACCACCGACCGCAGCGGCTGGTTCGCCGAGCAGGAGGTTACCCACCAGGTCGTCGCCCCCTGGCTGGACCTGCACGGGCAGGAGCTGCCCGCGCCCGCCGGCGCCCGCTGGGTGCGGATGCTGAACGACGCCGTGGCCAAGTCGGTCGCCGACCCCGAACGGCGCTGGTCCGGGCACGCCGCGCTGCACCTCGCCAACGCCGACGTGGCCGCCGAGGAACTGCGCCGGGCGGTCACCGAGCTCGGCCTGCGCAGTGCGATGATCCCCGCCAGCCTGCCCGAGGGCCGGCTGTCCGAGCCACGGTTCGACGCGCTGTGGGCGGCCGCGGTCGAACTCGGCGTGCCCGTGGTGCTGCACCCGGCGACCATCGCCCCCGCCAACGACCTGCTGGCCCGCTACCCGGCGCTCAACGGGCTGTTCGCCCGGCAGGTGGACTCCACCCTGACCACCGCCGAGCTCATCGTCGCCGGGGTCTTCGACCGCTTCCCCGGCCTGCAGCTGGTGGTGGTGCACGGCGGCGGGTTCCTGCCGTTTCAGGTCGGCCGGTTCGACCGGGACGCCAAGGGCGGCGGCGAAGCCCGTCGCCTGCCGTCCGACATCGCCAAGTCGCTGTACTACGACACCGTCCTGATGTCGGCCCCCGCGGTCCGGTTCCTGCTTGACTACGCGGGCCCCGGGCAAGTCCTCATCGGGTCCGACTTCGGCGCCGCGGCCAAGGAGCGGTCCGGCGTGCCGCTGACGGCCGCCGTCCGCGCGGCGAGCACCGACCCGGCGGTGGTGCGGGCTGTCCTCGACGGCAACGCCACCCGGATCCTCAAGCTCGGGCGATGACAGCGGACGCGGAACTGGTTGAAGGAAGGAGGGTGAGATGAGTACCAAGAAACTGGTCGTCGGGATCACCGGCTCAAGTGCTCCCCAGCTGGGGATCACGCTGCTGACGGTGGTGCGCGAGCTCCCCGACGTGGAAGTGCACCTGGTCATCTCCCGGGGCGCGGACAAGAGCATCGCGCTGGAGACCGCCATGAAGCGACCCGACGTCGAGGCGCTGGGGGACTACGTCTACGACCCCGAGGACCTGGCCGCGTCGATCGCGTCCGGCTCTTTCCCCGTCGACGGCATGGTGATCGTCCCCTGCTCGATGAACACCCTGGCCAGCGTGGCCGCCGGGATCAGCGACAACCTGATCGCGCGGGCGGCCGACGTAACGCTCAAGGAGCGCCGCCGCCTGGTCCTGGTGACGCGCGAGACCCCGCTCAGCCTCATCCACATCCGCAACATGGAAACGGTCACCCTGGCCGGGGCGACGGTGCTGCCACCCGCGCCCGCCTTCTACCACAAGCCCGAGACGATCGAAGACCTGCTCCGGCACACCGCGGGCAAGATCCTCGACCAGTTCGGCATCCCCCACAGCGCGTTCAAACGGTGGAGCTGAGCCACCGCGCGCCGGCGTCAGCCGGCGCAATGCAGCAGTCCACCGGCAAGTCAGAAGCGGCAAGTCAGAAGAAGGTACCCGTGGCCGAACCCACATTCATCACCATCAGTCTCACCGTAAACGGCGCGGCCTACGCGGCGAGGGTCGAGCCGCGCCGGACCCTGCTCGACTGCCTGCGCGATGACCTGGTCTTCCCCGGCACGCACGCGGGCTGCGAGCACGGCGTCTGCGGCTGCTGCAACGTCATCGTCGACGGCGCCCTCATCCGCTCTTGCCTGATGCTGGCCGTCATGGCGGACGGCTCGTCGGTGGAGACGATCGAGGGCCAAGCCGACGGGGACGAGCTGACCCCGGTCCAGGAGGCGTTCTGTGCCAAGCACGCCATGCAATGCGGGTACTGCACTCCCGGCATGATCATGACGCTGGAGGACCTGCTCCGCCGCAACCCCCGGCCGAGCGAGGAAGAACTGGTCGACGCGCTCTCCGGGAACCTCTGCCGGTGCACCGGCTACGAGCAGATCCTCCAGGCGGCGGAGTCGGTGGTCGCGGCGGGGGAAAAGGAGGCGGAGACCGCATGACCAGTCCCGCCGAGGGCGGCCGGTACAAGTTCATCGGCAAGCCCATGCCCGTCATCGAGGACCGCCGCTTCGTGCGCGGCGGCGGCCGCTACATCAACGACCTGAGCCTCCCCGCCATGCTGCACATGGCGATGGCGCCCGCGCCGGTCGCGCACGCCGTCCTCCAGTCGGTGGACGTGTCGCAGGCGCTTTCCGCGCCGGGCGTGGTCACCGTGATCACCGGCGCCGACCTGGTGCAGATGATGGAGCCGGTGCCGCAGGAACTGGCGCTCCCCCACGTGGTCTGGTACCCGCTGGCGGTCGACAAGATCCGCTACGCCGGCGAGTGGGTGGCCGCCGTCGTCGCTACCTCGCGGGCCGCCGCCGAGGACGCGGCCGAACTCGTGACGATGGAATTCGAAGAGCTCGAGCCGCTGGTCGACCCGCGCCGGGCGATGCAGCCGGACGCCCCGCTACTGCACGAGGCCGAGAGCAGCAACGTCGTCTGGAACGAGCGCTGGACCTGGGGCGAGGTCGACCGGGAGTTCGCCCAGGCGGACCACACGTTCGAGTACCGCTTCCGCTGGAACCGGCACTCGGGGGTGCCGCTGGAGACCTTCGGCTGCGTCGCCCAGGTGGACCCGACCGGCATCCTCGAGCTGTGGGCGTCGCACCAGAACCCCGACATCCAGCAGGAAGTCATCAAGGTCATGCGGACGCCCAAGGTCAAGGTCCACATGGACATCGACATCGGCGGGTCCTACGGCTCCAAACGCGGGCGCAAGCAGATGTACCTGGTCGCCGCGGCCGCCATCCGCACCCGCCGACCGGTCAAGTTCATCGAGGACCGCATCGAGAACATGCAAGCCGGCGACGGGCATGGCCCCGACCGCTACTACACGGTCAAGGTCGCCGCGACGTCCGCGGGTGATATCCGGGCGCTCGACATCGACGTCATCGAGGACCTGGGCGCCTACTGCGGGCGCGGGCCCCGGCAGATCACCAAGCCGACGTCGGCGATCGTCGGCCCGTACCGCATCCCGGCCGCCCGCTACGGCGGCTACGGCGTGCTGACCTGCAAGACCAACCAGGTACCGTTCCGCGGCGCCGGCCAGTCGCCGCACAACTTCATCCTCGAGCGCACCATCGACCAGGTCGCGCGCGACCTCGGGCTCGACCGGGTGGACGTGCGGCTCCGCAACTACATCCAGCCCGAGCAGTTCCCCTACGAGATCCCCGGCGGGGCGATCTACGACTCCGGCAACTACCCGGGTGCGACCGAGATCGGCCTCAAGCAGGCCCGCTTCGAGGACCTGCTGGTCGAGCAGGCCCAGGCGCGGGCCGCCGGGCGGCTGTTCGGCATCGGGACGGCCGGCGGCCTCGACCCCGGCGGCGCGGCCGCCGAGCACGGCGAGGGCGTGCGGATCGAGATCGACGCCACCGGGCACGCCGTCGCGACCATCGGCTTCCAGTCGGCCGGGCAGGCCCACGAGAGCATGGTTACCCAGATCATCCGGGAGGAGCTCGGCATCGACATCGCCGACATCACCGTGCAGCGGGGGCACGGGCTGGCCGGCATCTACGCCGGCGCGCCGACCGGCAACCGGATGACGCAGATGCTCGGCACCACCGTCTACCAGTGCTCGGCCAAGGTGCGCCGCAGGCTGACCGAGCTGGCCGCCTTCACCCTCGAGGTCGGCGAGGGCCAGATCGAGGTCGAAGGGACGAGCTACCGGGTGACGGGCGAGCCGGGGCGGGCACTCAGCATCAGGCAGCTGGCCAAGATCGCCTACGGACCGCGGCTGAAGTGCCCGCCGGGCATGGAGCCGGGGATCGTGGAACAGAACGTCTACGCCGGGCCCGACATCGTCACCAAGCGCAAGCTGAAGACCGGCGCCAAGCAGTTCCCCACCTACTCCTTCGACTTCCACGTCGTGGCGGCCGAGGTGGACCCGGCCACGTTCGAGATCAAGCTGACGAAGTACGTGGTGGTGCACGACTGCGGCACGGTGATCAACCCGCTGGTGGTCGACGGGTTCACTTACGGCGGGGTGGGACACGGCGTCGGCGGCGCGCTGTTCGAGAACTTCGCCTACGACCCCGACAGCGGGCAACTGCTCGCCTCCACCTTCATGGACTACCTGATGCCGACCGCGCACGAGGTGCCCCGGGTGGAGCTGCACGAGCAGGTCACCCCGTCGCCGCTGCACCCTTACGGGGCCAAGGGCACCGCCGAGGGCGCCTACATGACCACGCCCGCCGCCATCGCCAGCGCCATCGAGGACGCACTCGCCCCCCACGGCATCCGCATCACCGAGGTGCCGATCACCCCGCAGATGATCTTCGACAAGATGATGGTGGCGGCATCAGGCACGGATGGCGCGGGCAAGGACGGCGACGAATGAAGCCGGCCCCGTTCGAGTACCACCGCGCGGCCGACGTCGACGACGCGGTCGCCGCGCTGCGCCAGGCCGACGACGGCAAGGCGATCGCCGGCGGTCAGAGCCTGATCGCGCTGATGAACCTGCGGCTGGCCCGCCCCGAGCTGCTGGTCGACCTCAACCCGCTGCACGACCTGGACTACGTCGAGCCCCGGGCCGACGGCGGGATGGCCATCGGGGCGATGACCCGCCAGCGCTCGCTGGAGTGGTCGGCCCTGGTGGCCGAACGCTGCCCGGTCATGGCCGAGGCGCTGCCGCTGGTGGCGCACGCGGCGATACGGAACCGGGGCACCATCGGCGGGAGCCTGGCCCACGCCGACTCCGGCTCCGAGCTGTGCTCGGTCGCCCTGGCGACCGACGCGCTGCTGCGGGTACACGGGCCGGACGGTGACCGGGAGATCCCCGCGTCCGAGTTCTTCCTCGGGACGTTCACCACCGCCCTGGCCGAGGACGAGATCCTCACCGAGATCATCATCCCCGGCGCGGCCCCGCGCACCGGGTCGGCCTACGCCGAGGTCTCCCGCCGGCGCGGCGACTTCGCCCTGGCCGGGGTGGGCTGCGTAGTCAGCCTGAACGACGACGAGACCGTGCGCCAGGCCCGGATCGCCTGCATCTCGGTCGGGTCGTCCGCCCTGCGGGCCCGTCACGCGGAGGACTCGCTGACCGGGTCGCACCTCGGCGAAGCCGCCATCCGGCAGGCAGCGTCGCTGGTCAGCGAGGATATCGACCCGGCGGGCGACCTGCACGCCAGCGCCGCCTTCCGGCAGCACCTGGCCAAGACGCTGACCGGGCAGGTGCTGCGCACCGCGGCCGGCCGCGTCCGGTAAGACCCCTCCCCGGCCATCAGACAAGCGGAAGGTCACCGAATGCGACTTTGGCACCAGAGCCGGACCGAGCTGGCCCGGCTGCCGAAATACGCCGTCGCCATGCAAGACCACTTCAAGCGCGTCGGCCAGCCGGACACCGTCGTCGACCTGCACGGGCTCGCCCCGAGCACCTATGTCACCGAGTACCCGGGGTACGACAACCGCTACGTCTACCTGGCTTACCTGCACTCGCTCCAGATCCTGCAGAACGTGCAGCGGGCCGAGCGGGAAGGCTACGACGCTTTCCTCATCATGAACCTGCCGGAGAACATCGTCGGCGAGGCGCAGTCGCTGGTGAACATTCCCGTGGTCAGCTACGCGCAGGCGTCCATGTACACCGCGGCGATGCTGGGGCGCCGGTTCGCCATCCTGACGATGATCGACGAGTACATCCCGCTCTACGAGCAGCACATCGCCAAGTTCGGCATGGCGTCGCGGGCCTGGGGCGTGCAGTCGCTCGGCCAGGACTACCGCACCGTCTTCGAGGCGTTCGACCACCCTGGCCCGGTTGCCGAGCGGGTCACCGAGGTCACCCGCCGCCTGGCCCGCGACCACGGCGTTGACGTTGTCATCCCGGGCGAGGCGCCGGTGTCGACCGTGCTGTCGGTCGCCGGGCTGACCCGCGTTGACGAGATCGCGGTGGTCGACTGCCTCGGCGTCACCCTCAAGTTCGGCGAAATGTTCGCCGACCTGGCCCGCACCACCGGCCTGCGCGCCTCGGCGGCGGACTTCTTCAGCGCCCGCCCGCCGGCCGGCCGGCAGGCCGAGGTGGAGAAGTTCTACGGCCTCGACCGCTTCGACTCCTAGAAAGGCAGGGAACAGTGAGCTCCGCCCCCTTCATCATCCTGCTCGGATCCGACCAGCCGATCCCCGGCGAGGCCGGCCGCGGCTGGCGCGCGGTCGACGGCGAGCCCAAGTACCGCCGCGTCATCCTGGCCGACGCCGAGCCGGGCCCGCTCGACTACGGGCCGGGGGTCAGCGTCTGGGTCGGCCGGCCGATCGACACCCTCGACGAGCCGGGCGACCCGGCCGCCGCCGCCGCGCTGCTCGCGGTCGGGCAGGAGCCCGCCCCCGGCCACGAGGCCGAGTTCAACGCCTGGATGAACGAAGAGCACGTGCCGGGCCTCGGCGCCGCCCCCGGCACCTTCTCGGCCCACCGCTACCGGGCCGTGCACGGCGAGCCGGACTACTTCGCCGTCTACCACTTGCGCGACCTCGAAGTGAACTCCACCCCCGAGTGGAAGGCGGTCGGGGCGAGCGCGACCAGCCAGGCGATGAAGCCGCACTCGCGCAAGCGGGTCCGCGGCCTGTACGTCGCCGAGTAACGCCCGCGCGTCACGGGAACGCAAGCCCCAGGGCCGGGCTCAGCGCGACCGCGGCACGTAGATGCGCCGCAGCTGGTCGCTGATCTGGGCCGCCGTCTCGAGCAGGGCGGGCAGGTAGCCGTCCAGGGGCGGCTCGCCGACGGCGGTGGCCTGGGTCGCGATGCCGAGGGCGGCGACGACCGAGCCGCGCCCGTCGGTCACGGGGACGGCGACGGCGAACAGGTTCTCCTCCAGGCCCTGGTCGCCGAGGGCGTACCCGTTGCGGTACACCGCGTCGAGCGCCACGGTGAGCTCGCTGCGGGTGGTGAGGGTCTTCGCGGTCAGCCGCTCCAAGCGGGCGGAGTCCAGGTACTGGCGGCGTTGCTCGCCTGGCAGCGCGGCCAGGAGCACGTGGCCCATCGCGGTGGCGTGCGCGGGCACCCGGGTGCCGACCGGGACCCGGACCGCGAGCATCCGGCTGGCCGGCACGTGCGCGGCGTAGAAGATGTCCTCGCGGTCGAGCACGCCGAGCGACGCCGACGCCGACACCCGGCCCGCCAGGTCTTCCATGTACGGCAGCGCCACCTCGGGGGTGGTAAGCCCGGACAGGTAGGAGTATCCCAGCTCGAGCACCTGCGGCCGCAGCCGGAACAGCCGCCCGTCGAAGTCCACGTAGCCGAGCTCGACCAGCGTCAGCAGGAAACGGCGGGCGGTCGCCCGGGTGAGCCCGGTGCGCCGGGCAACGTCGCTGAGCGTCAGCCGGGGGTGGTCGGGTCCGAAGGCGCGGATCACGGCCAGGCCGCGTTCCAGCGACTGCGCGAAGTCGGCGCTGCGCTGTTTCTGGCCCGGCGGTTCCTGGCCAACTGCGGCGACGTCGGCCGCGACTTCCTCGGCCTCGGCTTCGGTGACCGGCCCGGGGTCGGGCGTCAGACCGTCGTTCACCGCGGAGGCGTGGGGGCCGCGCACCATTGGCCTCCCTCCGGGTCGGTTATCGGCGCACCGTGCTGGTGTACGAATCGCGAACAAAAGTTTGCGACAGAACGATACCGAGCGCCCGTAGGAGCGTCAAGGCGGCCGGCGGCGCCCCCGCCGGGAGGTCGCCCGGTCACGCGAGCCTCAGGATCGTCTCGAGCGCGTCGCCGCCTGGCAGGCTTTCCACCGCGCCGCGCAGCGCCGCCCGGCCGCTCTCGTCGTAGCAGTGCCGGGTGAGGCTCTCGAACTTGGCCCCAAGCTCGGCGCCCGTCAGGGGGTTGCCCGGGTCGCCCCGCGGGTGCTCCGTCTCGGCCCGGAACCGCTGCCCGCCGGTCGTGGTCAGTTCCGCCCAGGCGGGCCAGCTGGCCGGGTAGCGCGCGTCCAGGGCGGGGTCGCTGACGCACTCGACCCGGTCCATGAGCGCCACCACGGCCGGGTCGGTGTACCGGCCCGGCTGGAACTGGTCGACGTCCAGGCGCCCGTCAAGCAGCGTGACGGCGGCCACGAAGGGCATGCTGAACTGCGCGTCGGCCAGCGACTGAGGCCGGCGGCGGCGCTCGGGCGGGTCCCAGACGGTGGCCAGCCCGGTCTTGATCAAGCCGAACGTAAGCTGCTCGACTTCGTCGGCCGGCACCCTGTGCTCGGCAACCAGCAGCAACAGCGCGTCGACCGGCGACTGGGTGTTGCGGCAGCTCGGGTACGGCTTGACCCCGCAGCAGGTGATCTCGGCGGGGGCGCTGCCCAGCCCGGCCAGCAGCCGCTCGGGCTTCGGGTCCTCGCTCTGCGCGAGCAGGAAGCCCCGGGTGCCGCCAATCGGGTCGGCGAGGCCGGGGAAGCCGCGCCGGGCCAGCAGGGCCGCCTGCACGCCGCGCTGCACGGCGTAGGCCGGGTGCAACTGCTTGGTGACCGCGCCCTCGGGCAGGAACTGCATGCTTCCGCCGGCCACCGTGCCCGCCAGGGACAGGGCCGCCACCGCCTGGTCGAGGCCGAGGCCGAGGGCGACCGCGGCGGCCGCCGCCGCCCCGAAGTGTCCGGTCGTCGAGGTGGGATGGAAGTGCCTGGCCCGGTGGGCGTGCGGGTTGAGCGCGCGGGCAATCCGGCACATGACCTCGTAGCCGACGACCGCGGCGGCCAGGAACCGTTCGCCGCACCTTATATAGGCGTCGTTGTCACCCCGTGCCTGGGCTTCCGACCGGGCTATGGCCGCCGCCGCGAGCGCGGCCGGGAAGATGACGGCACCGGGGTGGGCCGAGCCCGGAGTGTGCGTGTCGTCGAACTCGAAGCTGGCCGCCGCGACCGCGTTCGCCATCGCGGCCTCGACGGCCGAGCAGCTCATCCCGGTTCCGAACAGCGGCAGTTCCGGCCCCGAGCCGCGGGCGAGGTCGGCCAGCGCGTGGGCGCGGAACGTGGCCGACACCGCGCTGCCCGCGCCCCAGGCGGCGACGCCGATGTGGTCAAGCAGCAGGCTCCGAGCCGCGTCGGCCGCGCCGGGGACCGCATCGGCCTGCCAGCCGAGCAGCGGCTCAAGCAGTGATCGGGTGAGCGAGTCAGGCACCGGACCTCCGTCGCGGAGACATGGTTGACGGGCGTCAATAGATCGTTAGACTACCCACTAATCGAACATGTGTATACATTGCGAACACTCGGCTCCCGCGTCACCCCGGACCGCCCGCGGGCCACGGTGCCGCGGGACGGCTGCCCACCAGGAAGGGAACTGTCAGGATGTCCTCGCCGCGCGCCTCCGTGCGCTCGTCTCGCTCGTCCGTCGCTGGGGTGAAGGACCTTGGCGGATACCTCGACACCATCGCCGGCGACCCGGCTGAGTACCGCTCGGTGAGCCGTCCCGTCAACCCGATGAACTTCGACGTCACCGGGATCCTGGAGAACCTGGACCGCAGCGGCCGCTACCCCACGGTCCTGTTCGAGAACCCGCTCGACGTGCACGGCGACCCGAGCCTGTTCCCGGTGGTGTCCAACCTGTGGGCGACGCGCGAGCGGTGCGCCGACTCGGCCGGCGTCCCGCGCGGCGAGGCCGGCTGGCAGCTCGGCCTGCGCCTGGCGGAGAAGGTCGCCCAGAAGCTGGACCCGGTGATCGTCAGGGACGCCCCGGTCCAGGCCAACGTCTGGCGCGGCGCCGACGCCGACATGTGGCGGCTGCCGGTCGTCCGGCACTCGGAGATGGACCTCGGCGGCGTCCTCACCATGGCGCTGGCGATGCACGCGCCCGGCGAGGACTTTTACAACGTCACCTTCGTCAAGCACTTCGCGGAAAGCCCCGAGGGCGGCGGGGTGACGATCCACTCGGCCGACATGAGCCGGATGCTGCGCCTGTGGGAGCGGCGGGGCGAGACGATCCCGGTGATCAACATCCTCGGCCACCACCCCTCGTTCTGGACCGGCACGCTGAACAACACCCCGTGGGGAGACAACGAGTACGCGACCGCGGGCGGCTTCCTCGGCCAGCCGGTCCGCCTGGCGCCGTCGGTCACCTGGGGCGACAAGTTCCTGGTGCCGGCCGACGCCGAGATCATCATCGAGGGTGAGATCACCCCGGGCGAGAAGACCATCGTGGACCCGTTCGGCGAGATCAGCCGCCAGTACCAGCCGCAGGAGCTGGCGCCGATGATGCGGGTCAAGGCGATCACCTTCCGCGACGGCGCCATCATGCAAGACGTCTTCAGCGGCCACCGCGAGCACATGCTGCTCGGCAGCATCCCGCGCGAGGGCACCATCTACCAGCACCTGGCCGGGAAGCTAGGCACGGTCACCGCGGTCAACATGCCCCTGTCCGGGTGCGGCCGCTATACGGCCTATATCGCGATCAAGAAGGCGACCGACTTCCAGGGCAAGCAGGCGGCCCTCATGGCAGCCGCGCACGTGCCTAACCTTCAGGTGGTGGTCGTGGTCGACGACGACATCGACGTGTTCGACGAGTCCGACGTGCTCTGGGCGGTCAACACCTACGTCGACCCGTCGACGGACATCGACACGATCAAGAACCTGCGCCCTCCGACCGACCCGCGCGGGCTCGGCTCGACCCGGGTGCTCCTCGACGCCACCCGGCCGACCAACATCGCGTTCCCGACCAAGCTGCGGGTGCCGCCGGACGCGGTGGCGCGGATGAACCCGAGCGAGTGGCTCGACTAGGCCCCGGGAGGACACTGATGGCCACCAAGCGGATCTTCTGGGCGACCTGCCCGGAGTGCTCGAACGACTTCCTCGTCGACGGCAGCCTGCGGCACGCCGGCATCAAGCTCGTCTGCCCGTTCTGCTCACACCGCTTTTTGCCCGACGACGCCGCCAAGCTGGACGAGCGCCACGCCTGAAGCGGACGCGGGCACAGCCCGCGGCAATGCCTTACTGCGGCCGGGACCAGTCAGGTCCCGGCCGCAGTGTCGTATCCGGGGAAACGGCCTGCCGTCGTCCAAACCGTTCCACTGGACACAACATTTGCCTCTGGTATACAGAGCTAGCAATACGTATACTCGCTGAAGACATCGTATATTGCCTGCAGGAGTAGTGGATGAGCTTCGACTTGACGGACGAGCAGGAAGAGTTCGCGGAGTCGGTGCGGGCGTTTGCGCAAGCCCGCCTCGGCGCCGGCGCACTGCGCCGCGCTCATGAGCCCGGCTACGCCTGGGACGCTGCCAAGTTGCTCGCCGACCAGGGCCTGCTCGGGCTGACAATCCCGGAAAGGGACGGCGGGCAGGGCGCCAGCCTGATGGAGGCGGTCATCGCCATCCAGGAGGTCGCCAAGGTCTGCCCCAAGAGCGCCGACGTCGTGCAGGCAACGAACTTCGGCGCCATCCGCACCTTCGCCGAGTACGCCGCGCGCGGGCTCAAGGACCGCTACCTGCCGGGCCTGCTGGCCGGGCAGACGCTGCTGGCGCTGGCGATGACCGAGCCCGAGGCCGGATCGGCCGTCACCGACCTCAAGACCTCCGCGGTCGCCGACGGCGACGGCTACCTGCTCAACGGGTCCAAGGTGTTCTCCACCAACAGCCCTGACGCCACCGCGTTCCTGGTCTACGTGCGCTTCGGCCCGGGAACGGGTGGCATCGGCTCGGTGATCGTCGACCGCGGCGCCCCGGGGCTGACCATCGCCCCGCCGTCGGACTTCATGAACGGCGAGCAGTGGAGCCAGCTGTTCTTCGACGACTGCCGGGTGCCGGCCGCCAACGTCGTGCTCGGCCCGGGAGGGTTCAAGAAGCAGATCGGAGGCTTCAACATCGAGCGCGTCGGCAACGCCGCCCGCGCTCTGGCCTGCGGCGAGCTGGCCTTCTCGTTGGCCCGCAGGCACGCGATGGAACGCGAGCAGTTCGGCCGCCCGCTGTGCGAGTTCCAGGGCATCCAGTGGAAGTTCGCCGACATGCGGGTGAAGCTGGACGCGGCCGGGATGCTGCTGAGCCGGGCGGCCCGGCACGCGGCGGCGGGCCTGCCGGACGCCTACGAGACCACGGTGGCCAAGCTCGCCTGCAACGAGGCCGGCTTCTCCGTGGCCAACGAGGCCCTGCAGGTCATGGGAGCCACGGGGTACACCCGCGAAACCCTGGTGGAGTACTGCCTGCTGCGCACCCGCGGCTGGATGATCGCGGGCGGGTCGATCGAGATGCTGAAGAACCGCATCGCCGAGTCGGTCTTCGAGCGCCGGTT
>Ga0102924_1005160_pt1 | contig 12792 bp, 8 predicted proteins | sample PaiPotPPM11metaG_FD_80116 | JGI IMG/M metagenome (GOLD analysis project Ga0102924, IMG submission 80116) | Iron sulfur acid spring bacterial and archeal communities from Banff, Canada, to study Microbial Dark Matter (Phase II) - Paint Pots PPM... ... | reverse complement strand
GGATCAGGATGCCTACTGGTATGAGAGCCGCCTGGTGCAGGAACGACGCAAAAGACTGGCAAAGCAACGCCTCCAGTGCGCTTTCCGCATCGCCGATCTCGCTCTCGCGTGCGGCATTCCTGAACGAGCGATAGCCGTGCTGAGCGAAGAAAGTGAAGCAAACCCGGCCCATGAAGACCTGGCCTTGCATCTGATAGAATTATTCGCACAACGAGGGCAACGAGTAGAGGCGCTCCAGCGATACGCACGACTAGAGGCTGCGCTGCTTGAGCGTGATACTGAGCCGAGAACGGAAATAAAGTTGTTGGCAGATCGTTTGCGTTCAGAGGCAACAACAGAGATCTCTTTCGATAAACACAGTTTTTTCTTTGCTCCACGAAGAGGAAAGCCTCAGAACGAAGAAGAGAAAGAACGCTCAGTATTATCTCAACAGCTTGAGTACGCAGCGCCGCAAGCAACTCCCCTTTCTCAGCTTTGGTATGTTCCTCATCTACGGAATCCCTTTTTCACTGGACGTGAAAATCTTATGATTCGCCTGCACGACGTCCTCCATGCCGAAAAAGCTGTCGTGGCGGTCACTCAACATGCCTTGTGTGGTCTGGGAGGCATTGGGAAAACACAAGTTGCGTTGGAATACGCCTATCGTTATCGCCAGGAGTATCAAGCTATCTTTTGGGTCAAAGCGGATACCCGCGAAATTATGCTTACCGATTTTCTAGCAATGGCGAGACTCTTAGACCTTCCTGAGCAATCCGCAGCAGATCATGCGGTAACGACTGCCGCTGTGAAACAGTGGCTCCGACTCCATGAACAGTGGTTGTTGATCCTGGATAATGCTGATGATCTGACACTTGTGCGCGAGTTTCTTCCATCTGGACATCGAGGACATATCCTTTTAACTACCAGGATGCAGGCTCTAGGTGGAATGGCCTACAGTGTCCAGGTAGAAGAAATGGATCAAGATGTTGGATCGCTCTTTCTTCTTCGCCGTGCCGGCCTGCTTCCACCAGATGCTTCTGCGCTGGATAAAACAACCGCCGATTTCACGCTCGCACAAACGTTTGTGCAAGAAGTAGGAGGATTGCCCTTAGCTCTCGATCAAGCAGGCGCGTATATAGAAGAAACGGCCTCTAGCCTTCAAGAATATCTTGATTTATATCATACATCTCGCGTGGCGCTGCTTCAGCGGCGAGGGAGGCTGGCTATGGATCACCCAGAATCAGTGGCAACCACCTGGAAATTAGCGTTTACTCATATCGAGAGCAGCGATCCAATGGCTGCTACTCTCCTTCACCTCTGTGCTTTTCTTGATCCCGATGCCATCCCTGAAGAGCTTCTGTTTGCAGGTTTACAACAACTGACTAGTTCTTCGAGGGAGATTCATAAACTTCGATTCAATGAAGCTGTTGGCTCCTTGCTTCGCTTTTCCCTTATAAAGAGGAATGCAGGCGGTCACATCATTACTGTTCATCGGCTTGTCCAGAGCGTTGTCCGCGACAACTTACTTCCTGAACAACAAGAAGAGTGGATACACAAAGTAGTTCACCTCCATTCTGAGATGTTCCCATCTGCTGTTGAGGTAACTACCTGGCCGATCTGCGAGAAATTCCTCCCTCATGTACTCCTGTGTGCTGATTGGATCGAACGCACACAGATTACTTCGGTCGAAGCTGCTACTTTACTAAATACCATTGGATATTATCTGAACATGAGAGCGCGATACGAAACAGCAAAGCCATTATTTGAGCGAGCATTACGTATCCGCCAACAGGTGCTTGGAGAACAGCATCCCGATACGGCACAAACACTGAGTAATCTCGCGTATCTATACCATCACCAGGACAAGTTTGAAGAAGCTATGCATTTTCTTCAGCGTTCGCTCTTCATCCGTCAACACATGCTTGGAATGAACCATCCCGATACGGCCACCAGTTTAAATGCGCTCGCATTACTTTATCGCGATCAAGAAAGATATGAAGAAGCAGAACCTTTCTTTCAACAAGCGCTTGCAATCCGCATACAAATCTTTGGGACTGAACATCCACAGACAGCCCATAGCCTGAGCAATTTAGCATGGTTGTATCGTAATCTGGGGAACTATGAAGAAGCAGAATCCTTGTATGAGCAATCTCTCGCGATTAGAGAACGCATACTAGGGCTTGATCATCCAGAAACCGCTACAAGTCTGAACGGACTTGCACTATTGTATGCTGCACAAAAAAAGTATGCAAAAGCAGGACCGCTGTTCCAGCGAGCAGTAACGATCCGTCAACATGTTCTCGGCACAAAACACCTACACACAACACAGAGTATGAATGCACTCGCATTGCTCTATCGCGATCGAGGTGAGTATGAAAAAGCAGAGGCATTATTTTTAGAGGTGTTAGCCATACGAGAACAGATATTGGGGAGCAACCATCCCCGGACAGCCACAAGTCTGCACAACTTAGCATTACTGTATTACAACCAGGGCAAGTCCGAGCAAGCCGAGCGTTTGCTCCAGCGCGCATTGGTGTTGCGGGAACATCATTTTGGACGAGAACATCCACGGACGCTGGTTGTTTTGAATCATTTGACACTCTGTCAAAGGCAGATGAAGAAGTGAAATTTTAGCTAGCGCATCAACCAATTTCTTCACCATCAGGAGAACAAGAGCCAATACCAGGTGAGAGCAGTTAGAAGAGAAAGAGGAATAGGATGACCACACTTCGCGCAGCACTGGTGACTCCATTGACAGGCCCGCTCGGACTGTATGGCAAAACCTGCACCAACGCCCTTACCTTATGGGCCAGGAAGGCCGCACATCTGCCTGTCAACTTCACAGGGATCGAGCTGGATGTGCAAGATGGCGGTACTCACCTTCACGAAGCGCTCCATACCGCCCTGGAAAAGCGACCAGATGTCGTATTTGGCCCCTATGGCAGCGGCCCGATGCTGAAAGTCGCGCGTTCTTGCCCTCGGCTTATCTGGAATCATGGCGGGGCTTCTTCTCGCCTGGCTCGCCCCGACTTTTCCCAGGTAATCAATGTCCTCTCTCCAGCTTCAACGTACTTTGCAGGGATTCTGCAAGCTATCCATGCTTCGGATCCCACGGCGAGAACGGTTTCTCTGTTGCATAGCACGACAGGCTTTGGTCGAGATGTGGCAACAGGCGCAAAGCAAGAGGCCGCCCGGCTTCAGATAGCGGTGCAGACTGTTCCCTTTGAATCATCTCATGCGCTTGAAACGGTGGAGCGGGTTCCAGAGGCGGATATTTTACTCGTCGTCGGCAACTTTGCCGACGAACATGCTGTCGCTCCTCGGTTATTACCTCGATCGTGGCGATATGCTGCCTTTGTTGGAGCAGGGGTGGAGGAGGTGTTAGCTTCCTTGGGCGAGTTACGAGAAGAACTGCTTGGCCCAGCACAATGGGTAGCGCAGGCGGCACTCAAACCCGATGAAGGACCCGATGCTGAGTGGTTTGTGGCAAACTATCGCCAGGAAGCAGGAAGCGATCCTCCTTATGCCGCAGCACAAGCGTTTGCCGCCGGTATTCTCTATGCCCGCTGTCTCCGCGAAACGGGAGATCCCCGTGATGAAGCTATCCAGGCAGCGGCCCAAAAACTCGTCTGCCAAACCCTCTTTGGCAAGTTCCAGCTTGATCCTCAGAGTGGTCTGCAAACGGGCCATCAGGTGGTTGTTGTGCAATGGCAGCAAGGACAACGGCGCGTGGTCTGGCCGCCTGAGCAGGCAGAGCGTCCTCTTGTTTCCTTCCACCTCAAATAATCGCTCAGCATTTCTCTTCTCAATCCGCATATTGCTCAGGCTTATCACTCTTCGTGACACCTCTCCATATCAAGCGCCATGACACGGAGTGTCAGCAAAGAGCATGAAAATGTGGTAGGGTTGCAGCTGCTTACTTTGCTTGCCCTGGATATGCTAGAATAGAAGCGGCGGCGGTGAGACGAGATCGTCGGATGCTGGAACTGCCCAGTCTGGATATCAAGCTGATCCTGGCGCACCCAGGAGGAAAGAGTGTAACCACGGCTTGGTCCGTGAGTACGAAGAAGAAACTTGTCGCTTTCTCCGCGCCTCTTACCACCGCCATCGTTGAGCGTCCTTGTCGTGCTGCCCAGCTATCCAGGAGGTGGTAGCCCCGTTCCATGTGTTATATCGCTTGCTTGTTCTCAGTGGCATGCCTCTGAGCTATTTTGTTGTACTCTTTTCCCTCTCTTCTCTCTTCCTGAATTTTCAGAAGAAGAGGAGCCTAAATAAGGAACGATCGTATAATGAGAGACATTAATGGTCAGCAGTTTGGGAATTATCGTTTGATTCACCGCCTTGGTGGAGGTGGCTTTGCTGATGTCTATCTCGGTCAGCATGTACGGATTTCTAACCAACAAGCTGCAATCAAAATTTTACATCTCACTAATGTAGATGAGCAGCTTTTCCAGCAAGAGGCGGAAAGAACATCTGCTTTGCGGCATACCCATATTGTGCGCCTTTACGATTTCGATATTCAGCAGGGAATCCCATTCCTCGTGTTGGATTACGCACCCAATGGTTCGCTTGCCAGCAAACACAAAGGACAACGCTTACCCCTTAGCATCATCATAGAATATGTCAAACAAATTGCCTGTGCTTTGCAATATGCCCATGATAACAACATTATCCACCGTGACATAAAACCCGACAACATTCTTGTTGGCTTGCAAGATGAGCTATTGATTAGCGATTTTGGCATCGCTGTTATCTCAAAAACTGGCTATTCATCTCTACAATCGTCGTATAACATCGGTGGCACGCCATATTATATGGCTCCGGAGGCGTTCAGAGGTAAGCCTGAAAAAGCCAGCGATCAATACTCACTCGGCATTATGGTTTATGAATGGCTCTGCGGCAAGCCACCTTTTACCGAAGGAGACTTCATCCAACTTGGCTACCAGCATACCCATGAACCTGCCCCTGCGTTACGCGAAATGGTTCCCACCCTTTCCCAAGAAATCGAGCAGACCATAATGAGGGCGCTGGCAAAAGATCCGCATGATCGCTTTCTAAGTGTACAAGAATTTGCTAGGTCGTTAGAAGAGGCAGATAAAAAGCCTCCGGTTGGTACAACATTGCTCACATACAAGGGACATGGTGATGCCTGGAGTACCTTTGCTTGGTCACCTGACAGCAAATATTTGGCTTCAGGCAGTTATACAGGAGAAGTCCGAGTATGGAATGCGATCACCTGGGAACTGGTTCATGCCTGGGCAGAGCATGATAGCTGTGTAAATTCTGTGGCTTGGTCATCGGATGGGCAACGACTGGCCTCCGGTTCATCGGACAAAACTGTACATGTATGGAATGTTGATACAGGTGAACACCTTTTCTCTTGTACAAAGCATTCTGATAGTGTGCTTGCCGTAATCTGGTCGCCTGACGGAAGCAAGCTTGCCTCTGTTTCTTCTTACTTTATAATGCGGGCAATGCTGGTGCAGGTATGGGATGCGGCCACTGGGCAACATTTTTTCTCCTCGACAGCTTATAGTGTAGATGCTGTGGCTTGGTCACCCGATGGGGATAGGTTTGCAACAGGAACTGAGGACGGGAAAGTGGTAATCCAGGATATCGTTACCAGCCAGTTTTCCCAGGTTGAGCAATCAGGTAGGATATATTCTGTAGTTTGGTCACCTGATGGGCATAAGTTGGTTTCCATCTCGATTAAACGCTTCAGTCCCATTGAAATGGATATCTATTACGAAACAGTGCAAATATGGGATACTAACACATGGCTATGCCTCTTTTCCCAAACGGGACATTCAGACTCGGATGATATGAGTGCTGTGGTGTGGTCACCTGACGGTAGTAAACTTGCCATCAGACAGGAAAATATAGTACTGGTGCTAGATGCTAGCACAGGTCAACGTCTTTTCCCTGTTATCAAGCATTCGGGGCGTGTCATTGACATGATTTGGTTGCCTGATGGAAATAGGCTAGCTTCCTGCTCAATGGATGGTACAGTGCAGATATGGGATGCCAGTATAGGACATTGTCTGTTTTCCCAGGCAGGATACTCAGATAGCATGAGTACTGTAGCATGGTCCCCTGATGGAAGAAAACTTGTCTCCAACTCGAGGGGGGTAGCACAGATATTTGATGTGATTACAGGCTACTGTCTTGTCTCGCTCAAAGGATATTCAGACGGTGTAAGTACTGTGGCGTGGTCACCGGATGGAGGTAGACTTGTTTCGAGTTCAGAAGAAACAGTACAGGTGTGGGATGTTAGTACAGGCAAACACCTTCTCACCTATACTGGACACACTGAGCATGATGATGAATTTACTTCCGGATTTCAGGAATTTTTTGCTGTTGTGAGATCTGTGGTCTGGTCGCCTGATGGATGTCGGTTAGCTTCCTTTGGTTCAGATGGTTGGGGGCTTGACACTACAGTACAGGTGTGGAATGCTACTACAGGACAGCGCATTATCACTTATACGGGACATGCTGCTGAAGTTATTGCTGTAACTTGGTCTCCTGATGGGCATAAGCTCGCCTCTTCAGCTAGCTCACATTTCCAAAAAGACACTACGGTGCAGGTGTGGGACGCTGCAACTGGGAAGCGATTTCTCACCTACGCGGGGCATTCTGCTGAAGTTATTGCCATAGCTTGGTCTCCCGATGGGAATAGGTTAGCTACTGGTTCTGCTGACAACACAGTGCAAATATGGGAAGTGACCACAGGTAAACGACTTTTCACTTATGCAGGGCATACCGATCATGTGAATGAGTTGGTATGGTCCCAAGATGGATATAGGATATATTCAAGTTCCGCGGATAAGACAGTACAGGTATGGAATGCTGATACTGGCAAACGCTTCTATACCTTTGTTGAGCATTCAGATAGAGTGACAGGCTTGGCTTGGTCACCGGATAGATGCCTGCTGGCTTTTGGTTCTGCTAACAAGACAGTGGAAATCTGGGAAGTAGCTACAAATAAGCAACTTTTCACCTACACGGGACATTTGGATAAAGTGAATGCGGTGGCGTGGTCGCCAGATGGGAAAATGATCGCTTCCTGTTCATTGGATAAGACTGTGCGCGTATGGCAAGCAATATAAGCGTAAAGATTATAACTAGCCTGGCAGTTACTCTATCCAGATCAGCTGGAGAATATAGTAAAAGGGCAACCGCGATCGACGTTATTGGTTTCATCCGTGCTTTTACCGCATTTGTTCAAGATGCCCCATTTAAGTCTCGAACAGGTGAATCCATCACTTGTTTCTGTTCAGCAGTGACCGAGACAGGCCATGCAACCTTCTCCAGGAAGCATGCCATCTTGCTCATAGTTTCTCCAAGATGCCTCAGGTTTATATCAGACACATTGGATAACAAGGCATTGTTATGTTTGTCAGTTGGATATCGAAAAGCCATTGAGTCTGCGTCGAGAGCAGCAAATTCAGCCAGTAGTTCTCCGATCGCTTCTAATGTCTGATGCACAACATCTGCTTCTATAGAGAGAATTGTTGGCACTATCTGTTCTAAAATAGGCTGGCATTTCTCCCATAGACTATCGAAATTGTGGGTTGGAGGAAAAACTAAAGGAGTATTAAGTATCTGGCTACCATCACGAATTAGTTGTTTCAAACGTAATTCAAGATAATGACGATACAAAGAAGCTATGGGAAAAACGAGCGTATCATGATTTTCCCGATTCATGGTAACGGACTCCACGAGTTTATCTCCGGCTAGCTTATATCCCACGGCATAGAGGCTCAGATTATCACGCTGACTATTTAGACGGGCAAAGTCACGCCAAGTACCATCTACGGTAAAGAGTCGATCACTCTTCTGGGGCCATGAGCGAACATCTTCATCAAACATAACAGTATTTCTTTCTACAACTTTTTCTTAGCTCTGAATACGCTTTTTAGGAAATGTGGAAGCATCTACAATATAGCAGAAATCATGATGTCTGTAAAGTCACACATGTTCTTTAGGTGTATGAATTAGTTGTAGGCAAGCAGGCAGAGTAAATACAAGAGAGCAATCTTTTTCTTGTGGGGGTTTGCCCACAGTTGGAACAGAAAGTTGGAATAGCAAAACAGCCCAAAAGAACCATGCTTTTCCCGGCAAAATATTAGAAAAGCTCTTCAGAAGAAGATGTAAGGGGACGGAGGGGGCGATGGTGACCTTGAGCCACACTCTCTGGAAGCACGAAATGATACGTACCGTGGACATTGATATGCTGGAAACGAAGCGGAGCAAGCCGCTCCACATCCTCTGGCCGAACCTCTTGCCCTCTGTTGCGCAGTTCGTCCAACGCGTCTTGTATGTACCAGGTGTTCCATAAGTAATTGATAGTGTATCATTTTGTAGCCAGAAAGTCTCCACAGGCTTACTACGTTACAGGATACTCCGTTGTAAGAGGTAGGAGGCAGATGATGATAGAAGGGACACACATATTCCGCGCCATTCCACGCCCCAAGAACGTCCTGAGTGAATATTCTTTGGTGGTCGTTGACAGCAATGGCAAACCACATAGAATGCTCACCATCTTTTACGATGAGCTGCTGCATGAGCTGTCCGACGGCGCTGCGCGAACCTACCTGAACAATTTGTTACCGTATTTCACCTATCTGGCAACAGATACGTGGCGACAGCATCGCAATGATACCTGGGAGAGTCCTCCCGAAGCGGTACGAGAATCCGTGCGAGACTATCTCCTGCGAAAGCTTCAGTGCAAGGTGCGGCAATCGGGGACGCATGAATTTGTTTTCCTGACAGCCCAGAGTCCGAGCAGTGTGCGAATCTTTCTTTCCGCTCTCAAGAAATTTTACCAGATTGCAAGACTCAGCAATCGGTATCCTCATCCCCATCCGCTCGCTGATCCAGTCACATTGGTCATGCAAGAAATGGAGCAAGACAAGCGGCGCAATGGGAGTATTCGTCCGAAGATGCCACAAGAAAGTGGGGTAGAACCCCCAAAACAACCTTCCCGCCTTTCAGAAAACTACTTTCGCCTGGTAGGGGAAGATTGGGTTCCTCAGCCGATTGATGATCCAGAACTTCATAAACGCCTTCTGGCAGGTTTTGAGAAAGCAAAGCTCGCTTTGCGTGATCAGATTGTCATCCGTATGGCTTACGAATCTGGGGGCCGCATCAGAGAAATTCTGCAGTTGAAGGTCGGGGACTGGCGAAAGTACGGATGTAACCAGAACGTAGCGGCCTGTAACAAAGGGAGCAGGGGACGCCGCGTGAAGTTTCTTCGTTTCTCGGCTGAAACCGCGAAAATGCTCCGCCAGTACCTGAACACGGAAAGATGCTACCTTGATCCTACCCATCATCGATTAGAACACTTGAGTGACGACGATCCGCTCTTTCTGTCGATGAGACATCGCCCGTATGATTACGGAGCCTTTAAACCTCACTGGTATGCGCTGTGCAAGGTGGTACAGATTGACCTCAATATCCATGGACTCAGACACTGGTATGTCAGCCAGGCGATGCGGGAGATTTGTGAGACGGCGAAAAGCGCGGGAGAAGTAGAGCGAGGCAAAGAAAATCTTGTGCGCTACATGGCCTGGCGCAGCCCTGATACCTTGAAAGCCTACGAACATCATTTTCAAGCACAGCAACATATTCAGCTCCAGGACCAGCTTCATCAGCGATTGTATCAAAAGGATAAAGCCTATCTTCAAGCCGCTGTCTCGGACACTTCCTCTCAAACCATTCTCCCAACGCGACCCAGCGGACCGAGCACAGAACAGCCGAGTTGGGAGCGCCTGCTTGCCCTTGGAGGTCTCAATGAATGAACATTCCTCCTCTGCCAAAAAGCCCAAAAGTGTGATTTCATGGCAAGAACTTCACAAGATGATCCATCCGGCCCTTGCCTCAGCCCCTCAGCTTGATTGGAGTGAGATAGACCGACGATCTCTCGGCTATCTTTTGGGAACGGTCTCTGAGATGCTCTGGCTCAACCATTTAGCGTTCCTCGTAGCCGTTCTCACCTCGTATGCCAGATTAGATGCTCAAACCATTGTGCGTGACGCAAACCGCCTGCATGCACGTTGGCATATGCTCTTTCCACGATACCAGATTACAACGTTCGATGAGTGGCAGCCAGAAGAACATATCGCTCGCTATATAGCTGACACCCAGATCGCAGATACCGCACAAACCCGACAATCATTTCTGCGAACCTATGCTTCTGTCGCTCATCACAGCCAGGCTTACCTACGATCTCTCCTTCCACAAGAGCGCGAAGTCTACCAATAATGGGGCATTCCACCTCTGGCACCAGAAGTGTATCAACGCCTTTCTCGCGCTGGGGAGATTCGCACATCCCAGCAGCAGCGACGCAAGAAAGAGACGGATGCCATTACTCCTCATTTTGCCCAGCTGCGAGGCGAAGCGCATTTCCGCTGGAACCAACTCCAGCGATTGCGCACGAAATTTGCCGAGGCGGTCTCGCTTGTGCAGTCGGGCAAAGACACATTGCCGCTGGCTTTTTCTTACGAAGAACCGCGTGATGGATGCCGCCTGCATTTTCTTCTGTGGGATCGCATCAGTTTTGTTCTCAACCATGCGGAACAGTATCAAAAAGGGGTCTTGTGGGATGTCCGCCATCAAGTTGGAACCTACCGCCCAGAACAGAACCATTACTTTCTCGAATTTGTCCGGGCTGAACCCCTACGCGAAGGCTTCTGCGAAACACAACAGCTGCTCTGGTTTGGCGATCTCCTGCGCTATGACCTTTTCTGCTGTGGCCCTCTCTCTGGAAGTGAGGACGAAGTAAAACGCAAGCAGGAATATTTATGGAACTGGGGATATGGGCCAAAGGAGAGAGTGACCCCTTTTCGCACAGGGATTGCCGGGCTCCTTGCCTGGTCGAAAACGCGCTATGCTCGTTTTCTTGTCAACGCTCAAAGGAAGACCTCAGGCTTACTCTTGTTAGTTGAGCCACTGTTTACCGCCGCGACGTTTGGGCTGGCTGCGCTGGATATGTTCACGACAACGGGAGCGAGAATGAATGAATTACTCCAGATTAGCCTGTCCCCTGAATGCCTCCACACTGTTGTGGTAGAAGGGTCCCAACGACTGGTAGTCCGGCTCGTTCCGAAAGGAACAGACAAGCTCGCAGATTACATTGTTGGTCCAGAAACACAGCGAAATTTTGAGAAAGTGGCCGCCCTGCTTCAAGTCCATTACCAGCTGAAGCCTGGAGAAGCCGTTCCATCGGTTCCCTTTAACCCGATGAATGGACGATCTCACCGTTTTCCCCCGCGTCCCTACCTGTTTCAATTAGGCAAACGTCATTTCTCTCAAGAAGCGATCACTGGCTGTCTGCGTTTCCTCAGTCATGGATTAGTGTTTCAAACATCAGATGGCCAGACGGTCACCTTAAAAGCTCATACACTCCGGCATGTCTTTGCCACGCATATCCATCACGTTGAACATATCCCATTGGACATCGTCGCGGTGATTTTGCATCAAAAAGATGTCAAAGTCACGGGATACTACGCTGCGCCAACCCAGCAGCAAGTGATTGCAACTGCGGATTCCTTGCTCGACCGCTTTGCCACGCATTTGGGCAATGTTCATGAAGCATTCTTGCGCGCACCCCAAGAACTCCGAGAGCAGTTTGAAGAGGCCAGGCAACGTGTGGGGACTCTTGCGAAAATCCCTGGCGGTTATTGCACCTGCCATGCCATTTGCCCCGTCTCATTTGCCTGCACAGGGTGTGCCTTTAATGTCCCTGATCACCAGAGACGTCACGAAATTGTGGAGCAGAAAGCGTGGACATTCGTGCGTTTAGAGCAGGTCAAACGTCAAGGGCTTGGCCCAGAAACTGTCAAGATGCAGGCACTGCTGCGCCAGTGCGATATGACACTGGAAGAAATGACGATGATGGAGCAATACAGAAAGGATGAAATCTATGACCCACCCATCTGCATCGAAGACGCAGGGGAGTAGTCCGCGTCCCTGGCTCAAGAAAATCCACGAAGCGAAACGTCAACGCACAGTTGCATTAGTAAAGCTAACCGTGGATCGTTTAGTTCAAGAGGGGAAAACCGTTACTGTTGAGGCGATTTGTCACCTAAGTCCTGAACTGGATCCCCTGAGCAAAGGGGTGAAAAAATCGAGTGTCTTGGACAATCCTGAGGCTCACGAATATTATCGGGCACACAGCAGCACCTACCAGACGATACATGGACGTAAACGACACTCATCCCGTAAGCAACAGAGTTTGGTACAGCCTCCGCATATTGACCCAAACCGTGATGAGCAGCGGGTACGCTATCGTTATCTCCGCCATACAAAAGTTGAGCTGGTAGAGCGTCTCTTGTACATGGAGCAAGCGTATGCCCAGAGCCAACAACAGTTAGTCCAACTCCAATTTGCGTGGCTGGAGCAGCAGGAAAATGGAATGAAGGTTAATCATTAGAGATGATAGGTTAAAAGACGATTGTCAATCCACACGGTATCCTGGTGAAAACCCCACAAGTATCCTGGTGGATTTGCCTCCTTGTTGTACCGTTCACCAGAATACTTGTGGTAAAATCGACCAGTTTACCGTGTGGATGTACATCTTAGCCCAGGTATTTGGCGAGACCGTCGAGCATCTCGCTGGTGCCTCCCCTGCGCAGATGCGGCGCCTCGGCTCCATCGACGCCATTGAGGTAGGCGCCCTGCTCGGTCCAGGTCAGCGCGGTTCCGCCGTCCACTGGGACAAATTCGATGGTGGCGATGGAGACGGAGCTGCGCACGCCATCGGCGTACATCTCGTAGCTGTAGATGATTCGTTGCTCCGGGACGATGTCGTAG
>Ga0102924_1005159_pt1 | contig 12794 bp, 13 predicted proteins | sample PaiPotPPM11metaG_FD_80116 | JGI IMG/M metagenome (GOLD analysis project Ga0102924, IMG submission 80116) | Iron sulfur acid spring bacterial and archeal communities from Banff, Canada, to study Microbial Dark Matter (Phase II) - Paint Pots PPM... ... | reverse complement strand
CGGCGTCCCGCCAAGCGGGCGGCGGCTCCGGCCGTCCCGGCCCCGAGCTTCTCGCCCCCTGCCGCTCCGCCACCGACGGCGCCCCGCCCAGCCGCCAAGAAGCGGAGCTGGTGGGACAAGCTGACCGGGAGCTGACCGGCCGGACGAGACTCGGCCGCCCCCACGCGGGCGGCCGATGCGGCGACTGAACGCAGCCCCGGAGGGTGTGCTTCAGCCGCCGTAGTTCATGCGGGTGTCCTCCATGCGGAGGATCGGCGCGTCCTCGTCGCGGAGGAACCCCGAGTCGACGACCTCGCCGATGAAGAAGGTGTGGTCGCCGGTCTCGAGCCGCTCCTGGACCTTGCAGTCGACGAACGCCGCCGCCTGGGCGAGGATCGGCGCGCCGGTCACCCGCTCGACGTACGGGAAGCCGTTGAGGGTCTGGGCGTCGACGTCGACCTCGACCGGCTTCGTGAACTTGCGCACGATGGCCCGATCCTCCCGGTCGACGAGCGACAGCGCGAAGCATCCGCCCTGCTCGACGAGCTCGTGGGTGTAAGCAGCGCGCTCCACGCTCACGCCGACCAGCTTCGGGTCGAAGGACAGCTGGGTCGCCCAGTTCAGGGTCATGAGGTTCCTCGACGCGGCCTCGGTGCCGCGGGAGCCGAGGACGTAGAGGCCGGAAGGCATCCGCCAGAGGACGCGCCGTCGCAGCTTGTCGTAGTCGGCCCGCTGCTCGTCGCTGTCGGCGCCCGGCGGATACGGCCCGATCGGTCCGCTCCCGCCCGGTTCGGCCACATCGGCGAGCGTAGCGGCGCGCCGCGTCGAATCCCCCGGTCGGACGCGGGGCGACGCCACCGTCCGCTCCGGAGCACAATGGCGGTGTGACGGACGCCGAGCTCTACCGCGAGGCGAGGGCCATGCTCTGCGCTCTCGCTCGAGAGCAGGTCGAAGCGCTCGATGGTCCGTCGCCCGCGACTCCCGCCTGGCGCGTGCGGGACGTGCTCTCGCATGTCGCCGGGCGTCTGCGACGACCTCGTCCACGGCAACGTGGAGGGCGTCGCGACCGATCCGTGGACCGCGGCGCAGGTCGACAAGCGCCGCTCGTGGACGCCCGAGGCGATCCTCGATGACTGGGAGCGCAACGGCGACGCGGCCGACGCGCTCATCGACGCCTTTCCGCCGGGACGCTCGGGGCAGCTCCTCTTCGACACCTGGACCCACGAGCAGGACATCCGCGGCGCGCTCGGCATCCCCGGCGGCCGCGACTCGGCACTGTGCTCTCGGACTTGGGAGTGGACGACGGACGTCATGGACGGACGCGACCGGAGCGAGCAGCGAGCGGCGCTCGGGCTCGTCGCCGACGGTGTCACGCGTGAGGTCGGCGTCGGTCCGGCCGCCTCGTCGGTGCGGGCGGCGCGCTTCGACATGCTGCGCGCCATGAGCGGGCGGCGCAGCGTCGGTCAGATCGCGGGCTGGGCATGGGACGGCCCCGCCGACCCGGACCGCATCCTGCTCGCGCCCTTCTTCCACCCCGCGAGCGTCGACCTGCACGAGTAACGAGGCCTGACCGCGGGGACCGGCCGGTACGGTGCCGGCCCGTGTCCTGGCCTCGCTCCCTCGCCCCGATGCGTCATCGTCGCTACGCGGCGCTGTGGACCGGTGGCTTCGCGTCGAACGTCGGCACGTGGATGGAGACCGTCGGCGTCGGCATCCTCGTCACGTCGCAGACCGGCCAGGCCGGCTGGGCCGGCATCGTTGCCGCGGCCGCGTTCATCCCGAACGCGCTGCTAGGCCCGCTCGGCGGCGCCCTCGCCGACCGGCTGCCCCGCCGCCGGATGCTGCTGGCGACCACGTCGGTCCAGACCGCGCTTGCCTCCACCTTGGCCGCCCTGGCCGCAGTCGGGTCGGCCCGCCCGTGGAACGTCACCCTGATCGTCTTCGGCTCCGGGTGCGCGACGGCCATCGGGCTGCCCGCGCTTCAGGCCCTCCTCCCCGACCTGGTGCCGCGCGAGGATCTCACCGGCGCGGTGGCGCTCAGCTCGGCGCAGTGGAACCTGGGCCGGGTCGTCGGGCCCGCGCTCGCCGGGGTCGTGATCGGCGTTGGCGGCTACGCGCTCGCCTTCGCGATCAACGCCTCGAGCTTCCTCGCCGTCATCTTGGCGGTCGCGCCGCTGCGCCTTCCCGCGCCGACGCCGACGCCCGGTGAGAGCATCCGGACCGCGATCCGCTCCGGGGCCCGATTCGCGTGGCACGAGACCGGGATCCGGGCTGCGATCGTCTACCTGGGGCTGAACTCGTTGCTGGCGGCCTCCTTCATCGCGCTCGTGCCGGCCGTCGCGATCCGCGTCTTTCACGAGGCCGCGTCGGGCACGGCCGCGCTGGTCACCGCGCAGGGTGTCGGCGCCGTCGTCATGGCGCTCGCCCTGAGCGGCCTGGCCCACCGCTTCGGGCAGCGAGCGACCGTGCTCGGCTGCATCGTCACCCTCCCGCTCGCCCTCGTGGCCTATGCATCCGCCCCGACCCTCGGGCTCGCGGCGGCCGCGATCTTCGTGGTCGGCGCGCTCTACCTCGGCTGCCTGTCCAGCTTCACGACCATTGCGCAGCTGCGCGCGCCGGCCGCGCTCCGGGGTCGGGTCCTGAGCGTGCTCTTCGTCCTGCTCGGGCTCCTCTACCCGATCGGCAGCATCACGCAGGGCGCGATCGCCGACACGATCGGGCTGCGCGCCACCACGGCCGGCGCCGCCGCCCTCCTCTTCGCCGCCTTCGTCGTACTGCGCGTCGCGCGCCGCGGGTTCGACCGCGACCTCGGCGACCCGGCGTCCGCCGCCGAGCCCGAGCCGCTCAGCGTCGTGGTGCCCGCCGGGCAGTAGGTTCAGCGGGCGTGGCGATCCTGGAGCGCGAGCGGCGGGGGCGGGTCGAGCTCCTGCGCCTGAACCGGCCCGAGGCCCGCAACGCGATGAGCCCCGAGCTGTCCGCCGCGATCGAGGCCGCCCTCGACGACGTCGAGGGGGACCCGGAGGTGGCGGCGGTCGCGATCACGGGGACCGGCACGGTGTTCTGCGCCGGTGCCGACCTGCGAGTCATCTCGCAGGGTGGCGGCGCCGGGATCATGACCAAGCGGGGCGGGTTCGCCGGCGTCGCCCAGCGCGACTTCCCGAAGCCACTGCTGGCCGCCGTGAACGGCGCCGCGGTGGCGGGAGGCTTCGAGCTCGTGCTGGCGTGCGACCTCGTCGTCGCCGCGACCGACGCCGTGTTCGGGCTGCCCGAGGCGTCCCGCGGCCTACTCGCGGCCGCCGGCGGGCCGATCCGGCTCGCGAAGCGGGTGCCGCTCCCGATCGCGCTCGAGATCGGCATGACCGGCGACCCCATCACCGCCGAGCGCGCGTCCCAGCTCGGGCTTGTGAACCGCCTCGTCCCGAAGGACCAGGTCGTCGAGGAGACGCTGGCGCTGGCCGATCGCATCGCCCGCAACTCGCCCACCGCGGTGCGGGTCACCCGGCGCTTGATCCGCGAGGCGGTCGATGCGTCGGAGGCCGAGGGCTGGCGCAAGACGATGGAGGCCGCCGCCGAGGTGGGGGCGAGCGGCGATGGGATCGAGGGGGCGACCGCCTTCATCGAGAAGCGGGAGCCGGTCTGGCGCCGGCCCGGGTAGCGGGCCGCCCGTTCCAACTCTAGGAGTCGACGCTCCTACAATCGGGGGTGATGGCAGCCACCCCCGAGGAGCTGCGGGTCGAGGAGCTGGCCCGGCGCACCGACACCTCGGTCGACACCATCCGCTTCTACCAAAAGCGCGCCCTGCTGCCGCCGCCCCGCCGCCAGGGCCGGGTGGCCTGGTACGGGACGGATCACCTCGAGCGGCTGCTGCGGATCCGCGAGCTGCAGGGCCAGGGGTTCTCCCTGGCGATGATCCGCCGGCTCCTGGACGGCGAGCTCGACGCCACCGACGAGCCGCTCGCCGCCGCGGTTGCCGCCGCGAGCGACGAGGAGCTGCTGAGCCTCGACGAGCTGGCGGCACGCGCCGCCGTGCCGCCGGCGCTGCTGCAGGCCGTCGTGCGCGAGGGCCTGCTCGTCGCGCGCGTCCAGGACGGTGAGCAGCGCTTCGCGGCGTCCGACGCCGCCATCGTCGCGGCCGGGCTCAAGCTGCTGGAAGCCGGGCTGCCGCTTGCCGAGCTGCTCGCGCTCGCGCAGCGCCACGACGCCGCCACCCGCGCCATCGCCGAGCACGCGGTGACGCTCTTCGACGTCCACGTCCGGGAGCCGCTGCGCGCCTCCGACCTCACGGCCGAGGAGCGAGCCCAGCGGCTCGTCGAGGCGTTCCGCACACTGCTGCCGACCGTCACGACGCTCGTCGAGCACCACTTCCGTGCCGTGCTCCTGCAGGTGGCCCGCGAGCACCTCGAGTCGGTGGGTGAGCCGGCCGAGCTCACGGCCGCGCGCGCCGAGCCAGACTGGGGCAGCAACGTGGGTGAGGCCACCTCGTGAGCCCGGCGCGCACCTCCGCCGAGCCGCGCCTGCCCGAGGGGCCGTCGAAGCAGCGGGCGGTCGAAGCGATGTTCGACCGCATCGCCCCCGGCTACGACCGGATGAACCGGATCATCTCGCTCGGACAGGACGGGCGCTGGCGCCGACGGGCGGTCGCCGCGCTCGGGCTCGAGCCGGGCAGCCGCGTCCTCGACGTCGGGTGCGGCACCGGCGATCTCTGCCGCGAGCTGGCTGGGGCCGGGCTCCTACCGGTTGGCGTCGACCGCTCGGCGGGGATGCTGCGCGGCGCCGGCCCTGACCTGCCGCTCCTGCGCGCCGACGCCGAGCAGCTGCCCCTGCGCGACACCAGCCTCGACGGCGTCATCTCCGGCTTCGTGCTCCGCAACGTGGTCGACCTCGACGCCGTGTTCCGCGCCTGCGCCAACGCCCTGCGACCAGGTGGCCGGTTCGTCGCCCTCGAGACCGCCACCCCCGCCGGTTGGGCTCTGCGGGCCGGCCACGCCCTCTGGGCTGACCACGCGGTGCCGCTGCTCGGTCGGCTGCTCGCCCACGACGCCGACGCCTACCGCTACCTGCCCCAGTCCGCGGCCTACCTCCCGCCGCCCGCCGCGCTCCTCGACCGGCTGGCGCGGGCTGGTTTCGTCGATGTCGACCGCCGGACGATGACCGGCAGCGCGGTGCAGCTCCTCACCGGGACCCGCCGATGACGTCGCTCACCAGCGCCTGGGTCCGCCTCCACGCGGTCTCGCGCGCGATCGCGCCGCCCGACGATCTGCTCGAACACCTCGGACCGAACGGTCAAGCGTGGCTGCGCGACGGAACCGGGTTCGTGACCAGCGGCGTGGCCGCCCGCATCGACGTCGAATGGGCGGAGGCCGCACTCGCCGACATCGAGATCGACGACCCGCTCCGATGGCCGGGCACCGGTCCGCTGGCGATCGGCGCGCTGCCGTTCGACCCCGCCGGGCGCGGCTCGCTGATCATCCCGAGCACGGTGATCGGCCGAACCAACGACGGACGAGGTTGGATCACCGAGATCGACGCACCCACGACGCCTGAGGACGCTCGGCGCGCGCTCGAGGAGCCAACCCGCTGGCAGGTCACGAGCCCGGTCGACCGCGAACGGTGGCGGGCGATGGTGCGGGGGGCGCTCGGGGCCATCGGTCGCGGCGAGCTGGTCAAGGTCGTGCTCGCCCGCCCGGTCGTCATCGACGCCGACGCGCCCTTCTCGGCGCAGCGGACGCTCCGAAATCTCGCCCGCTCCGAGCCGGGCTGCTTCGTCCATCACGCCGACGGCGTGATCGGCGCCAGCCCCGAGCTGCTCGTGCGCCGGATCGGGACGGACCTCGAGTCGCGGCCGCTCGCCGGCACCGCGCCGGCTGCCGAGGGCGCTGCGGTCCGCCTCCAAGCCTCGGAGAAAGACGCTCGGGAGCACGAGCTCGTCATCGACGGCGTGCGCGCCGCGCTCGCACCCTTGTGCCACCGCCTCGACGTGCCGGACTCGCCGGTGCCCGTCAGCTTCTCGTCCGTCGTCCACCTCGCGACGCCGATCCGCGGTGAGCTCCGCCCACCGCCGCCCTCCGCGCTGACGCTGGCCCGTCGCCTGCACCCGACCGCGGCCGTCGCCGGCACGCCGTGCGACGAGGCGCTGCGAGCGATCGCCGCGCTCGAGCCGGCGCCCCGGGGCCGCTACGCCGGGCCGATCGGCTGGGTCGACGCCCGCGGCGACGGCGAGTGGGCGGTCGCGCTTCGCGGGGCGGAGCTCGACGGCGCTCGCGCCGTGCTGCGAGCGGGCGCCGGGATCGTGGACGGCTCCGACCCGGACGCCGAGTGGGCCGAGACCCAAGCCAAGCTCGAGCCGATGCTCCGAGCGCTCGTCACCCCGTAACCGGGACGCTCGCGCACCACCACGCGCGCAGCGGACGGCGGATGTCTGACGTTGACCTGGAAGAATTCGCCCCGGTCACCATTGACGAGGACCGGTGGGTCGGCGGTGGGAGCGTCAACGGCGTGGTCATCGTGTGGCGGAAGCGTGATCGAGAGCTCCGGCGCCGGCTGCGCGCCGGCGTCAACTTCGACGGTGCTGACCTTCGCCGAGCGAAGCTCGTCGACATGGACCTGCGCTCGAAGTCGTTCCGCGGCGCCAACGCCGAGTTCGCCGATCTGACGGAAGCCGACCTGCGCGGCTCGGACCTGCGCGGCGCCAACCTCCGGGGCGCGTACCTGACCGGCGCCATGCTCCAGGGCGCCGATCTGCGGGACGCGGTACTTCGAGACGCATGGCTCCTCGCCACCCACCTCGAGGACACCCAGCTCGCCGACGCCGACGTCACCGGCGCCGTCTACGACCAGGCCACCGTGTGGCCGGCGGGATACTCGCCGCCCCGGCCCTGAGCCGGCCCCCGATCAGACGCCGGGCGCCTCGCCGGCGACGGCGGCGACCGCCGCCCACACGTCCGCATGGCGGGCAACGTTGCTCGCTCGGTCCGTTCGAACGCGGACGACGCGGACGCCGCCCGCGGCCAGCGCTCGTTCCAGCGCCGGGACCAGCGCCGACGCCTTCTCGACCTCCGTCACCGGCACTCCGTGGGCGGCCGCGACGGCTGCCACGTCGACCCCGGGCGGGGTCGCAAGCACCTGCTCGAAGGTCGGAGGCGCGACGACGGACGCGTAGGGCAGGAACGAGAAGATCCCGCCGCCGTCGTTGTCGACCACGACGAGCGTCGCGTCGACGCCGCGGCGCTGGGCGCCGAGGAGCCCGTTGCTGTCGTGCAGGAACGACAGGTCCCCCGTCAGGCCCACCGTCGGCCCGTTGGTGGTCGCGGCGATCCCGAGGGTCGTCGAGACGAAGCCGTCGATGCCGTTGACGCCCCGGTTGGCGAACACTCGGATCCCGGGGCTGGGCTCGGCGAAGGAGTCCAGGTCACGGACCGGCATGCTCGAGGCGACGACGAGGCTGGCGCCGGCGGGCAGCGCGGCGGCGACGTCCCGCGCGATTCGGCCCTCGAACGGCTCCTCCGACCCTTCCAGCTGGGCGTCGATCGCGTGCCGCGCGCGCCGATCGGCGTCGCGCCAGTCGCCGAGCCACGACCCGTCACCGGCGGGCGATCCGACGGCCCGGTGCAGGTCGCCGAGCAGCGGCTCAGGGTCGGCGGGCAGCCGGTCGCTGGCGGTGCGCGCCGGGTCGAGCCAGCGACCGTCGGGGTCGACGAGCCACAGGGCCGGGACGTCGGCCAGCCACCGGCTGGTGGCCGCGCTGGTCGGAGGCGCACCGATGCGCAGCGCGAGGTCGGGGCGATGCGAAGCCGCGAAGCCGGCGTCGCGGAGCAAGGCGTCGTAGGCCGCGACGGCGTAGTCACCGCGTCGCAGGCCGGACAGCGGATCCGCCAGGACGGGCCAGCCGACCGCGGCCGCGAACGCGTCGACAACGGTGCCGCTCACGTCGGCCTCCGGGCCGGCGACGAGCACACCGCGCGGCGTGACCCGGATGCGGGCCGCCAGCTCGCACACCGTCGCGTCGTCGAGTCGGCGCTGCGGCGCGACGGTCACGGTCCACGGCCGGCCATCGACCCGTCCCGGCGCGTCGACGAGCGGCTCGCCGGTCGGCGCGAGCGGATCCCGGAACGCGACGTTCAAGTGGACGGGACCGGCCGGCGGACCGGTCGCGGCGGCGACGGCTCTCGCGGCGACCGAACGCCACCAGGCACCGACGCCCGGCCGGTCGGCGGGGGCGTCGACGTCGCAGGCCCACCGCAGCGCGGCCCCGTACAGGCCGACCTGGTCGATCGTCTGGCCGGCGCCGGTGTCGCGCAGCTCGGGGGGCCGGTCGGCGGTGACCACGATGAGCGGCACGCCGGCGTGGCTGGCCTCGAGGACCGCCGGGTGGAGGTGCGCGGCCGCGGTGCCCGACGTGCAGCAGACCACCGCCGGTCGGCCGGAGCCGCGTGCGCAGCCGAGCGCGAAGAACCCCGCCGAGCGCTCGTCGACGTGGACGTGGACGCGCAGGTCCTCGCGCCCGGCGAGGGCGAGGGTCAGCGGCGCGTTGCGGGAGCCCGGGGCGACGCAGACATCGGAGACCCCGGCCCGCCGCCATTCGTCGACGACCGCGGCGGCGAAGGCGGTGTTGGCGTCGCGAGTCATGCGAGGATCCCGGCATGCGTGTGCGGCTCGTGCCGGGCTTCACCCTCACCGCCCGCTCGTGGGAGCCGGTCGAGCGAGCGCTGCCCCGCGACTGGGATATTCAGGCCATCGAGGTGCCGGACGGCCTCGACTTCGTCGCCACCGCCGACACCATCGCCCACCGAGGCGGCCGGGGCATCTGGGTCGGCTACTCGATGGGGGCGCGGCTCTGCGTCCGGCTGGCGCTCGACAACCCGTCCCTCGTGGACGCGCTCGTCCTCGTCAGCGGCTCGGCCGGCATCCGCAACGCCGGGCAGCGGGAGGCCCGGATCGCCGACGACGAGCGGCGGGCCCAGGAGCTCGAGCGGGACGGCATGGACGTCTTCCTGGAGCGCTGGCTCGACCAGCGACTCTTCGAGTCGCTCCCCCGCGACGCCGCGATGCTCGAAGAGCGCAAGCGCGGGAACACAGCGCGGCGACTGTCGCACCAGCTGCGGTCGCTCGGCCAGGGCGCGCAGGAGCCGCTGTGGGACCGCCTCTCGGAGCTCGAGATGCCGGTGCTGCTCGTCGCCGGCAGCTACGACCGCGCCTACTCGAACGTGGCGCGTCAGATGGCCGACGCGATCGGGTCCCAGGCCACGGTCGTGATCATGGAGCGGGCGGGTCACGCCGTCCCCCTTGAGCAGCCGCAGGCACTCGCTCACGAGCTCGCCTCCTGGGCCGACGGGACCGGGGCGGCGTAGCGGGCCAGGAGGGCCCGGTCGGGCTCGACGGCGCGGACGGCGAGCGACCCGTCGACGGGCGCGAGGGGATCGAGGGTCACGTCCGTGGTCCGGGCGGCGACGGTGGCCAGCCCGCACGCGAACGGCAGCTCGGGGAGCGCGGCGGCGAGCGCGAGGCCGGCCGCGACGCCGACCGACGTCTCGAGCATCGAGCTCGCGAGCGCCGGGATCCCGGCCGTGTCGGCCAGCTCAAGGGCCGCGCCCACGCCGCCGGCGGGTTGCACCTTCAGGACGAGCACGTCGGCCGCGTCGAGGGCGCGCAGGCGCCGGGCGTCGTCGAGGGTGCGCACCGACTCGTCGGCCGCGATCGGCACCGCGACCCGCCGGCGGAGCCGGGCCAGGTCGTCGAGCGCGGCGACGGGCTGCTCGACGAGCTCCAGGTCGTAGCGGGCGAGCCTCGTGATGGCGCGCTCGGCGTGTTCCAGGTCCCACGCCCCGTTGGCGTCGACCCGCAGCGCCACCGCGGGGCCGACGGCGTCGCGCACCGCGGCCACGAGCTCGACGTCGGACTCGCGGCCGACCTTCACCTTCACGGCCGGGAACGCCGCCAGCGCGGCGGGGTCGAACGTCGGGCCGCTGACGAGGGCGTTGACCGGCACCGTGTCGCGGCGCGGGTCCGGCCAGCCGACCGTCGCCGACTCGTGGGCCGCCCGCCACGCGGCGGACGGGTCGCACGGGTAGCCGGGCAGCGGGGAGCACTCGCCCCACCCGGACGGGCCCTCGAGGAGGAGCACCGGGCGGCCGTCGAGCACCAGCCGGTGCTCGCGGACGTCGGTCACGACACCCACAGCCCGGTGGCGACGAGCGCGGCGAGCACGACCTCGAGCCGGACGGTCCCGGCGAGGGCCGGGATGAGCGCCGGGCCGTGTCCGCCGCCGAGCACGGCCCGCAGCGGTCGGACCGCGAGCGGCGCCGCGGCCAGCCCGAGCAGCGCCCAGGGGTGCGCCACCCCGATCGCGGCCACCGCCGCGAACGCGCCCGCCACGCACCCGGCGTAGAGGGCGCGGCCGGGGGCGTCGCCGAGACGGACGGCGATTGTGCGCTTGCCCGCCTGGGCGTCGGTGGCCCGGTCCCGGACGTTGTTCACGAGGAGCAGCGCGCAGGCGAGCAGCCCGACCGCGGCCGACGCCCACCACGCGGCGGCCGGGACGCGGCCGACCTGCACGTAGGCCGAGCCGGCGGTGGCGACGAACCCGAAGAAGACGAGGACCATGAGCTCGCCGAGCCCGAGGTACCCGTAGGGCTTCGGGCCGCCGGTGTAGAGGGCGGCGGCGGCGATGGCCGCCGCGCCGACGAGCAGCAGCCAGGGGTCGGCGATGAGCGAGAGCGCGAGGCCGGCGATCGCGGCGACCGCGAAGGAGCCCAGGGCGGCCCGCCGCACGGCCGCGGCAGGGACGGCCCCGCTCGCGGTGAGGCGCAGCGGCCCGACCCGGGCCGAGTCGGTCCCGCGCACGCCGTCGGAGTAGTCGTTGGCGTAGTTGACGCCGACCTGCAGCGCGAGGGCGACGACGAGGGCGAGCACGGCGCGACCGGGCAGCAGCACGCCCGCGGCCGCGGAACCGGCGGCCGTGCCGACCAGCACCGGCGCCACCGCCGCGCCGAGGGTGCGCGGCCGGGCGCCGAGCAGCCACAGCCGCGCCGGCGCCGGCCCGGCGGCCGTCGTCACGGCCGGCGCGGGAACCGGTCGAAGGCGGGCCGCCGCTTCTCGAGGTAGGCCTGCTTGCCCTCCTGGGCCTCCGCGCTCAGGTAGTACAGGAGCGTCGCGTCGCCGGCCAGCTGCTGGATCCCGGCCAGCCCGTCGTCGGCCGCGTTCAGCGACGCCTTCAGCATCCGCATCGCCAAAGGGCTGTGCTCGAGCATGCGGCGGCACCACGCCACCGTCTGCTCCTCCAGTGCCTCGAGCGGCACGACGGTGTTCACCAGCCCGAGTCGGGCCGCCTCCTCGGCGTCGTACTGGTCGCAGAGGAACCAGATCTCCCGGGCCTTCTTCTGCCCGACCGTGCGGGCGAGCAGCCCCGACCCGTAGCCGCCGTCGAAGGAGCCGACGCGGGGACCGGTCTGGCCGAACCGCGCGTTGTCGGCCGCGATCGTCAGGTCACAGACGAGGTGCAGGACATGCCCGCCGCCGATCGCGTAGCCGGCGACCATAGCGACGACCGGCTTCGGAAGCCGCCGGATCTGCACCTGGAGGTCGAGGACGTTGAGCCGGCCGACGCCGTCGTCGCCGACGTAGCCGTCGTCGCCGCGGATGCGCTGGTCGCCGCCGCTGCAGAACGCCTCCGAGCCCTCGCCGGTGAGGACGACGACGCCGACCGTCGGGTCGTTGCGGGCCCGCTCGAACGCGTCCTGGAGCTCGTAGAGGGTCTGGGGCCGGAAGGCGTTGCGGACCTCGGGGCGACAGATCGTCAGCTTGGCGATCGAGCCCCGCTCGAGGTCGGCCGTCTCGTACCGGATGTCGCCGTAGTCGACGTCGGCGGGCTTCCACTCCGCTCCGGTTCGGATGCTGCGGCGCATCCCGCCTCCGATCCCGCCTCTGTGGGCGCATAGACTCTGGGAGTGCTCACTCCCACGGTAAGGGCGGCGGTGGGGCGCGACCAAATCGGAGGGCGGTGAGCCCGGCCCGGCTGCTGGCGATCCTCCGCCCCCGCCCGGCCGCGGCCCGGGCCGTGCTCGAGGCCTGGGACCGGGGCGACGCGGTGGCGGTCCTCGACCCGGCCGCACCGGCCGCGGTCCTCGAGCAGAGCCTGGCCCGGCTGCGCCCGACCCACCTCCTCGTCGACGAGACCCGGGCCGTGCCCGGCGGCCGGGCGCCCGACCCGGACGTCGGCGCAGTGGTGGTCACGTCCGGGACGACCGGGACGCCGAAGGCGGTCGAGCTGACCTTCGCCGGCCTCGACGCCGTCGGCGCCGGCTGCAACGCCGCGCTCGAGCTCGGCCCCGACGATCGCTGGCTGGTCTGCCTGCCCCTGCACCATGTGGCGGGGCTGGCGATCCTCGCCCGGGCCCGGGTCGGAGGCCAGTCCGTCGACGTCCACCCCGGCTTCGACCTCGACGCGGTCGCCGGCGCGCCCGAGCGACATGGCTCCACGCTGGTGTCCGTGGTGCCGACCATGCTCCACCGGCTGCTCGACGCCGGCGCGCCGCTGCGCGCCTACCGGCGCATCGTCGTCGGCGGGGCGCCGTTGCCGCCCCCGCTACGCGAGCGGGCCGCCGCCGCCGGGACGCCGGTGGTCGACGCCTACGGCCTGAGCGAGACCGCGGGCGGCGTCCTGCTCGATGGTCAGCCGATCCCCGGCGCCGAGGTCGACCTCGCGCCCGACGACGAGATCCGCGTGCGCGGCGCCATGGTGATGCGCCGCTATCGCTTCGAGCCCGACGCCACGCGCGCCGTGCTCGACCCCGACGGCTGGCTCCGCACCGGCGACCTCG
>Ga0102924_1005158_pt1 | contig 12799 bp, 7 predicted proteins | sample PaiPotPPM11metaG_FD_80116 | JGI IMG/M metagenome (GOLD analysis project Ga0102924, IMG submission 80116) | Iron sulfur acid spring bacterial and archeal communities from Banff, Canada, to study Microbial Dark Matter (Phase II) - Paint Pots PPM... ... | reverse complement strand
CTTCAGCATCGGTATAAAGATCGAGGTCGCTGCCGAGGTCACGCCAGTGATCAAGAGACTTAACGACCGTCACTGGGCAGGCGTTACTTTCGAGCGCCGCGCAGACTTGCGACAGAAAGCCGACGGCATGGTCGATTCGTTGTCTCTCATTTCCTAATGCGAGGGCGGCAAGTTCAGCTGCCTCCAGATTGCCTTCCTCCCTCAGGATAGGTTCCAGAAGTTCAAAGGCACGCACGATTACGTGATTGGTCATCGCGAGTGCCTTGAGTTGCTCAAACTCGCTTCTCGTGAGGCTCCTCGCGGCTTCGGTGATTCGCGTGGAATGCTGCGTCCCTGAAGGTGCGGTTTGTTCCCGGTTCAGTCCTGAGGAAGTAGCGCCAAGAAGAAGGTCGGATAAAAGTTGAAAGTTAGTTTGCGAGGCGGCCATTGAATGGAAGCTCCATCGGATTGCTAAGGTGAACAGCCGAGGCTTTGGATGCTGCGATGGAGATCGCGGTTGGCGGAGCATCACTTGGAAGCGGAAGTCCCCTGGGCACTCTGACTGCACTTCGCAAAATTGAGACGCTCCACCGCCGTGCCCTCTTCGTAGTCATTCCAGGTCTCGATCATCACGAAAGGAAGCGGGTGGGCTGCATCGAAATAGCGAGTGTAGAGATGCAGCGTATCCTCGAAGGTCTGTCCGCATCGGCTTTGCATGTGCCGGTTCAGGCCCCACTTAGCGGCTGAATCATCGAAGCCCGGCCACGCGGCCCCCACAACGATCTTGTCAGGGTGCTTGCTTCTCATGTTCTTGTAGAAGTCATCGAGATACTGCTCGCCCCAATTACTTCCATCTGGCGTCCAGCCCTTCTGGCCGGGCTGCACCCATGCATACATTCCCTGAAAATCGGCGGCGTACTGCGCAGGGGGCTCATCCTTGTAGACAAGGATCGGCGAGGATTCCCACGACCGGCAGTGCTCCACCACACGGTTCCAATCCACATGCCCCTGCTTGGGGAAAATAAAGATAACCGGGTGACCGTTGTAGGTCAGATAGGTCTCGCGGTGAGGCGCTTCCGGTCCCAGATAGGCTTTATATGCCTTGTCCAGCGCGGACATCGCACCGTCCGTTGCTTGTGCGTCGTCATCTTCCGGCTCGTTGTAGAGCAATGCCACCTGGAAATGATCTTCTGCGGCAGCTTCTTGCAGGAGCGCGAAATTGTGATCGGAGAAAGGGCGGCTTTCCCCGTACCAATCCACCACAAAAGCGGAAATTCCCATGTGCTTCGCTTGCTGGATCTGGTGTCGCAAAACCGACGGATCGTAGCTGGCGTATCCCACGTCCATATGCACCCGGTCGCCGAACCAGGGCATGTATACCGCCAGCAATTTGGGCCAGGAGTTAGGAGCCTGCGGATTTTGTCGCAAGGCGCGATTGATGCCGGGCGTAGTGCAGCCCGTGCCTACCATGAAACACACAATCGCGACTGCTAACAACCTCTTCGACAAAGCAGATCTCCATGTGGACCACCGTTCGATAAAGATTTGATGCTGGTAGGAGGTGGGTGGTTGGCGGCGGATAGCCCTCAGAACTGCGGAACGGCTTGAAGTTGGCGGACCACCCACCGGTCCGCTCCGGGAGTCATGAGAACGATGTAATGAATGATGGCATGCTCTGTATGGATCGCCTTGCCGCCATCGAGGATTTCCAGATCGTACTCGGCGGTGTCATGCAGTTCGATGACGTCACCCTCCGGAGCATAAAAAGCGGCTTCCAGCTTGTGGGTTTGATTCAGATATCGGGATGTAATGCCGCTTTTCCGCTGGCTTCCTACGGCTTCATTCAGCTCAGCGTTAGCATTACCGGCAAACAGTCCATTGAGAGGGCCGGCGGAATTCGACTCCAAGGCCAGATCAAGATTCGCCCAGGCGAACTTGTAGTCTCGAACAATACTGCGTTGCGTTAAAGCTTCAACGTTGCGTGGACTCGCTTTCGCCACGTTCAGCGTCACCTGGGGCGATGAATCCGCCGCCAGAGCACAGTGCGTGCTAAGGAATGCGATCAGCGTCGCGCCTACAGTCAATCGCAATCTTCGGGGCATCGCAGAGTTTCTCCAGAGGTTAATCAGGCGCATTCCTAATTACTCCTTTCCGCCCAGACGCAATTCATTTCCCATGGCGACCCCCGACGCAGCCGAGATTATAACTGGTCCAGTCGCCAGCATGGTTGCACGCGCGACGTCCTGCTTTACAGGAGAATCTACCGAACTGGTCAGGTTTCCATTTTTCGCCGTAAACGTCACGACTGTGCCATCGGGTACGGGATTGCCAGAACAGTCGCGCAACGGGTCGGTTTCAACAACAATACCTTTCGATGTCCTCTCTCCCTTGATGCGCAAATTGCAAGGCTCGGAAGCAACCTGCTGTACTACTCTGCGCGCGGTAACCTCGTTGCTCAAAGATGCGCTCACTTGTAAAGGGCCAGCGGATTTCCCTGAGCTTGTGCGGAACCAGGCGATGCCATCATGAGTCTGGGCGCCGTGCGAGGCGGGAGAAGATCCCTTCGCCGCCAATTGGAACTGTATCGCCGTCGGCGCAATTACCAGATTGTGATACTCATCGAACGTCAAGGCAACGCCACTGACCGCATCATTCTGGGCCACGGGGGCGCGCGACGGGTGAACGAGAAACGTAAGGTTCACCGGCTTTGCGGGAGCAACAAAGAATCCGACGCTGCTGCAATTATTCGTGCAAACAATGGCTATGTAACGCCCCGCCGTCTGCAATTCCTGGGAGCTGAGAGTAATATCCTGCCCCAGTTCCACGTCTCGCTTAAGAGAAAGGGATGGGCCGATCATATAGAAAGTCGCTGAGCCGCTGCCCGACGTGCCAATGGATGCCGCACTCCCAGCTACCGCGCCGGAGGGCGCGCGCAGGCTGAGGTCTTGCGCTAACACCGCAGCGCTCAAACAACACGCCAGAGCGATTCCATAGGCGCAACAGCGCAGCCTACGATTTCTGCAGACTGTATTGATTGACGACGACATGGAAGTTCTGGACCTTTCCTGCCAAAGATTGTGGGATCTCGACGGCGAATGCCTCTGTGGACTGCGGAAGGAGAGCCTTCTCGACATAACCGTCCGACACCCAAACAACTTTCCCGCTGTTGTCATAAAAGCTGGCGATGACGTGGGGAATGTTGACCGTCTGGCCACTCTGGTTCAACAACTCGCCGTGCAAAACGGAGTGCCCTTGTGCATCGGTCTCGAGTTTCTGGTTCATCACTCCGATCACTGGGTCCGAAGAGGCGGGTACCAGAGTGGCTTTCACGTCCATGCGCACGTTCTTGACTTTGCTGAGGCTGACGTGCGGAAAATCGATGCGATATGGTGAAACTTGCTTGGGCAGGAGCACGTGGAGAATCTTGTCGAAGCTACTCTCGTCGTCGATGGTGCTGCCGGAAGCATCCACAAGCGTGGAATTTACATTCACGAATGCAGGGATTGTGTCCTCGTTCACCACTTCGCCCATCACCACAGTGCCTTCCGCGGAGTCCACGGCGTTCATCGAGACAATGCGTACGTGAGGGGCGTCAACATTGTGCGATCCCCAGTCTTCTGCTGCATTACCCGTGACCAAGTCCCATCTCAAGTAATTAACCGGAATGATTTGCGCGGGGACGTTCGGAGGAGGATTTTCGTCCCATATCACTTTCCAACCATCGCCGCGGTGCGCCAGGCGAAAATCACGTACGTCTTCAACCGGGCCCACCGGAGTGGTCCAGTGCAATCGCACCCGCATCTGCGCGTCGGAGTCTGTGGCGTGAAGTGGTCTGGTGTCGAAGTGTTCCAGGTTTGAAAAGGATCGCAAACCGCCATTCGATCCGATCCACTCCTGAATAAATGCCTGCTCGTTGAGAGTGTCGCTTGTTCGTTCGATGCCGGCAAAAGCGCGGTCCCAATTGCGTTTTTGAATGTCGAGCAGGAAGTTGTTCAGAGCCTGTTCGGGAGTCGAAGCATTTGCGCTGAAGCCAGGCAAAGCACTTCCCGAGGCAATGCCAACAGTTCCGGCGGATCGCCCAATGTTGGTCAATCCCACAAACATCAACAACACTGTAACGGCGACGATAACAATAACGATGGGCAGAGCTCGTTTCATCTTTCGTCCTTACGCTACGAAATGTCCTTCGTGTTCTTCAACCGGAACTGGAGACTCCACGACTTTCCGCACGCGTTGCCTGGCAGGGAGGAACAGCACGAGGAACATGGCCAGAACACTTACGCCAATGGGAAGTGTGCCCCAAAGCAGTCCCATCCAAGCCGGTGGAATTGCGTCGGATTCAATGCGGTGGGCCGGTGGAACGTCATCCTTAGACCATGCGGTGATCTCACCGTTGTCAAAGGTCTCAGTCTTCCGCCAGCCGACGAAGGTGAGCAGCGGCTCATAGTACGGATCGTGAACGAAGATGTATTTCAAGCCGTAGCGATTGGCGTGCTCCAACATCGCGCGGAGTGAAGCCATACCGGCGGTGCCATAAAACTTTGCATTGGTGAGTTGGGCGGAACCGTATTGCGTCATTTCGGGCAGCAAGCGGGCTGAGTTGTAGTCTCCGTCCACACTGCTCGCGTCGGTATAGGTGGACACCTTGGCGAGTTCACTTCCGAAACCGAGCGTCAAATAGCGGTAAGAATCGTGCCCATCCCTGTTCAGAAAAGCGATTACCGGATCCACATTGGTCGTGCCCGCCGGACGAAATGGATTCGCTGTAAGCCATGCCAGCGCAGCGCCAATAGTGGCGACAGCCGCTAAGGACAACACCACCGCGCCCTTCGCACGAAAGCGATCCAAGAACTCGATCGCGAGCAGCCCAACGATAGGCATGGCCATCAGCGTTGCCCAGAAAGTGAAGCGCTCAAAGGTCAAGATTTCAAAGGCCCGCCCCAACAGCCACCTCGGGAGGGGTGTTGTACCGCCCAAGCCAAAGATCAGGGTGAGCCAGAACCCAAACAAGAGTGGACGCAATCTTCGAACCGAGGCTCCCCGGATGATGATGAAAGGAAGAGCCAGGATCAGAGCGCCGTAGGGGATCACGAAATAATTGACAGCCGTAATCGAGTTCAAAAGGAAGTTCGAGCGGCTATCGTGGGGGATTGGGATCTGGTGAATCGGGTGCTGGAGTAGCGTCAACCAGTAGGGCAAAAGGACAATGCCGACGCCGACGGCTACAAGTCCCGCAAAAAGAGCCGCGCGCGAGATTACGCCTCCGACCGAACCTTTGGCGCGGCCTTCGCGCGCACCAACGCACGCAACCCACAGTACAGGACCGGCAAACAGTACGGTTCCAAAGATCAGAGTGACATGGTGCGCAGCAGCGGCGGCTAGCGTCACGGCCAGTCCCTTGATCAACGATCTGCCGGATGCTTCGGCCGACCACTCAAAGAAATACGGCAGCGCATTCAGATAAAGAGCTGCCGACGTAACGGTGGCCAGCTGTCCGGCTTGGTATACAAGAAATGCCAACGCGCCCAGGAAGATGCTGCCCAGCGCGGCATAACACGCGGCGCGATCCTCCACCCAAATTCTGGCGAATCGAAAGACTCCTACCGGCAGCAGCAGGACTGCAACCAATTGCACCAGCATGTATCCCATTTTCAATCCGGCGACAGTGGAGACCAGCGCAATCCATTGATGCGTCAGAGGCGGATACGTAGTCTGTGAGAAACCGGCAAACCATTTCTCGTTCCAGGGGTTGAACCAATGGTGTGCGTAATGCGAGGCCAGAAAGATGTGAAAGTTCGTGTCAAAAGACCCGGCCGGTAGCTGCATGAGCAACAACGGCCCGTGAACTGCCAGGGCGACCAACACAATTGCTAACAGCGGGATGGGACGAGAGTAGCTTTCCGTAGCGGTCATTCAGTTACACACTCCTGCGCTTAGCAGCCCGTTTTGATTCGAAAAGCCTCTCCGGGGTTTGCCGTGTTTCTGCTCACCGGCAGCTTTGGCGCGGGGCAAAAAGCAAACCTAACTGTCCCTTCCGCATCTGAGAGGAGCCGCAGGACTTCCTGTGCCGGAGGTTTTCTGTAGAGGATCCTCCAGACTTTTGAACGCGTGGTGACTCCGTGAAAAGTTGGTTTCCGCTCACTAGCTTTTGCCTTGTCATGATGTTGGCCCTTTCAGGTCGGGGGAACGGCCAAAGCCAGACGTTCGACGTTGGCGGGGGCAGTTCTTCCACTAACAAGCAAACGAATAACCAGCCATCCTCTCCCGGGCAAAGTGGAACAGATTTCAGCTGGGGCTCTGGCATCGAAGTGGCACGCCAAGCGCGAGCTGCTCAAGACGCTTTGCAGCGTAACGACTACGCTGCCGCAGTCAATTACGCACAGCAGGCGGCGAAATCTGCTCCGCAAAATGCGGAGCTATGGTTCTTGCTCGGATATGCGGCACGCCTCGATGAGAAATACCAGCTGTCACTGGATTCGTATAACCGCGGTCTGAAGCAACTGCCGAACTCAGTGCGCGGGCTTGCCGGATTGGCCCAGACCTACGCCAAGATGGGCCGCGACCAGGAGGCTGAGCAACTTCTGAAGCGGGTCGTCGAGGCCAATCCTAAAGATGCGAACAGCCTGCAACTTGCCGGCGAACTGCTCCTGAATTCCGATCCTAAGGCCGCATTATCTTTTCTGCAGCGCGCCGACGCCGTGCAGCCGTCTGCTCACGGTGACTTGCTGATCGCGCACGCCTATGAGCGTCTGGGACAACCGGACGAATCCACGAAGTATCTGGATCGAGCAAAGAGCCGCGCCCCACGTGATCCCGAGGTTCTACGCGCCGTCGCCGGACAATATCGCGAACAGGGAAAATTCGACGAAGCCATTGCGACACTGCAGGCGATTCCCACGAAAACCTCTGATGTGGAAGCCGAGCTCGCCTACACCTACCAACTTGCAGGACGGCAACAGGACGCCGCCGCTCTCTACTCCCGCTTAGCAAAAGCGGCGAAAGGAAACACTAGTCTTAACTTGAGCGCGGCCCAAGCGTGGATCAATGTCGGTCGTACCGATGAGGCGCTACCATTTCTCGACGCCGCGAAGCATGTCGATCCAAATAACTACCGGCTCCACGCGATCCTCGCCAGCATCGCGGAATCGGAGGACCGACTCCCCGAGGCCGAACAAGAATATAAGGCCGCTTTGGGGAACCTGCCGGCGCGCGTTCAGGAGGGGCCACTCTATCCGATCGAACTCCGACTCAATCTGTATGAGGTATTCACCCGCGAAGATGATGCGGCCAACGCGAAGCAGATGTTGCAGTCTGCAGCTGCAGCAATTCAGCATGTTCAGGTTCCCGAATCCGAGCGGCCGGAAATGCTACGGTTGCGGGCCGCAGTGGAGTCAGCCTCCGGCGATCTGGACGCGGCAAATCGTGATCTGAAAGAAGCACTCGCTCTTTCTCCCACGAATGTTAATTCGCTGATGAACTTCGGCACCTTGCAATGGAAACTCGGACAGAAAGATGCAGCGCGGGATACCTTCACCAAGATTCTCGAGATCGACAAGAACAATCGCCAGGCGCTTTCCGCTCTCGGCTACCTGGCGCGGGATGCCGGAGATACGAAGCTTGCCGAAACCTATTTTGCGCGGGCCATTGCGGCGCATCCCAAAGACTTCACGCCCTATCTCGCGCTAGGCGATCTCTACACGGCGGAGCGCAACTTCAAGTCTGCGGAAGCGAATTACGAGAATGCCTACCAGCGGATGCCCACCAACGCGCTCATCATCGCTGGGGGAGCAAATGCTGCTCTGGAGGCCCACGACATCAACCTTGCTCAACGCTGGCTGGAGCGTGCCAACGACAAAATCAATTCAAGTCCGCAGGTGCAGCGTGAGCGCGAACGCTATCTGACGTTCAAGGGGGATTACGCTGAGTCCGCGAAATTGGGATACAACGTGATCGCCAAGCTTCCTAATGATCGCGAAGGCGTTGTGTACCTTGCTTACGATCTCTATTACCTCGGGCAATACGATGACGCGCTGGCACTTGTAAATAAATACGAGCCGGCGCTAGATAAAGACAAAGATCTCCCGCTCATCGCTGGGAATGTCTATGTCCATAATGGGGACAGGGAAGCGGCGCTGAAAAAGTTTTCGCGCGCTCTCGAGCTCGACCCAAAAATGGCGACTGGGTATGTGAATCGCGGGTTCGTGCTGAATGATCTGCAACAGCCCGCGAAGGCCACTGCCGATTTCCAGACAGCGCTTCAATTGCAGCCTGGGTACGGCGAAGCGCATCTTGGTCTGGCGTACGCGGACCTGCAACTGCATCGCCCTCGACCCGCGCTTTCGCAACTTGAAGCCGCGCAAAAAATTCTGGGCAAGTCCCATGCCTGGCACCTGGCGCGAGCTGAGGCTTTCCGGCAGGAATCGGACTTCCCACATGCGGCCACTGAATACCGCGTCGCGCTCACTGAAGATCCAAAGGACCTCACGAGCCAACTGGCCTATGCTGATGTTCTATACCGGATGCGGGAGTATTCTCAGGCCACCGCTGCGCTCAAAACAGCGCTCAGCCTGTCCCCCTCCGACCCCGCCATTTATGCGCTGATGGCGCAAGTTGATGCGAAACAGGGAAACCGCGAGCAGGCGCTTCGGGACATTCAATCGGCAGAACAATTCGGTGGAGATCGTGTCGAAATCCTGACTGCAACCGGCGATGCTCTACTGACATTGGGTGATCGAAACGCGGCGATGCAGCGTTTCTCGCGGGCTCTTGACGTTCCTGGCGGTGACCGCATCGGGGTGCGCTTGGCGATCGCGCAGATATTTCTACGCCAGGGTCATCCTGATGAGGCTCGTCGCCAGATCGCGCTCGGGTTTGCAGAAGCGCGAATGTTTCCGGATTCGCCGGTGACCGGACAGGATTTTGCGGATGCCGCGAACATCTTTCTGGCTATGCACGACTTTGACTTGGCAGAGAACTATTTCAACAAGGCGCAACTGTCGGGCGCGAATAATAAGATTATCGCCATCGGACTGACGAATACTTACCTGGCGGAAGGAGATACCCAGAAAGCGCAGGCTACGCTGGCCAGCCTTGGGCCAGCCACTGATTTTCGAGATGACTACGATTACATGATGGCTTCGGCGAACTTGTACCGCCAGCGTCAGGACCCGCTGCATTCTCTTGCAGCATTCGCGCAGGCAAGTACGGTTGCAGGCGAGGAAGATCACGGCATAGCGGAGACGTCGCAGTACGCAGAGGCCGATCAGGCGGGTCGCCAACTTAATGACAAAGTCAGCTTCGTACCCGAAGGATCTTTTGCTCCGGCACTGGAAGATATCAATGTGTACACGCTGGATGCAAAGATCCTGGGCGTCACCAATCCCGCTTTGCTGCCGCCGCCCCGCCACTCTTTCCAGGACCTGGTGGAGTCTCATTACCGCGTCCAGTTAGGCCACCTTCCCGTCATTACAGGCTTTGTCGGACAGAGCCTGACAACGGGCAGATTGTTGTTCCCGAGCGTGGGCGTCGTTCAGGATCGCAACACGTACGACACGATTCTGAACGGCGGAATCAATCCCGTGCTCCACATGGGAACGAACACAATCTCCTTCAACGGCGGCCTGCAATTTACATTGCGACGCGACACGATTTCACCGGTTTACATGAGCCAGAACCTCTTCCGGCAATTCCTATATATCTACACAAGCTCGTTTTTCAACTGGGTTTCGATTACCGGCAGTGCCGAGCGCGAGGCTGGTCCCTTCACCGCCCAGACACTGAATTCGCGAGACGCCTTCGCCAACGTCGAGTTCACCGTGGGTCGTCCCTGGGGCAGTACTTCCCTGATCACAGGTTACTCTGTGCGGGATTTGCTGTTTCATCCCATGGTCGAGGAGTATTTCAATACCTCGACATACGCAGGCTTCCAGCATAAATTCGGCAGCCGGCTGACGGCCGCGGTGCTCGCGGAAGACTTGCGCTCCTGGCGCGTCGAGAACACGCGCTACGCAATTGCTCAGGCGCTGTTGCCAGGAGGCCGGTTCGATTTTCGCGCGACCCCGCGATGGAGCGTACAGGGTTCGGTCGTTCTCTCTCGAGGATCGGGATACCACTCTTACGACAACGTTCAAAGTCAGTTCTTGGTTTCGTATGTGCGTCCGCTTCGTGGGAGCGTGAGAGATAGCGTGGGTGAGGTACCCGTTTCATTCCCAATGCGCTTCTCGATCGGAGTTCAGCAACAGACGTTCTACGATTTCCCGGGATCTACCAGGAGCACCGTACTTCCAATTGTGCATTTCACGTTGTTTTAGGATGGTGCGGATCGCTTCGATGACCCTTACAGGAAAAACTCGCGCTCACGACTCTTCCGTTGCGCCCGCGGCGTCTACCCAAGTGCGGGCCAAAGCTCTGCGTCAGAAACTGCTTGGCGGCAGCCTTGCACTCTTGGCGGGTTCGGGGCTGGTCGGAGTTACAAACCTCATCTATAACGTCGCTACCGCGCGCCTCCTCGGACCTACCGGATTTGCGCATGCTACCGCAGTGTATACGCTGTTGATGCTCACGTCGGCCATCACCTTGTCATTCCAGGTGGTCTGCGCGAAATATGTTGCCAGTCACGAGAAGATTGAGGATAAAGCAGCGATCTTCGCCTCGTTGCATTTGCGTGCCTGGATGGCTGGCGTTAGCCTAGGTTTACTTCTGTTCCTGTTCAATCGTGCCATCCAGAAGTATTTGAATTTGCCCGATCAAGTTTTGATTTCTCTCCTCGCCCTGGGCACCGCCTTTTATATTCCACTCGGCGTGCGGCGAGGTTACATCCAGGGGATTCATGCATTCCGGGCGCTCTCGATCAACTTCATGCTCGAAGGTTTGGTCAGACTTGGGGGAGCATATCTCCTGATCCGACTCGGCCTTGGCGTGCAGGGAGCGGTGCTCGCCAGCGTCATCGCCGTGATCGCCTCCTATTTTCTGGCGAAACCCAGTCCCGGATTTGAGTCGCTGCGTTCCCGGCGCATTCCGATTTCATTCGGCGAGGGTCTGCAGGCAATTGTTTTCTTCTCGGGACAAGTGGTCATCAACAATTTTGATATTGTCCTGGTCAAACATTTTTTTGCATCGGACCAGGCTGGCATCTATGCCGCCGTATCCCTTGTTGGACGTTTGGTCAACATGTGTGCTTGGTCGGTGGTGAATACGATGTTTCCGGTCTCGGCTGCGGCCCGGCAAAGCGACCGGGAGGCTCGCCCCGTGTTATTCATGTCATTGTTCCTGGTATTCCTGATTCTGTCGGTGCTGATACTGGGACTGTGGGCCATCCCGAGTTTCCTTTGGAGAACACTGTTCGGTTCGCATTTTGAGCTGGGTAATTACGGAGGGTTGGCGGCCCTGCTTATTCTTTACGCGGTCACGACCGGAATCTATTCCCTCAGCTCGGTGATGATCACCTACGAAATGTCGCGAAAGATTGCGAATACAAGCTGGGTTCAGCTCGCATTCGCCGGGGCGCTCGCACTCGGTATTTGCGTCTTTCATCACAACCTAAGCCAAGTGATCTACGTACAGCTCTGGTTGATGGTGATTCTGTTCGTGATGGTCGCGCTGCCTCTGCTTCGCCGGGAAATTTCACCCCCGGAAGACAGTGAAGTGTATCCCCGCCTGCGCATCACACAGACGATGAGTGAACACCAAGTCATCGCTGAATTCTTGAAGAGCGAGTTCCATCACCCTGAGTTCGAGGAGTACCGGCAGGATTTCGAATATCTGGTAACTCAACCTGACCTTGATAGCGCCCGTGAAAATGCGTTACGCCGTGCGATGCTGTTCTTGCGGAGGGGCGCCATGTGGCGCGAGCTCCCCGATGACACGGAGTGGTTCAAGGTGGAGCTCACCAGGAAGGATTTGGAAAGAATACGATTTTTCCCGCGGGCGCAGTGGCGAAGAGTTGCGGAAGGCAGCTTTTACTTAACGGACATGGTGGACTGTTTGCGAGCTAAGTGGCAGCAATCTCCCGACGACGAATTCTTCCAGAAACTTCGGCGGCTCACGACTTCGGTACAGGAGGGCATCACGGACCCAACTGTGTTGCTCATCGGAGTGGATGCCCAGAGCCCTCTCACGATTCTTGATGGCAACCACCGGATGGCAGCTGCGATGTTGACACAACCGCCCGCCGATCTCGATACCTTTCAATTTATTTGTGGCTTCTCACCAACAATGACGCGATGCTGCTGGTATCGCACCAATGTCAATACCTTGTCTCGCTATTTGACCAACCTTGTGCGCCACATCTTTTACGATCCCGAGTCTGACATAGGCCGCTTCCTGGAAAGCGGTTCCTGATCTGCTTATTGCGGAGCCTGATTTTGCGATGGAGCTTGGGGCGGGTCTAACTCGTTCACGACACTGTTGTCGCGGCGTCGAAGAAGGACAGGCTCAGATTGGCGCCGCAGAGCGTCGCGTTCCTGCGTGACTTTAGCACCAACGAGTCCGTCGTTATCAGCGGCGACCGCGAAAAGTTTCCGCCCCTCGGCAGTTTGCCGGGTCGCAACTCCCACGGTTGCCGACGCCCCGCCGGATTGGCGAGCATGATCATAGAAGAATTGGGCCGTCTCCTGATCTCCCCCTAACTCCGCGACATAGCCGATATTGTTCAAAGTAAATGCATTGTTCGGATCAAGAGTATAAGCTTTGCGAAAGTCAGTGTCGGCTGTACGCAGGTCGTTGCGATTTACCGCCGATACCCCACGCAGGTTCAATTCTGCAACTTGCTCATTCAGATCGTTCTCGCGAGAGAGGTGAGAGCGCAGGGTCTTCGCATTCT
>Ga0102924_1005157_pt1 | contig 12811 bp, 15 predicted proteins | sample PaiPotPPM11metaG_FD_80116 | JGI IMG/M metagenome (GOLD analysis project Ga0102924, IMG submission 80116) | Iron sulfur acid spring bacterial and archeal communities from Banff, Canada, to study Microbial Dark Matter (Phase II) - Paint Pots PPM... ... | reverse complement strand
GGCATGGCGCTGCATTTCGCCGGCTGCTGCCACCCGCTGCCGGGCGACCGTATCGTCGGCATCGTCACCACCGGCAAGGGCGTGACGATCCACACGATCGATTGCGATACGCTGGAAACCTTCACCGACGAGCCCGAGCGCTGGCTCGACGTCGCCTGGACCAGCGACGAGAACGAGTCGATCCATGTCGGCCGCATTCACGTCACGATCGCCAACGAGCCGGGCAATCTCGGCAGCCTGACGACGACGATCGGCAAGCAAGGCGGCAACATCAGCAACCTGAAAATCACCAACCGCTCGATCGATTTCTTCGAGATTATGGTCGATATTCAGGTCGCCGACGTGAAGCAACTGTCGACGATCATCGCAGCGCTGCGCGCGACTCCGGTCATCAATTCCGTCGAACGCGCGCGCGGCTGACGCAATGCCGTCATTGCGAGGAGCCACGGACGACGAAGCAATCTCGACGGCAATGCGCAACCCGGGACGAGATGGCTTCGCACCGTTTATCCTCGGGCCGGCCGGAGGCTGGCGCCGTGGGCTCGCAATGACAGCCCGGCTTCCATGATTATCGGCGTCGGCAGCGACCTCGTCGACATTCGCCGCATCGAGCAGGCCATCCAGCGCTTCGGCGACCGGTTTCTTGACCGCATCTTCACCGAGACCGAGCGCCGGCGCTGCGATCGGCGCGCCAGCCCGGCGGCGAGCTATGCCCGCCGCTTTGCCGCCAAGGAGGCGGCGGCGAAGGCGCTCGGCACCGGCTTCCGCCAAGGCGTGTTCTGGCGCGACCTCGGCGTCGTCAACCTGCCGACCGGGCAGCCGGGGATGCGGTTCACCGGCGGCGCATTGGCGCGGCTCGAAGCGATCACCCCGGCCGGCATGGGCGCGCAGATTTCGGTGACCCTGACCGACGAGCCGCCGCTCGCCCAGGCCGTCGTCATCATCGCCGCCGTCCCGCCCGCCGCCGGGACCGAAGCGTAGGTGCGGCGGGCATGTGCTTGACTTGCCCGGTCCGGGCTGTCTCTCTCCGCCGCGGCATGCGCTCCCGGGTCAGGCGATGAGATCGCGTTCGGTGTCCAAATCCGCGACCAAAAAGAAGGCATCCGGCGGTTTCCTCGAAACCCTGAAGACGATCGTCTATGCCGTGCTGATCGCGCTGGTGGTACGGACTGTCGCCTACGAGCCGTTCAATATCCCGTCGGGCTCGATGATCCCGACCTTGCTGATCGGCGACTACCTGTTCGTCTCGAAATTCTCCTACGGCTATAGCCGCTTCTCGCTGCCGTTCGGGTTGCCGCTGTTTTCCGGGCGCATTTCGGTCCCGGGGCTGTCGCACCTGCCGCAGCGCGGCGAGGTCACCGTATTCAAGCTGCCGACCGACACCTCGACCGATTACATCAAGCGCATTGTCGGGCTTCCCGGCGACCATATCCAGGTGCGGCACGGGCAGCTTTACATCAACGACCAACTCGTGCCGCGCCGCGACGATCCTAGCTGCCGCAACGACGAGGCCGGGTTCCCGCTGCAAATGCAGCACGGCTTTATGGAAAGTCTGCCGCGCGGGCCGGGCCAGCCGCCGGTCGAGCATTGCATCGTCAAGATCGGCGACGATGGCCCGCTCGACAACACGCCCGTCTACGACGTGCCGCCCGGCCATTATTTCGGCATGGGCGACAACCGGGATAATTCGCAGGACAGTCGCGTCTTGTCGGTGGTCGGGTACATCCCGGCGGAGAATCTCGTCGGCCAGGCACAGATCATCTTTTTCTCGACCGACGGCTCGGCGCGGCTGTGGGAATTCTGGCGGTGGCCATTCGCGGTCCGCTACAGCCGCTTGCTGCATCTGGTGCGTTGACCGCCGCCGCAATGCAGGCCGAGGCCGGCGGCCAGACGAACGCGCAGGGCGCCGACGACAAGCCGCCGATCAAAGAGCTGGAACGGGCCCTCGGCTACGCCTTCCATCAGTCGGAATTGCTGGCCGAGGCGCTGACCCATTCGAGCGCAATCGGGCAACAGCCGCCGCGGCGCAAGGGGCGCCGCCCCCCGCAGCGCAATTACGAGCGTCTCGAATTCCTCGGCGACCGCGTGCTCGGACTGGTCATCGCCGATCTATTGTGGCGGCGCTTCGAAAGCGAGGCCGAAGGGCATCTGACGCGTCGCTTCGCGCGGCTGGTGCAGCGGGACACTTTGGCGGGCGTCGCGGCAGGGCTCGGCCTCGACCGGCACCTCAACCTGTCGCGCGGCGAGGCGATGTCGGGGACGAGCCGCAGCCCAACCGTTCTCGCCGACGCCTGCGAGGCGGTGATCGCCGCCGTCTATCTCGACGGCGGCATCGATGCCGCGCGCGACGTCATCCAGCGCATCTGGGAGCCGCTGGTCGCCGACATGGCGCGGCCGCCGCGCGATCCGAAGGCGGCCTTGCAGGAATGGACCCAGGCGCGCGGCCTCGGCCTGCCGGGGTACCGCGTGGTGGAGACCGCCGGTCCCGGACATGCGCTGCGCTTTACCGTGGCGGTACAGGTCGCCGGCTTCGACGAGGCGAGCGCCACCGCCGGCTCGAAGCGCGCCGCCGAGGCCGCCGCGGCAGCAGCATTGCTGGAGCTGCTGGCGCCCACCACTTGACCAAGATGTCCCCTGCCGCCGAAAGCCCATGCTGCGGCTATGTCGCGTTGATCGGCGCGCCCAACGCCGGCAAGTCGACGCTGCTGAACCGCCTGGTCGGCCGCAAACTGGCGATCGTCACGCCGAAAGTGCAGACGACGCGGGCGCGGCTGCTCGGCATTGCGATCGAGGGCAAGGCGCAGCTGATCTTTGTCGATACGCCGGGGATTTTCGAGCCGCGCCGCCGGCTCGACCGGGCGATGGTCGCCGCCGCCTGGGCCGGTGCCAGCGACGCCGACCAGACCGTGCTGCTGGTCGATGCCGCCCGCGCCGCGCAGAAAGGGCTCGATGCCGATAGCGGGCGGATCGTCGAGCGGCTCGCCGCGGCCGGACGCCCGGCGATCCTGGCGCTCAACAAGGTCGATCTGGTCCGCCGCGAGAAATTGCTCGGCATCGCCGACGATCTGTTCCGCCGCGGCGGGTTCGCGCACGTGTTCATGATCTCGGCGCTGACCGGCGACGGCACCGACGATCTGAAGCAGCACCTCGCCGCGGCGGTGCCGCCCGGTCCCTGGCTGTTTCCGGAGGACCAGCTGTCCGACGCGCAGGAGCGCTGGATCGCCGCCGAGGTGACGCGCGAGCAGGTGTTTCTGCAATTGCACGACGAGCTGCCCTACGCCGCGACGGTCGAGACCGAGAGCTGGCAGGAGCGCCGCGACGGCAGTGTCCGCATCGAGCAGGTGATCTTCGTCCGCCGGGAGACGCAGCGCGCGATCGTGCTCGGCGAAGGCGGCCGGCGCATCAAGACGATCGGGGCTCGGGCGCGGGCCGAGCTCGAAACGATGCTGGACCGCCGCGTCCATCTGTTCCTGTTCGTCAAGGTGCGGGAAAATTGGCTCGACGATCCCGAACGCTTCGCCGCGATCGGTCTCGACTACACCGCGTGATAGCCTTCCTGAATGGAATGGCGTGACATCGGCTTCGTGCTGGCGGCACGGCGGCACGGCGAAGGGGCGCTGATCGCCGAGCTGCTGACCGCCGAGCACGGCCGCCATGCCGGGCTCGTGCGCGGCGGCCAGTCGCCGCGGCGCCGGGCGCTGTTCCAGCCGGGCAATCTGGTTGCGGCACACTGGCGCGGCCGGCTGCCCGAGCATCTGGGCCATCTCGAATGCGAATTGGTGCGGGCCTATGCGGGCGCCCTGATCGACGACCCGGACCGACTCGGGGGCCTCGCCGCGGCGGCGGCACTGGCAGCCGCCGCCCTGCCCGAACGCGAGCCGCACAGCGATGTCTACGCCTCGTTCGCGGCGCTGATCGCCGCGCTCGATTCTGGCGACGCATGGGCGCAGCATTATGTCGGCTGGGAGCGCGACCTGCTGGCGGCGCTCGGCTTCGGGCTCGACCTCAGCCGTTGCGCCGCCACCGGGACGACCGCCGACCTCGCCTATGTGTCGCCGCGGACCGGCCGGGCGGTGTCGCGCGGCGCCGGCGCGCCCTACCATGACAAGCTGTTGCCGCTGCCCGATTTTCTGTGGCGCGATGCGGCGGTGGACGCGGCCGCGATCGCCGCCGGCCTCGACCTGACCGGGTACTTCCTCGAGCACCATCTGTTGGCACCGCAGAGCCGTCCGATGCCCGAACCGCGGCAGCGATTTTGCGACCGCATGCGGCGCGCCGCCGCCGCTGCTACGATCGCCGCCACTCAGTAGAAAGAGGTCATTGAAGGCATGTCCGATCCCGGTTTTGCCGGCGAGATTCGCGACGTAGATTTCGCCGACGCGCTCGGCGAGCGCTATCTCTCCTATGCGCTGTCGACGATCATGTCGCGCTCGTTGCCCGATGTGCGCGACGGGCTGAAGCCGGTGCATCGCCGCATCCTGCACGCGATGCAGCAGCTGCGGCTCGACCCGGCCTCGGGCTACAAGAAATGCGCCCGAGTGGTCGGCGACGTCATCGGCAAATACCACCCGCATGGTGAGTTGGCGGTGTACGACGCGCTGGTCCGCCTTGCCCAGGAGTTCTCGCAGCGTTACCCGCTGGTCGATGGCCAGGGCAATTTCGGCAATGTCGACGGCGATAACGCGGCGGCGATGCGCTACACCGAGAGCCGGCTTTCGGCCGTTGCCGCGGCGATGCTCGAAGGACTCGACGAGGATTCCGTCGATTTCCGGTCTACCTATGACGGCGAGGAGGAGGAGCCGCTGGTTCTGCCGGCGCGCTTCCCGAACCTGCTGGCCAACGGTTCGGCCGGCATCGCGGTCGGCATGGCGACCAGCATCCCGCCGCACAATGTCGGTGAGCTCTGCGCTGCATTGCAGCACCTGATCGATCAGCCGAATTGCGCCGTGCCGGAGCTGGCCGCGCATCTCCCGGGCCCGGATTTTCCGACCGGCGGCGTGCTGGTGGAGTCGGCCGAGGCCGTCGCCGAAGCCTATGCCACCGGCCGCGGCAGCTTCCGCCTGCGCGCCCGCTGGGAACGGGAGACCCAGCCTCACGGGCTGTACCAGATCGTCGTTACCGAAATCCCGTACCAGGTCCAGAAGGGGAAGCTGGTCGAACGCATCGCCGCGCTGCTGGCCGAGCGCAAGTTGCCGCTGCTCGCCGATGTGCGCGACGAATCGGCCAGCGAAATCCGCCTCGTGCTGGAGCCGCGCAACCGCAACGTCGATGCCGACGTGCTGATGGAGCAGCTGTTCCGCACGACCGACCTTGAAACCCGCGTGCCGCTGAACATGAACGTGCTCGACGCCGCCGGCGTGCCGCGGGTGATGAATTTGAAGGAGGTGTTGCAGGCCTTTCTCGACCACCGCCGCGAGGTGTTGCAGCGGCGCAGCCGGCACCGGCTCGCCGCGGTCGCGCGGCGCATGGAAGTCTTGCGCGGCCTTGTTATCGTCTATGTCAACCTCGACGAGGTCATCCGCATCATCCGCGAGGAGGACGACCCGAAGGCCGAGATGATGGCGCGCTGGGACCTGACCGAGGTGCAGGTCGAGGCGATCCTCAACATGCGGCTGCGCTCGCTGCGTCGGCTCGAAGAAATCGCCCTGCGCAAGGAATTGGAGCAGCTCGGCACGGAGGCGGGCGGCCTCGAAGCCCTGCTCGCCAGCCCGAAGCGGCAATGGCGGGCGCTGGCCAAGGAGGTCGCCGGCATCGCCGCGGAATTCGGCGGCGACACGCCGCTCGGCCGCCGCCGCACCCTGATCGGCGCCGCGCCGGCCGAAGTCGAGATCCCGGTCGCGGCGCTGGTCGAGCGCGAGCCGGTCACCGTGCTGTGCTCGGAAAAGGGCTGGATCCGGGCGATCAAGGGCCACAACGTCAACCTCGCCGAGCAGAAGTACAAGGAAGGCGACGCGCCGCGCTTCGCGATCCAGGCGGAGACAACCGACCGCCTCGTCGTGTTCGGCAGCAACGGCCGGTTCTACACGCTTGCGGTCGACCGGCTGCCCGGGGGACGCGGCCAGGGCGAGCCGTTGCGGCTGATGATCGATCTGCCGAACGAGCACGACATCATCTCGATGTTCGCGCACCGGCCCGGTCTGAAATTACTGGTCGCGGCGCAGGACGGGCGCGGCTTCCTGATCGATGGCGACGAGGCGCTGGCGCAGACCCGTTCGGGCAAGCAGGTGCTGACCCCCGGCGCGGACGCGACGGCGGCGGTGTGCGTGCCGGCCGAGGGCGACACCGTCGCTTTTGTCGGCGACAACCGCCGCATGCTGGTCGTCGACCTCGCCGAGATTCCGGAGATGGCGCGCGGCCGCGGCGTGATCCTGCAGCGCTTTCGCTCCGGCGGCCTCGCCGACGCCAAGGTGTTCCGGCTCGCCGAAGGCCTGTCCTGGCGCCAGGGCGAGAACCGCACCCGCACCGAATTCGATCTGACCCCGTGGCGCAGCGCCCGCGGCGGCGCCGGCCGCAGCGTGCCGCAGGGCTTCCCGCGCTCGGGCAAATTCGGCTAAGGGCGGCCGAAGTCGACGGCGGTGCTGTTGGCGCCGCACAAAAGGACCGCGACCCGCTCGTCCGGTGCGGGCCGATAGCTACCGGAGAGAAGCGCCGCCAGGGCGGCGCCGCCGCCGGGTTCGGCGACGATGCGCAGGCGGTCCCACAGCGCACGCTGGGCTGCGGCGATCGCGTCGTCGGAAACGAGGGCCACGCGCTCGACATACTGGCGGGCGATCGGAAACATCAATTCGCCGACCCGGCGCGGCGCCAGCGAGTCGGCGGCAATGCCGCCGGCCGGCGCGTCGACCGGACGCCCGGCGTCGAAGGCGGCGTGCAGGGTCGGCGCCGCCTCGGGCGGCAACCACGGCGCCGCCGCCGCCAACCGCGACCAAGAGCGTGTCGGTCTCGGGCGCGTCCTGTTCCAGTTCGAGCCCGACCGAGCCTTGGCCTAGCAGTGTTTCCGGCTGATCGTAAGCATGGATCTGCACCGCGCCGGTGCGGGCGGTGAAGTCTTCGCTCACCGCCAGGGCATCGGCATATCGCGCGCCGCCGACCACCAGATCGGCGCCGTAGCTGCGGATGCGCTGCTGCTTCGTCGCCGACGTCACCTCGGGCACGAAGATCGTCGCCTTGATGCCGAGCCGCATCGCCGCATAGGCGGCGGCGGCGCCGTGGTTGCCGCCCGAGGCGGCGACGATGCCGGCCGGCGGCACTGCGCGGCTCAGCAGATTGGCGAAGGCGCCGCGCGGCTTGAAAGAACCGGTGTGCTGCAGGAATTCGAGCTTGAAGAGGAGGGCGCCGGGCTCGAGGCCGAAATCGGTGCGGTCGAGTCTGATGACCGGGGTGCGGCGGATGTGCGGCCGGATCAACCGCTCGGTTGCGGCGATCCGATCACGGGTGATTGATGCGGTATTCATAGCCGCACGATCCCATAGGCTCTGCGGGACCGGTCCAAACTTTATTGTATTCCGGTGGAGACCGGGATCCACTGCGCCACAGCCTCTGCATCGGACCGGTGGGTCCCGGCTTTCGCCGGGACGATAGTTTTTTGGTTCGTTGCCCGTCCTGCCGCTGGTCCGCTAAAACTGCCGTATGAGCGAAGCTGCCGAGCCGACCACCACCCTCGACGCGACCGGGCTGCTATGTCCGTTGCCGGTGCTGAAGGCGCGCCGGGCGCTGAAAGACGTGCCGGCCGGCGGCATCCTCGAAGTGCTGGCGACCGACCCCGGCGCGACCAAGGATTTCGAGCATTTCTGCCGCACGACCGGCTGCGAATTGGTCGAGGCGAGCGAGGCCGAGGGCGTGCTCCGCTTTCGGTTGAAGAAACCGGCCTGATCCGATGCGCCCGGTCAGCCCACTCCATCTTGCCGTCCCGACGCGGCGACGACGACGACCGTTCTAGCCCCGCAAGGGCATGGATCAACGGCGCAGGGTCATCCGGCCCTGCCGCCTCGTCGCCATACGCATCCGCAGGGACAGAGATGACCGCTACCATCGTCGCCACCCGTCTGATCGACGGCCACAGCTACCGGATCGATACCGACCCGGACCGGCTCGATATCGCGCTGATCCATGATTTTCTCGCCAGCCAATCGCATTGGGCGCGCGGCATCACACGCGATGTCCTCTGCCGCGCGATCGCCAATTCGATGGTGTTCGGCCTCTATCGCGGCGATGTCCAGATCGGCTTTGCGCGCGTCGTGACCGACCGCGCCACCTTCGCCTATCTCGCCGACGTGTTCGTGATCGCCGGTTCGCGCAATGCCGGGATCGGGCAGTGGCTGATCGAGACAATCCTGGCGCATCCCGAGATGCAGGGACTGCGCCGGTGGCTCCTGGTCACCGCCCGTGCCGAGAGCCTTTATCGGCGCTGCGGGTTTGCCGATTTGCAATCGCGGCTATGCTATCTGGAACGGTTCGATGCGGCGGCTTATGCGGGCACCGGCGAGGCTTCCCCGGTCTGAGCCTCGCGCGATCGGACCTCGACGATGGAGGCAGGCATGGCGGCGCTGATCACGATCCCACGGCAGATCATCATCGGCGGCGGGGCGCTCGCCGAGTTGCCGGCGGTGCTCGGCCGCTTCGGCTTGTCGCGTCCGCTGATCGTCACCGACCCGTTCATGGCGAAGAGCGGCATCCTCGCCCGCGCCACCGCGCTGCTCGACGGCGCCGGCATCGCCCGCGCGGTGTTCTCCGACACCGTGCCGGACCCGACCATCGATGTCGTCGAGGCGGGCGCCGCCCGAATGCGGGACGGCGATTTCGACAGCCTCGTCGCGATCGGCGGCGGCAGCCCGATCGATACCGCCAAGGCGATGTCGGTGCTGTACGCCAATGGCGGCCGCATGCGCGACTACAAGGTGCCGAACGAGATCCCGAAGGCCGGGCCGCCGCTCGTCGCGATCCCGACCACCGCCGGCACCGGCTCGGAGGTGACGCGCTTCACTGTGATCACCGACACCGAGACCGACGAGAAGATGCTGATCGCGGGTCTCGCCTGCTGCCCGACCGCGGCAATCGTCGATTACGAGCTGACGTTGACGATGCCGCTGCGGCTGACCGCCGATACCGGCATCGATAGCCTGACGCATGCTATCGAGGCCTATGTCAGCCGCCGCGCCAACCCGTTCACCGACGGGCTGGCAACGACTGCGATGGGGCTGATCGCCAAGAACATCCGCACCGCCTGCGCCGACCCGGACAACCGTGCGGCGCGGGAGGCGATGATGCTCGGCGCGACCAAGGCCGGAATGGCGTTCTCAAACGCCAGCGTCTGCCTCGTGCACGGCATGAGCCGGCCGATCGGCGCCTTCTTCCATGTGCCGCATGGGCTGTCGAACGCGATGCTGCTGCCGGAGATCACCGCGTTCTCGGCGCCGGCGGCGCTGGAGCGCTATGCCGATTGTGCCCAGGCGATGCGGGTGGCAAAAGAGGGCGAAGGCAGCCAGGCCGCGGTCGCCCGGTTGCTCGATGAACTGCGCCGGCTCAACGACGATCTGAAGGTGCCGAGCCCGAAGGCCTACGGCGTTGACCGCGCCCGCTACGACGAATTGCTGCCGGTGATGGCGGCGCAGGCGCTGGCCTCGGGCTCGCCGGCCAACAACCCGCGGGTGCCGAGCGAAGGCGAAATCATCGAGCTGTATCGGCGGGTGTACGAGTAGCAGCTCAGTCCAGCTTGACCTGGATTTCGTCGCCGACGAGCCGGACCGGGTAGGTCTTCAGGTCCTCGGTCACCGGTGGGCACAGCGCCTTGCCGGTCTTCGGGTCGAAGCGGCCGGCATGCAGCGGGCATTCGATCTCGTCACGGTCGAGCCACCCGTCGGACAATTTGGCGTAGGCGTGGGTGCAGATGTCGTCGGTCGCGTAGAGGGTGCCGCCGAGGTCGTAGAGCGCGATCTCCTTGCCGCCGACGACGATTCCGAGCACCTCGCCTTCGGCAAGCTTGCTCCGGTCAGCCGCCTTCACCCACCCCTCGTCGCTCATCTGCGGCTAGCCCCTTAGACGCCCGTATCCGGCGAGAACGCCTTGAAGGCGATGATCGTGAACGTGTCCTTGATGCCCGGCAAGGTCTGCAATTTCTCGGTGACGAAGTGGCCGATATCGGCGCTGTCGGGCAGGTAGCATTTCATCAGGAGGTCATACTGGCCGGAGGTCGAATAGACCTCCGAGACCTGCTCGATCTCGCCGACCGCGGCATCGGCCACGGTGTAGGCCTGGCCGAGATCGCATTTGACCATGACGAAGATGGTTTTCACCGCAACCTCCTGCCGCCGGCCGTGCCGCCCGAATTCGGGCGGCTGCCAGTTTAACGCAGAAAGGCCGGCATATGATCGCCGAAGCCGACGACGCGGCGTTCTTCGCGCTCGCGCTCGCGCGCCGGGGCGGCCGGGCGGGGCTGCGGCTTCGGTGCCGGGCGCGGGAACGGCGTCACGTTATCCTTGCGCGGCGGCTCGCGGCTGTCGGTGTGCTCGGGCCCTTGGGCGTGGCGCGCCTCGGGTTGGCGCTCGGCCGGGCGCGCCGGACGTGACGGACGCGCCCGCGGGCGTTCGGACGGCCGCGCGGCGGCGGCGCTGGATTTCGCGGGGCTCCGGCCGCGACCGCGGCGACGGTCGCCGCCCTGCATATCCAATTCGGCAGACGCAATCCCGGGAATGGTCACAACCGGAATGTCCTTGCCGATCAGAGCGACGATGGCGGCGACCGCCTTGCCGTCATCGGGCGCGGCCAGCATGAACGAGCGTCCGGGCTGACCCGCCCGACCGGTGCGGCCGATGCGGTGGATGTAGTCTTCGGCGTGGTACGGCACGTCGAAGCAGAAGACGTGGCTGAGGCCCTCGATATGGATACCGCGGGCGGCGACATCGCTGCACACCAGCAGGCGGATTTCGCTGTTCTTAAAGCGCTCCAGGGTCTCGGTACGCTTCGGCTGCGACATGTCGCCATGCAAGGCCGCGGCGTCGAGGCCGTGGCGGGACAGCGAACGCTGCAGGATGTCGACGTCGCGCTTGCGGTTGCAGAAGATCAGCGCGTTCTTGACGTCCTCGCTGGAGATCAGCCGGCGCAGCGCCTCGCGCTTTTCCTCCGGATCGAGAACGATGATCGCTTGCGCCACGGTGGCCGCGGGCGAGGCCGGCGGCGCGACCGAGACCGACACCGGGTCGTTCAGGAAGGCATCGCCGAGGCGGCGGATTTCCGGCGGCAGGGTGGCCGAGAAGAACAGCGTCTGGCGCCGCTTCGGCAACAGCGACACGATGCGCTCGACATCGGGGATGAAGCCCATGTCGAGCATGCGGTCGGCCTCGTCGATGACCAGGATTCGCACGTCCGACATCAGGATCTTGCCGCGCTCGAACAGATCGATGAGGCGGCCCGGGGTCGCGATCAGCACGTCGACGCCGCGGTCGAGCTTGCGTTCCTGGTCGGAAAAGCTTTCGCCGCCGATCAACAGGGCGGTGCTGAGCTTGTGATGCTTGCCGTAGACCTCGAACGCGGCCTCGACCTGGGTCGCCAATTCGCGCGTCGGTTCGAGGATCAGCGAGCGCGGCATGCGCGCCCGGGACCGCCCCGCGGTCAGCTTGTCGATCATCGGCAGGGCAAAACTCGCGGTCTTGCCGGTGCCGGTCTGGGCGCAACCGAGCAGGTCGCGGCCGCTGATGACGAGGGGGATGGCTTGCTGCTGGATCGGCGTGGGGTCTGTATAGCCGGCGTCGGTAACCGCCCGCAGCAGATCGGGCGATAGTCCAAGTTCGTTAAATTGCATTGAGAATGGGTTGCCTTGCGCAAGAATCGGGCGAGGGATCGCCCGACAGCTTAGGTAAGCCTGATTGCCGAAAAGTCAACGCGTTTTGGGGGCCTGGGCGTTCCGTCGCACCGCAAAAAAGATCGGAGCGGCCCGTGTCAGCGGCGGCGGAATTGCGGGCGCGGCGCCGAGATCGGCGGTGCCGTCGTGTCCTTGTGGCGGAAGTTGATGCGGCCTTTGGTCAGATCGTAAGGCGTCATCTCAACGGTGACCCGGTCGCCGGCAAGGATGCGGATCCGGTTCTTTTTCATCTTGCCTGACGAATAGGCGAGCGTCTCGTGCCCATTGTCGAGCCGCACCTTGAACCGGGCGTCAGGCAGCAATTCGAGCACGACGCCATCGAATTCGATCAGGTCTTCCTTAGCCAATGATGTCACCTCTCACGTTAAAGAAGGATGCGGAAAGGGGCGCCGCGGCGCCCCTTTCGCTGCCCGGCCTCAGACCGGGCGAAGGTTGATGGCCGAGACACGGCCCCGCTGGCCTTGCTCAAGCTCGTAACTCAGTTGCTGGCCCTCCTGCAGCCCGTCCAATCCGGCGCGCTCGACCGCCGAGATATGCACGAACACGTCGTCGCCGCCCGTCGTGGGCTTGATGAACCCAAAACCCTTTTGGGAATTGAACCACTTGACCGTACCGGTCGCCATCAGCAAGAACTCCAAATCAGTAACAAAGGCCGCCGTACCTGCGCGCGACGGATCAGGACCGCCGGATCGTAAACACGGAAAGCAACTGGAGATTACCGCCGCGCCGCCGAACCCGACCGGGCTGACTTGCCCTAGTTAGGCGGAACCGCAAATTTCCGCAAGGTGGGCCGCCGTTTGCCTGCGTCCCGATGCGGGATTTGGTCGTCGCCGGAAGACGCTTTTTTGGGTCCCTCGCTGCAAATGCAGCGGAAATGCAGCGACAGATTTGCAACACTCTGCCGCCGCACCCGCAGGCGGGACGCTTCGACCTGGGCCGCCGCCACCTAAACAT
>Ga0102924_1005156_pt1 | contig 12811 bp, 14 predicted proteins | sample PaiPotPPM11metaG_FD_80116 | JGI IMG/M metagenome (GOLD analysis project Ga0102924, IMG submission 80116) | Iron sulfur acid spring bacterial and archeal communities from Banff, Canada, to study Microbial Dark Matter (Phase II) - Paint Pots PPM... ... | reverse complement strand
GCTAGACGCTCAATCTCGACAATGCGAGGCACGTCTGACATTGTCATGCGATCAATGGCGTAACGCACCCTCTTCCCTTTCTGTACTAGGTTGATCATTTGGCGAACCGGCCTTTCTCCCCAACAACGGCTGCTTGCGAGAGCTGCTGGTAATCGATGGGCGCCTCAAATAAAATGGCTCAAGCAGCAACGGATCGTCCAGGCGATTTTCGTCCAGGCGTTGCTGGGCCAGACAGGCCAGGACAGACGCGCGCCGGGCCGATTGGATGGGCGAAGCAAAAAAGGCCCGACCCTGCATATTCGTGGACAGCGCCTCGCGCGAAGAATCGCTAATCTCGCCACAGAAGAAGCAGGGAGCGGCCTGAACCTCCCCAGCACTTTCCAATTGAGCAGAGATCTCCCGAACGTAGTGAGCAAGATCCTGGGGAGAGAGCAATTGATAATCGCCAAGCTGCTGTGGAGTATATGTCACAATCCCCGCGCGCTCCTGGCCCGCAAAGAGATAACAGGCCGCGTAGAGTTCGGAGCGTCCTGCCTCCAGCAGCGAGCAGACCAGGCCGGGCCACTGCTGGCACTGAGCCGCGCCCACTTCCAGGGTAGTGATACCAACCAGTGGTTTGCGCAAAGCAAAAGCCAGCGTTTTCGCGGTCGCCACTGCCACGCGTACACCATTAAACGAGCCGGGGCCAGTTGCCACAGCCAGACCTTCCAGGGCGGACATGGCGACATCGCCCTCAGCGAGCAGGCGCTGAACGCGTTCTAATAGTTCCACACTATGGTTATTGCCGACATGCCAGCTATATTCGCCATAGAGGCGCTCCTCACTGCAGAGGGCTACGCTGGCCTGGCGGGTAGAAGTATCAAGAGCCAGGAGTAACATAGGTTATTTTTTGAAATTGCCTCAGCAGTTCACAATAGCGAGCGCCGCTCGCGATAAATAAGAGACCGCGCTTGGTTTCGCTCAACATTTTGAGACGAATGCGTAGATGGTCAGCAGGCCAGTAGAGATCGGCTCGTTCAGCCCACTCAACAATACAAACGCCATTGCTATCAAAATACTCTTCAAAACCCAGATCAAAAATTTCAGCGGCATCGTCCAGACGATAAAGATCGAAATGGTAGAGCGCCGGTCCGACACGAGCCGGTTCCCCAGCTCTCTGCGGGCGAGCTTGACCAGAGTATTCTTTCAACAGGGTAAAAGTCGGGCTATTGATGTTCGCCGTAATATCCAGTCCCAGGGCCAGACCCTGAGTGAACGTGGTCTTGCCGGTACCAAGCTGACCCTCCAGCAAAAGAAGTTCCCCACCCTGCAACAATTCGCCCAGGCGCATACCCAAACGCTGGGTTTGTTCTACGCCATGGCTGATACTATCGAGAGTGTAACTGCTCTCTTCCTGGACATTTCTGGTCAATAGAGCACCTTTCAAGCACCAAAACTAGATGAAAAGGGCGAGGCCTGTTTTTTAGGACCAGGGAGAGGTTATCTCTTTCCTCTCCCTGATGAAACGCCTACCATTATACCATAGTTTACCCGAATCAACGAAGTTTGGCCCCGCAATTTCGGCAATACAGGGCATTTGGCCGCACAGGATTGCCACAAGAGGGACAAAGGACGGATTGGACTTGCGGCGGATTGAGCGGAGCCGGTCCGACAGGCTGCTGGGACATGCCCGGATTTGAAGTGGCAGAAGGCGGCACATAGGTAGGAGTTGGCGGCGTATAATCGGCGGTCTGAGCGGGCGCGAGCTGCTGCGCGGGATAGTTCTCTTTTTTGATCTCCATTAACTGCGTTTCGCGATTCTGCACGTCGTGATCGAGCTCCTGAATACTGGCGCAGAGTCGCGAAAGATGCGCATCTGTCAGTGCGCTCTTCTGATAGAGATCGATGGCCGTCTGGGCCAGATCGTTGAGCAATTTCTCACGCTGCTCCAGAAGCTGATCAACTTCGGTCTGTTTGCTGCGCACGCGCATTTGTTTTTGCGCTTCCCAACTGGTACGACTAACCGCAGCACTGACCCCTTTTTTCACGGAATCAAGAAAATCTGCCATAACCTGAACCCTCCATGCGATACTTTGCTATTTGCTTTATCTTGTGTTTTAAACTATGATGCAGTGATTGCATGCTGATACACGCGAATCTCTTCGAGCTTGCCTATCGACGTAAACTGCACCGCGACCACATCGATGCGCCAGGAGCAGTCCGGCAGGTTGTGTAGCTCCAGGTAGCAGCAGGCGACCTCCTGAAGCTTTCTGGCTTTGCGGCTATTCACCGCCTCTTCGGGCAACCCATACGCCGTACCACGCCTGGTTTTCACCTCGATAAAGACCAGATCCTGACCTTCTTCGGCCACCAGATCGATCTCGCCGGAGCGGCAGCGAAAATTGCGCTCGATAATGCGGTAGCCACGCCCTTCCAGGCTAGCGCTGGCGAGCCGCTCACCAAGACTGCCAAGCTTCTGACGACCATCGCTCGTTTTTTTCTGCGTGCTATCCACCATGCTCCCCACACAATTTGAGAGATACTCTATTACATACATACGTTGTTCAACAGGATGAGTTGTACCGGGCGTCTCTTTGCCACAAGAATATCCTAGATAGGGTATGATTGCAAGAGATTGTCGAGGATTTTTCTGCTGTTAGGAAGGAAAGAGAGATGAACAATCCCCTGGTATTTATCCACGGCGCGGGCGATAGCGCGCGGGCATGGCGGGAGCAAGTAGCATATTTTGGCGCGCGAGCATACGCGCTTGACTTGCCAGGACACGATGAGCGGCCCGATACGCTGCCGGAGCAGGTCAGTGTCGCGGATTACGCGCGGGCAGTGCATGAGATCGTCACGCAAGAATTGCACCTGGAGCACCCGGTGATTGTGGGGCACTCTCTGGGCGGCTTGATCGCGCTGCAAATGGGGCTGGATTTTGGCGCGGACCCGGGCGGACTGGTCTTGATAGGTAGCGGAGCGCGTATGCGCGTGTTGCCAGCGTTGCTGGAAACAGCACGCACAGACCCGGAGCAGGCGCTGAGCACGCTCAAACACTTTTCGCTCGCGCCACAGAGCGATCTGCCCCTGGCCACACGTTTGCTCAAAGAGCAGGCCAACCCCAAACCAGGCATCCTCTACCGCGACCTGATGGCCTGCAACAGCTTTGATGTCATGGATAGGCTCCAGGAACTGCATCACCTGCCAACTCTGATCATTTGCGGCGCTGAAGAGCGTAATGCGCCTGTCAAGTATAGCGAATATCTACACGCGCAGATCACCGGTTCCACGCTCCAGATCATCCCTGGCGCGGGACACTATGTCCAGAGAGAAAAGCCGGAAGAGGTAAATCGTGCAATAGCAGAGTGGTTGCAGGGAAAATAGCCTCTCGACGCCCTGCATGCATTCATGTTACAATGGACAAAACAACATCTCAAAGTGATGAGAACTTCCCACATCACTTTTCTCAGTATAGCTGAGTATATGTACCGAGGATATTTTTGCAACTGGATCGGCAATGTAGGCCAATCCACATGAGGGGGCGATGGTATTATGTCAGGTCATTCAAAGTGGGCGCAGATTCGGCGCTCAAAAGGAGTAAACGACGCTCGTAGAGGGCAGCTTTTTACCCGTCTGGGTCGTGAAATTGTGGTCGCGGTGCGCGAAGGCGGCGGCGGCGATACAAACATGAATTTCCGTCTGCGCCTCGCGGTGCAGCGCGCGCGCGACGCAAATATGCCCTTAGACAACATCGAGCGCACGATCAAACGCGCGCTGGGTGGCGGCGAGGGCTCGAACCTGGAAGAGATTGTTTACGAGGGCTACGGTCCTGGCGGCACTGCCATGATCGTGCAGACGCTAACCGAGAACCGCAACCGCACCGTGGCAGAGGTGCGCAACGCGTTTAACCGCAACGCCGGGAACATGGGTGAGAATGGCTGTGTGGACTGGCTCTTCGAGAACAGGGGTATTATTGAGGTTGAACTCAAAGGCCATGATCCCGATGAACTCTCACTGGAAGCCATCGATATGGGCGCGGACGATGTTGAACCGGTCGGTCCCGATGATGAGCATCTCACGATCTACACCGATCCATCTGAACTGGAAAACGTGCGTAAGGCGCTGGAAGCGAAGAAATACACCATCACCAGATCCGAAACGTCCCTGATCGCCAAGACCAGGGTTGAGCTAAACGAGGAGAAGGTGGCTCACCAGGTGCTCCGTCTAATTGACAAGCTGGAAGATCTGGATGACGTGCAAAACGTCTACACCAACGCAGACTTCCCAGAGGAATTTGCCGCTTCCTACGAGTAAATTCCTTTGTTCCAAGAAAAGGGAAAAATCAAGGGAGGATCCCTGGAGCCTCTTTTTTAGCGTGCTCACTTGAAAGATGACAGGCATGGAGAGTAGAGCCGAGATACCCGGTCAAGCTCCGGGGGGAACACGTGTGGCGCTAGGCATCGATCCGGGAACGGCCATTTTAGGGTATGCGATTGTGGAAGCCAGGGGTAGCGCTCTCAGCATGATTGCTTGTGATGTGATTACTACACCTGCTGGCATGCCCCTGGCCCAGCGTTTGCAGCAAATCTACCAGCGCCTGAGCGAGATCATTGCCAAATATCAACCAAACGAGGCATCGATGGAAGAGCTGTTCTTCGCGAAGAATGCGCGTACAGCCCTGACCGTTGGGCATGCGCGTGGGGTCGCGATGCTGGCCATGGCTAATGGTGGGTTAACGGTCGCGGAATATACCCCCAGGCAGGTCAAGCAGGCGGTCACTGGTTACGGAAGCGCGGATAAAGTCCAGGTGGGCGAGATGGTACGCATCCTGCTCAATCTACGCGCAGTCCCGCGGCCCGACGATGCCGCCGACGCCGCTGCTGTGGCTATCTGCCATCTCAATACGGTTCCACTTCTGCGGGTACGCTCCGCCAATCCTTGGGAAGGACGCTAATATCGCATGATTGCCAGTATTCATGGGACGCTTGAGGCTCGACGCGCCGATCAAGCGATCGTACGCGTGGGCGGGTTCAGCCTGCGGATTTTCGCGCCCGCGTCCACACTCAGCCGCCTGGGCGATCCCGGCAGCACGGTGACGCTCTATACGCACTTTCAAGTTCGCGAGGATGGCATGGCACTCTATGGCTTCAGTGCTGAGGCCGAGCGCGATGCTTTTGAGCAACTGATCAGTATTAGCGGCGTCGGTCCCAAAGTAGCCCTGGCGCTACTCGGCACTATGGATGCTCAGGTGCTGTACAAAGCCATTGGCGATGAGGATTTGCAGAGGCTCTCACTGGCGCCCGGCGTCGGCAAGAAGCTGGCGAGCCGCCTGGTATTGGAACTCAAGGGGAAGCTTCCGGCTCTAGGAGGGGTTGCTGGTCCTGGTATGGCCGCCGCCTCTGGGAGCATTCAGGCCGAGGTGCTGGAAGTTCTGATCAATTTAGGCTACTCAACCGCGGAAGCCCAGGCCGCGCTCAGGCGCATCCCCCAGGATCAGCCGATGACGCTGGAGGAGCAGGTGACTTTCGCTTTACGCTCGTTTGCGCGCGAATAACCACCCGCCAGGGAAAACCAACTGAGAAAGAGAACCCCCATGGAACTACTGGTGGTCACGCTGGCACAGATCAACTCGGCCAGAGAAGCGGATGCGCTGGCCAGAATGCGCATTATCTCAGATACGGTGCGCAACGCCCCCGGCCTGCTCAACGCACGTTTCTACCGCAGCAGAGAGCCGGGCACCTCTTACTGCATGCTCACGACCTGGGAGAGCGCCGAGTGGTGGCAAAAGGCGCAGGAGCGCCACGCACCGCGCACGCTTTTGCTGGCCTCGCCGCCAGGCATTTTCCACACGCCCCCAGACCAATGGTTGATGCAGTATCTGTGGGGATATAGTCGGCCACTTGCTCAACCAGCGGTCGCGGCTGCGCATTTAGCCCTGGTGCGTCCTGAAATGGCCGAACGCGTCCAGCACGAGTGGTTGGAGAGTTTGCGCCAGCAGGCGATCGAGCCGGTTCTCTCATTTGCTCTGCTGGCGCGCAGCATCGAAGAGGAGCCTGCGACCGCTGCACCATTGCCCGTCAGCCCTTTACCACAAGGTCAAACACAAGAAGCCCATCGCCAGCCCAGCAGGCAAGGAACAATGTTTTTCAATCTGTTAAGCTGGCCGGGCGAAAGATATCGAGAAGATTTCTATGCTAATGAAATCTCTCAGAACGTACGAGGATTACTCAATCGCACAGCCATGGTCCATGTCCTCACGTTAGATCCTATGTAGAAGCACTCAGTCTGAGGAAGACTCAGCTACCGGCCTGGAGTAATACTTGTTCAGCTCACTCAAGAGAAAAGCCTGGTTGGACCACATCGCGCTGGTAAAGGTGTGATATTCACCGTCACAAATGGGCGCGGGCTCGCTGCACTGCAAATGAGGAGTCATCCTGAAACGAATGGTGTTCCCAGCAATTTCAATCCAGAGGTGACGGCGCGTGTAGGCCGTGCCCCAGCGAAACACGATCAGCGAATCGAACTCCTCGAAGCTCCCCCGGCCCTTGAGTGCATTACGGTTCAACGTTTTGAGCATCTCGGCCAGACCGCTCTCCTGCAATACATGTCGGGCATTCTCGCGTACAGCCTGACGCTGAGCCAGCTCGGCCTCGCTCTCAGACGTCGCATCTATTTGTAAGTCATCCTGATTTGTCATACACTTGCTTTTCTAGGGATTGTTAATGAACCTTCTGCTCATACTCAACCCGTGATTTCTTCTCCATAATCCGCAGTATATCAGGTTCATGGTGCAAGTGGCTAACCGCGAACTGAGCAAGCGCTGGCGGAAGCGGCTGCGCGAAGATGTAACTACCCGCAGCGGTCCCGGTGGTCTTAGCAACCAGGAGTTCCTGATTCAGCGTCTCACAATCGCGACAGGGTGAAATATGATAAACGTTATTGAGCGATTGCTTGGCCTGACATTTGGCCTCGGCAGCCAGGTAGCTCACTTCTTGCAGTGTGTGTGAACGCCGAACCTGGTTATTCACCACGCCAATTGAGAGAGAGACAAGAGGAAACTGATAGGGACGCCCTTTGCGATCGACCCCGCTGATCGAGCCACGGCGCAAATCTTCAGCGTGATAAAGCGCCCGACTTTCGATTTTATACGCGGTATTGATAAAGCAACACATATTCTGCGCGCGCTCAGGAGTGGTGATAATCACATAATCATCGCCACCAATATGGCCCACAAAGTCCTCAGGATTGCCGTAGTCGCGCACCACACGCTGGCAAATACGACCCACCAGGCGAATCAAATCGTTGCCAGTCAGAAAGCCGTAGACATCGTTGAACGCTTTGAAGTTATCGAGGTCGAGATAGAGGATACTCCAGGGATCAGCACTGGTCAGCTTGTGTTTGATAGCCAGTTCCACTTGATAGCCGCCGGGCAGACCAATCAGGGGGGAGAGGAAGTTCTGCTGCACTCTGCGCAGCTGTGTACGCACGCGAGCAAGTAGCTCATCAGTATCGAATGGCTTGGTCACATAGTCGTCCACGCCCATTTCAAAGGCCCGCACCTTCGAAGCAGAATCAGCAAGCGCGCTCTGGACAATAATCGGAATATGCATACTCTTCGTATGGGAGCGCAACTGGCGGATGACCTCGTAGCCATCCATATCAGGAAGCTTCATATCCAGCAGAACAAGGTGGGGGGTTTCACGCAATGTGTACTGTACAGCATCTTCGCCGCGAAGAACGGTTACAACCTGGTAACCCTCAATTTGCAATGTCTCTTTTAGTAACCTGGCAATTAATCGTTCATCTTCAACGACGAGAATGTTGGCCATAAGTACTCCTGGCTCTACCTTTTCACTAAATTGCCTGTGCTTACCACGACAACTTATGCAAGGCATGATAGCGGTTACTGGTGACAGCAACCTTTACAGCACATACAGCAACGGGGAGCGTCCTGCATAGTCCTCTTCCACTCTCACGCATACCTTTTCAGATTTGTGCCCAGGACTATATCGCTATTTTTCAATGAAAGAGTCCGCTAGCCACACGACAAAAACAATGGGTTAGTTTCATTTCACAGACTACAAAGAGCCATCCACCATCCCGAAGCGGGGAAACATACTGGTGAATAGGTCCAGAAACATAACGATAAAGCCAGAAGCAATGCACCCATAGAAGAGATACATTGTTCTGCTGGTCAGGAAAGTGTTTAACTCACCTGGCTGAGTAGCAAAAATATCCGCTTCAGTATTCGGTCCAACCGGCCAGTCTCTCTCCCCTTTTGAGATACCGTCCAGCTTGACAACGGAGTGTGTAGAAAATAGAAAGACACCGCATTATTCCGGACTGGATAGGAAAAGCTGTTACCTCTTTCCTATTCAGAGGAACATTCTATGCAGGTATTTATTATTCAGTATAACATCCTTCTGTCTGTATGCATAGGGTTTTTGTGCGCAATTTTCGTTGAACCATAATATTATGTCATGTAGGAAAGAAAACCAGTTGACGTGGGGCACCTGCTGCGATAAGATACAGTGGAGAATAACGAGACTGGTTCAGTCGAACAGAGGAAAAAACATGACCTCATCACCAGTAGCCACCACAAAATCCGTCACCTTTCCCAGCCGAGGGCAACCTTCTTTTCAACTGGAGGGTGTCGTGCACGCCCCCGCAAATCCTGAGAAGGCGCCTGTCGTGATTCTCTGCCATCCCCAACCGGCCAGCAGCGATATGAGCGATTCCTTGCTCCTGAGGGTAGCGCAAGCGCTGGCAGAAGAGGGCATGATTGTGTTGCGCTTCAATTTTCGCGGTGTAGGGCAGAGCCAGGGGCTGCAAACCGATGGGCGTATGGAGCCGCTGGACGTGGCTGGCGCGATCGACTGCGGGCTGGCCCAGCCAGGTGCCGACCCCACAAAAGTTGGTCTGGTTGGTCATGCCTTTGGAGCCTATATGGCGCTTACCTACGCGCCCTTCGATCAGCGGGTACGCACGGTCGTGGCCATCAGCCTGCCGCTCTATCGTGCCATGAGCAGCGGCTTTCCCCGACCATTTGAACGCCCCAAACTCTTTGTCGCCGGCGAGTTCGATGAGATCTGCCCGCTCTATAAGCTGGAGCCATTTGTCGAGCAGCAAAAGGGGGCCAGAGGGATCAAGGTGATTACCGGCGCGCGCCACCTGATGCGCGGCTACGAAGATGCCGGGGCCAGCACTATTCTGAAATATCTGCGAAACTGGGCCGATATGCCAGGCGTGTAGTTGTAGACGAGGAAAGCGGAAGAGATGAATCCAAACAACCCACTAATTGTCCAGAGCGATCGCACCATCCTGCTGGAAGTCGAGCACCCGCAGCATGCCGAGGCCAGAGATGCGCTGGCCCAGTTTGCGGAACTGGAAAAATCGCCCGAACACATCCATACCTATCGCCTCTCGCCGCTCTCCCTGTGGAACGCGGCGGCGGGCGGCATGAATGCACAGGCGGTGCTGGATCTGCTCACGATGTATAGTAAGTATCCTATTCCCTCTAATGTCGCGGTCGATATTCGCGAGTATATCAGCCGCTATGGTCGCCTGAAGCTGATCCGCGAGGGCGAGTCACTGCTACTCGTCAGCGATGACGTAGCTCTGCTGACCGAGGTGTTGCGCAATCGGCGCACACAACCTTTTTTATTACGCCAGATCAATAATCGGACGATTCAGGTTGATGCGTCACGACGCGGGCATATCAAACAGGCGCTGATCCATCTGGGTTTCCCGGCGGAAGACCTGGCTGGCTATACAGACGGCTCACCGCTACCCTTACAATTGCTCACTGAAACACAGTCTGGCAACGAGTTCGCGCCGCGTGCCTATCAATTTGCGGCGGCGGCGGCCTTTTACGCGGGTGGCGCGCCCAGCGGTGGTAGCGGCGTGGTGGTGCTGCCCTGCGGAGCCGGCAAGACGATCGTGGGGCTGGCGACCATGGCGGATATCCAGCGCGCCACGCTGATTCTCACGCCCAATACCATCGCGGTGCGCCAGTGGATCAGCGAACTACGCGATAAGACCGATCTGCCCCCGGAGATGATCGGCGAATATACTGGGGATCGCAAGGAAATTTGCCCAATCACAGTGAGTACCTATCAGATCCTCACGTACCGCACACATACCAAAGGTCAGGATGATGGCGAGCTGGACGAGAGAGAGTTAACCGCAGAGAATTTTCCGCATTTCGCGCTCTTCAGCAGCTATGATTGGGGGCTGATCATCTACGACGAAGTTCATCTGTTGCCCGCGCCAGTCTTCCGCATCACTGCCGAGATTCAGGCCCGTCGTCGGCTGGGGCTGACGGCCACACTCGTGCGCGAGGATGGACGCGAAACTGATGTATTCAGCCTGATCGGGCCGAAGAAATACGATGTGCCCTGGCGCGAGCTGGAGAAGCAGGGCTGGATCGCTACCGCCGAGTGCCACGAAGTTCGCGTGGGCATGAGCGAAGACGAACAGCTCAACTACGCCATGAGCGAAGAGCGTGAGAAGTACCGCCAGGCCGCGGAAAGTCCCGCGAAGCTGCCAGTAACGCATTTTCTGGCCGAGAAACACCGGGATGACCAGGTGCTAATTATTGGCCAGTATCTTGACCAGTTGAAACTACTGGCCAACGAACTGGACGCGCCGCTGATCACCGGGCGCACCTCGAATGCGCAGCGTGAGAAGCTCTACGACCAATTCCGCGATGGGAAAATCAAACGCATGGTCGTAAGCAAGGTGGCTAACTTCGCGATCGACCTACCGGACGCCAACGTGGCCATCCAGGTTTCTGGCACCTTCGGCTCACGCCAGGAAGAGGCGCAACGCCTGGGCAGAATCCTGCGCCCCAAGCAGGACGGCAGCCTGGCGTACTTCTACTCAATCGTGACCCGCGACAGCCGGGACCAGGAGTTTTCCGCCAACCGCCAGCTCTTCCTGACCGAGCAGGGCTACCGCTATGTAATCGAGGACGCGGAAGATTTGCTGGCACGAGTCTGAGGGAGCCCACGCAAGACCCTCACCACCTCAGCCCGAAACGATCTTGACAGTGGAAGCAGCTGGGTGATACGCTTTGACTGAGGGTATGTGGAACAAACAAACAAATTGTAAAGAGGATACTATGGCAGATTCGACAGCCAGCTACATCACTGTAGACAGCCAGGATTTTGCGGAGAAGGTGCTACAGACACCACAAATGGTGATCGTCAATTTTTCCTCTGACAATAGCAGTTCCTGCCAGCTTTTTGAGCCGGAGTTTGCTGCCGTTGGTAAGGAATATCAGGGGCGTGTGACCTTTGCCCGCGTTGACGTGGACAGCAATGGAAAACTTATCTCGGACTATACTGTCGATGGTATCCCCACGCTGATCTTTTTCAAGGATGGGCAGGAGATTAACCGCATCAAAGGCATTGTTATGCGCGATAAGCTGCGCCGCCAGGTGGCGGGCGCACTGCTGGTGAGCAGCCATACGAGTGGTAGCGAAACCGAATAAGAAAAAATAAGCTTGCTTGAATAAGCTTATTTGAAGGAAGAAGCGTGTGACACGGGCCTCCCGTGTCACACGCTTCTTCCTTCAGGCGGTCATAGCAGAGGCACAAATACTTGCGCTTTGCGAAAGAATTCCCTATGATAGGTCCAGGATACGTTGAAGCACTCCCATCAGTGCAATTAAGGAATATAACGTGCCTATATGGCAGCGTGCGTATCACATGGAATCCGTTTGAGTAGTCCTACAGATGTGAATGTAGCGGCGGCCCTTGCGCCCGCCGCGTGGGACCGCGGCGGGCGCAAGGGCCGCCGCGTGGGACCGCGGCGGGCGCAAGGGCCGCCGCTACAGCATACATGGAGATGCTTTTCACGGATTTCGTGTCAGAATCAGACTTATTTTTGCTTTTTTGAAAGGTAGAGCGCTTGTGCTGCAGATACACCCATTTTGTTTAGATGCCTCGCTTCACCAAACCATTTGGGGTGGGCGAAGATTGGAGGAGGCTGGCTGGAAAAAGCTGCCGCCCGGCGACACATTGATTGGTGAGTCCTGGGAAACCGAGGTCAGCACGATCGCACAGAACAGCCTGTATACTGGAAAAACTCTGGGCAGCCTGGTCGAAGAACTGGGCGTTGACCTGCTGGGAGCGGATGCCATCGCGGTTTTTGGACCACGCTTCCCTTTGCTGGCTAAGTTCCTTGATGCCCGATCGAAGCTCTCAGTGCAGGTCCATCCAAACGATCAATACGCGGCTAAGTATGAGCAGGGCAAGCTGGGCAAAACCGAATTCTGGTATATTCTGGATACTGCGCCTGGAGCGAGCATTGTCCACGGCTTTCGCGAAGCTTGCACGCGAGAAAGTGTCCGGCAGGCCATTGAGCAAGTCAGGTTGGAAGAACTGACGCACGAGGAACCGGTCGCACCGGGAGAAGTCGTTTTCGTGCCTGCGGGCACCGTGCATGCCATTGGAGGCGGCGTCCTGCTCTATGAGCTGCAGGAATACTCCGATGTGACTTACCGCATGTACGACTATGGACGCCTGGACGCGCAAGGTCGCCCGCGAGAGTTACATATCGAGCGGTCGCTGGATGTCGCGAAGTACGAGCCATCAACTCGCATCAAGACGCACCCGGTCACGCTGGCCGATACAGCCGAGTATACCGATCGCTGCCTGGTCGCCTGCCGTTATTTTGTCGCGCGTGAGATCGTCTTGCGCACATACATGGAGGGACGAACGGGCGGGAGCTGCCTGATCCTCTCATCGCTAGGGGCTGATCTGCGTGTGCACTATGGCGAGAGTCTGGCCAAGAGCGAGCATTTGACGCGAGGCCAGACTATGGTGCT
>Ga0102924_1005155_pt1 | contig 12812 bp, 13 predicted proteins | sample PaiPotPPM11metaG_FD_80116 | JGI IMG/M metagenome (GOLD analysis project Ga0102924, IMG submission 80116) | Iron sulfur acid spring bacterial and archeal communities from Banff, Canada, to study Microbial Dark Matter (Phase II) - Paint Pots PPM... ... | reverse complement strand
CCTCCGTCTCCGATTACGTCGATGCGGACGGCATGCGCGGCTACTTCCAGATCGAGCACAAAGTCTACGGCCGCGAAGCCGAACCCTGCACCACCTGCGGCAAGCCCATCAAGAAGATCACCTTGGCCGGTCGCGGCACCCACTATTGCCCCACCTGCCAGCACTAAGGCGCCCAGCCCGCTCTTAGCAGCCCGCCTTCTCCGCGCTCACCGCCGCCCCGATCACCCTTGTCTCGCGCTCATCCTCGATAATCTCGATCGAGTAGCTCTGCAGCGGACTCATCTTCACCATCTGGTGCAGATAGTCCTTCAGCATCGGCATATCCACAAAACGCACGTTGAAGCCCGCCAGGAAGAACTTCCCCGGCCCGCGCAGGTGGATCGAAGTCGCGGTCGCCGCCGCCAGCGCCTTGTGCCACAGCCGCTTGAACTCCACGCAGCGCAAGTCCCCTTCCTTCGCCGCCTCGAACACCTCTTCCGGCTCCATATCCAGAAACCGCAGCCGCATCGACCGGTGGCCCATAATGCCTTCCAGGTGCCCACGCCCGCCGCAGCCGCAGTAGTTCTCCTTGTCGTCGAGCGTCACCACCGTGTGGCCGCCCTCCCAGACTCCGTCGGTCAGCGGGTAGCGTCCATAGCCGATCCCCACGCCCAGCGTCCACACGCGAATCACGCTGTCCAGCTTGCCAATCGACGCCGCAATCCCCGCCGCAAATCCGTCCGCGTCGTTCACCAGCACCACCGGCGCCTCGATCCCGTTACCGCGAAGCTGCGTCGCCAGCATCTCCGCCACGCGCGCGCCCTTCATCTGCGGCAGGTTGGGCGCCTCCTCGATCACTCCGTTGCGCACCAGCCCCGGCACCCCGACGCCCACTCCCGCCAACTGACGTTCACTGCCGGCTGCCGCCAGCACTTGCCGGCACAACGTCTCGACGATCCCGTCCGCCGGCATCTCCACCAGCGCATACTCGTCGTCGTGCGCCTCAGGAAAAATCTGCAGGTCGCCGGTAAGCTTGTGGTCCACCACCAGCCCCGCAACCACCCGCTCCGATAAAGTCACACCAACAATCTTCGCCATTGCTGCTTCCGCCTTCGTTGCTGCTGTTACTCGCCACTCCGTCGCCGTATTTTGTTTGTCATTCCGTAGCGCAGCGGATGAATCTGCTTCTCGATCCGCGTCCGCTTACTCGAACTTGCTCACGCGATTCAGTCCGTTGAAAGCCGCTACTTTATAACATTCCGCCAGGGTTGGATAGTTGAACACCGTATCCACGAAATATTCGAGCTTTCCGCCCAGCGCCATCACCGCCTGGCCAATGTGCAGCAACTCGCTGGCGCCTTCGCCAATAATATGCACGCCGAGGATCGAGTGGTTCACGCGGTGGAAGATCAGCTTCAGCCGGCCCGTTGTGTCGCCGCGGATCTGCCCGCGCGCAATCTCGCGGTAATACGCCACGCCCACCTCGTACGGAACGTCCTCCTCGGTCAGTTGTTCCTCGGTCTTGCCGATGAAGCTGATCTCCGGAATCGTATAAATCCCGTACGGGTAAAAGCTCGGGTTCGACAGAATCGTCTCATCGCCAAACGCCCGCGCCGATGCAATCCGTCCCTGCTCCATCGAGACCGACGCCAGCGACGGAAACCCGATCACGTCGCCTGCCGCAAACACATTCGGCACTTTCGTCCGGAAGTCCTTGTCCACCGGAATCCTGCCGCGTTTATCCGCCTCCAGCCCGATGGCCTGCAGGTTCAATTCATCCACGTTCCCCTGCCGCCCGACCGCGTACAACAGCGCATCGCCCTGCACCTTCTTCTTGCTCTCAAGGTTCGCCACCACCGTCCCGTCCGGCAGTTCCTCCACCGATTCCACCTCTTCGTTTAGACGCATGGTCACGCGCGTATCGCGCAGGTGGTAGCTCAGCGCCTCGATAATTTCCTGGTCGGCAAACTCCAGCAGCCGCGGCCGCCGCTCGATCAGCGTCACCCGCACACCCAGCGCGGAAAACATGCAGGTATACTCCACGCCGATCACGCCGCCGCCCACCACCATCAGCGTCTTCGGCAGGCTGGGCAGCTCCAGCACCTGGTCGGAGTTGATGATGCTGCGCCCGTTGATCGGCACCTTGTCCGAGGCCGCCGGCTTGGTCCCCGTGGCAATCAGGACGTTCTTCGTCTCGTAGATATTCGACCCGCGGGAATTCGTCACCTTGATGTGGGTCGTATCCACGAAGCTGCCGATCCCCACCAGCATCTCGATGTTGTTGCGCGAGAGCTGCGCCTCGGTCACGTCCACTTCGGTCTTGATCACGTGCTGGACGCGGAACGCCAGGTCCGCCATCGTGATCTTTTCCTTCACCCGGTAATTCATGCCGTAAATGGACTTGTAGTTGTACCCGGAGAGATGCAGTACCGCCTCGCGCATCGTCTTGGAAGGGATGGTCCCGGTATTGATGCATGCCCCGCCCACCACTTCGCGCGACTCCACCACCGCGACCTTCTTACCCATCTTTGAGCCGTAAATCGCCGCCCGCTGTCCCGCAGGACCGGATCCGAGAACGATCAGATCGTATGGACTCTCCATGCTGTGTCGATACTCTTTCTTAGTCGATTTAGGGCTAAAGGTTTTAGCTGCCTTGAAACTACCACAGCCGACTTGGGCTTCTATGAATCCGGGAGGGCCGCCGGCCCCTTCCGCAGCGCGGAACCTCGACGGGACCCCCTTCTCCAATGGCCCTGAAGCCATGATAGAACTTGGCCTCAGCCATGAGAACTCTCGCGCTCACGTTGTCCCTGCTCACCGCCGCCGCCTGCTGCGCGCAGGACATCCCACTCACGCCCTTCATCGTGGATCACCATGCACGCCAGGACTCGCCCATCGACGCTCGCTTCCTGCTCGACGCCCCTGCCGGTAAGCACGGCTTCATCACCGTTCGCGATGGCCATCTCTTCACCTCCGACGGCCAACGCTTCCGCATCTGGGGCGTCAATCTCTCCGGCTGGACCAAAGGCTCAGCCCTGCTGCCACCGCACAAGGACGCCGAGGTCATGGCCAACGAACTCGCGCGCAACGGGGTCAACTGCGTCCGCTTCCAGTTTCTCGACCTGCCCGACGTCCAGCAGCCGCGCGTCGACGTGCCGACGACGTACACTCCCGCCGGCCTCATCGACGCCAAACGCAACGACACCCGTTCGCTGGATCCCGAGCAGCTCGACCGCATGGATTACCTCATCGCCCAGCTCAAGCAGAACGGCATCTACGTCGACTTCAATCTCAACGTCGGCCGCGTGTACAAGAAGGGCGACGGCGTTGAGGATTACGAGCTGATCGGCAACGGCAAGGCGCTCACCTACTTCGATCCGAAGATCATCGAACTGCAAAGGGAATACGCGAAGCAGCTCTTGACGCACCGCAATCCCTACACCAACACCGACTACGCCCACGAGCCGGCCATCGCCATTGTCGAAATACTGAATGAGAACTCGGTTCTCGAGTTCTGGCAGCGCAACTGGTTCCGCGGAAAGCTCATCCCCGGCGCGCCGCACTATCAACTCGACCTCACGCCCTATCACCTCAAGCTGCTGACGAGTCTCTACAACCAGTGGCTCGGGAAGAACCGGACGGCGCTGCAGATCGCCGCGCTGCGCAAAGAGGCGAAGGTCAGTCCAGGCAACCCCGTGCCCGTCCTCCAGCGCCAGGACTTCGACAACGCGTCTCAGGCTCGCTTCTACACGGAGGCGGCCTTCTACACCCAGCTCGAAACCGGCTTCCTCAGCGAGATGCGCGACTACCTCAAGCAGGACCTCGGCGTGAAGTCGCTCATCATCGGGTCCAACGACCACACCTACTTCATTCCGAACCAGCCGCTGCTGCGCACGCTATCGAAGTTCGACATTGTCGACCAGCACGTCTACTGGCAGCATCCCGCCATCTCCGGCAAGCGCAACACGCCCATGGTCAACGATCCGCTGCACTCGATCGAGGTCAAGCTGACGCGCTCCAACATGCTGGGCAAGCCCTTCACCAACAGCGAGGTGAACGAGCCGTTTCCCAGCGACTATGGCGCGGAGATGATCCCGCTGCTCGCCGCCTACGGCGCGTTCCAGGACTGGGACGGCATCATCATTTACACCTTCGAGGCAAAGCTCGACGGCCAGTGGGAGCCCGTCATCGGCGACCACTTCGATATCAGCGAAGATCCGGTCAAGATGGCCCAACTCCCCGTCGGCGCCATGCTCTTCCTTCGCCACGACGTCGACAGCGCCCGCCGGACCGTGGAGCGGACCTACTCCGCGCAGCAGATCAACGAGACCATGCGCATGTCCAGCGACGAGCTGCCCTACTGGACGCCCGGCTTCCCGCTGTCGATTCCGCTCGAGCACCGCTCCCGCATCCGCTGCCTGGATTGCGAGCCTACGGCCAAAATCACCGACAGCCCCGGCAACCCCATCGTCTCCGACACTGGGCAGCTCAAGTGGTTCGTTTCCGAAACCACGAAGCAGGGCGAGGTCACCATCGACACGCCGCGCTCGACGGCGCTGGTCGGCTTCGTCAAGGACGGCGACGTCGGCACCTCACACCTCGCGGCCGACGTCTCCAATCAGTTCTGCGCGCTCACCCTCTCCTCGCTTGACGGCAAGCCTATCTCCACCTCATCCTCGCTGCTGCTGACCACCACCGGCAGGGTCGAGAATACCGGGCAAGTCTGGAACGAGCGCCGGACCAACTCCAATGTCTGGGGCGTCGCGCCCACCCGTATCGAGACCATCAAGGGATGGCTGCTGCTCAAGCAGATCGAAGGCGCAGTCGGCGTGGACGTGACCGCCCTCGACGGAGCCACCCGGCCCATCGCCACCGCCCATGGTCGCCTGCTCGAAACCGGCTGGGAGATCCCCATCGGCGACGTCGCCACCACAACCTACCTTATCCACGTCATTCGTTGACAAGTCCAGAGATCCGGCGTTTCCACCTATCAAAACACCAGCATTTTCGCTTGTCAAGCCCATAAACCACTCATCTAGCAGAAAGTAAACAACATAGAGATGTCCCATGAGTTACCCTCGGCTCGATATAATTAAAATAGAGGAAAAATAAACTGCGAGCAGTATTGGCCACCGGGATCATTCAAAAGTATATACAAAACTGTATATACGAACTGCTAAACATTTGATTTAAAGCGTGTTCGTTTGTATATACAAGGGGGGGGACACTTGCCGGGCTTTCAGCATCCAACCAACAAATGCCCCTCCCCAAGGCCCCGACCGAATTGCGAAACCATGGTCCGCTACGCCATCACGGACAGGACTCGTCTCGGCGGAGATGAGCGCGAGCGTCAGGCCAAATTGCTGCGCCTTGCCACCAACTGGACCGCCGCCAGGGTCGACTTCGTCCAACTCCGCGAGAAAGAGTTGCCGTCCGGAGCGCTCGTCGACCTCGCCCGCAGGATCCTGGCAGTCCTTCGCACCGGCAAACCCGGGCCGAAGCTCCTCATCAACTCCCGCGCCGACGTCGCCGTGGCGGTCGGAGCCGACGGCGTCCACCTGACCGCGCAGCCCGGGGAATTGACGCCGGCCCAGGTCCGTCAGCTCTACGTCGCCGCCCGGCTGCCCGAACCGGTCGTCAGCGTCTCCTGCCACTCCCTCGACGAGGTGGCGAGCGCCCGCCATTCCGGCGCCAACCTCATCCTGTTCGGTCCGGTCTTTGAGAAGAGCATCGGCGATCAACGCGTTGCCGAAGGCATCGGCCTGAATCTCCTCCGCGTAGTCTCTGCCGCGGCCGCGCCCACGCCCGTCCTCGCGCTCGGAGGCGTCACCGAGGCCAACGCCGACGCCTGCCTGGCCGCCGGTGCCGCCGGCATCGCCGCCATCCGGCTGTTCCAGGAGGAATCACCGGCGTGACACTCTCTACGATCCAGTTGACCTCGACCCCGCATCGCCCTAACGTTAACAATGTGCTGATCACCCCGATACAACTCGAAAAAGAGCCCCTCCTGTTCGAAGAAGCCATCCCCGTCGGCGCGCTGGAATATGCCCCCGACATCACCCAGATCGGCCCGCTGCCCGTCACTGGCCGCGCAGACCTCATCGTCGAACACCGCGGCCACCGCGAGGAAGTTGCCGACATCCGGCTGCGCGCGGCCTACCACGGGGACTTCGAAGTTCTCTGCGCCCGCTGCGTCGAACCTGTCCGCAGCCCGGTCGCGGGCAGCTTCGACCTGATCTTCCGTCCCCAGTCTGCCGACGCCGACCCCGGAGAGCGATCTATTACCCCGGATGAGACAGAAATCGGCTATTATGAAGAAAGCGGTCTTTCCCTTGAGGATGTCGTGCGCGAACAGGTGCTTCTCTCCCTGCCCAGCCGTACGCTCTGCAAAGAAGACTGCAAGGGACTTTGCCCGCGCTGTGGCCAGAACCTGAACCTTGAACCGTGCAACTGCAGTCCCACTTCCGACCCGAAGTGGAGCGCGCTCGCGGGCCTGGCCAGCACAGTCAAATCCAGCTAGAACAAGATCTTCTGAGGCCGGAATCCGCAGCGGCCGTCTTTCGTTGCGCCGGGCCATTTTGAAAGGAATCCGCAATGCCGAATCCGAAACGCCGCCACTCCAAGCAGCGCACCGCCAAGCGCCGCAGCCATGACTTCCTCACCCCGGTCAGCACCTCCGTGTGCCCCAACTGCCAGGAGCGCAAGCTGCCTCACACCGTGTGCCGCAAGTGCGGGCAGTACAAGGGTCGCGAAGTGATCGCGATGAAGGAAGCCAGCTAGTCCCAGTTCTCGCAAGACCCTCCTGATGCCGATTGACATCGTCGTAGACGGAATGGGTTCCGACAAGGCCCCCGAGCCAGAGATTCGCGGGGCCATTCTCGCGTGCCGCCAGCACGACGTCCGCGTTCATCTGGTCGGCCCGGAGGAGATTCTGCGCCCGGCGCTCCATCGCGCACTCAGCGCGCCGCGCTGGCCGGGCGACGGCGAGCCCGACGTCCACGTCGTCCACTCTTCGGAGTGGATCAGCATGGACGACAAGGCAGCGCAGGCAGTCCGCGCCAAGCGCGACTCCTCCATGCGCGTCGGCCTGCGTATGGTCCGCGAAGGCTCCGCGGCAGGTTTCTTCACCGCCGGCAACACGGGCGCCGCAATGGCAACCGCCAAGATGGTTCTCGGCATGCTCGCCGGTGTCCACCGGCCTGCCTTGGCGACCATCATTCCCACGGTGACCGGCAGTCCGTCGCTGCTGCTCGACGTGGGCGCCAACGTCGACTGCGACCCCGACAACCTGGTCCAGTTCGCCGTGATGGGCCACATGTACGCCCGCAACGTGCTGTTGATCCGCCACCCGCGCGTGGGCCTGCTCTCCATCGGCGAAGAAGACTCGAAGGGCAACCAGCTTACCCACGACACGCTCCCGCTGCTGCGGGAGTTGACCGGCCTCAACTTTATCGGGAACGTCGAAGGCCGGGACCTCTTCAACGGCCACACCGACGTCGCGGTCTGCGATGGCTTCGTCGGCAACGTCGCCCTGAAGACCTGCGAAGGCACAGCGAAGTTGGTCAGCACGCTGCTGCGCGAGGCGCTGAAGTCGACCGTGACGTCGCAGGTCGGCGCGCTCCTGTCGCGCCGGGCGTTCAACGACTTCAAGAAGCGCCTAGACTACTCGGAGTACGGCGGCGCGCCCCTTCTGGGCGTTCGTGGCGTCTGCATCGTAGGCCATGGCTCCTCAAACGAGCGGGCGATCATGAACGGTATCCGCGTTGCCGCCGAGTTTGCCGAGGCCGAAGTGAACTCCGGCATCGAGGCGGCCCTCCGCAGGCCGTAGGCGCTAACGCTGGATGGCCTTGCCGGGACGAATTTTAGGGTATGGTATGTGCTGTCAGTTCAGTATTTTAGCCTTTGGGTCTCGGCTCGCCGGCGGAAAATGCCGGACCCCTTGACGGTAATTCTTCGTCGATTCACAACTGCAAGCCCAACGCCTACGTCAAACTGCTCACAGCTTGGCACCTTCAGGAGAAACAGTTCATGCTTACGTCGCAGGAGTTTCCGCTCATCCTTCCTTCCCTTAGCCCAGTTCTCCCTCCAGCCTCGGAAGACGCCGGCATCTTTCCGCAATTCGCTTGCGGCGATGAGTTGCTGACTGCTCGAATCAGCGATGACGACGAAGAGGACGAAGACGAGGAAGACGAGCTGGACGAGGAAGAAGACCCGGAAGACGAAGACGATTACGAAGAGGATGAAGACGAAGAGGATGACGACGATGACGGCGTCATCATCGAAGACGACGACGAAGAAGAGGAGGAGGAAGACGACGATGATGAGGAAGAAGACGAGCTCGAGGACGACGAAGAGCCCGACTCACTGAGGATGGCGAGAGTCGGCTAGTACCCGGCATCCGTCACTACGTTTTCCAGGGGCTCGCCGGCGATAAATCGACGAACCTGCATCGCGGCAAAGCGGAACGCGCGATAAATGAACTCCGGCGTCGATCCGCCAATGTGGGGCGTGATCAGGCAGTTCGGTGCCGACCACAGCGGATGGCCCGCAGGCAGGGGTTCCGGATCGGTCACGTCGATCGCGGCGCGAATCCGCTTCTGTTGCAGAGCCTCAACCAACGCATCGGTCACGACCACCGGCCCCCGCGCCGCATTCACCAGCAGCGCGCCATGCTTCATCAGGGCAAGTTCCGCCGCACCGATCAGCGAACGCGTTGCTTCGGTGAGCGGCACGATCAGAACGACGATGTCCGCCAGCGGAAGCAGTGCGTGAAGTTCGGAGACCGCACTGACCTTCGGCGTTTCCCGCGCGCTGCGCGCCACGCGGAGTATGTTCACGCCGAACGGCGTCAGGCGCCCCTCGATCGCCGCTCCAATCGATCCGTAGCCCACGATGAGCACGGTCTTGCCGGACAGGTCTTCGGCCAGCACCTTGTACTGTCCGCGGGGCGCGCCGGCCTCATTCAGGAAGCCGTCGGTGACGGTTGCAAAGCCTCTCCACTGCTGCTGGTTTTGTAGGTCGCGGTAGAGCGGGATGCGCTTCATCGTGGCCATGATCGCCGCCATCACCCACTCCGACGCAGAGATGTCGTGGATGCCGCGGCCATCGCACAAAGTCACATCGGCGGGCAGCCACGGCAGGATCCAGTCCACGCCTGCCATCAGCGATTGCGCGACTTTGACTCCGCGCATCTGCTGAAACGCGGTTGCCGCATCCTTGCGATAGAACGGCAGGATCCAGAAGTCGATCTCGACCGGAGAGGCAATCGTGCGGGGCAGCCGCACGATCTGCGCTTCAGGAGGGAAGTCGGCCAGCAATTCATCCGCAAGATTGTCGTCGACGCCAACGCGTACCATGCTCACAAGTGTGCCTCACCGGGTGCGATTGTTCCAAGTTGACGGACGTGCCGCCCGGGCAAGTGTTGCAGAAGACGGCAGCCTCGGGCAATACTTGGGGGTACTTTTGCACTGGGCTGGCGGTTCGCGGGCGCCGGCGGATTGAGGAGATTGGATGAAACGACGCATTCTGCTTGTAGACGATGAAGTGGCCGTGTTGCTGACGCTGAAGGCGGTGCTCGAAATCAGCGGGTTCGATGTGGACACGGCGGCTTCCGCGCGCGAAGGCAAGAGCAAGCTGCGGACCCACGAGTACCACATGGTGATCACCGACATGCGAATGGAGAGCGAGGCGTCGGGGGCAGAGGTCATTCAGGCGGCCCGGTTGGCGAGCTATCATCCCGCCGTCGCGCTGCTGACGGCTTATCCGCTTGCCGAAGAAGACTGGCAATCGATGGGCGCCGACAAGATGCTGGTGAAGCCCACGCACACTCGCATTCTGCTGGAGCAGATCGAGAAGATGCTGGCCTCGCACGAAGCGAAGCTGAAGATATGGAGCACTCCGGCTCCCAGGCCGCTGGTCGCGGGAGCGGTTGCAGCAGCGCCGTCGAAGACCGCAAAAGGGAAGACGGCAGCGAAGAAGGCCGCTGGCAGGATTGTGAAGAAGAGCCCGGTGAGAGCGAAGAAATCCGCAGCGACGCGGGCCGCCACGCGCGCGGCAAAGACGACGAAGCGGTAAGTGCGGCTTAGTGGGGCGAGTGGGACTTGATGTAGGTGCGTAGCGCAAGGTTGATGTCAAGGGCCTTGCGGACGCCGCTGTCGAGCATGCGCAGCCAGTCGGTGCCTGGCTCCTTCATCTCGACGGTGCCCAGCAGGTAGCTGGTCTGGACGATGACTTCGAGGGCGTTCGACAAGTCATGGGCGAGTTTGCGAATCTCCAGCGCAACGTTTTCGGGAATTTCCTCTGCTCCGGATTGAGTTGCGGACTGTGTTGGATCGCTCATATTTCAGGCCCATTTCCTTTGAGTGGGGGTAAGGGGATCAAGCCGTCTCAGTGTAAGGCAACCGGCGCGCAATTGACAGCGAAGGCTGGGTTTGAAAGACTAAGTACTCACGACTGCCGTGTCCGGCCGCAAGGTTCGCGACAAGCAGTGCCGAAGTGGCGGAATTGGCAGACGCGCATGGTTCAGGTCCATGTACTCGCAAGGGTGTGGGGGTTCGAGTCCCTTCTTCGGCACCAAACAAACTCTTCAACTCCACAATCTGTTGATGGAAAGACCGGCTCGACCGCGGGATTTCTTTCGTTGCCGGTCAAACCTCCAGAGGGATTGCATGTCGACGCAGCTTGAGAAGATTCTTGCGCACACCCGGGCCGAGGTGAAGGATCGCCGTGCGGTGTCCGACTTGTCGCTGCTGGAGCGCAGAGCGGCAGCGCACCAGCCGCGCGGCTTTGAGGCAGGACTGCGCAGGGTAGCGGCCCATGGGCCGGCCGTTATCGCTGAGTTGAAGAAGGCTTCGCCTTCGCGGGGGCTGATCCGGGGGGACTTCCAGCCGGCTGAACTGGCCAGGTCCCTGGAGACGGCCGGGGCAGCTGCGCTCTCGGTGCTGACCGACCAGACCTTTTTCCAGGGGTCGCTGGAGAATCTCGAGCGCGCGTCGGCAGAGGTGAAAATTCCCTGCTTGCGCAAAGACTTTATCGTTGACCCCTTCCAGATTCTTGAGGCGCGCGCCTCGGGGGCGGATGCGATTCTGCTGATCGTCGCGGCACTCAGCGATTCGGACTTAAGGAGCCTGTCGGAAGAGGCGGAGGTCATTGGGCTGGACGTGCTCTGCGAGATTCACGATCGCGACGAGCTGGAACGTGCCAATGCGCTCGGGTTCAGCGTAATCGGCGTGAATAGCCGGAACCTGCATACGATGGAGGTCCAGCCGCAGACGCAGATTGAACTGGGCCAGTGGCTGCCGCAGACGGCAGTGCGAGTGGCTGAAAGCGGCATCCGCACTCGGGCGGATATCGCCCTGATGGCGGCGGCGGGGTACGACGCTTTTCTGATCGGCGAGTCGCTGATGCGCCAGGCGGACCCAGCCGCGGCGCTGGCCGGGTTGCTTCAGCGCGAATACTCGCCCAGGTAGCGCGGATCGGGACCGAAAGAGAGTCATGCGATGTGGGTGAAGATCTGTGGGAACACGAATCTCGAGGATGCAGCGGTGGCGGCGGAACTGGGCGCGGATGCCGTTGGCTTCGTGTTTGCGGAGAGCAAGCGGCAGGTGACTGCAGCCCAGGTCGCAGCGATCACTGCGCATCTGCCGGCGGGAGTGGAACGAGTCGGCGTGTTTTATTCGCACGACGCGGAGGAGATTGCCGAGACGGTGGAGACGGCGGGACTGACTGCTGTGCAGCTCCACGGTGGGCTCGACGAGGGCTTGCTGGTGCGGCTGAGCGAGAGATTCGGCGAAAGAGTCAGGATCATCCAGACCCTGCACTGGACAGTTGGCGGAGAGAACGGGTCGGCGACCGCTGAACAGCTTGCGGACCAGATCGAGCGCATTGCGGCGCTGCGGATTGTCGACCGGGTGCTCATTGACTCCAAGGTGGGCGCGGCTGGTGGCGGGACCGGGGTGACGTTCGACTGGGCGAGGGCCCGTGGGCTGTTCGCCTCGGCGCCTCGCGGCGTGCACCTGATCCTGGCCGGAGGTCTCAAGCCGGAGAATGTCGCGCAGGCCATTGCTGAACTGGAGCCATGGGGTGTGGACGTCTCCAGCGGGGTTGAAGCCACGCCCGGCAAGAAATCCCCGGAACGGCTGGCGAGTTTTATCGAAAACGCGCGCGCAACCGTTCTGCCCTGAAGATAGGGCGGATTTCCTGCTCAGGATGTAGGGTTATTTAGTGGCGGTGAGAGTGCGTCCCATGGGTGTGAACCCTGGGAGTGCGGTCATGGTAGGTCTGCGTGCGCGTAGGGGCCTCGTTTGAGGTTCTCGACGCATACGCGGACGCAGGCACGAGAACTCCTAAAACGAAAACCAGAGACGCAAATGCGACCTGTAGGATGAATTTCATAGGAGAAGCTCCATTCTTACACCCATAAGACGCCCCAGACAATAGGTTGGATTCGAAAAAATCAATATTTCGTAAAGAGTCCTTGCCGAGTAACCCTTCCGACTGAGTACGGGCGTAATCCGGGCCTGTCGGAGCATCGCTGGCTTTCGCGTCCGTCCAGGTTCGGGGCCTTCGGTTGCGTCGCGGCGGCGAAAGGATATATCTTGAAAGACAAGATGACAGCTCACTTCAGCCGCTTTGGATTTACGTACCGCTATTGGCGCACAATAGCGGGCTCGGCGGACTAGCTTCATCTGAACGATCTGTAAGACGATCTGGAATCTTCAGTTGATTCGAAATCCATGCGAGCCGCGACCCAATCTGTCGCGGCTTTTGCTTTGTCGTAAAGGCGATTTGGAGGAAACAACGATGGGCGTGACTGCGGGTTTGACATCGCCGAT
>Ga0102924_1005154_pt1 | contig 12813 bp, 11 predicted proteins | sample PaiPotPPM11metaG_FD_80116 | JGI IMG/M metagenome (GOLD analysis project Ga0102924, IMG submission 80116) | Iron sulfur acid spring bacterial and archeal communities from Banff, Canada, to study Microbial Dark Matter (Phase II) - Paint Pots PPM... ... | reverse complement strand
GTCCCCCACCGACCACACCCGCCTCCGCCGCAGCGACTTCGTCATCGAGCAACTCACCCCTCCCACCGTCCCAGCAGCCCTCCTCCACCACTGGCGCGGCACTGCCTTCGCCCCCGGAGTCACCGCCGCCAACTTCGAGCGCCTCCTGCGCGACTTCCCCACCTACCCGCAGCACTTTGCCCCGCAAGTCCTCCAGGCCCGCGTCCTCACCCAGCACGGCGACACCCTTCAGACCACCATGCGCGTCCGCCAGCACCACATCCTCACCATCGTCCTCGACACCGCCTACGACGTCACCTTCGCCCACCTCGACGCCACCCACGGCTCGAGCCTCTCCCGCAGTACCCGCATCTCCGAACTCGACGCCTCCGGCAACTCCACCGAAAACCACGGCTTCCTCTGGCGCCAGAACATCTACTGGACCTGGGAAGAACGCGACGGCGGCCTCTACCTCCAGATCGAGTCCATCTCGCTCTCCCGCGCCATCCCTCGCGGCCTCGCCTGGGCCGTCCAGCCCTTCGTCGAAAGCGTCCCCCGTGACTCCCTCGACTTCACTCTCCGCTCCGCCTGCACGGCCCTCAAGCGATGAGCCACCAAACCTCATCGCCGACAGCCGATTGCTGATGGCTGATGGCTGACAGCCGATAGCTGACACCTCACGCCTCATACCTCACAGATCATAGCTGGCAAACAAAAACCCCCTGAAAGGACCCACCCATGACCACACAAGCCATCCCATTGCCCCACTCGCCCACCTTCACTCCCGCCCGCCGCATCAACCGGTCCCTCACCGCCGCCGCCGAAAAGCGCATCCTCATCTGGCTCGCCGAGCACGCCCCCGCCTGGGTAACCTCCGACCAGCTCACCCTCCTCGGCCTCGCCGCGCAGATCGCCGCAGGCATCTTCTACGCCGTCTCCCGCACCCAACGTCTCGCCCTCCTCCTGGTCATCCTCTGCATCGCCCTCAACTGGCTCGGCGACTCGCTCGACGGCACCCTCGCCCGTGTCCGCAGCCAGCAGCGCCCCCGCTACGGCTTTTACGTCGACCACATGGTCGACCTCTTCGGCTCCATCGCGCTCATGATCGGCCTCGGCTACTCCGGCTTCGCTCACTGGCCCGTCGCCATCGCCCTGCTCCTCGCCTTCCTCGTCCTCGCCGGCGAGAGCTTCCTCGCCACCTACACCCTCGGCTGCTTCCAACTCTCGCAAGGCCTCTTCGGCCCCACCGAAATTCGCATCGGCCTGATCCTCGGCAACCTCGCTCTTCTGCACAGTCCGTACGCCCACATCTTCGGCCACCGCCTGCTCCTCTTCGACGTCGGCGGAGCCATCGGAGCAGCCGTCATGTTCGTCATGGCCATCGCCATCACTCTCCGCCACACCGCCGACCTCTACCAGCAGGAGCCGCTCGCATGAACACCCTCATCCGCTGGGGCAAATTCAATCTCGTCGGAGCCATCGGCGTGGCCGTCCAACTCGCCGCGCTCGCCCTCTTCAACCGCCTCGCCCCGGGCCACTACCTCGTCGCCGCCGCCGCCGCCATCGAACTCACCCTGCTCCACAACTTCATCTGGCACCTCCACTTCACCTGGCGAGACCGCCGCCACAACTCCGCAGTGCTCCGTCAACTCATCCGCTTCCATCTCTCCAACGGGATCGTCTCAATGCTCGGCAACCTCATCCTGATGCACCTCCTCGTCCAGCAGGCTCACCTCCCCATCCTCCTCGCCAACGCGGTAGCCATCCTCTGTTGTTCCATCCTCAACTTCTCCCTAAGCCACACCTGGGCCTTCGCCCCCAAAACTCGGGCACCCCATTCATGACGGTTTCATCGTCATGCGTGGGGTCCGAAGTCCCCCTTTTTAACGCCAAAGCGCCGGGCACTTTCGCCCGGCGCTTCAACGAACCTCCACAACTTACCGATGCTTGATGAAGCTCCCGGTATTCAACTCCGCCATCGCCTGGCGCAGCTGTTCCTGCGTGTTCATCACAATCGGCCCATACCACGCCACCGGCTCCTCGATCGGCTTGCCCGACACCAGCAGGAAGCGAATCCCTTCCGGCCCCGCCTGCACCGTGATTTCGTCCCCGCGATCGAACAGCACCAGCGAGTGGTTGCCCACGTCGTACACCGGCTTGGCGTTCGGATCCACGCCCGACTCCGTCAGCACCGCCTGCGGATCCGAAGCATCGCGGAACGTGCCCGAACCCGCGAAGACATACGCAAACGCATTCCGCGTCGTCTCCACCTTCAGCCGTTTCCGCTTGCCCGGCGCCACCGAGACGTCGATGTAGTTGGGATCAGCCGCAACCCCTTCCACTGGTCCCTTCTTGCCCCAGAACTCCCCGCAGATAATCCGCACATGCGTGCCGTCATCGTCGGTCACCTCCGGAATCGCGTCCGAAGGAATGTCCTGGTAACGCGGGTCCGTCATCTTCAGATTTGCAGGCAGGTTCGCCCACAACTGAAAGCCGTGCATCCTGCCCTGCGGATCGCCCTTCGGCATCTCCTGATGCAGAATCCCGCTGCCCGCCGTCATCCACTGCACGTCGCCAGCGCCCATCTTGCCCTTGTTGCCAAGGCTGTCCCCGTGTTCCACCGAGCCCGCCAGCACATACGTAATCGTCTCGATGCCGCGGTGCGGATGCCACGGAAATCCCTTCAGATAGTCCGCCGGATTGTTGTTCCGGAAATCGTCCAGCAACAGAAACGGATCGAATTCCTTGGTTTTGCCAAACCCGAAGGCGCGCTCCAGCTTTACCCCCGCGCCCTCCATCGTAGTCTTGGTCTGAATCACTTCTCTAACTGGTCGGAGTGACATAACTCTTCCCTTCTGGGCCGCCGCGCACGACCTACATTCCCGCACCGGCGGCCAATCTCTTCGCTTGTCATTCTGAGCGGAGCGAAGAACCCGCATTCTGCCTTTCACTGACAACTGATCACTGACAACTGACAACTTCTTTAAGCCGCCTTCACAAACTGCACTTCCAGCGTGATCGTCACCTGATCCCCCACCAGCACGCCGCCTGTCTCCAAAGCCGCATTCCACGTCAGCCCGAAGTCCTTGCGGTTGATCTTCGTCGTCGCCGTAACTGCGACCCGCAAATTGCCCCACGGATCCTTCGCCGGCTCGGTCGGCCCCTCAACCTCAAACGCCACCGTCTTGGTCACGCCCTTGATCGTCAATTCACCCTCGACCGTGTGCTCCGCCGGAAGCACTTTGAACGACTTGAACGTCATCGTCGGGAATTTCTCCACATCGAAGAAGTCCACGCTCTTCAGATGCCCGTCGCGCTGCTCGTCGCGCGTCACAATCGACGCAACATCAATCGTCGCCTCGACCGTCGACTTGCTCAGGTCCGCGTCATCCAGCGTCAGCACCCCCGACACCTTCGGAAAGCTTCCTTTGATGTTCGAAATCATCATGTGTTTGACCTTGAACTCCGCAACGGAGTGGGCCGGATCGATATTCCAGGTAGATGTGCTCATGGTATTGTCCTCTCAGAATTCTGGTTTTTGCTGCTTTACGTTGGGTTAGATGCGTTGCGACGATATTCGTTGCAACAGATATTTTGGACAAAAAATCAGCCCTGCTCCTGCCTTGCAACCTGCAACAGCTCGATCAACGTCCGCAAACGCTCCCGCCCCAGGTGGCCCAACTGGTTGCGATGCCCGGCCCGCACCGGCTCGTCCATCCGCGCCAGCAGTTTCAACCCCTCCGGCGTGATCCTCGCCATTACCATACGCCTGTCCTGTGAATCTCTGCTGCGCACAATCAGGTCGCGCTTCTCCAGCCGGTCCAGCAACCGCGTGATATCCGGGTCCCGCGTAATCATGCGGTTGCCAACTTCCCCGCACGGCAATCCCTCCGGCGCCCCCCGCAGAATCCGCAGCACGTTGTATTGAGTGGCCGATAAATCCTCTGCCTTCAATAAGACGGACAACCGCCGCGCCAACAGGTCCTGGGTCCGGCACAATTCCAGGAACGCCACTTCCTCCAGGCACACCAGCGGCTTCTGCCTGGGTTCGGATTGGGTCGTCTTTTTCATCTGTCCCAACAATACTCGTTATAACGACTATTGTCAAGACGGACTCCTGAATCAGTCCCCGACCCCGGCCAGTTCCCGCTCCGGTTCCGGCTCATGCGTCACCGCCGAAGTCCCGCTCTTCACCCGTAGGTTGTCGATCGCATAGTCGAGAAACCGCATCTCGAAATTCGGCGGCTGCCCCATGAACCGGCACGAAGCCACCACCTGCTCCATGAGGAACCGCGGCTGAAACGCCGCCAGGTCAAGCTGCTTCTCCACCTGGATCCGGTACACCACGCGGTCGAATACCTCATCGGTCAGCGTCAGCCCGTGTCCCTTGCACTCCTTCTCGAAGATCCGCCGGAAGTTCTCCAGCGTTGGCGATCCGATCTCGATCTTGTACGGCAGCCTTCGCAGAAACGCCGGATCCATTAGATCTTCCGGCTCCAGGTTGGTCGAAAAGATCACCAGTTCGTCGAACGGAATGCTGAAGCTTTTGCCGGTATGCAGTTTCAGGTAGTCGACCCGGCTCTCCAGCGGCACAATCCACCGATTCAGCAGCACCGTCGGCGTCACCAGTTGCCGCCCGAAGTCGTCGATCACAAAGCATCCGCCCAGCGCCTTCATATGCAGCGGTGCCTCGTAGAAGTTCGACGTCGAGTCGTAGCGCAGGTCCAGCATCTCCAGCGTCAACTCGCCGCCCGCCACCACAAACGGCCGCTTGCAAGGAACCCAGCGCGCGTCAATCGACTCCCGCCGCATAAACGTAGGCGCCTTGTCATCCGCCGCCGGCGCCGCCGCAATCGGCACATGCAGGCTTGGATCGTATACCCGGATAATCTGCCCTTCCACCATCACGGCATACGGCATATAGACCAGGTCGGTGAACACATTCGCCAGCCGCAACGCGAACGTCGTCTTGCCATTGCCCGGTGGCCCATACAGCAGCATCGCGCGCCCCGAATTCAGCGCCGGACCCGCCTGTTCCACCAGGCTGTTGGACACCGCTAGATCCGCAAGATTCTCCTTCACCCGCTCGAACGTTATCACCTCGTTGGTAATCTTTTGCAGATTCACCCGGTCGCAGAACTCCTCCAGCGTCACCGGGGCCGGCCCCACGTACTGCGACCGCGTCAACGCATCGGCCGCCCACTTCCGGCCCTCCTCAGTCAGCCCGTAGTTCATGTCCGACAGGCCAGCGCGCGAACCCCGCGCGTACAGCATCTTGCGCTCGCTCGCAATCTTCACCATCTCTACCACGATGTGGTAAGGCAGCTTGATCGTATCCGCAAACTGCCGCGGCGATTCCAGCCGCCCAACATAGATCAGCTTCATCAGCAGGCTGATCAACTCATTCTCGTCGATCCCGGTTGCGCGCATGCTCTCCGGCTCGGCCGGCGTCCGGTTGATGAACGCATCCAGTGCAGCCTGGCTGATCGCCCCTGCAGCCACCAGGTGCTCGCCAAACCGGCCACCATGCTTCAACTGCTGGTCGAGCGCGTGGTTCATGTCTTCCACGCTGATCAGCTTCGCGCGAACCAGCAAATGCCCGAGTTCCATTCGAACTGCGATGGTGTGCTCCTCTGCCCGGCGGCTGCGGGCGCTAGACTTTTCCGTCCTGATTCTCGCGCGCCCAGGCCCCTGGCGCCACTCCCCATTCAGGGGATGCGACACCCCGCAACCTCGTGCTAACAAGCCGGATCCCACCCATTGGCGCCTTCTTCCGAACGGCACCGAAGCCCCAGCTAACAAGGCCCCGAAGCCGCTCCACCGGCGCGCAAGTGTAGTTGCCGTACTCGGCGCGCGCGAAGTCAACATCGGCCGGATTCCCCGCGAAGTCCGGCACATACCGCCGGAGCGGCTCCTTCGCCGCGGTCTTCCCGTCCGGATTCAATTCATTGCCATCCGCCACCTTGCCGTGCACGCAGCCATCTCCATATACAGTGGTTAGAACACAAACCGCAGCCCCGTCCCCTCATGAACCTCTACGCTATCGTCCTCGCCCTCATCGTCCTCACTCTGCTCACCGTCTCGCTCACGCGTCTCGGCAAGGTGAAGACCCGCGCCGACTATCTCGTCGCCGGCCGTTCCCTGCCCGCGTTCGTTCTCGTTTTCACCCTGCTGAGTTCCTGGATCGGCTCCGGCTCCCTCCTCGGCGGCGCCGAGAACGCCTACCGCCACGGATTCGCCGCCCTCTGGCAGGCTGCCGGCGGATGGGGGGGCCTCGCCCTCATCTACTTCATCGCCCCCCGCGCGCGCCGCTTTGCCCAATACACCATCCCCGACCTGCTCGAGGCCCGCTACAACCAGACCGCCCGCGTCCTAGGCGTCATCGCCATCCTCTTCACCTACACCGCCATCACCAGCTACCAGTTCATCGGCGGCGGCGACATCCTCCACCTCATCTTCCCCTCCGCCATCAGCGCCATCCAGGGCCGTTACCTCATCGCCGCGTTCGTCATCCTCTTCACCGCGATCGCTGGTATGTCCTCGGTCGCCTACATGGACGTCGCTATCGGCCTGCTCGCCACCTTCACCCTCTGCATCGCGCTGCCCGTCCTCATCCACGGCTTCGGCGGCTGGTCTGCCGTGCGCGTAGCGCTTCCCGCCACTCACTTCCAGTTCCTCGGCGACATCACCTTCGTCCAGGCCATGGAACTCTTCGTCCCCCCATGCCTGCTCATGCTCGGCAACCAGTCCATGTACCAGAAATTCTTCTCCGCCAAATCCGAGAAGGATGCCACCCGCGCCGTCACCGGCTGGATCATCGGCACCGTCATCCTCGAGACTGTCATCGTCGCGCTCGCCGTCGTCGGCTCCGCCATCTACCCCACCGGCGAAGTCCACGAGCGTCCCCGCGAAATCCTCGCCTACGTCGGCCTCCATGCCTTCGAGCCCACGCAGACAGTGACCACCGTGCCCAACCCCACCGGCCCTGCAATCGTCATCACCACCACCCAGGTCATGGCCCCCGTCGAACTCCACCTCCTCCAACTCCTCGGAGCGCTTCTCGTCGGAGCCATCTTCGCCAAGGTCATCTCCACCGCCAACAACTATCTCTTCTCCCCCGCCACCAACCTCGTCAACGACATCTTCGTCCGCTACCTCCGCCCTAACGCCGGCAATCGCCAGGTCCTCCTCGTCTCCCGCCTCATGGTCGTTGCGCTCGGACTCTGGGCGCTCTTCCAATCCCTCGGCAGCGAGTCCGTCCTCAAACGAGCCCTCTACGCCTATACCATCTACTCTGCCGCACTCACGCCCGTCATCCTCGCCGCCTTCTACTGGCGCCGCGCCACCGCCTCCGCCGCGGTAGCCTCCATCTTCACTGGCACCTTCGTCACCGTCTTCTGGGACACCGCTTTCATCCACACCCACGTCCCCGCCATCCTCAGCGACCGCGACGCCATCTTCCCTGCCCTCGTCGCCTCGCTCCTTTGTCTCGTTATAGTTAGCCTCCTTACCCCCCGGCCCACCGAAGCCCACCTCGAAGCCTTCGCCGGCAGCTAAAGCCTCCGTCCGCTCCCCGACACAGTGCAAAGACCTGCGAACCCCCATGGGAAAATCTTTTCCCACAGAAGCAAATCCGGTCGCTTGCCCTCACAAACCCCACTCCATTGGAAGGATTTACCGCACCCTGTGAATTGGCCGGACGATTGCATGTATGCAATCAGTTGCCGAGTACTGCTGAGTTTCGCAGACATTCAGGCCCTTAAGGAGGCTCGTAATGGCCGCGACACACCTGTTTACTTGCGTTTGCGGAGTCCAGAAGAAAACCACCAACCACTGGATCCTTGCCATCGTCACCCCCGGCAACCTCAGGTTCGTCCCGTGGGACACCCACCTCGCGCTGCAGGATGACGTCATCGTCCTCTGCGGCGAAGGCTGCGCCACCGCTCTGCTCAGCCGCTGTCTCGGCGAGTGGAAGCAGTCCGCTCCCGCCACCCAGTCCCCCGCGCCCGAACTTACCGCCGCCTGATCCAGGGCGAAAGCCCCGCATGGGTCATGTAGGATTCGTGCGCGGCTCGCGCCTTGGCCTCACCATCGCTCTGCCGATAGGGGCTTCAGCCCTTGAGGTCATTCTTCAAGCCGCCCCTAATCCACGTCCCCGCTCTCCGGCATATTCTTCGGCGCCCGCTTCACATCGATTGCCGGCCGCCCCGCCTTCTGCAGCACCGCTTCGACCGCCCCCAACTTCGCCTCGAGCTCCCGCCACACCCGTAGCGCCTCTTCGCCCTCGTCCCGCGTATGGGCGCAGGCCGACACCAGCGCCCGCGTCAGCGGACCATCCGACTGCTGCAGCTTCCCATATAACTCCGCAGCTTCCCCTGTCACATCATCTAGTCCCGGCGCCGCTTCTTTTCCCTTGCTCGCATCATCACCACTCACCAGCTTCTTCAGCGCCCCATCGAACTCCGCCAACTCCTTCGCCACCGCCGCATTCTCCGGAGTCTCGACTTGCTCCTGCACCGAATGCGCCGCCAGGTCCGCCTTCGCCAACTCATCCAGCGATCCCGCCATCCGCACCTGCGCCGCATGCAGCGCCGGCAGGTCAGCCGCAGCCGTATGCACCCGCGGATCCATCTTCACCGTCAGTATCTGCGACTCACTCTTCCCATCCACCGTCAGCCGCACCGTGTAAGTCCCCGGCAGCACCAGCGGACCCTGCGGTGTCAGCGGCGTCCGGTGCGGCACCGCCGCAATCGGATACGAATAAGTCGTCGCCGCAGGTGCAGTCGCTCGCAGGTCCCACACCCACCGATGCATCCCCGCAGTCTTCGGCAACGGGCCCCGCGCCAGCGGCCAGTACTCCGGAATCAGCGGCGACTGCCACTGCTTTACATCCGGCCCCTCGACCCCCTCGCTCGAGTATTTCCGCAACACCGCGCCCTTCGCATCCAGAATCTCCAGCGTCACCGCACCATGCGCATCCTGCGGCAACGCATAATCCAGAATTGCCCCATCCGGCGGATTCTCGCCGGCCGGTTCATCCGCAGGCAGTGGCGTATCCGTGTAGTTGTCGCGCTGAATCCGCCACGCCTCCGCCGGCTTCAGCAGCATCGCCGTCTTCCCCACCGCCATCTCCCGCAGCGGTGCCACATCATCCAGTACCCAGAACGACCGCCCATGCGTCGCCACCACCAGGTCGTCCCCATGCACCAGCAAATCCCGCATCGACGTATGCGGCAGGTTGTACTCGAGCGGCCGCCACTGCGCCCCATCGTCGAACGACACCCACACCGCCCGCTCCGTCGCCGCATACAGCAACCCCGCCCGCACCGGATCGGCACGCACCGCATTCACCGGCGCATCCTCCGGCAGTCCCGCCGCGATGTCCTGCCACGTCTTGCCGCCGTCATGCGTCCTGAACGCATGTGGCCGCATGTCGTCCACCCGCATCCGATTCACCGCCACATACGCCGTGTCATCGTCGAAGCGCGACGCATCGATCTGCGCAATCTTGCTCCACGCCGTCACCCCCGACGGAGTAATGTCCTTCCAGTGCGCGCCTGCATCGCGCGTCATCCACACCAGTCCATCATCCGTCCCCGCCCAGATCGTCCCCGCCGCCTTGTAGGAAGCCGCCACCGCATAGATCGCTCCGCGCCGCTTCGCCTGGTCCTCCGCCTTCAGCGCCGGCAGCGTCTCCGGCTGCCCCGACTTCTCCCGGCTCAGGTCCGGCGAAATCGTCTGCCACGTATCCCCGTAGTCCGTCGTTCGATACAGATGGTTCGTCGCGTAGTACATCGTGTGCGGATCCACCGGCGAAAACAGAATCGGCTCCGTGCGGTCCGCGCGAATCTCCTTCGCATCGCCCGGAACCGGCGTCACATTCTGCACCTGCCCCGTCACCATGTCGTAGCGCGACACCTCTTTCCGCCCCGCCCCATACACAATCTCCGGATGCAGCGGATCCGGCGCCGCATATCCGTACTCAATAACCCCCGCCGGATGCCAGTCATGAAACGTAATCTCGCCATCGTTGCCGCGTGTCGACGTGCATACCGACCCGCTCTCCTGTTGTCCCGCGCATACCTGGTACGGAAACGTATTCGTCGCGGCAACGTGGTAAAGCTGCGCCGTCGGCTGGTTGTACCAGCTGCTCCACGTCTCGCCGCGATTCACGCTCACCACCGCGCCCTGGTCGCTCACCAGCAGCAGAATCTTCGAGTCCCGCGGATTGATCCAGATGTTCTGGTAATCATCCCCACCCGGCGCGCCCCGCAAACTCACCCACGTCCTCCCGCCGTCCTCCGACCGCGTCGTCACAATCCCCGTGCTGTACACCGCATCCGGATTCTGCGGATCAACCGCAATCACCGGCAGATCACCCCCGCCAATCTTCATCGCTGGCCGCGGATCCTCCGTAATCCTCCGCCACGTCGCCCCGGCATCATCGGACCGATACACCGCCACACCCTTGTCCGTCGCATACGCCGTCTCCACCGTCGTCGCTACCGCTGCATACAACCGCCGCGGATCGCTCGCCGCAATCGCAACGTTCACCTGAGCCAGGTTCTCCGGCAATCCCGTCTTCAACTGAGTCCACGTCGTTCCCCCATCCACCGACTTGAACAGCCCGCCGCCTGTCCCCGGATATTGGTTCTTGTCCTCCCATGGCCCCAGCGTCTCTTCCCACAGCGACGCGTACACCACCCGCGGGTCCTTCGGATCGATCACCACATCGGACCCGCCCGTCCGCTCATCCTTATACAGAACCTTCGCCCACGTCTTCCCGCCGTCCTCCGACCGGAAGATCCCCCGCTCCGCATTCGGCCCATACGGATGCCCCAGTACCGCCGCGAACACCCGGTCCGCATTCGTCGGATCGACTGCCAGCGCCGGAAACTGCTCCCCATCCCGCAGCCCTAAATGCACCCACGTCTTCCCCGCATCGCTCGACCGGTACATCCCATCCCCCACCGACAAGTCCGGCCGATGCAGCCCTTCCCCGCTCGCCACATACACCACGTTGCTATCCGAGGCCGCCACCGCAATCGCGCCCACCGACTGCGTATCCTCGCCATCGAAAATCGGCGCCCACGTCCGCCCCGCGTCCGTCGTCTTCCAAACCCCGCCGTCCACCTGCCCCACATAGAACACATTCGGTTGGTCCGGCACACCCGCCGCCGCCCGCGTCCGCCCTCCGCGGAACGGCCCAATCATCCGCCACCGCATCTCCGGCATCGCCCCCGAGCCCTGTGCCACCCCACTTACAGCCGACACCAGCGCCACGCCCACGAGCGCAGCACAACGCACAAACCGCGAGCATCTCACCATCGTCCCGCACCCCTTTACAACGCATCTTCAACGTAAAGGACAAGTGTAGAGGACTCTGCCTTCGAGGATGAACATGCTCCCAACCGAGAGCTGATAGCTGACAGCTGATGGCTGATAGTTGAAAACTCAAAATGCTCCTGCCCCGCTACCGCCTCCCCGGATCGAACACCACGTACCCCTCCGAGTTCGACACGAAGATCGCATGGAACAGGCTCGTTGGCAGCAACCCTGCCTCGGGCGCTCCGGCCACCGCGCGATACTCCACGTTCGTCGGATAGTACATCCGTTCTCCAATCCGCACCCCCGGCGCCCGGTCCACCGACACCGGCGCGCTCAATCCCGAAGACGCCCTCACCTGCGCCGTCGTCGCGGCCACCGAGTTGCGGAACAGAAACAGCATTTCGGCGCCCGAATCCAGCAGCAGGTCGCCCTGGTTCGTCGACACCGTCATGCATCCATACACCACCTTCACCGGCACATGCGCGCCCTCGGCCGCCACCGCTCCGAACGTCAATCCATGGTGCTGGAAATCCAGCATGTAATCGAAGTGCGCCAGGAACTCTTGCCCCAGAATTCCCCGAATGTCCGGCGACAGCGTGTGCTCCGCATCGAAGTTGGTGAACAGGAACTCCTGCCCCTCCGTCTCCACCGGGCCCAGCGACACCTTGCCCACCATCCCACCCCGCAGGTGCGACGAGCCGGAAGGCGTCAGCAACTCCCGCTCGAACGTCCCGACCAGCCCCAGCTTCTTCGCCAGTCCGGTCTCCACCATATTCACCTGCGTCCCGGTATCCACTAGGAACCGGAACGGCCCCTGCCCGTTCAGATAGACGCCATCGACCACGGGGCGTCCTCCGATCACCTGCAACTTCAGGGTTGGCTGCACCGGCTGAGCGAAGGCGGCGCAGGGAAAGAAAGTCGCAACGAGAGAAGCCACGAGAACTGCCATTGGGGTTCGCATGCCCCCCACACTGGCGCTTCATGCCCGCCCAGGTCGTGATGCCGCCGCGATGCTTCTCTGCATCCGCCGGATTCTTCTCTCGGGCCGTGTGATGGATTGCTGATGGAGTTACCGGACCCCGATTCGAACTCCCGCCAGCCGCGCATTCTCACAGAACACGGCTATACTTTGCAGTAACTTCCATGCCATCGCCCGTGCCCGTCTCCAGGGTCTACCGATTTGACGGCTTTACGCTCGACCCCGCCGCCATGCGCCTCTGTCGCGGCCAGGAAGAGCTCGCGCTCGAACCAAAATCCTTCCGCCTGCTCCAGTTCCTCATCGAAAATCGCGGCCGAGTCCTCGGCAAGGAAGAAATCTTCCGCGTCATCTGGCCGGAAACCGCCGTCACCGACAACGCCCTCACCCGCGCCATCGCCCAGATCCGCAAAGCCCTCGACGACGACCCCAAGGCTCCCCGCTTCATCGACACCACCCCCACCGTCGGCTACCGCTTCATCGGCACCCTGACCGAAGACCAGCCGTCCCCCACCCCGCCGCCAAAACGC
>Ga0102924_1005151_pt1 | contig 12820 bp, 12 predicted proteins | sample PaiPotPPM11metaG_FD_80116 | JGI IMG/M metagenome (GOLD analysis project Ga0102924, IMG submission 80116) | Iron sulfur acid spring bacterial and archeal communities from Banff, Canada, to study Microbial Dark Matter (Phase II) - Paint Pots PPM... ... | reverse complement strand
GTTCGGATCGAACCCGAACTGCGGATACACCGAGCCCACGAACGGCGCGTACAGGCCCCCGGCGATCCCGACGAAGAATGCGGAGGCCGCGTACGCGATCAGCTTGGTCCGGGTGACCTTGATGCCGAGCCCGCGGGCCCGCTCCTCATCGTCACGGATGGCGAACAGTCCCAGCCCGAACTTCGACCGCCGGACCCACCAGGCCACTGCGCCCGCCACCACCGCGCACAGCAGCCCGACGTAGTAGAAGGGCATGTTGAAGAAATTGCCCGTCCACGTCGGGAACGGCAGGGTCACGCCGCCTGACCCTTTGGTGAAATCAGTCAGGTTGAAGGCCAGCAGCTGCAGGATGAACATGACCGCGATGGTCAGCACGATGAACGTGTGCTTGCGCACCCGCAACAGCAGCCAGCCAATCGGGATGGAGAGCAGGGCCGCGACCAGCCCCGCCGCCGGCAGCAGGGCGAACGTGTCCCAGCCTCCCGGCAGGCCGGCGTGGATGATGATCAGCGCTACGGTGTACTGGCCGATGCCGTAGTACGCGGCATGGCCGATAGAGATGTAGCCGGAGAAGCCGGAGAAGATGTTCCAGCCGATCGCCGCGACTAGATAGATCATCGTGAATACGGCGATAGACGTCACGGTGGGATTCGGGAACATCAGCGGGAACGCGATCAGCAGCACCAGCAACCCAGCCGTAGCGCCGTAGCGCACCCCGCGAGGCGGACGGTAAGGGATGTGCTCCGGCGCGGCGGCACCGACCTGGGCGATCTGGGTAGTTGTCATTGTGCGCGCACCGCCGTCCGGCCGAAGAGCCCCTGGGGCCGCAACAGGAGCACCAGGATGAGCACCATGTAAAAGGTGGTCTGTCCCCAGGTGGGTGACCAGACGACCGCGACCACGTCCTCGATGACCAGCATGACGATGGACGCCACCAGCGCCCCGCCAACACTGCCGAACCCGCCCAGGATCACGATGGCCAGCAGCCGGGAGATGAGGTCGTAGGAACTGGCGGCGTCGAAGGAGTTGGTCGATCCGAACACCATGCCGCCCGCCGCCGCCAGCGAGACCCCGATACCCAGGGTGAAAGCAGAGAGCCGGTCGATGTCAATGCCTACCATCCTGGCCGCGGTCGGGTTCTGCATGGCCGCACGCAGGTTGCGGCCGAACTTAGTCCGGTACAGCAGCCAGTAAAGCGCGCTGAGCAGGACCACGGCCATCGCGAACGAGTAGAGATAGATTTCGGGGAAGATCAGCGAGCCAATCTGGACCGAGGAATTAACATACGAGGTGGTGGTCTCCACTAGATTGCTGGTGAAGACCAGGTCGAGGACTCCCTCGATAACCGTGCCCACCGCGAACATGGTAAGCAGGGACATGATCACCCGGTCCTTGCGGATTGGCTTGATCATGGTCCAGTAGATGACCACACCGACCAGGAACATGGCCGGCAGCGTGATCAGCAGGCCCAGGAACGGGTCGATGTTCAGGTGCGAGTACAGCGCATAGCTGAGATAGGCACCGAGCACGACCAGGATACCCTGCGCGAAGTTGACAATTTCCATCACGCCGAAAACCAGCGTCAGGCCGGCCGCCATAAGCGCGTAGAATCCGCCGATCAGGATGCCGTCGATGACAGCCTGCAGAACTAGCACGGTTTTACTCCCACCCTAGGACCCTCGGCCAGCTCCGGTACCGCCCGGCGCGAGCCTCCCCGGGCCGGGCCGCCGCGGCCCGGCCCGGGGAGGTAGCGCCAGGGATCACGGTGTCTTGCCCCAGGGGGGCTTGGCCGCCAGGATCGGCTTCGTCTGGCCGACTCCGAGGGGCAGCACATCGACCAACTGGCCGTTCTGCCACTGGAACACGTACGGGGTCGCCGCCTTGTTCTCTCCGTCGGATGCGAACTGCACCGGGCCCTGAACGCTCTGGAACTGGGCGCCCGACTGGAGATAGGCGTTGAGCTTGGTGTTACTCGTGCTCTTGATGTGATCGACGGCCTGAGTCAGGACCTGCCCGGTCGAGAATGCTTCCGCGACGTCCGCGCTGATATTGGCTGCCGTCCCGTGGAACATGTTCAGGTACAGAGCCACCATCTGCTTGTTCTGGTAGAACGTCGAACCGGGATACCAGGTATTCGGCACCATGATGCCTTGCGTGTTCTTGGCCCCGACCGCCTTGACGAACGCGGCCCCCTGGTCGGGCCCGGACGCCTCGATCAGGAGCTTGGGACTGTAATGATCCTGAATGAAGTCCTGGATGAGTGCGTACCCGTCGGGCGGCATCGATCCAAGCACGACAACTTTCGCCTTGGATGCGGCAATCGCCGACGCAATAGGCGTGAAGTCCGTCGTCTCCACCGGATAGATCTTGTACACCGCGCTAGTAAAACCGTGCGCGGTCAGGTAACTGCGGGCGCCGTCCAGTTCTGGCTGCAGGAACGGGTCGGTCATCGACGCGTAGGCGACCGGCTGGGCCTTCTGGGTGGCGGCCAGCCATTTGGCGAAGGTGATCATCTGGTATTTGGCCGACGCGCTGACGTCGTAGACGCTGTGCAGGCCCTGCTGGAAGACCGATGGACCGCCGCCGATGCCCTCGAGCATCACGTAGTTATACCGGTGCGCGATCACCGAGGCCGGCTTGGTGAGCAACGTAGAGTAAGGCCCGGCCACGAAGGTCACGTGATTGAGCGTGATGAGCTTCTGATAGTTCGTGACGACCTGAGTGGGGCTAGAGCCGTCGGACAGGAACTCGAGCTTGATCTTGCGCCCGAGGATGCCGCCGTGCTTGTTCTGGAACGCCGCCCAGGTCTCGTAGCCCTGCTTGGTGGCCAGGCCGTCACCAGAGAAGTCCCCTGACAGGGAGACCGAGATGCCGATCGTGATCGGCCCTGATGAACTTCCTGAACCGCCGGACGAGGATGCCCCGCACGCGGCCAGGAGCATGACCGCCAGGCCCGCGCCCAGCCATCCGGCCGCCCTGGCCTTCGGCAGCGATCTGGCGTTCAGCGCCGACGGCCAGCGAGACGCCGTCACGCCACTTCTCTTCAGCAAACTGATCAACCTCCTCAGGGATGCCGGCCGGGCCGACCGGGTCGGCCGATCCGTGACCAGCGACTATCTACGACTCAACTTGCGGGCGCCCACGTGCAGCGGTCTCCCGTCACGGTCCAGACCGTGTCGGTCGGCGGCGGTGCCCAGAACTCCAGGAACGAGAATTCCTCTGGCGAGTCGTTCTCGAACCAGTGGACCTCGCCGGAAGCGACAAATGCGCTCATGCCCGCCTCCAGCCTGCTCGCACCGGCTGCCGTATGCAGGAGGCCCGAGCCGACCATGACCCAGAAGACGTGCGAGCAGTTCTCGTGATAATGCGCAGCAGCCGTATCACCCGGATGATAGGTAATCCGGTCGGCGCGCAATAGCTCCGCCCCGACCGGCACATTCTCCGTGACCAGGTCCAGCCGGTCGCGGCTGTCGCGCGTGGAGGTGAGGTGCGGCAGATCGCCGACGGGAAATAGTCTTGCTGGCACTGCGCCATCCCTTTCCGTTTCGCCAGCAGGCATGAGCGTCTTTGGGCCAGCCATCCGACAGGAGCTTCCTGATCCGGCACGCGCTGACCGAACGGCCGAATGGCGCTCATCTACGGGCCGAGCACTCCAGTACCCGACCGGTTACCGGATCACGTCGGACCTTGGCTCAACCGACGACCTGACTGGCGGTACCTCCGTAAGCCGACAACCACAGCTGGCTATCTGCTCAGACACACATCTCTATCTGCTCAGACACATATGTCTTGAGTTTCATGACAAATCAATCGATTGCGGTCATGGTACGGTTCGCTTGCTAGCGTGTCAAACGACCGACACGAAGGTTACTAATCCGATATACAGGCAAAACTTACGACTCGTGGCGGACGGGTATCGACGTTACACGGCCGTCCCGCCGTCCCTTGGGGCGGGTGCCTGCAATCCATTGCAGAGTCAGCGGCAGTACGACATCAGGCCGACCGGCGAGCCGCTCCCCGTGCCAGGCCGCCGCGCGGCCCAGCTAAGCCAGGCCCGACCGACTGAGCCAGCAGGCACTCCAGGCCGTCCGGCCCGGCGGTGAGGGCAATCTCAGTCGCCGGGCTGAGCCACAGCATGCTTTCCCGTTCCAGGAGGTACTGCTCCTGGCCAACATCCGCGGTGCCCGACCCCGCGGCGACATAAACCATCGCCTCCGCGGCCGCGATCGGGACCGGCGGCGTGGCCGTGGCAGGAGCGAGCGTGAGCAGTCGGGCCTCCATTGCCAGTGAGGCACCGAAGGCACGCGAGTCCGCGAGGACTGTCTCGGTCCAGCCGGCTCCCTGCCGGGTAGTCATCTCGCCGGGGAGGCGCACAACAGGCATCTCGGGCTGCTCCTCGCTGAGCGGGCCTGGCGGTCAGGCCCGGGACGGAGTCACATGGTGACGATGGGGCGGATGGCCTCGCGCCGCTCCAGCATGGTGTAGGCGGTCGCGACATCGCTGAGCGGATACTGGTGGGTAGTGAGCGGATCGGTCCTGATGGCCCCGGCTGCCAGCAGCGAGATCATCGCCGGGTAGGCTCCCGGGCTTGAGCGCACGCCCAGTACGTCCAGCTCATCGAGGGTCACTGCGTCGACAGGAAGTTCCGCGGTCTGACCGCCGGCCAGACCGAGCAGGGCCACCTTGCCGCCACGCCGGGCCGACCGCAGCGCCTGCGCCACGACCGGCGGGCTGCCCGAGCAGTCGAACACGCAGTCCGCACCGCGGCCGCCAGTGAACTCCCTGATGGCCGCGACCGGGTCGGCGCGCTCGTAGTCCACCAGGTCGGTACTGCCGAGCTCACCTGCCGTCGCCAGCCGCTGACCCCGGCCGACCATGATGATCTTAGTGGCCCCGGCCGCCCGGGCCACCTGCAGCATAAGCAGGCCGAGCAGCCCGGGACCGAACACGGCTACCGTGGCACCCGGCCTGAGGGCCGCCCGGCGAGCCGCGTGCACCGTCAGCGCGCCTTGATTCACCAGCGCCGCGGCGGCGCTGCTGACCTGCGGCGGCACCTTGTGCAGGGCGGTCGCCGGCCGCACGGCATATTCAGCGAGCGCGCCTGGCGCGGTGTGGCCGTACAACCGGAAACCCGGCTCCCTGACTCGCTCGCACAGGTTGTAGCGACCGCTCCGGCACATCGGGCACTCGCTGCAGCCGGTGTGGTTCTCCGCGACGATCCGGTCGCCGACCGCCAGCCCGCTGCGCTCGGTTCCCGGCCCCAGCTCGGCGACCTCGCCGGACCATTCGTGGCCGATGATGAACGGCAGCGCCGGGGGCCAGGTGCCCTTGTAGACCCCTTGGACGATCTTCAGGTCGGTGCCGCAGATCCCGCACGCCCGGACCCGGCACAATACCTCCCCCGGACCGACCGTCGGGACAGGCACCTTGTCCAGCTCAAGCCGGCCGAAGTCCCGCAGGACGGCGGCCTGCATCAGGGCCGGGACACTCACGCGGTTCACCGGGCCGTCCCGGCCTCGGTGCGGGCCGCGCTGCCGTTGCCGGTGGCGGACTTCACGGGAGCGGTCGCGGCCGATTGGAGCGCCGCCCAGATCTCCCTGGCCCGCTGGACCACGTAGTCGGCCACGGCCTCGGCGATCTCCTCGGCCCTTACGCGATCAGCCTGGGCCGGGTGACCGTACCAGCCAGTCGGGGCGATGTCGCGGAAGTCGCTGAGCACCGGGTAGACGTCGGGGCGCCGGTACAGGCCATGCGCGGCCTCGCCCAGCTCATGATCGCTGGGCTCGGTAGCATCATCCAGCCGGACCAGGTCGGCGTCGTAGGCGAGCACCGCGGCCGTCTCCATCGCCCCGGCGTGGGTAAACTCCATCTCGCCCGGATACTGGCTGCTCGTGATCACGTGCGCTTCCGCGATCACGATCTGCACGCCGTGTTGCTGCTGGGCCGCGCCGGCCGCCAGCCGCAGGGTGGGCGAGTTGCCCTCGTGCCAGTTGACCATGACGATCCGCTCCGCCCCCGCCGACCGCAGGCCCCCGCAGATGTCGGTCACGATCGCGGCGAGGGTGGCGGGAGACAGGGTCAGCGAGCCAGGCCAGGGCAAGTGGTAGGGGGCGATCCCGACGAGTCCGGTGGACGCGACCACGGTGTCCAGCCGCTCGGCGACCCGCTCCGCAACGGACAGTGCGGCGAAGCCGTCGGTGCCCAGGGGAAGATGACCACCGTGCTGCTCGACGCTGCCGGTCGCGATGACAGCGACCCCGCTGTCGGCGAGCAGCCTGGCTGCGGCGGGCTGGGACAGGCGCTCCAGCAGGCGCTCGGGATGGCGGGCCATGATGATCTCAACCTCCGTATCCGGCGGCTCTGCCGCTATCGACCGCCTCACGGTGAGCGCTGATCGGCGTCTGCCACACCTCAGTCACGACATCGACCAGCGTAGGCCCGGCACCCTCCGCGGCCGACCGGAGGGCCGCGGCTAGCTGTCCTGGCTGCGTGACCCGCTGGCCGCGCAGGCCGAAGGCCCGGGCCACGTCGGCGAACGCGACGTCGCCGAAGTCGTCGCCCTCCCATCCCCGGCTGAAGACGGTGCGGCGGTACCAGCGGATCCATCCGAGAGAACGGTTATTCAGGATCACGATCGTGACTGGCAGTTTGTGCTCGACGAGCGTGGCGAGCTCGCCGACCGCGTATCCGAAGGCCCCGTCCCCGGCCAGCACCACGGTGCGGGTGCCCGGATGCGCCGTGGCCGCGCCGATGGCGGCGGGCAGCGCATAACCCAGCCCGGCCTGCCCGCGAGGAAACAATATCTGGCGGCCCTGGGTACGCTGCTCGAAGTACGCCCCAGCCCACCCGCTGGCCAGGCTAGCGTCGCAGACCAGCAGGTCGCCGGGCCGCATCACGCGCTCCAGCTCGCCGACCACCCGCTGCGGGGCAATAGGTACCTGGTCGCTCGCGCGCTCAGCGTCCCGCTCATCCCGCCAGGTGCCGACCAGCGCCGACACCCGCTCACGCCAGGCGCCCCGGGCTGGTTCCGGCTCGGGCTGGGCCGCGTCCGCGAGCGCGGCGGACAGCGCCAGCAACCCGGCCTTGGCGTCTCCGAGCATCCCCGCCTGCAGCGGGAACGCCCGGCCGAGTTCAGCTGGGTCCAGATCGAGCTGGAGCACCGTCTGATCGATGCGGGGCAGCGACCAGTTCGTGGTCGCGCCGGCGCTAGCCTTCGTTCCGACCAGCAGCACGACATCCGCCTCGGCCAGCGCCGCGTTGGCTGAAGGGGCACCCATCGAGCCCGTGACACCCGCGCTCAGCGGATGATCCTCGGGGATCACGCCCTTGCCCGTCAGCGAAGTACCGACCGCAGCCGATAGCCGCTCCGCCAGCCCGGTCAGCGCCGGGCCCGCGCCGGAGTGCATGGCTCCGCCGCCGGCCAGTATGAAGGGGCGGACCGCCTGGCGCAGTATCGTGGCGGCCGCTTCGAGATCGCCGGCGTCGGGTACCGGCCGGAACGGCGGGAAGCTCCCAAACCGGAGCGGCCCAGCGGACCCTGCGGGCGGGTCCGCTGGCCAGGCCTTCCCCACCGGAGCATCCAGCACGTCTTGTGGCAGGAACAGCGCTACCGGTCCCGGACGGCCCGTCGTGGCCATCCGGAAGGCCTGGCCGACCAGGGCCGGCATGGCGGCCGCGTCGGGCACCAGGGCCTGCCATTTTGTGACCGGGGCCAGCATGCTCGCCTGGTCGAGCGCCTGCGAGGCCGCGCTCCGGTACCGGTGCGCGGCCAGCCGCGCTGGCAGCTCGCTGACCAGCGCGATCACCGGAACCGACGCGCCGAGCGCCTCGCCAAGCCCGGACGGCAGCTTGGCCGCACCCGGGCCGACCGTCGCGTCGCAGACTCCTACCGACCCGGTGACCCGGGCGTATGCGTCGGCGGCGTAGGCCGCTGTGCGCTCGTCCCTGACCAGGACGTGTCGCATGGCGGGCTCCCAGTCGAGGATCCCGTCGTACAGGGCGAGAGTCTGCCCGCCCGGCACGCCGAAAACATGCCGGACGCCATGCTGGGCCAGCAACCAGGCCAGCAGTGCACCGCCGTGCCGGGCCTGCGAAACCGAGGACAAGGCGTCCGGCGGCCGGGAGTCGCCGGTCACGATGCCTGGCGGCTTCCCGGCGACGTAACGTCGGCCGGCCGGCTACCTGGACCGAGCTGTTGCTTCCGCACTGACCCTCCGGCTCCGGCAGCGACCGCCTTGGCTGCAACCGTTTGCAGAGGCATTGTCGCCAGTGGCCAGGAAAGTTGTCAAGAGACAGGCGGCGACCAGTCGTACCGCCGTCGACAGCTTCGGCCCAGCTAGAGACGGTCCGGCTGAGTCGGGCCAGGCCGTCACCGGCCTGGCCCGACTCAGCCGAAGACAGGACAGATGTAAGATCTTGGCCCGGCACTGGCGCACCCGGGGTGCAAATGATTGCATGCAACTCATTGAGAATTCGGCGCGAGGAAGGGCTTCCATGCCTGACGATCAGGTCAGATCAGCCATCGCCAACTGGGGACCGCGCTTCACATCGCAGGGCGTGGATCCTGGCGACTTCGCCCGGGTGACGAGCGGGCTGGAGAACTGGGCTGACTGGCTGGACGCATGGTGCGCGAACGGTGACATGCACGCCGGCCTGGCCCGCGAGGCCGAAGGCCTCGGCCGGCGGCGTACGGCCGGCGAGGCCTGGGTCCGCGGCGCGCTCAGCTATCACTTCGCCAAGTTCGTCTGGATGCTGGACGAGACCAGGCACCGCGCCGCGGCCGACCGGGCGGTGGCCGCGATGGCCAACGCGCACCGGCTGCTGGATCCCGCCGCGGAGCGGCTGGAAATCGAGTTCGACGGCATCAGCATGTACGGCAACCTGCGGCGCCCCCCGGGCGCGGCCCGCCCTCCGCTGGTCCTGCTCATCGCGGGCCTGGACTCGACCAAGGAAGAGTTCTTCGCCGCGGAGAACATCTTCCTGGCGCGAGGCATGGCGACGTTCTCTCTCGACGGCCCCGGCCAGGGTGAGACGGGGTACGCCAGCTCCATCCGCCCCGACTTCGAGGCACCGGTCGCCGCCGTTCTCGATGTGCTGGGCCGGCGGCCTGACCTCGACAGCCGGCGGGTGGGCATGCTGGGCGTCAGCCTGGGCGGTTACTTCGCCGCCCGGGCCGCCGCCTTCGAGCCCCGGATCCGGGCGCTGGTCATCTCCGGCGGGCCCTATGACTACGGGGCGGTTATCCGGAACCGGCCCGCGCACAGCGTAGCGACCTTCGCCCACAACGGCGGGACCAGCAGCCTGGAGGAGACGTACGCGTTCGCCGGGAAGCTGAGCCTGGCCGGCGTACTGCACCGCCTGACTCAGCCCACGATCGTGGTCTTCGGCAAACTCGACCGCCTCGTCCCCTGGTCGCAGGCGGTCCAGGTGGCCGATGAGGCACCCGGCGCCAGCCTGTGGATGTTCGACGAGGGCAACCACGTGTGCATGAACATGACCTACCGGTGGCGCCCTCAAGCCGCCGACTGGCTGGCCGAGCGGCTGGCCGAGGCCAGCTAGTGCCGTAGGTCGTCATCTGCGTGCGGCCCCCGGGGCGATGGAGTCACAGCCGCCCGGAGCCTGGATCCGGCTCTCCGTGTGCCCTACCGGTCGAGCAGGCTCATGTCCGCGAAGCGGTCGCCGCTGGCCGCACCGGGCGGGAAGGCCTCGCTCAGCTGACGCACTTCAGCCTCGGTCAGCTCCAAGTCCGCCGCCGCCATGTTCTGCTCCAGGTGACCGATCTTGCCCGTGCCGGGAATGGGAACGATGTCGTCACCCTGGGCCATCAGCCACGCGATGGCCAGCTGCGCCGGCGTGCAGCCGTGCGACGCGGCGATATCACGCAGCCGGGCCGCCACCTCGGCATTGGCGCGAAGGTTGTCGCCCAGGAACCGCGGATGCTTCCGCCGGACGTCCGAAGGGGAGAGCTCGCTGGGATCGGCGAAGCCACCGGCCAGGAAGCCGCGCCCGATCGGGCTGTAGGCGACGAAGCCAATTCCCAGCTCGCGCAGGGTGGGCAGGATCTCCCGCTCTGGATCACGCGACCACAGGCTGTACTCGGTCTGGAGCGCGGTGATCGGATGGGTTCCGTGAGCGCGGCGAATAGTGGCCGGCGCCGCCTCAGACAGGCCGAGGTAACGCACCTTCCCCGCGGTTACCAGCTCGCCCATGGCGCCGACGGTCTCCTCGATCGGCACCTGCGGATCCACCCGGTGCAGGTAGTACAGGTCGATGTAATCGACGCCGAGCCGGGCCAGGGATGCGTCGCAGGCCAGCGGCACGTAGGCCGGATCGCCGTTCACCCCGCGAAAGGACCCGTCTTCGTGCCGGATATTGCCGAACTTGGTGCCGATGACGACCTGATCTCGGCGCCCGGCCAGCGCCGTGCCGACCAGTCGTTCGTTAGTGAAGGGGCCGTAGGCATCGGCGGTGTCGAAGAACGTGCAGCCCAGATCGAGCGCACGGGCCAGCACCCGCAGCGACTGCGTCTCTTCCTGGCTTCCGTACATGCCGGCCATGGGCATGCAACCCAGGCCTAGCGCGGAAACTGCCAGCCGGTCCGAGCCGATGTGTCGCGTTTTCATAGCGCCCTTCATGGTGCCAGATCGTGCCGGGCTAGGCCCACTCGCGCGCGCCCCGGCCAGCCACACAACGCGGGATCATCCTAAAATTCATGGGTTCCCAGGTCAGATCACATTTCGATCTTGGTGAGAGCTGTGGTGGGGCGGGTGGGGCTCGAACCCACGACCGGCGGATTATGAGTCCGCTGCTCTGACCGGCTGAGCTACCGCCCCCGAACCACGCGCACCGGTGGCCTACCGCTCATGTACCTTACCCGCGGCTCCGCTACCTCGCGCTCAGCTGCATCTCCATCGCGTGCTCCACCAGCGCGATCAGCGTGGCCTTGGTCGAGCTCCGGCCGCGGGCGTCACACTGCACGATCGGCACCCTGGGGCTGATGGACAGGGCCTCCTGGACATCCTGGATGGCGTGCGGGAAGTCACCGTCAAACCCGTTGATGGCCACGATGAACGGCAGGCCCGCCGACTCGAAGTAGTCCACCGCCGGGAACGAGTCGGCTAGGCGGCGGGTGTCAACGAGCACCACGGCGCCGATCGCGCCCTGGATAAGGTCGTCCCACATGAACCAGAACCGGTGCTGGCCCGGCGTGCCGAACAGGTACAGGATCAGCCCGGCGTCCAGGGTGAGACGCCCGAAGTCCATGGCCACGGTGGTGGTGGTCTTGTCGGGCGTGTGTGACAAGTCGTCAACGCCATCGCTGGCCGCGGTCATGACGGCCTCGGTGGTGAGCGGCGTGATCTCCGAGACGGCACCGACAAAGGTGGTCTTGCCCACACCGAAGCCGCCCGCTACGACGATCTTCACCGAGGTCATCGCGGCATCCGCGGCCTCGGCGCCGGCGAGCTTAGAGCTTCCGAAGTCCACTGAGTACCCTTTCAAGCAGGTTCATATCCGGGCGGCCTTGTTCGTGATCAATCTGGTGGACCCGGACTAGTCCATCCATCGCCATGTCGCCGATGAGGACACGAGCAACCCCGAGGGGCATCCTGAGCACCGCCGAGATCTCCGCGACCGATCGCCAGTCGCGACAGAACCCGAGAATGGCCTGGCACTCGGGACTGAGGACGGACAGGTCGCGTGCCTCGTAGTGCGAAGCGGCGACCATGGCCTCAATCTGAAGGTGATACCGAGGTTTGGTCCGCCCGCCGGTGACCGCGTAGGGACGCACCAGCGAACTCCCGGAGCTGGCCTGAGCCGTTTCGGGAACGAAAGGATCCCGCGGAGGAGGAGCGAAGCCGGCGGAGAACTCAAGAGGGTCGGGCTGGTCACCTCGCCCGGCTGAGTTCACACGATCGGCTGGCTCCCATCTATCGCGGCCAAGTCCGGCCACCGCAGCCTCCTGTCACTATCGGCCACCATCGGGCCAGCCTGGGGGCGGCAGGCTCCCGCGGACTTCCGGCGTCAGGGCGCTGCCGACCCGCTCGACGAGCAGCGCCATCTCGTAGGCAACCAGGCCCATATCGCAGTCGGCCGAGGCGAGGACGGCCAGGCTAGAGCCATCGCTGATCGCCATCACGATGAGCAGGCCGCGCTGCATCTCCACCACGGTCTGCGTGACGGCACCGCCCTCGAATACCCGGGCCGCGCCCTGGGTCAGGCTGGTGAGACCAGAGGTGACGGCGGCGAGCTGGTCGACGCGGTCGGCGGGAAAACCCTGCGAGTATGCCATGGGAAGCCCATCGGCGGAGACGACGATCGCGTGGGCAACCGAGGCGACTCGCTCGACGAAGTTCGTGATCAGCCAGTTGAGGTCCTGCGCCGGCCGAACTAGCGGACTCACGGGCGCTCCTTCCAGTTGTGACAGGCATCCTGAGGTCCGGTGCCCGGCAACACGCCGGTCACCTCAGCGACCCTCAGGTGACCGGACGGCATTTCGATCTTAAGCATGACCATCCCAGACACTTCATGCCACCCGTCATCGGGAACCGTCGTCCTCTCCGGTGTTCTGCTCGCCGCCGGTAGCGGCAGCACGCCCTTCCCTGACTCCGCGCTGGAAGCTGGCGAACCGGTCACGGGTCGCCGACGCCGACCGGGCCGGCGGCGGTGCCGCTGGTTCGGATGAGGCGGTTCCTGGCACGAGATTAGCCTTCGGCACTCGTTTGGGCAGCCCGGCTGTCGTAGTCCCCGCGGATGAGGGCGCGGCCGCCGCGGCGGCCGCGCCCTCATCCGCGGGGACTACGACAGCCGGGCTGCCCAAACG
>Ga0102924_1005149_pt1 | contig 12821 bp, 12 predicted proteins | sample PaiPotPPM11metaG_FD_80116 | JGI IMG/M metagenome (GOLD analysis project Ga0102924, IMG submission 80116) | Iron sulfur acid spring bacterial and archeal communities from Banff, Canada, to study Microbial Dark Matter (Phase II) - Paint Pots PPM... ... | reverse complement strand
GGATCGGCGAGGCCGGGGCGGAATCGCTCGCCGCCGACGGCTGGACCGTGGTGGTTTCCGGCCTCCGCAAGGAGGACCTCGGCCGCACCATCGCCTTCGTCGCCAGCATGCCGCCGCGGGTCTGCGTCAACGAGATCCTGATCAGTCCGACTTGGAACCAAGGTTTTGTACAGACGTCGAACAATCGAGATTAGCGCATTTTATGCGGACTTCATCCAGTGGGTGGGGCTGCGCTCTCATGGTGAGGACCAGACCGGATCCGTGCCAAGCGCAGCCTGATGATAACTTCGCGCCGTCTCGATTCGTGAGGCCGTTTGCATTTTCCAATCCTGGGGCTGCATCCTTCGAGGTGCGTCGCTCGCGCGATGGGCGGACATTGATCGCAGAGTTCGAAAAATCGGGCTCTTGGGATTGCATCCCAGAAGGTGCGCAGCCAGTATCAAACTACTCCCGCGTGCTTAATTGGAATGCAGGTAGGCCGTTCAGGGGCTGTGCCGCAAAAGGGGAAAACAGTGGCGACTTACGAGGTTATTGTCACGGACGTAACGTGCTATGGCAGCTTATATTGTGTCGCGGGTTGGGACCGTCTTACCGGACAGATGATCCGGCCCGAGCCGCCCGGAGCTAACGCAGCAGACGAGGCATCTCGCTTCTGGAATTCGGGTCACGCAGGGCCGGGAAAAACGTTTGCCGTAGGTAATGTAGTAAGTTTGATCGCCACCGATGCCCTTCCTAATTTTCTGTTCCCTCATGCGACAGAGGATAGAATAGTGGACATGGGTACTCCGATGAAGGTCTTGCAAACGCTTGACGCGCAATGCATGGCGGCAGCCGTCGCAGCGGGAGTTTCGGGCTCTTTGAACTTGGCCTTCGACGGAGCGCTTGTTCGAGCAGCATCGAGAAAGGCCTATGTTCCTACAGGGAACATCGGACCATCCTTAGGCGCGATTGAAATACCGTCCGCCGACATTATTTTCTTTGAACACCGTTGGGGCGACGAAAAGCCGAAACTACGCGCCCGTGTCACGAGTGCCGGACAAATCTTTGATTTGTCTGTGCCTGCGGAGGCAGCAAGAGCGCGCTGGCGCTCGGCCGGGCTCGCAGGATTAAGGGCGGACGTCCAGGCAAGTAACAGGGTTCATATTCGCGTAGGTCTGTCGCGGCCAATGCCCTCTAAACCGAAAGAATGTTATTCGCAGGTAAACGGAGTAGTTTTCCTCTGAAAAGCGGTCAAGCGATAGAACCAACTGTATCAAGAGACGAGAATGTTAGAAGCGACGGATGGAATAGCGAGACCAGCGATTGGACGCTCATCGTTTGATGGGAGGCATTGGTGACGGCATCTCCTCTTGAGATTTTAACTGTAGGACATTCGAGCCTGTCTTATGAGGAATTCTTCAAGGTGTTGCGTGGGGCTTCTGTGACAGCCGTCGCGGATGTCCGTACGGCCCCTTTCTCACGTCGAAATCCGCAATTTAACCGTGACACGCTTCGGGATCAGTTGCGGATGGACAAGATTGCCTATGTTTTTCTCGGCGAAGAATTGGGGGGGCGTCCCAAGGATCAACACTTCTTCTGCGACGGCGTGGCTGACTATGAGAGGATGGCTCAGTCTCCGGATTTCGAGCGCGGCCTGCAACGTGTCGTCGATGGTGCTAAGCAATACCGGATAGCCTTGATGTGCTCGGAGCATGACCCTCTTGAATGCCATCGGTGCTTGTTGGTCGGACGAGGCCTGCACGCTCAAGGCGTTACGGTTAAACACATCCTATCGGACCGAACGACTGTCGATCAGTCTGACGTGGAGAAGCGCTTGTTGCAGTGGTCTCGACAGGGTGGTGAAGACTTGTTCGAGAATTACGAGGATCGCCTCGCGGCGGCCTACAGGAAGAGAGCATCAAAAGTAGCATATTCCGAACGGGTCGCCACCGATCGACATCCTTCGCACTTTTCCGAATAGGGGCGGGGGTCAAGTTGGACAGAGTCAGGGTTTCAACAATAGGATTTACGAAGACGAGCGCCTTTTCGTTTTTCGACAGAATTAAGCAATCGGGAGCAAAGAAAGTTTTCGACGTTCGTCTTCACAACACCTCCCAGCTAGCTGGCTTCGCCAAGGCGGACGATCTCTCTTTCTTTCTGAAAGAAATTTGTCATGTAGAATATACCCATGAACCGTTGCTTGCGCCGACAGATGATATCTTGAAGGCTTACAAACGAGACAAGGGTGACTGGCCTACCTACGAAAGTCGTTTCATGAAACTCATGGCGGATCGAAAAATAGAGTCTCGCTTTAGTCCTGGGACGTTCCAAGACGGCTGTTTACTTTGCTCAGAAGCAAAGCCACATCACTGTCACCGAAAACTAGTTTGCGAATATCTGAATAGTAAGTGGGACGACGCGCTTCGCGTGCAGCATCTGTAAGGTGCGTGAGGGTTTCAAGTTCGTGGGTTTCAGCAAGCACCCGCCAGTGCTTCCTGGCTACAGTGCGAGCGATCCAAATATTCGAGCGATCTTATCTGACGTAGCCGAAGTGCTCCTGGCGGTGACGGGAAGCACACGTACGCCGCTTCAAAAAGTTTCAAACCTTCGAAAATTTATTCCCTGAAACCACACCCAGAACCTCCCGTAGCTCGGGCCAACGGCGACGCAGTCGACCCAACGATCGGCCAGCGTCGTTGTTGCCCCTCATCGCCGGCGGACATCCGCCGGTCACGCAATCAATCGGGAGACGTTTCCATGTCCAAGCGTATCGCACTGTTGTCCGCCGCAGCCTTCGGCGCCCTTGCTCTCACCGCCACCATCGTCGCGCCCGTCAGCGCGCAGGAGAAGACCGTGATGGTCGGCGGCGCCGCCATGTTCCCCTCCAAGAACATCATCCAGAATGCCGTGAATTCCAAGGATCACACCACGCTGGTGGCGGCGGTGAAGGCCGCAGGCCTCGTCGACACCCTGGAAGGCAAGGGCCCGTTCACCGTGTTCGCGCCGACCAACGCCGCGTTCGGCAAGCTGCCGGCCGGCACCGTCGACACCCTGGTGAAACCCGAGAACAAGGCTACCCTGACCAAGATCCTGACCTATCATGTGGTTCCGGGCAAGCTCGAGGCTTCCGACCTGACCGACGGCAAGAAGCTCAAGACCGTCGAAGGCGAAGAGCTGACCGTGAAGAAGGCGGACGGCAAGGTGATGATCGTCGATGCCAAGGGCGGTTCGTCGACCGTCACCATTTCCAACGTCAACCAGTCGAACGGCGTGATCCATGTGGTCGACACCGTCCTGATGCCGGCGTCCTGACACCCCGCGCGTGTCCTGATTTCATCCCCATCGGGATATGCGGCGCGAGCCGGGGAAACCCGGCTCGCTTTTTTGGTGTGCCGAGCATGATCGACAGCTTGGAGGTGGAAGTCTTCTATCCAGCCTGATGGCGGCGAAGGATTAGCAAAGCGCAAGGGCGTCATCGCGAGGTGGGGTCTGAAGGAAGCGTGGAGCAAAGCCGCGGCCCGATGGACAAACACCGGATAACGAGGCCTACCCGGCCGGACGAGCGAGCAACTGATCGCGAAGTCCACAGTCATCAACGACCGGGGTGGTAAATTCGGCGGGCGTGCGGTGAAGGCGGTCGATCTTACCTCGGGAGGTCTGCACTGTGTCTCGGCAACGAGACTGAGGTCACCGTAAGGCGACTTGAGCGCAGCGCAGAAGTCAGCAGAGGGCATAGTAGGCGGCGGCGTGCCGCCGAAGGCCTGAACGCTGGAAGAGGCCAGTAGAGCGGCGATCTCGTGCGAGCCATGCGGCAGAAGAATCAGATTGAGCTGAACTTGGGCACCGGGGCGGAGGGTGAAGCCCGAAGCGCTGCCGCCCGAGAGCCCGAAGCCTGCGCGGCGAAAGCCTGTCTCGAACGCCCGGCGGTCGCGGGACCGTCGATGGAAGACGTTGTCGAGCGTGAGAATCTGAAGACAGCGTTGGCGCAAGTGAAGCGCAACAAAGGTGCGGCAGGCATTGACGGCATGAGCGTCGATGAGCTGCCGGCCTACCTGAAGGAGCACTGGCCTACGATCGGGGCTCAGCTACTTGATGGCACCTACCAGCCGCAGCCGGTGCGGCGCGTGGAGATACCGAAGGCGTCGGGCGGCGTGCGGCTGCTCGGCATTCCAACGGTACTCGACCGCTTGATCCAGCAGGCGGCGATGCAGGTGCTGCAAGCCGACTGGGACCCGACGTTCTCCGAGACGAGCTTCGGCTTCCGGCCGAAGCACTCGGCGCATCAGGCGGTAGAACGGGCGCAGACATATATTGCGTCCGGATACGCCGTGGTCGTGGACATCGACCTGGAAAAGTTCTTCGACCGGGTCAACCACGACATCCTGATGGGGCTCATTGCCAGGCGGGTTGCTGACAAGCGCATCCTAAAATTGATCCGGGGTTTTCTGACCGCCGGTGCGATGGAGGGAGGACTGGTCAGCCCGACGGAGGAAGGCACGCCGCAGGGTGGGCCGCTCTCGCCGCTGTTGTCGAACCTGATGCTGGATGTGCTGGACAAGGAGTTGGAGAAGCGCGGTCACCGCTTCGTGCGCTACGCCGACGACTGCAACATCTATCTGCGCAGTCAACGAGCGGGCGAGCGGGTGATGGCCGGCATCGAACGCTTCCTTGCGAAGCGCCTCAGGCTAAAAGTCAACAAGGCCAAGAGCGCGGTCGCCAAACCGAGCATCCGCAAGTTCCTGGGCTTCAGCTTTACCGGCGGAAGCGAACCGCGACGGCGCATCGCGCCGGAGGCGCTCGCCCGCTTCAAAGCAAGGGTCCGGGAACTGACGCGGCGCACGCGCGGGCGAAGCCTCGCGCAGATCGTCAAGGAGCTGTCGGTCTACCTCACCGGGTGGCGCGGCTACTTCGGCTTCTGCCAAACGCCGTCGGTGTTGCGTGGGCTTGACGAATGGCTCAGGCGGCGGTTGCGCGCCATCGCCTGGGAACAGTGGAAGACTGGACGGGCTCGCTTTGCCGAGCTGCGACGCTGCGGCGTCGGCCGGGACCTGGCGGCGAAAACTGCCGGAAGCCCACATGGCCCTTGGCGGCTCGCAGCCAGTCCGGCGCTCCACATCGCCATGCCAATCCGCTTCTTTGGATCACTCCGCCTGCGTTCCCTCGGAAGTCCTGCCATCGCATAATCCAGCGAACCGCCGTATACGGACCCGTACGTACGGTGGTGTGGGAGGGGAGGAGCTGCGAGGCTCCCCCCTATCCCGATTGATTGCCATGCCCGGCCTGCATCGATCCGATCGCCGGCATGGCAGTAACGAAGTGCCGATTTTCGGCGTATAGGCGTATAACAGCGTAGTCATTTTTTTCAGCGATGGGATCGCCATGTCCAGCCTTGCCGCCAGCGACGAACGCACAGCACCGGCCACAACGAAGGTCATTCAGCCGGCGTGGGTCCGGACCATGCATTGGATCAATGCAGTGGCGATCATCCTGATGATCATGTCGGGATGGCAAATCTACAACGCCTCGCCGCTGTTCAGTTTCACATTTTCGCGCTCGATCACGCTCGGCGGCTGGCTGGGCGGCGCGCTGCTGTGGCATTTCGCGGCGATGTGGCTGTTGATGGTCAATGGTCTCGTCTATCTTCTGACGGGCCTTGCAACCGGGCGCTTCAAAAGCAAGCTGCTGCCGATCACCCCGGGCGGCGTGGTCTCGGATGCCAAGGCGGCGCTGACCGGCAAGCTGTCGCATGACGATCTGACCAAATACAATCAGGTGCAGAAGTTGCTTTATGCCGGCATCATCGTCGTCGGCATCCTCATCGTGCTGTCCGGACTGTCGATCTGGAAACCCGTGCAGTTGCAGTGGCTGACGGCGCTGTTCGGGGGATATGACGCAGCGCGCTATGTCCACTTTATCTGCATGTCGGCGATTGTCGCGTTCCTGGTGGTTCACGTCGCCCTGGCGGTGCTGGTGCCGAAAAGCCTGCGCGCCATGGTCATCGGCCGCTGAAAATTCGAGGGAGGTTATCATGGGAAGACTTCGCAAGCTTCTGATCCCGGGCGTAGACAAGCAATTGCTGGTCCGGGACGCTGCCAAGGCGATGCCGGATCCGGTGCGCCGGCGCTTTATCACCGGCGGCGCAAGCTTTGGCGCGTTGACGCTCCTGACCGGCTGCGACGTCCTGGACAGTTCTTCCGCCGAAGAAATGCTGAAGAAGGTCTCCAAGTTCAATGACGCCGTGCAGGCCTTTATCTTCAATCCCGATGCACTGGCGCCGACCTTCCCGGAAAGCGCGATCACCAAGCCGTTCCCGTTCAACGCCTATTACGAGCTCGACGACGCGCCCGAAATCGATGGCAAGGACTGGAAGTTCGAGGTGCGGGGACTGGTCGACAACAAGAAGTCATGGACTCTGGAAGAACTCTACAAGCTGCCGCAGGTCAAGCAGGTGACGCGGCACATCTGCGTCGAGGGCTGGAGCGCGATCGGGAGCTGGACCGGGACGCCGCTGCGCGATTTTCTCAAGCTGGTCGGCGCCGATAGAAGCGCGAAATATTGCTGGTTCCAGTGCGCCGACAAGGAGGGCTACAACTCACCATTGGATATGCGCACCGCGCTGCATCCGCAGACCCAGATGACGTTCAAATTCGGCGATGAAATTCTCCCCAGGGCCTATGGCTTTCCGATGAAGATCAGGGTGCCGACCAAGCTCGGCTTCAAGAATCCGAAATACGTGACGTCGATGGAAGTCACCAACGACTACAAAGGCGGCTACTGGGAAGACCAGGGGTATAATTCGTTCAGCGGGAGCTGAATGGCGAATAGCGAATGGTGAGTAGCGAATAGCGAGAATATTTCTCGGTCATATTCGCTATTCGCCATTCGCGGCACTCATCGCGCCACCGAGGAACAATTGGCCGATGCACGGGTCGGTGAGCAGGCGCTCCGCCTTGTCGACAAGGCGGGTCTGGCCGAGTTCCAGCACGATTCCGAAGTCGGAGATCTCGAGCGCGGAGCGCGCGTTCTGTTCGATCATCAGGACCGAGACGCCGCGGTCGCGCAGCTCCTTCAGGATGTCGAAAGTCTGCCGCACCATCAGCGGCGAAAGACCGATCGACGGCTCGTCGATCAGCACCAGCTCGGGATCGAGCAGCAGGCCGCGGACGATCTCGAGCTGCTTCTGCTCGCCGCCCGACAACGTCGAAGCCTGCATCAAAGCCTTGCTGCGCAGCGCCGGGAACCGATCGAGCGCCGCTTCAATCCGCGCCGGCAGATCGGTGATGTCGCGCCCGGCGGCAGATGCGCCGAGCGCGATGTTATGGCGGACTGACAATTCCGGAAAGATATTGCGTCCCTGCGGCACGTAGCAGATGCCCGCGGCCAGCAATTCGCGCGGGCTCAAGCCGGTTACGTCGCGCCCTTTGAAGACGACCTTGCCTTCGCGCAGCTTCAGCAGGCCGAAAATCGCCTTGAACACCGTGGATTTGCCGGCGCCGTTCGGTCCGATCACCGTGGTGATCGAGCCCGCCGGCACCGAGAAGCTGGTGCCGTTGAGGATCGTCATCTTGCCGTAACCGCCGACCAGGCCTTCAACATCGAGGATGGTGTCGCGCATGGCTGGCCCTCAATGCCCGAGATAGGCTTCGATCACGGCGGGGTTGGCGCGGACTTCGTCCGGTCGCCCGATCGCCAGCACCTTGCCTTCGGCCATCACCATCACCCGCGAGCACAGCGACATCACGAATTCCATGTTGTGTTCGATCACCACGAAGGTCGCGCGCTTCTCGCGGTTGATCGCGGCCAGCCGCTCCCTGAGATCGGCGAGCATGGTGAGGTTGACGCCACCGGCGGGCTCGTCGAGCAGCACCAGCCGCGGCCCACCCATGAAGGCCATCGCGGCGTCGAGCAGCTTCTGCTGGCCGTAGGACAGGCCGCCTGCGGCAAGGTCGGCGAGATGATCGAGCTTGAAGAAGCCGATCATCCGGTCGGCGGCCTCGGTCAACCCCGCGTCGGCGGGACCGAACAGGCGGGACATTATGCTGCCCTGGTGCTCTTGCCCGGCGAGAATCAGATTTTCCCGCACCGATAATTTGGGGAACACCTGCAGCAACTGGAAAGTCCGGCTGACGCCCAGACGGTTCAGCTCGGAGGGGCGCATTCCGGTGACGACCTTGCCGTCAACCTTCACCTCGCCGCCGGTCGGTGTCAGCTGGCCGAGAATGCAGTTGAAGAGGGTCGACTTGCCGCAACCATTCGGTCCGATCAGCCCGAGGATTTCGCCCTCGCGGACGTCAAAACTCACGCCATCGACCGCCGTGATGCCGCCAAAATTCTTCCGGATGCCGGTGACTTCGAGAACCGTGGTCATGGCGCGGCCTCGAGCCCGGATTTCGCGACGGCGCGCAGCGCGGAGGCGGCTTTGGTGCGGCGCTCCGCCAGAAGCCGATCGAGGATGCCGAAAATGCCTGATGGAGAATAGATCAGGAGCCCGATCACGGCGGCGGCATAGAGCATCAGGTAATAGCCTTCGGTGAAACGCAACCATTCCGGCAGCAGCACCGCGATCATCGCGCCGAGAAACGGTCCGAAGAAGAATCCGGCGCCGCCGACGATCACCATCATCAAGAGATCGAGCGACAGCGACAGATTGAACGGCACCGGATCGATGTATTGCGTCAGCGGCGCGTACAGCGTGCCGGCAACGCCGCCGAGCGCCGAGCCGATCGCGAACGCCATCAAGGTGTAGCGTCTGGTATCGATGCCGAGCGACAGCGCCCGGATCGGATTTTCGCGCAATGCCAGGAAAGCGCGGCCCCAGGGCGAGCGGATCAGCCACCACATCGCCGCCGAAACAATGCCGAGCGAACCGAGGCAGACATAGTAGAACGGCAGCGGCCGGTTGGTCGCGACGCCGAAGACGGTCGGCCTCGGAATATTGCTGATGCCGTAAATGCCCCTGGTCAGCCAATCCTCGTTGCGGAACACCAGAAAGGCCAGCGTCGAGAATGCCAGCGTGACGAAGGCGAGATAATGGTGCTGTACCCGCAGCGCCGGGTAGCCGAGCAGCCAGCCGATCGCAAAGCACAGCACGACCGCAACACCAAGTGCTGCCATCAACGGCATGCCTTGCGTGGTCATGATGGCGGCGGAATAGGCGCCGATACCGACGAACGCCCCCTGGGCCAGCGACACTTGCCCGGCATAGCCGAGCGTCAGGTTCAGCCCCATGGCGGCAATGGTCATCACGGTCCACTGGCTCAGGATGAACAACCCGTAGCGATTGAAATTCAGGGGCACCACGATCAGCCCGGCAACCGCCATGATGCCGAGCGCGAGGCGCCAATATTTTCGCAAGGCTTTCATACCGTGCGTTCTTCCGCACGACCGAGGATTCCCTGCGGACGGAACAGGATGATGACGATCAACAGGATCAGCGGCACCGCGGCGCGGTACTGGGTCGAGACATAGGCCGCAGCGAGATTGTCGACCACGCCGATCAAGAGGCCGCCGGCGATCGCCCCGCGCACCTGATTGAAGCCGCCGACGATCGCCGAGATGAAAGCCGCCTGCCCCAGCACTTCGCCGCTGGAGAATTTGGCGAGATAGATCGGGGTGATCAGCAGCGAGGCCAGCGCCACCAGAAACGCGTTGATCAGGAAGGTCAGCAGGATCATGCGCTCGACCGGCACGCCAATGATGCGCGCCACGGTCGGGTTTTGCGCCGCCGCCTGCATCTGGTGGCCGATCGAGGTGCGGTTCAGGAACGCGGTCAGGCCGACCACGGCCAGGATCGCCAGGGCCAACACGCCGAGACTCTGCAGCGACACCATGCGGCCGAAGATCGGGATGTCGCCGGCGGGCAGCAGGGATGGAAACGGCGAGGCCTCGGCGCTGAAGAATTGCTTGACGGCTTCCCTGATTCCGATGGCGAGCGCCATGGTCGCGATCGCCAGCGGCAATACGCCGTGGCGGAGCATGGGGTCGACCAGCAGCATCTTGAAGCCGAGCCCGAGCAACAGCAGCGACAGCACAATGCCGATCAGGATCGCGAGCCAGAACGGCGCACCGGCGTGCATCGCCGCCAGCATCAGGAATGCCGGCAGCATGACGAACTCGCCTTGCGCGAAGTTGATGGTCTGCGAAGTCTGCCACAGCAGCGTGAAGCCGACCGCGACGATGGCGTAAATCGCTCCGGTCGCAAGCCCGGCCACGAGAAGATCGAGCAGATTGGACATGCTTCCCCGATTTCAGTTGGCGAACCCGTGGGCAGGTACCGCCCGGCGTTTCGCGCCGATGCGAAATGCGCGGTTCAATTCAGCTTCGGCAACACCTGTTTGACGATCTGCTTGCGGTCGACGATCTCCACCAGGAAGCCCTGGCGATCGATGTCGCCGTTCTGGTCGAAGGTCACGTCCATCAGGATGCCCGGCTCGTTCGCCGCCTTGATGGTGAGGCCATGCAGGGTATCGGCGAGCGCCTTGCCGTCGACCTTGCCCATCTTCTCCGTGGCCGCCTTGACCATGTAGACCGCGAGATAGCCTTTGATGCCGTTGTGGTCGGGAATGTAGTTGTACTTCTTGACGAACTTTTCGCGGAAGGCCCTGACCAGGTCGACCGGCGCATCGGTGGTTAACCCGACATGGCCGCGGGCGCCGTTGGCAGCCTCGCCCGCGAGTTCGACGACCTTTTGGCCGACCAGCGTGGTCTCGCCGATCAGCGGCACCGTCACGCCCTGGCGCCTCAGCTCCTTGAGGATACGCGCGCTTTCCTCCTCATTGAGGTAAATGAAAACCGCGTCGGGGTTGGCGGCCTTGATCTTGCTGACGTCGGCGGCGAAATCGGCCTGGCCGGCCTCGGTGGACAGATCGGCTGCGACCTTGATGCCATGGCGCGCAAATTCCTTCGTGATGACATCGCGTCCGCCTCTGCCGAAATCGTTGTTGACCCAGACGACGGCCACCGATTTGGCCTTGAGTTCGTCGTTGATATATTTGGCGACCTTCGGCATCGAGGATTGCTGACCAAACGACGTGCGGAACAGGAACTTGTTGCCGGTTTGCGTCAGTTCGGCAGCTTCGCCGCCCATGATCTGTGCGATACCGGCTTCCGCCGCAAGCGGCGCGGTCACCTTGACCGATCCCGAGTAGCCCGGACCGAGCAGGACGTAAGGCTCATTATCAAGCGCCTTCTGAACCTGCGCGCGCGCCACGCCGGGATTGGACTGCGAATCGGCGTGGGTGACTTCCAGCTTGCGGCCGAGAATGCCGCCCTTCGCATTGATCTCTTCAACCGCCAGATCGATGCCGTTTTTCCAGTTGGTGCCGACGGTCGCGCCGCCACCGGACAATTCGGCGACATCAGCCAATCTGATCGTCGCGCCGGATTGCGCGAACGCCGCTCCGGTCAAGACGGTCGCGAGCAAGGCGCCCGCCATAATTCCTGGCTTCATTGGTTTTCCCCCTGTGGTCTTTGGTTGCGGCCTCGTTCCGGGCCGCGTCGTTACGCCGCGTGAGAGGCGGCGCATCTTTTTGCCATCACGCCGTCGAATGCAATTGCCATCTCGATGGTGGATGGCTGAAACCCCGTGAATAATTCAAATGCGTCGGCGGCCTGATAAATCGCCAGATCGCGCCCGGTCATGACGGTGGCGCCCCTTGCCCTGGCGGCCGTCAGGAGCGGCGTCCATAGCGGCGAATAGACCGCGTCGGCAACCCACAGCCCGCCATGGAGCAAACTATCCGGCACCGGTGTGCCACGACTGGGCAACATCCCGACCGGAGAGCCATTGACGACCCCGGCAGAGCCGCGCAGCGCGTCCTCGACGCTGTGAACCGCGCGCGCTCCCGCGCGGCGCTCGAGCCGTGCGGCCAGATCCGCGGCCTTGGCGTGCTCGCAATCGAAGATCCGCAAATCGGTGACGCCAAGCGAGGCGAGCGCAAACGCGATCGCCTTGCCGGCGCCGCCCGCCCCAATGACAGCGACCGCGCGATGCGAGGACGCGGCGACGAGTTGCGAAACGGCCCGCGCAAAACCTGTCGTATCGGTGTTGTGGCCGATCAATCTGCCATCGCGGACAACCACGGTATTCACCGCGCCGATTTGGGCCGCGCCGGGCGACAACTCGTCGAGCAGGTCGAGTACGGCTTCCTTGTAGGGAAAGGTGACGTTGATTCCGGCGAAGCCAAGCCGCCGAACACCCTCGAGCAGCAGCTTCAATTCTTCCCGTCCGGCGCCGGCGACCTCGATGAGCTGGTAATGGCAACGAATATCCAGCGCCTTGGCCGCCCGTTCATGCATCGCCGGCGCGGCCGATTGCGCGATCGGCGCGCCGAGCAGTCCGGTGAGAACGCGGCCGTTCTGGAGGCACGGGCAGTGGGCGGCTTGCATCATTTCGCTACTTTAGGGTCGGCGAAATACAATATCCAGATCAAGGCGGCGATGCGGGCCGCGATCCGGCCTATGATTTTGGCACCAGCCTTGGCTGAAACGCCGCGGCGATCGCGCCCAGCGCCAGCATCAAAGCCGAGACGTTCAAGGCATAGGACAGGCTGCCAAACGCGTCGGTGACGGCGCCGACCGCGGTCGGCCCCAGCGTCTGGCCTATTCCGAATGCGATGGTCATTGCCGCAATCCCCTTGGGCCATGCCGCCGGCGGATAGTTGAAACGCACAAAGGCGGTGGTCGATCCCACGATGGCAAAGAAGGAGACCCCGAACACCAGCGCCGAAACCCCGAGCCAGAGCGCTGAATGCCCCAACAGCGGCAGCGCCGCGCCGACCGCGTTGACGCCGAGGATGATCGCGGTGGAGAGGCCGCCGCTGTCGCGCGCCAGCACCCGGCTC
>Ga0102924_1005147_pt1 | contig 12824 bp, 11 predicted proteins | sample PaiPotPPM11metaG_FD_80116 | JGI IMG/M metagenome (GOLD analysis project Ga0102924, IMG submission 80116) | Iron sulfur acid spring bacterial and archeal communities from Banff, Canada, to study Microbial Dark Matter (Phase II) - Paint Pots PPM... ... | reverse complement strand
TGTGTCCCATACGGCTCCCGTACTGCGTGCGGTCATAGATAATTACCTGAAGCGATCGCGAATCAATATCACGCCAGCTCACGAGGCGGACCACGTCACCATGGGAATTTCCCTGATAATGTCGACGCGCGGATTAGGACTGTTACCTGCTTACGCGCAGAACTTTCTCCCTGCCTCTGTGACGAGTCGCCCCCTCAAGGGAGATGTGCCAACTGTCGATCTGGTCCTCGGCTACAGAAAGTCCAACCAGTCGCCAATCCTCAAGCTTTTGCTTTCAAGAGTCGACGAGTTAGTCGCTCGTGCGTCGAAGAATATCCGATAAAATTAGTCCCCCATATCATGGATATGGCCATGCGCAGCCGCGTCGCTTTGCGCTAGCTGATCCTAGCCTCTGACTGATTGATCATGAAGGTAGACATCTCATTGAAGAATTTCCGAAGGACTTCTTCGGCTCTGCTTGGCAGCGAAGCTTACAGAGGAGCGTTCTAACCAACTGAACTACGCCCCCACTGCCGTAGCATCAGGTCCCGCTCGCCTGCACCTTGGCAATGACTGGACCGTTGATTCCCGCACACTGGTAGGGCGCAAACTTTTCGGGGCCGACATTAAAAAGATTCCAAGACTTAGAGGTGCCTCCCGGCGCTGTAAGTCACTGGGACAACCAGACGAAGAAGCCCAGGAGGCTGTTCACTAATCGACTTAAATATGTCAGCAGCAACCTGGGATTTGGCCGCCAAAATACGACAGCGACTTTAGCCCGACGCGTTTTGCATTTCAAGCAACTGATTCTGAAACAGTCGCTTTCTCGCTTTCAGACTTATCGGCACGTTTTCTGACCGCGCGAAACTGCATGTCGCTCATTCTAAAGATGAAGACTAGTGCCGAGAGTGGGTTATGGGTGGACCAAAAAATCACTGTAACTTATTGATTATCAAGGAGTTGGCGGAGAGAGTGGGATTCGAAACCATCGTTCAACGTAGTTTTATGTAGTTAGCTTGCGGCAGATGGCTTCTAACGCGGCTAATTCCATGCAATGCAGCGCTAACGGCACGGAAACGGCACGGACAGTGGAAGGTTCTCTTGATGATCATGCCCAAACAGAAGCAAAAGCCCGACATTCATAAAATCTTCTCCGTAGTCAGTATTTTTATAAATCAATGGCTCAACCAGAGGATCGTCGGTACTGTTACCACCAAAGCGAGCGTTGAGACCAGAAGCATAGACGCGGCTTCTGACTCCACTGCTTTGTACCTGGCCGCAAAGAGCACGACCACGGTAGCCAGGGGAAAGCTACAGCAAACCAGCGCCTCGCGCGCAAACGGACTAACAACATGCAACAAATGCAGTATTGCGAAGAGAACCGCCGATTGCACGGTTACACGAGCAAGGGAACCCACCAACACCGCACGTGAAAAACGAACCGGATGAGCTGCCAAAACGAGGCCTACTGCAAAAACCGCTACGCCGGATGTAGCTGAGCCAATCAACTCGAAACAGCTGGCTACCACAGCTGGCAAGTGAACGCTCAAAAGGACAACAGCGATTCCCAGGATTGGCGCCCACAGGAGTGGCGATTTCAAACCAGCATTCAGGCCGGTTACGATCGCGCTTGGCTTCGAAGAATTGGTGGCGACTCTTAGATCTTTCGTCGCTGCATCCATTTCCAGAAGGATCACTGCCGGAGGTACTGTTAGGTTAATTGCCAGGGCCACGAGTCCCACGGCACCCCCGCTGGTTCGACCCAAGAGTGGTTCGAGAACGGCGAGGCCAAAGACCGGGGTGGCGGAGGTAGCGAGCATAAGCGCATAGATGATGGAAGGCGTCCCACTGAGCGACTTCACCCTTCGCAAGAGCACCCACGCAACGACGAAAAGCCCGGCGTGGGACAGAATCAGTGCCAGGACAAGAAGACCCTGCTGCAGGAGAAGATCTTTGGGAATGTCGGTCATGCTGACGAACAGAGAGGCCGGCAGGGCAAAGGTTAGCGCCAGTTTGCTCAAACCCGCGGACTGGTCCGCATCGAAGACATTGCGCTTCCCAGCCAGGTAACCAAGCGCGAGGACAAAAAAGACAGGAGTTAACGCTCCGAATAATCCACCGATGTTCATGAAGGATCTCCTTTAAAGCAATGCCAAAACATCTCTAAAACTCCACCTTGGTCCTGAATCCGAAAACCACGGAGCGCTGCGCTCGTCCACCCACGTTCGCGTAGTACTGAATGACCGGCTGCACAAGGAGCATGGGCAGGGGGTCGAGAAGCGTGTTGAATTCAACGGCATTCTCCGTCCTCCAAGCAGGCGTGGCTCGCGGGAGGAACTGCGAGCTCAAGCTGTTACGCACATAGCCCAGGGACATGGTGTTGTGAATGTGCAGAGGCAGCGGCTCGTTGAATCGCACTCCAGCCGTGAGCTGCGTGTTGTTCCGGTTGATGTCCGCGGGGCTCCAGTCGTAGGCAAGCGTCGCGTCCAAGCCTTTTGCTTCTTTCGGATCCACGCGCCAAAGGGCCTGGCTCGCCATCCAATACAAGAGGTAGTTGCCCGCCCGGGGTGTCAGACTTGTCGGTGACGTAAACTTTGCGGGATTGTAGGAGGCGCCGAACTGATAGAGGCCCGAGTATCCTTTTCGGCTTTCGACATTGTCGAAGGCTCGAACGGACGACGCCTTCTTGCCCGGACTAAACCCAATCTCCGACACGCTTACCGGAGTTCCATTGAATGTCGGAACCAGGCCGGTTGGATTCTGTGAAAAAGGCGAGCGGACCGCAGCCGCCACCATTGATTTCACATACAGGTCGTGAATCGGCACGAAACGCAATTCAAACGCGGGAGTAGAAGGAGGATCGAAGGACTCGGAGTCTGTGAATAGATTGCCTAATGCATATCCCATTGGCTCAAAAATGAAGGAAGCCGCATCGTGCTGGGCTCCGTAAAAATCCTGACCCGCGAACTGACCAATGCGCGCAGTGATCCGTTCATCCAGCCATCTCTTCTCAATCCACCAGGAATCGAGGCGACATGTGTTCGCGCTCGACAGTCCGCTAGGACTGGTGAGCAGGCCAAGATAAGCGCCAAGATTGCCGCCGCCTTGCCATAGCGCTGTCGCGTGGAAATACAATCCTTGCTCGCCGACCAGCGCGCCGAAATCGATGTCCACCGTACCTCGGAACCGATTAAAACTTGCGAGTCGGTCCTGCTGTTCGCTCTCAATGTTCCAGAGAGAATCACTGACGTACTGGAAGTCGAATCGCACACCGCGTTCGAGCAGCCGGGAACGTTCGCCATCCCAGTCTCCGAAGAGATGTCCCTGGGGGCCCTGACCGGTCTCATGACTGTCCGGGCCACTGAGCGTTTCTCCCAGACCTGTCTGGGAATATGCGTAGGCCGCCAAAATGCATAACATGATGCACACTAGAAGCACGAGCTTGGGAAACTCTCGCTTGATCAAGATTGCACCTCGCGCAGCGCGAGTGGGATCAAAAGCAGCGCGGCTCCTAGCATCCCGAGTGCGCCAAAATGAAGGACCAACGCTGCTCCCGTCCCAGCGCCCACCACGAAGGCTATCCAGATTACGCAGAGAAGTTCTATCTTTGGATCGTGAGCTCTTACGTCGTGAGGAACCTCTTCGGACGTGTATTGTTCGGCTTCTGTCGAGATAAGGCTTGTAATCATCCCTGTCAGATATGTCGTGTGAACGCTGATGCCACCAACACGACGAAACGCTCCGTTTTGTAGACCCAGAGCTAGAGACAGAAAGATCACGAATATTCCGACTCCTTGAGCCAGACCTGATGAGAGCGCAAGAGACGCTGCTACTAGCAGGATCACTTCTATTCCCATGACCGTAGGAAGCAACGGCCACGATGACCACGTCTTGAGGGGCCGTACGATCAGCACGCTCAAAACAATTCCAAGTAAGAAAGTGACAATGGCGGAAAGAGGCGCAAGCGTTGCCCGCCAATCATGAGCCGCTACAGCGATGGCGGCGAGAACCAAATTACCGGTGACGTGTCCAGTGAACGTCTTTGCCAGGACAAAGCTGGCCGCGTCGCCATACCCACCAACAAAGGCAAGGCCGAGCGAAAGCCACATGCCAGTCTGGTTGATGTTCGAAGGCACAATTCTCCATTGCCGCTTGCGCGGCCTAGTAATTCGAACGCGTTCCTTGTGTTGGGAATGAGGCAGTAGAGGTCGTGCCTACTGCCTCACCATGCATTTGCGCATTCCGTCAGGCTACTGCGGCCACGGGCTCTAGTTGCGTCTTGTATTCCGGCTTGTAAATGTGCTCACGAATGAACGCAACCATGTCGGCGGGGCGCTTGACGCGAGCGAGCCCCAAATCGAAGATCAGCTTTGCCACCCGCGCGGCAGTCTGAATCTCGGTCTCAAGAATGTTCGACTGCAATGGATAAAGAAGGCCTTGTTTCAACAGGTCGGACGGCACCTGATCCGCCACCGCCTGCCCGGCCTCGATGAACATTTCGTCGGTAACGCGCTTCGCCTGCGTGGCGAAGATCGCCATACCCACCGCCGGGAATATGTAGAAGTTGTTCGCTTGTCCCGGCAGAAATGTCTGTTCGTTGTAGCGGACCGGTTCGAACTGCACGCCGGCCGCATAGATCGCTTTGCCCTTCGACCAGGTATAAGCTTGTTCTGGTGTGCACTCCGCATGCTCGGTTGGGTTGGAGAGCGCAAGGATTACAGGGTGCTCGTTCACACGTGACATTGCCTCCACGACCTTTTGCGTGAACGCGCCGCCGATCGTGCTCACCCCAATGATCGTCGTTGGCTTGATGCTCTCGATAGCAGCGACGAAATCCCGAGTTGGCGCGTGCTTGTGTGCATAGGGTTTTTGGAAGTCGACCAGGTCTTTGCGAGTATCTTCCAGAAGACCGTTGACGTCGAACATGCAGACCCGCGACTGCGCTTCTTTGAGCGTGAGGCCTTGTGCCACCAGTGCGGAACAAAGCAAGTTGGCCAGGCCAATCCCGGCCGAGCCCGCGCCGAGGAAGAGGTACTTTTCGTCCTTTAGCTTCGTGCCCTTGAGCTTGGCCGCATTAATCATCCCAGCAAGAGTGATCCCAGCTGTGCCTTGCACATCATCGTTATAGACGCAATACTTATCGCGGTAGCGTTGGAGCAAGTGCACGGCATCTGCTCCAGTCCAATCCTCGAAGTGGATGCAACACTTGGGGAATACTTCCTGCACCGCCTCTACGAATTCGTCGACGAAAGAATAAAGATCCTCGGTGGACTGGCGGGTCTTGCGCATGCCCAAGTACAGGGGATCGTGCAGGTACTGCTCATTGTTAGTGCCCGCATCGAGGTACATCGGAAGCAGATACTGCGGCGGTACACCGGCGCAGGCGGTGTACAACTGCAGCTTGCCAATGGGGATGCCCGCTCCGTTGGCGCCAAGATCTCCGAGGCCAAGGATGCGGCCACCGTCCGTGACGCAGATAAACCGGACATCTTTCTGGGGCCAGTTTCTCAAAATCTCCTTCACCTTGCCGCGGCGTGTCATCGACAAATACATGCCGCGAGGTTGGCGGTAAATATGGCCGAACTTCAGGCAAGCTTCCCCGATGGTTGGGTCGTAAACGATCGGCAGAAAGCGAGCGGGGTCAGACATGACAGTCCGATAAAAGAGGGTTTCGTCGTGATCGAGCAGGTTGACCAGGTAAATGTAGCGATCAAGGTCCGTATTCTTATGGCCCAGTTGCAGCATCACCCGGCTTAACTGCAGGTCTTCGGTCTCGGTCACATCGGGTACCAAGCCAACGATTCCGAAGGCCTGTTTTTCGGCCTCCGTAAAGGCTGTGGACTTATTGAGGGATGGATCGTGAAGCAATTCAATTCCGCGCTTATTCGTCGTCATGTTCTCTCCTTCGTGTTTCTTCAGTGCCGTATCGACAGAAATTAAAGTTGTTTCTCAGCTGGCTTTTGCCACGTACGGGTGGACCATCTTCGCCGGATCCACCACGCGGTCGAACTCGTCTTCCGTGACAAATCCCAGCTTCAGTGCGGCTTGCTTGAGCGTGAGGTCGTTATCTAGCGCATAGTGCGCAATCTTCGACGATTTGTCGTAGCCAATGACGGGCGAGAGAGCAGTCACCAGCATCAAAGAGCGATCCACATATTCTTTGATCTTCTTCAAGTTTGGTTTTGTCCCTTCGATGAGGAATTTCCGGAAGTTAGTGCATCCGTCGGTCATGATCGTGACCGAGTGAGTTACGTTGAAAATGATGAGAGGCTTATAGACGTTCATCTCCAGGTATCCGCCCGCTCCGCCGAAGCCCACGGCCACATCATTGGCCATAACCTGGACCGCAATCATGGTTAGCGCCTCGGCCTGGGTCGGGTTCACTTTGCCCGGCATGATCGACGAGCCGGGTTCGTTCGCAGGAATCACCAACTCGGCGAAGCCTGCGCGCGGGCCACAGGACATCAGCCGAATGTCATTGGCAATTTTGTAGAGCGAGACCGCGAGGGTGCGAAGTGTGCCGGAGAGCTGGACGAGAGCATCATGAGCGCCCTGCACCGTGAATTTGTTGGGAGCGCTGATGAAAGGCAGGTTCGTAAGCTTTTCAATTTCAGCAGCGGCCGCCTCGCCGAATCCTGAAGCTGCATTGATGCCCGTTCCCACTGCCGTTCCGCCAAGCGCTAGGCGATACACACCGTGCAGCGCATCTTCGATACGCTCAAGATCGTCGCTGAGCATTCCCGAGTATCCCGACCATTCCTCGCCGAGCGTGATCGGCGTGGCGTCCTGCATGTGTGTGCGACCGATCTTCACAATGTCTTTCCATTCCTCCGCCTTCGCGTCGATTGAATCATGCAAATTCTTAACCGCAGGTATGAGTCGCTCTTTCACATTGACTGCCGCCGCCATGTTCATGGCAGTAGGAAAGGAATCGTTGGAAGACTGCGACATGTTGACGTGGTCGTTGGGATGAACTGGCGCCTTGCTCCCGACCGGCGTGCCTGCAAGTTGGCAGCAGCGGTTGGAAATCACCTCGTTCACGTTCATGTTGAATTGTGTGCCGCTTCCCGTCATCCAGACGTGCAGAGGAAACATGTCCTCATGCTGGCCCGCGAGAATCTCGTCACAGACTTGAACAATCAACTTGTGACGCTGGTCATCGAGCCGCCCGCCTGCGTGATTTGCATTCGCAGCGGCTTTCTTCAGAGTCGCGTAAGCCGCGATCATTTCGCGCGGAATCAGATCCTTCCCGATGTTGAAGTGTTCGAGTGACCGTTGCGTTTGCGCTCCCCACAGTTTGCTGCTTGGAACATCCACTTCACCGAGGCTATCGGTTTCTTTGCGAACACCCGTTACTTTCACGTTGCTGATGGCACTCATTAGTTTTCTCCTTTCGTTTGTCTTTTGTCGCGTGCTTCAGTCTTTGAAATAGAAATTGCGGTAATGCTGTGTCTTCTCCCAGCGCTCGCCAGATTTCCGGGTCATGACCGATGTCTCGGAGTCCTGGAATCCAGTGTCGAAATCATCGCCTGAGCTGCTGGAGGGATGGCGACATGCCCGGACAGCACGATCTCTTTTGCTGAAAGGTCTTGTCCATAAATCTGCCGGTTCGCGCCATTATCGGGACGAATGGTTGATCCCTCGAGAGAGACACCTATGAACGCACCCCGAGCGCGGGAATAGCTCAAGAGGTCCGCACGCAGCGTTGCGTCTGTTTCTGCAGAGGTAGTGCGGCCGACCGGGCCTGCCGCGGCCGAGGCGTCCGCTCCAAGCTTCACCTTGCTGCTTAGAATTCCGCTCGCACCCCGCTCATTCATTACGAGCAGAACAAAATCCGTTGCCTCGCCACCTATTTGGAAGCCAAAGCTGCCGCCCTCGAGAGCCATCATGGTAGGCGCACCCCACGATCCTCTGAAGTCTTCGCCTCTCCGGCAGGACATCGCGCCTCGCCCATAGCTGCCGCCGACAATGAAAGCCGCCTTCAGAACGGACGGAAAGACAACTACACAGTCGGCCTTGTCGAGCAAGTCCCGGGGGATGTCGTCAGGAACATCGAGAATTTCTTTCAACACCGTGCCGCTGTTCCTTAAGCGATCTTCGTCTTTCTCCGGTTCCGCTGCCGAAACAGAAGAGGAGAGAATTGGCAGAACTACGAGCAATATGCTGATCAGACAGGTAAGTGGTTTCTTCATAACGCTTCTCCTTGGCGGTTTCGAGCGCCAGATAAACTTCCGCTACTTAGTTAGAGACGAGCTGTTCGGTGCATTCTCTCGCAATGGTTTTGATTGAGCTGATCGTTAGCGTCACCGAGGAAGGAGCACGTCCCTCCAAGGAGTCAGAGCTTGTGGTCAGCGAAGGCGATTGTTTCCCAGCCACTTCTACTTGTTGTCCGAGGTGGTGGCCCATCTTTATTTTCCCCGTCGAGTGAAGTTCGTAGGTCATCGCTGGGTCCTGCTCCACGAGAACGAAATCTCCGTTGAGCCTGCTGACACAGCCTGTTACCACTGTCTGTTCTGTGGCAGGTTTCGTGTTGTTCTGACTCGGGCCCTTGGGCGCATTGTTGTCTTGCGCTAAGAGAACACTGGCCGAAATTACCAGAACAAGCGGCAACGTTTGCTTCATATGGATTCTCTCTTCACTGATTAACTCGCTCTGATCGCCCTTGTCGATCGTCTGTCGAAACCAGCGGACAGGACTCGCTCCCAGATTTCGCGCCAGTCCCGCTGACACTTGCCGAGGCACTTGAACGCTCGGCCGGCACAGCCCATGCTTCCGCCGCAATCGGGGCAAACGCAATTCAGAATGTCGGACATCAACTCTGAACTCACCTCGATTGCAGCTGACCTCATTACCTGCATAGAGACCTCCACGAATGATCAAGGAACCACCAGCCAGGTGTCGTCCACTCCCGTGGCCACCAAAGCTGAACGCAAATACTCCATGCATTTCGCGTTCCACAATCACCAAGGGGCATTTGGTGCTTAGTTCAGATGATCGATGTCCGTTTCAAAATAAGAACGTGACAGACTCGTCCTTTGCAGCATCGGAGGAGCATATGGCAATGCGCCAAGACCGACAGTCGCCTTCGCAGTCCTGCCTCCCTTGATCTTTCATTGCCGCTGCGAAGGCGACTCTGCTCTCCTACGTCCGCGAACCAAGAGCGGTGATCCCGCGCGGTAAGCGAAGGTCTTTTGGGACCGTCCCGAGACACAGTCAAAACCAAAGCGCACCCTATGTTTTGCCGAATCCTGGGGCTTGCGGAGCTCAGTTGAAATCCGAAGGCCGTCGAAATGCGGGCGTTGTGTCGTCCGGTGGACGCCTTATTTGGTTTTCATCAGCACATCTCCAACAACTACCTGACTCATGCGCTGGAAACCCTCCCGCGGTTGATTGGAAAGCCGCGTGCATTTGCTCTTGGGTGTCAACGATCAAATGGGCTCAGAAACCGGCCCGCCGCAAGGAGAATGATTGTGAAGTTCCTAAAGCAGACCCTGTCTCTTTTTCTATCTTGCTGCGTTGCGTTAGCGACTGCGCGAGCGGGGCTCGCCGCCCAATCGGATGAATCATCCGCACCGCCGCAGGTTCAGGCCGCGCAACAGACAGCGGTACAGCTGCAGCAACTCGTGGCGCCAATTGCCTTGTATCCGGATGCGTTAGTGGCACAGATTCTTGCAGCGGCTACCTATCCTGACCAAGTTGTGGAAGCAGACCGGTGGATGCAGCAGCATTCTGATCTAAAGGAAAAAAAACTCGGTGAAGAGGTAAATAAGCAACCGTGGGACCCGAGCGTGAAGGCGCTCACTGAGTTTCCTTCGGTGCTCGCCAACATGGACAAGAATCTGTCATGGACCTCATCGCTCGGTGATGCCTACGTCAACCAAGAGCAGGACGTGATGAACGCCATTCAGGTAATGCGTGAGCGTGCGGAAAAGGCTGGAAGCCTAAAAAGCACATCGCAGGAAAACGTAACCCAGCGGGGACAGACAATTGTGATCGAACCCGCCGACCCGGAGGTTGTTTACGTTCCTGAGTATGACCCTTGGCTCGTGTATGGAGAGCCCATCGGGATCTGGCCAGACTGGTATTGGTATCCGGGGCTCTTCTTTGATGGTCCGGGAATTGCATTTGGCTTCGGCTTTGGAGTCGGCTTTTTTGGTGGGTACGGTTGGGGCTGGCACAACTGGGGATACGATTGGCATCACCACGGCATTCGTTTCGACCATCACCACTACGAGTCGCACAGCAGAATTTTCGCCAACCGAAACAACTTCAATCGCGGCCGTGGATTTCATGACGGCGGATTTCGCGGCGGTGGCTTCTCCGACTCACGGGGCTTCGGCGGGTCGCATCACGGATTCGATAGCACTCGTTCCGGTGCATTCAGCGGCTTTAACCATGGAGGAGTCGCGAGAGGGTTCTCCTATCGCGGACGGTCGAGCTTTGGCGGAGGCTTCCGTGGAGGTGGTGGTTTCGGAGGCGGCGGTTTTCACGGGGGAGGCGGCGGTCGCCGGTAATTCGGTTCCGTTACCAGAAACGAGGCTGATGATATGGAGAAAGAACTCAGGCGCACAAACTATATGACGCTTGAAACATTCACCGTGAAACTTGTCTGCGGGTTCGCATCCGGCATCTTTTGTCTGCTATTGGTCGTCTTGCTGCTGCTGGTAGCCGGCTTTGCTGGATCGAGCTTTGCTCAGGACTCCCAACCAAAGACGTTCTCCTCTCCAGAAGAAGCTAGCGGCGCTCTGTTTCAGGCCGTACAAAATGAAGACGAGCCGTCCCTGGAAGCGATCCTCGGAGCAGGAAAGGAAGTCACCTCCTCGAGCGACGAAGTTCAAGACAAGCTCGAACGCGAGAAGTTCTGCCAGAAATATCGGGAAATGCGCCGTCTGGTCAGGGAAGCTGACGGGACGACAGTGCTGTACATTGGCGCTGAAAACTGGCCCTTTCCGATCCCACTGGTTTCAAAGAATGGTGCCTGGTATTTCGATTCCAAGACTGGCATACAAGAAATCAAGTTTCGCAGGGTCGGAGAAAACGAGGCCACTGCGATTGAAATCTGCAGTGCATTCGCAATGGCAAAGAAGCAGGGCGAGACAAAAGATGTATATGACGATGACTTCATCCGCCAGTATGTCCTGGGCCTCGTCTCTGCCAGTACAACGAATGCTGGAGGCAATGAGTCCTCTCCCTTCCATGGATACTACTTTCGAATTGTGACGGCAGATTCTGTGGCCGGGGCTAGCAGCTATGGTTCCGGCGGCAAGAAGAGGGGCGGCGTAGCCTTGGTAGCATATCCCGCAAAATACCGGTCATCTGGCGTCAAGACCTTCATCGTCACGCAGGACGGCATTGTTTACGAAAGAGACCTCGGGCCTAATACCACGACCGTCGCTCCAAATATAAGGGCGCGCAGTTCGACTTGGCGCGCTGCGGAGTGACGCTTAAATAGAGGCTCTTGACGGTTAGTCCCCGACCTCTCTGGTTCCAACCCTTCAACTCACCGGACGCCGCATGTGGCGTCCGTGTTTGGCCTCGATGTCAGATCTAACGTTAACCAAGTGGTTCAGCGCCACCTTAATTTCTACAAAACTCTTTATTTCTACAAAACTCTTTGAATTCATGAAGGGGAATCATTGGCCCATTTGCGGGTGAAGGACAAAATAAAACCTTCAAACCATCGATCCGAAAGCGGCTCCAGACGGAGGTTCCGAGGGGATTGCGTCGCAGATCGCCACGGGAACGGGACGGTAATGGGTAGGTACCCACTTTCTTGACGAGAAGCTCCTGTGCGGACGCGGAGTTTATCTTTGCCTCTACCTTATGCCGCTTCGCCAAAGCCGGGACCTGGCTGCAGGAAAGGTGGCCGATCAGGTAGTGGGCAACCGTCAGCAAGTCTGCCTTCTTCACCCGAATCGTGCCGGACTGGAAATCAACCTGCGACAAGAGATCGGATCACAGTGGACACTGCGTTTTTGGAATAAAAGATGAGAATGGCCGCTGCAATAGCCGCCCGGAGAAAACCATGAACGATTCTCCCAGTGTGCGTCAGATCGAACGCGGAGCCTATGCGCCGCATTACCGAAAAGGCTCCGCGTGGATATTCCTCAGCTCCGACGACAGTAAGTCCTCTGCAAGTTCGTTCCCAAGCGTCGGCCGTCCAGAAGTCAGCGTCGATGTTGGCTTGAGCCTCTTCACGGGAGGCGAAGCCGCACGCGATGATGCTGGGGCCGGCGATGAGATCCCGCAGGGATTCCTCATCAGGATAGGCAATCACGAAGCATTCCGAAGGACCTTCTGTCCGACGAGCCTCGATCACTGCGTATTGTGCAATCGACGAATCAACCAGTTCGGTCATGACTTCACCTTGAGTCCATCCAAATGGCCACCAAATTCGGCATGTACTCAGTGTTAGCAAGTGTGATTCCAAACGGATGTCGTCAGTCGAGGGTTCTTGTTTGATGTTTTCGTTTCTCCTGCCACGAGGGCAAGCAAGACGCCAAATCCCAATCGGCAATTAGTTAGCCAGGTGTTTGCAGCCTCGTGCGTGATCTGGAATTATTGCGAGCGCGGGGTGTGAGGATCGGATGGGAGCGTCATTCCATTGACGGCCGTCGGCAATTCGACGGGCTTACAACATCAATGAGGTGGGCGTTGCAGACTGGCCTTGCGTGATTCCGTTCCACCCGGCACCGCTAGCTACGTTGTTCGGATCAAGAGAAGCAGAGAGCGAGACGCCTTCGCAGTGGAATGACGGTTCTTAGGGAGGCGGGACTGCGAAGGCGGTTACCGCTCTTGGCGAATCGGCACATGGAGCTTTGATGCTGTGACTCAAAATACAGTTA
>Ga0102924_1005145_pt1 | contig 12828 bp, 9 predicted proteins | sample PaiPotPPM11metaG_FD_80116 | JGI IMG/M metagenome (GOLD analysis project Ga0102924, IMG submission 80116) | Iron sulfur acid spring bacterial and archeal communities from Banff, Canada, to study Microbial Dark Matter (Phase II) - Paint Pots PPM... ... | reverse complement strand
CCGATAGTATGAGTAGAGCTAGAAGGCACGGCAGATCATTCAGAATAATGCACGAGAGGAAAACCTACTTCGTATGCAATGGTTTCGTAAACAAAACATCTTTTTGCGCGTACTTATACCACTAGCGCTTATCCTGCCTGTTCTCTTGATACCTCTTTTCAGCGCCATCTGGACTGCCAGAAACGCCGATGCTTCCCAGCCGGGCCTGTCCGGTCTGCCACGACCGCACAGCGCATCCTCTCTCTTTGGTGCATCGACGGGCAAATACTCCCATCAAATTTCTCCGGCAAGCGTGATGCCCGGCAGGAAATTTCCCGGCGTGGCGGGTCACGCGGCCCGTGCAGCTGGCCGCGCTGTTGTATCCTCGCGCTTCGTCCACGCGAACAACGCCTTCGCCACCAACGTCATTGCCAGTTCTGATAGCACCTCCGCGCCCTTTGGCCCGCAGCCGCGCAACGGGCCGCAGGCCGCCGTCGATCCCGCCAACGCCAATCATATCGTGTTGGTCTATAACGACTACGCACCCAACGGCCAGGGCGGCATCTCGACGGCAGGCTATGTCACTTCAACCGATGGCGGCGCGCACTGGTCAGCGGCCCAGGTTGTGCATGGACTGTTGAAATTCGATGGCGGCGCGTATGATGGCGCGAGCGATCCGGGCGTGGTCTTCGATGCCGCTGGCAACGCCTACCTCACCGTTACCACCTTTAACTCGGATGACTGGTCAACGGCTGTCTACGTGGCGAAAATGGCCGCCTCCTCGTCAAGCTTCGGCGCGCCCGTCAAAGTAACCGCCTTCAATGACACACATCGCGTCGTCGAATATGCGCGCCTGGCCGTCAACGCGGCGGGCAGTTCGCTCTATCTCACCTTCAACGCCCTGAGCGCATCGCCCCAGGCTCCCAATACCTCCCTGGCCTCGGTCTGGACATCGCAACTCTACTTTGCCGCTTCCTCCGATGACGGTCAAACATGGTCCGCGCCGCTTGCCATCGGCGCGGGTCCGCAGGACTACTGGGCCACGCCTGCCGTCGATTGGAATGGCGCGGTCTTCGTCTTCTATAGCGGCAGCTCTGGCCTGGAAATGCTGCAGTCGAGCAATGGCGGGCAAAGTTGGAGCAGCCCGCGCAGCCTGCAGTCCATCAATGTCGTTGGCGAACAGCGCGGCCTCAACGACCTGTATATCAATCCCGGCCCCGCCGTCGCGATCGATGCGGGCAGTCAGGCCCTCTATGTCGTCTACGATGGCGGCAAATTCATCCTCTCGAAAGACGATGGCGCGACCTGGAGTTCGCCCATCGACGCACTGGGAAGCCGCTTCACCTCCACATTCCTGGCTTCGGTTGGCGTGGATGCCAGCACACATACCGTCAGCGTGGGGGCATATTCCACTGCCAATGACGCGGGTCAGAACAGCTTTGGCTACTATTACGCGCAGTCCGCCGACGGCGGCAACCACTTCTCCAGTCCGGTTCTGGTGAGCGACAATGTCTCGCTGCCGCCCGCGCCTGCCTTTGGCTCCATCGGACGCGCCAGCAGCGTCGCCAGTGGCGGCAACTTCGCGCACGTCTTCTGGACGGACACCAACGGGACGGGCGGCAATGAGCAGATCGTCACCGCCAGTGTCAATGTCGGTCAGCCAATGATGGGCGCGTTGCAGAATAGCTGGAACTCTACGCAGACGCTGCCGCCCTGGGGCCTGGTCTTCGCTTCCGTTGGCAACCAGAATATCGGCGTGGCGAACTTCGGCCAGGGCAGCATCGGCACCGTCACGGCCACATCCTGCAGCGGCTGCAACTGGCTGACCGCCTCGGTGAGCGCCACAGCCAACGCCTGGCTCGTCACAGTATCGGCCTCCGCCGCTGTCAGCCAGAGCGGCACGCTGACCATCAACGCTTCAGGGCTGAACAATTCCATCACTATTCCCGTGCAGTTGATCATCACCCAGGCGACTCCCGCTTATACGATGAGCGCCAACAGCCTGTCGTTCACCGCGCTGCAGGGCATCGACCCACCGGCGCAGGCCGTTTCGCTTACCGACGTGAACGCCTTTAACGCCCAGTTGCAGGTCAATAGCGGAGGCGATGCCGCGCTAAATGCCTCATTCAGCAATGGCGCGCCCGCTCTCTTACTCACTCCTGGCATTCCTGGGGGGCTGCTCGTGCAGGTAAGCGTGTCGGGTCTGACGCCCGGCGTCACCTCGCACCAGTTGACGGTGAGCGATGGCACAACATCCCTGACTCTCACTATCACCATTACGATTACTACCGCTCCTGCGCAGCTGACCGACCCCGGCTCCTCGCTGAACTTCTCCTATCACCAGCAGGACGCCACCTCGCCAGCCGCCCAATCGGTCACACTTACCAATAGTGGTGGCAGCACTCTTGACTGGCAGGCCAGCACCGATGCCGCGTGGCTGCATCTGGGAACGACGAGCGGCTCTATCGCTCCCGCCGCGTCGCAACAGGTGAGCGTGACGGTCAACCCTGCCGGGCTGCCAACGGGAACCAGCATCGGCCATATTCTGCTGGGTGGAGATGCGCAGGCCATCAACCTGCCCGAAGAACTGACCGTATACATGGTCGTATCGCCTCCGGCCAACCAGGTCTCGAAAACCTGGTATTTTGCCGAGGGCTTCGTCTCCCCCGGTTTCACGGAGTTCCTGACGCTGGCAAACCCCAACGCCCAGGCGGCTATCGTCAGCGTTACCTACCTGACACAGCCCGTGAACCAGCCGCCAAGGCCGCCGTTTACCCTGCACTATACCGTGAACCCGCAGACTCGTTATACCATTGGCATCAACAGCCAGCCGGGCATTGTGCAGAACGACCAGGTATCGCTGGTGGTCAACGCCAGCGTGCCAATCGTGGCCGAACGCCCCATGTACTTCAAATACACGCCGCTTTCGCCCAATCCCATCGGCGGTACCGACGTGGTGGGCGCGACGCACCTGGGATCGGCCTTCTTCTTCCCCTTCGTGCAGTTTGGCAGCGACGCGCAGAGCGCATCGCCCACCTTTGGCGTCAACTATATCACCTACCTGACGGTACTCAACCAGAACAACGCGCCCGTCAACGTCTCCATCTCCTACGAGGGCGCGGGCAGCCTCTATACCGTGACGCACCGCGTAGCAGCCAATACACGCGGCACCATCTCGCTGATGAGCGATTTCCCGCTGGCCTCCGGTCCCAATAATAACACCTACCTCTACGCCACATCGCTGCTGGTGACAACCGATCTGCCCGTTGTGGTCGAGCTACCCTCCTACTTCACTATGCCGCGATCCTCATCCGCGTTTCCACTTGCTACCGGCACGGATGAAATCGGGGCGAGCAATCCCCAGACAAACTGGGATTTTGCCGAGGGCTACACCGGCACGAACGGCTCGCCGTTCCAGACCTATATCGACCTGGCGAACTTCGGCGATACTCCCGCACAGGTCACGCTGACCCTGTCTCTCACCAGTCCGTCCAATGCCCATAGCATCAAGACCTATTCGACGACGGTGGCGCCACAGTCCAGCGTCTCCGTCTGGCTCAATCCCATCGTTTGCCCCCCTGGCAACACCTATTGCGGGCAGTCTGTTGCTACACAGGTCAGGGCGAGCCAGCCGGTGGTGGCTGATCGCCAGATGTTTTTCAACTATGGCGGCAATACACCGGGCGCGACGGCTGTGGTTGGTTCCGCGTCCGGCCCGCAGTCCACCTTCTACTTTGCCGAAGGCTATACCGGTGCCGGCTTCACGGAATACCTGACTTTTGTCAATCCTGCCAGCAACTCAGGTAACGAAAGCGTCACCGTTCGTTATCTAATACAGGGTGGAACGACGAAGACCGTCACCATTGCGCAACTGCAACCAGGACAGCGTTGGACCGAGATTGTCAACCGCGATATCGGGCCGAATCGCTCGGTGTCGGTGGTCGTCACTGCCGCCGGGGGTGCGCTCATCGTGGAACGCCCCATGTACTTCCATTTCCATGCTGTGGCTTTTGGTGGGAGTGATGTTATAGGATATTCACCAGGAGATTAGAGCATCTAGAGAAACAGGGTGAAGGAGATGCCATCAGCGATACTGCTCGCCCATATCGAGATGTGGGTGGCGGAACTCGAACGGGAAGTGCAGGCCTTTGAGGACGCGGTAGACGAGGTGGAACAGGTGATGGACGAGGTGGAAAACCCCGGCTCGCGCGGTGGCGAAGATGATCAACAACGCCTGCGCGAGCTTGATGACGCGCTGCAAACCGCCAACCGCATCGGAGAGCTTGTTTGCGCCGCCAACGCCACCCTGCTCGATGCTATAGATGCCGCCCAGCAATTCATGCGTAATGAGCGTCATGTTGAACCGCCGCGACAGCCTCAACATGACGCACGTATCGCCTCTCAACCCGCGAGCAATGGCGCGCAGCCCGCGCCTGTTCCTCACCGCGTAGTCAAGGCCCGGCTCGTCATGTCTGGCCCAACCACTACGCAAAATGAGGCAAATCCGCTGCTTATGTCCCTCGGCCAGGAGCCGTTGTCGCCCGGAACGATTATCTTGCGGGGCCGCTATCGCATTGCGCAGCTGCTCCACGCGCGCCCGCGCGTCAACCTGTACCTGGGATACCGGCTGCCCGCGCAGCATAGACAACCCACTGAGGCTGCCGCGCCCGAACTGGTGGCAATTCGCGAACTGGTGCTGGCCGGACTCCCAATGGAAGAACAGGAAGCGGTCGCGCGCGCGGCTTTTGAAGAATTTGTCTCGCCCATGATGTTTGGGTCTCCGCGCCTGCCAGGGGTAGGAGACCGCGTCTCCATCGAGCGCGACCGCCATTATCTCGTCATGCAGTTGCGCCCGACCAGGGGAACGCGCCAGGCCGTCGCGGTGCCGCTGGCCGAACTGCTGCTGGCGCACCGCCAGTGGCCCAACTGGTTAGATATGCCGGTCGCTCTGCAATGGGGTGCGCAGCTCTGCCGTATCGTGGCGCGCCTGCACCGCATGGGCTGCGTAATTGGTGATCTCGATCCCGCCACCATTCTGGTCGATGACGGGGGAGCAGCCAGCTGGGCGCCCGTACTGCTGGTCTCCTGGCCGCCCGCCCCGCAATTCTGGCCGCCAGGCTATACCATCAACCACATTGCACAAATATTTCCTATAGCCGCAACGCCTACCGACAATGTATTCGCGGCCCCGGAGATGCTTCAGGGGCGATGCGATGAACGCTCGGACGTATACGCGCTGGGCGCGATTCTCTACCTGCTTTTCACGCGCTACGCTCCCGTCTCATCCGCGCTGCGACAGGTGTCTGAATCTGAGAGCAAGCAGGGGAATAGCGGCCCACTGTCTACACCGGAAGGCATGTCCTTCGTACCGCCTCACCTGCTGAACAGCCGCGTCTCAGCCCGGCTGGAAAATATCCTCACCCGCGCGCTCGCCCTCCATCCCGCCAATCGCTTCCCCACAGCCTTCGCCCTTGTCGAGGCCCTTGAGAGCATCGATCCCGACAGCGATTTTGCTGACCCCTTCGCCACCCGGCCACTGCAGCGCGTGCGCCACGACTCGAAGGTCACTAAAGTGCTGGAATGGGTCAAGCGCGAGCTAAACGACTAAAAATGGGTGTATAAATGTTTGTGCCGCGTGGAGAGCGACGCTCTCCACGCGGCACAAACATTTATACACCCACTCTTGCCCTCGCCCGTCGTTTGCCGCGCGCAATCAGCACAATTCCGCCGATAATGCTCACCACTATAACAATATCCAGCAGGACTCCTGGCGTGCCGAGGGGCAGGAGCGGCACCCATTGAGGCAGGCTGCTCGCGACCGGGCCATCGACAACCGCCATCGGAGCCGTGCCAAAGTGCGCCAGCTTGATAACGCCGGTTGAACTGACGCCCATGTCATACGTGACGGCGTTGCTGGGCGCGTCGAGCGTCAGGTAGGTCATGTAGCTATCGCGCCACACCCAGCCCATGTTGCGGTCGGTGGACAGATCGTGGTACAACTGGTCGTTCATCTGCTCCTGAAACGCCAGCGTGAATCCTTGCGCGCCGGAAACATCACTGCCCACAGAAGATTGCCCCGTGATCGCTCCGACATCGCTGGTATACACCGGCTTATCGGTGAGCAGGAAGAGGTCCGCTCCCACCTGGTTGCCATCCAGGGCCAGCACTTCGAGCGGCACCCAGATATGCTCCGTCTTCATCGTTATCAAGAGGGGGGTTCCGTCACCCGATCGCTCTCCGCGCTTTTTCGCCGCGCTCGTATCAAACTGCGCCGCCATGAAAATCGGGCTGCCCTTCGCATAGGCCAACAGGTGGTTGCTGATATCGCTATTCAAGATAAAGCCATTGCTGGTGGCCCAGTTCAGCACCTCCGGCCCGCTGCCGCGAATGACGGTAATGTTAAGCGCCTCGATCTTTACCTGTTGCAGCACGGTTGCCGTACCTGCCGTGGATGCAGCCTCGTGCGCGCCAAAAAGCAGTTCCGGCGGTTGTGGATGCGCTTCGAGTTCAAGGCGTTGCAGCGACCACGCGCCGCCATCTTCGATCTTGAGGGGAACGGCTGGTAGAGGCACAATCCACCCCAGGCGCGAAACATTGCCCTGGTATTGAAAGGTAGTCAGGTAATGCTCGATCCCATTATGCCACGCGACCAGCGTGGTAGCGCGAGAAAGCACCACTTCACCATCGGGGGCGACCAGCCCGCCACAGGCGAAAACAGATTGCGCTTGCAATAGAAAGAGCGCAATAGGAATGAAGAGGATAGCAAGTCGTTTACGCATCGGAAGTTCCTCCTGGTGAACTTTTTCGGAATGTTCACAGCGATAACGCTGAACCGTTGGGAAAAGTTCCATCAGTTCATCCTTTTAGAGGGAGATATGGTGTTGGGCAAGCCGGCGGCTTGCCCAACACCATATCTCCCTCTAAAACTCTTGCGAAGCGCCGCAGGCGCTGAGGAATCCATAAGACGAGTATGATACAATATTTTTGTCAGTTGCAGAACCTAAGGAGGGACACATGCCAAAGCAACAGCATATTTTGCGGCTCACCCTGCCCATCCCTCCTAGCATCAACGAGCAGTACGCCACCGTCAACGGCATGCGCGTCACAACCGCCGTAGCGCGGCGTTTCAAGCAGCAGGTACATCAGACATTGGCCGCGTTGGAACGGCAGGGCAAGATAAGCCCCACGCTGCGCGCCCACCTGCGCCAGGACTATCTCACGCTATTCCTGGCCTTCTACTTTGAAACACCGCTCAAACGCGACCTCGACGGCGGCCTGAAAATCACGCAGGATGCCCTATGCGAGGGTCTGGGCATCAACGATAACCGCATCGTCTCCATTCACCTGCTCAAATACATCGACCCGCTGCATCCACATCTCGATGCCGAGTTAGAGGCTATCGACGATTGGAAGTTCGACGAGGAATATACGCTGCTCACCTGATTTGCCAGCAAGACTTCTGTCCTATAGGAGGGTGATAATGCCAGCAATGACAAGACCTGCTGCTGCTGAAAAAACCGTTCCAATCAGAAATCCTCTGAAATGCATGGCGTAGTTTTTGTATCCGGCCATGCCTTCTGTTCCAGGGATGACCGCAAATGCCGGGGTGAACGTGCAGAAGATGAGCCAATCGAGAATCAGCCAGTCCACCACATTGAAGAGAAAGAGAACTCCAGAGACGCTGAAGAATATCCCTAAAAAGCCGTAGTGGACTGCTTTTGCCGAGAGCGCTGCTGCCAGAGTGAATATGAGTACCAGGAGCAGCAAAATCATTCCCAGGTAGCGTGTCTGACGCTGCTCTGCGGGAGTTTTAGGCGGCACCGCCGCTTGAATAACTTTTGGATAGTCCTGGAGAGAGCAGACACCTCGCCGTAACATGTTTGACGTATGTGGTCAGTGCCACGTGAGCAAAAAAGGGGGCTAGCGATCCGTACTCTTTGTGTCGGTTTCCTTAGAGGTGATCTGTTTCCTTATCGGTTATTGTGATTTTGCAGCATATTGTGGCAAAATCGAGCGCGATATCCTTCACAAGGAGAGCGGCACGATATACTTCACAAAGGGGGTTTAGGTCGAAATAGGAGATTTCCAACCATCTGAGTCGGCTTGTGAGGAGCGACCGTGGAAAAGTCCCTCACCCCGCGCCGATTTTCTCAAGTTGGCTGGGGTGAGGGTGGCTCGTGGGTCGGGCGCTTTTGTGTTACAAGATCTCCTGCCAAGATATGCTTCACAATGTGCCTGGACGGTGGCCCGCCTTCCTGTCCATGTGAGTACGCTCTTGAAGTTTTCTGAACTGGCGAGAGGCGTGCAGTCCCCCCACAAAGATGAGAACCCCAGCCCCGATATGAAGCAGATTGGTCGCGTTCAGTTCGCCTGTGGGCAGATGGACGACGACCCCTTGCAGCAGCGTACTGCTCACATACCCGCTGAGGAACGTGGCGAGGAAGGAACTCAGGGTCGTGACGGTTCCCAGGGTGGAGAAGACGCGGCCCACCATCTGCTCTGGCGTGGCAAAGAGGACCAAGGATCCAACCAGCACCTCGGCCTGCATCGTGGCGATGCCAATGAGCGTGAAACCCACCAGGTCGATGATCGCCTGATTCGGTACGGTTGAGACGACGACCATTACCCCAGCAAAGAGGAGGGCGCGAGCATAGACTCTGGTCGCTCCAGATTTGGCCGCCGCACGATCAACGAGCAAGGTCCCCAGGATGCCCCCAATGGCTGGCACAGCGCTGAAGAGGCCAAACAGGCTCATGGGCACATGGATATTCTGGGTGATGTAGAAGAAGGCCAGGACGCTCACTATGCCCCATCCAAAGGAAAACAGGCTCTCGGTAAGCAGAAGAGTGCGGAGTTGGAGCTGGCCCTGGATGAATCGCAACCCCTCGCGCAGTTCAGTCAAGACGCGCCGCAGTGATGTGGGGTAGGCTGACGCGCGCCGATCTTTCGCAGATACGCGCATGTGCCCGATCAACGCCCAGGAACAGGCAAACGAGGCCGCATTCAAGGCAATCGCCCACCCGGCTCCCAGGGAGACGTAGCAGATGCCGGCACAGGCAGACCCGATGGCCCAGCTGAACACGCCGGCCCCGACGGTCAGCGCCGAAGCGCGGGTCAGCTGCTCTTGCGGGACCACCTCTTTGAGGATCGCCTTGGTCGCCGGAGTGAAGAACTGACTCAGACCACTGACGGCTGCCACAACAAGATACATGATGGTGAGCTTGACAGCGAGTGGCAGCGGGAGCGGGAAACTTATCGGCAAAAGGGAGCACACCAGCACGGCCCGCAGCGCATCCATGAGGCGCATCGTCCGTTGTTTGGGCCAGCGGTCCACAAACACGCCAGCGAATGGGCCGATCAGGAGGGCCGGGAGCGCGGCGGCCAGCACCACGCCGCTGACAGCAAGGGGGGCCGCGCTCTGGTTCTGCAGCAGCGTTCCGACCCATAAGATGAGCATCATCGTGAACAGCACATCGCCAATCTGCGAGATCGTACCACCAAGCCACAGCAAGGTATAGTTGCGATTGATGAGCAGTGCGAGCTTTGGGAAGGCGCGCAGGCGTTTGGAAAAGTGAGGAAACATAGGAATCCTTTCACACGCGACATCCGCGTTGAGATGCGAGATCGGTTCAAGCGTGTCTCAAGAGAGGGTGCGGTGCGAAAAAGAGGGGGATAGGTCCGGGCAGGGGAAACAATGGGGAGAGCTTGACTCCGCTCACTCCTCGATTCGCGCCGCATGCGGCGCGAACACACCGGTAGAGTGAGCAAGGACGCGTATGAGGCAGGTCAGGGAGAGGGGAAGTGGTTTCATCATGGCTGCATCACGATCCTTGTTGTTAGCTGTTTGAAAAGATGCTTGGAGCTTAGCACAGAATGTTCCCATCTGTCAAATGTCATTCCACATAGAGCATATGTTGGCACTGTGCAGCATATTTTGGCAAGGAAATCGAGGAAAAGTGAGCAAAAAAGCATGAAGCCAACGTTTTATCGACGCGCTGCCGCAATATGCTACACAATGCCGAATCGCTGCCAAAAGATGCTTCACAACATTCTATTGCCTGGTTGCCTTCAATCGGCCTGGGGGCGTGAAACGGTGCCAGGATATGCTTCACAGGCACTGCCTACGTGGGGGTAAAATCACAGTTATATATATTGCAAGTACCCCCTGCAATAAAGATGGGGGCCTCTCCAAGCACGTTGTGTCATGCGTGCGGTCGCCCTGCATGACAAGAAAAGTACGATAGAAGAAGTTTTTTTGGAACACATATGCTATACTAGCTAACGCGATGTGCAAGTTTTTTCTTGAGTGTAAATTCGGCAAGTTTTTAATAGGATTTCGCACTCACCAAGATGATACCGAGCGTGATTTCAATAAAACTTACACATCGCGTTAGCTAAGCTACCATGAGTGCTAGCACAACACGAGAAGCAAGGAGCAGAGACATGACGGAACAATCCCTCCTACTCATGACGTTCTACCAAGGTTGGGAGACCTACCAGCAAAGCCTCGTCGAAACCATCGCGCCGCTTTCCTCCACACAACTTGCCTTGCCTGTCGCTCCCCATCACTGGTCAATCGGGATGGTTCTCAATCATATGATTGGCTCACGAGTCTTCTGGTTCCAGCGGTGGCTGGGTGAAGGAGATCCCAGCCTGGTCCACTGGGACGATGATCAGCAATCTGTGCGGGAGACGGCTGAACTGGTCGCCGGGCTTGAGGAGAGTTGGCACCTGATTGCCGATGCCCTTACCCGCTGGACTCCTGCCGATCTGGGACAGCTTTTCCCCGCCCCCGCCTTCCTCAGTGAAGAAGAGCGGCAATTCTTTCCCCCTCGGACGCGGCAGTGGATTATTTGGCATGTCCTCGAACACGAGATCCATCACGGGGGCGAGCTGTCCTTAGCGCTCGGTGGGATTGGTCTGCAGGGAGTCTATGGCAACGCTTAATGGAGCAAGAGAGAAACACAGCATGTGAGCAGTTCTCTCCATTTATGCGCCAGAAGCAGTGGGAGCAGTGGCCCCATCCTCAGGGAGAGGGAGTTGGAGGATCTCCGGCTTCCTCCGCGGCTTTTTCCGCGCCGCGTAATCAGGCAGCTTCAGAAAGAGCAGCCATTCATCAGGGCCAAGTGTCCACAGCTTCAGTTGTGGCGACTGATAACCCGTCTCGATGAGACGCGGATTCTTCACCTCGGTGATGTGTTTATTGTCCTGCGCCCACCCCGTTGTGTACAAGGCCAGCTCCGTGTCCTGATATTCGATTTTGAGCGTGCTGGTGTACATGCTGACCTACACTTGCTGTCTGGCCAGTCCTTCCTCGGCATAGAAGCGCCACCGGCGAAAGCGGATATATCCTGAGCGATCCAGGTAGCGCGTAAACTCGGTGGCAAAGAAGATGCGGGCCAGCACCGGCGACGGGAGAGTCCGCGCGAGCATGCCGCGCAGCACCTCCTGGGGACTGTGCCGCCCGTCTTGGCGTTCGCGATGCGCGAAGTGAATCTGACTGTTGTAGTTCTGAATGAACTTCCGGTGCGCCTTCTTCATCTCATCCAGCGTGGGAGCTTTGTTGAGGTAAAAATCAGCTAAACGCCGCATTATGCCAAAGTGCGCCTCTATGTAATTTTGCCAGCTCTGCCGGGGGGCAATGCGCTCTTTGCGGATGTCCAGGGCTTCGTAGATCGCCATAGCTCGATTGGAATAGAAGACCCCGCCACTATCGGTCACGAGGGCCTCTGGCGCGCCGTAGTTGCGCAGCGCTTTGGCAAGGACCCGTAAAAAGGCGGCAGTGTCCTGGCGTTCTGAAATCGCAGACGCGAGAATCATCCGGGAGAAATTCTCCAAAATACTGATGACGTACACGGGACCTTTGATGTTGGGAAGCTGGTGATGCTCAATATAGCGGATATCGATCGACCAATACTCGTGGTGCCTCGAGGCCTTGAAGGGCATTTCCTTCTTGGGCTTGGGCGGGGCTTTCGGTTTGTCCAACTCATAGAGAGAGCGGTGCTTTGCCATGACGCGGCCACAGGTGCGCGGAGACACTTTGACCCCCTCCTGGAGCAGCGCGGCATGCATTCGCCATTCCCCAATGAGCGGGTTTTCCTGCTTTTTGCGAATCTCATTCGCAATTTCCAGCGTCACCACTCTGGGCGCTTTGCGGGCACGCGACTTGTCATCCAGGCCCTTGACCCCTTCCTGCCACCAGCGCTTCAATGTGGTATACACCGTCTGCCGTGAGGTACCCAAATACTCGGCAATTGACGTAATTGTCCAGCCTTCCGCGTGAAGCTGCACAATGTTGTGGCGGCGCTGCACCGGATCGGGGGTGTCGTCGAAGCGGGGAAAGCGGCGCATCTGGATGGAGGGAGGCGGCCCGCAGGCCAGCACCATCTTGACGGAGTTATGCGAGGGACGCCGTTGAAAGCGAGCCTCGCAGATCTCTGCGATTTCGCGCAGAGACATGGTTGGTAACTCAACGCGCAGGTCAACAATCAACTGGCGCATATCTGGCGGTAGGCTCCGGGCGGTCTCCTGTGGCTGTTTTCGCGGCCTAGACGCGAAGAAGCTGACCATGCCCTGCTCGTCGAAGGCATCGGCCCTGCGCTCCAGGGTCGGACGCGGCTCGCCCGTCTCTTTTGCCAGTTGCGTCGCCGGGTCGCCGAATAGTACGATCGGGCGCAGCAACTCATATGCAGTTTGCTCCGGCCAGATCGTGTACTGCTGGATGGTTTGCCAGTCTTCGCTATGCGCTCGCTGAGCGCGCTTGCGTTTGGGCACCGTGCTCTCTCCGACACGATGAAATAGGTTGATGCATCACTCGTACCTGGATTGTAACCTCATTTGCAAGCCTGG